>Ga0210030_1000296_pt1 | contig 38321 bp, 33 predicted proteins | sample CryGeymeta201523_FD_183986 | JGI IMG/M metagenome (GOLD analysis project Ga0210030, IMG submission 183986) | Groundwater microbial communities from Crystal Geyser aquifers in Utah, USA - Crystal Geyser metaG 2015-23 (SPAdes) (version 2) | ecosystem: Environmental > Aquatic > Deep subsurface >...
CACCTGTGACAGAAAAGTATACAAACAAAAAACCGCAGACCATTTTTTCTAATGGCTGCGGTTTCAAATATTTTCTTTGCAGATTGATCAATCATCCACCCCTCCGGCGGCTGCTATAATTCGTGCACTATAGAGACCTTTGAGAGGGCATGTCAAAAAAAAATGGTAGATTAGACGTCATAACAACTCTCGACGTCCGCAGACCAACCTTTTCTGAAAATTCCTACCAGTCAGTCTTTCTTGTGAAAAAATTACTTCACCACCGGAATGCTATCCCAGCGCGTGGTATAGGCCGGTGAAACATTCGATTGCTTCATATACCAGTCCTTCTGTGGACGTTGGCCACCGAACCAAACCTTTCCCTGACCACTGTGGTTAATGCTGTCGATGGCTTGCATCAGATTATTGTGCTGGGGTCTTGTGGGCTGGCGCTCAAACAGGTTCAGTTGCACATGGTCGGGTGAACAAAAGTCACCAAGCATCACCCCGGCCTTGGCATAGCGGTAGCCATCCTTCCAGATCATATGGAACAGGTGCGTGACCAATCCCAGAATGTTACGGGTATCCGAACTTGGCCAGGCGAGCTTGCCGGTTGCGGCGTTGCCGTAGTGGGGGCCAGACCAGACTCATCAAAGGGGCTGGTGCGGATAAACACATGAACCATGCGGGCAAGTTGACCTTCATTGCGCAGTTTCTCAGCGGCCCTGACAGCAAACTCACAGACACACTCTCTCAGGTCAGCATAGTTCGTCAGTTTGTCCCCGAACGAACGTGAACACATGATCTGTTGCTTGGGTGCGGACGTTTCTTCCAGGTCGATACAGCTTTCGCCATTCAGCTCACAAACCGTGCGTTCCAGCACCACGGAATAGCGTTGACGAATGCGGCGGCTATCCATTTGAGCCAATTGCAGGGCAGTGGTGAGGCCTTGATTCTTCAAACTCAAGGTATGCTTACGCCCAACACCCCAAACCTCTGAGACCGGAGTAATGTCAAGGAGTCGTTGCTGGCGTTGTGGATCACTGAGATCGACGACCCCCTGCGTTGCCTTATGATTATGGTTATTGTGTGAAATGTGACAATGAGATTACCGAGAAACGCCTGGAAATTGGCCCGGCAACCTTGATCTGCATTGATTGCGCGCGTGACGCTGAAGGAAAATCGGGGGATGATAAATGTTCGTCAATATAGATGCCCCCCTGAAATTAAATACCGGGTGGAGAACGCTTGAGTTCCTCCACCCGGCGTGTTTGCGGTTTCGAAAAAATATCTGTGGCGGGTTGGTTCAATCGTCCCAGTCGATTTCCTGATGACGGACGATTTCGCCGTTGACCAGGTAAATGACTTCCTCAGCCAGATTGGTGGCCAGGTCGCCGATGCGTTCAAAGTGGCGCGAGATCACCAGCTGATGAATCAGGGCTTCAACCTGTTCGGGATTTTTCCGGATCTCTTCCTGAATCTGCTTGCTGTTGGCCTTGTGCTGCTGATTCAGCAGCTTTTCGTCGCGAAAAACCTGCTGCGTGATGGCGGTGTCGACCTTGACCAGAGCGTCGAGGGCGCCAGCCAGCATCGCCTGCGTCAAATTTGACAGAAAGATACAATCGTAAACCAAGGGAAACGCTTGCAGTTTGAGCAACTTTTTCGACCTTTTGGCAATTGCGGCGCAAAGGTCAGATATCCGTTCCAAATCATTGTTGAACTTGAGCAAGCTGATCAAAAAACGCAGATCAAAGGCCACGGGCTGGTACAAAGCCAGAATTTTAAAGCATTCTTCCTGGAGGGAAATATCCCGCAGATCGATGTTTTTTTCTTCTTTAAAGACCTTTTTAAACAGATCGAAATCGGGAACCAGCAGCGCCCGGCTGATCAGATCAACTTGCGACTGCACCTGACTGCCCTGGGTCAGCAACAGACGTTTGAGTCGGTCGATTTCATGAAAAAAAATCTGGGTCATGACAATTCTGCCTTTGCCGGAAATTTATTTGGCGGCCAGATAAGCATCAACGGTTTCCGCATCGGGAGCCTTGAGAGTCATGCGCTTAGGACCCGCGGCCGGACGAATGACGTGTTTGGCCAGCTCGCCATGTTTTTCAAATTTTTCCAGTTCTTTGCTGTCGACTTTGAACACCCACAGCCGCCCGTCTTCAATCCGGGTGATGAAGCCGGGTTTGGCCAGCAGATAGGCGTCGACGGTGTTGGTATCAGGCCCTTTGACCGTGATCCGATTGGGACCGGCGGCCGGGCGGATAACGTGTTTGGCCAGTTCACCATGTTTTTCAAAATCTGCGAGCTCCTTGCTGCCGGGGATAAAGACCCACAGGCGACCATCTTCAACCTTGGTCACAAATCCGGGGCGAGCATAGTCCGCCGCCTTGACCTGGTGGCTTGAAGCGTTGACCGCAGTCTGGGGGCCGGCACAGCCAAAAGCAAAGGCGAGCAGAAAGATCAGGGTGATGCGGTTTAGCAATGACTTTTTCATGGGGTTTCTCCTTGTGGGTAAATGTCTGTTAGGGGTGAATACGTATTTTCTGCGGTGGTCATTTCAGCCGAAACGGCCCGAAATATAGTCTTCCGTTTCTTTTAGTTGGGGTTTCTTGAACAACTTTTCCGTCGGCGCATATTCGACCAGTTGGCCCAGATACATGAAGGCGGTATTGTCACTGACGCGTGACGCCTGCTGCATATTGTGGGTGACGATGAGGATGGTGTATTCCCCGCGCAGTTCGGCGATGAGATCCTCGATTTTGCTCGTCGCAATGGGGTCAAGGGCCGAGCAGGGTTCATCCATCAGCAGCATTTCGGGCTCGGCTGCAATCGCGCGGGCGACACAGAGTCGCTGCTGCTGACCACCGGACAGGCCCAGGGCGCTCTGTTGCAAGCGGTCTTTGGCTTCGTCCCATAAGGCGGCACCACGCAGGGATTTTTCGCAGACCTCGTCAAGAACTTTCCGGTCGTTTATGCCGTCGATGCGCAGGGGGTAGATAACGTTCTCATAGATGCTCATGGGAAAGGGATTGGATTTCTGCGCCACCATGCCCATACGCTTGCGCAGTTCAATCACATCGACCCCCGGGGTGTAAATAGAATCACCATTGAGCTTCATTTCGCCGTCAATGCGCACGATGTTGACCAGGTCGTTGAGGCGGTTGACCGAGCGCAGCAGGGTGGATTTTCCGCAACCCGAAGGCCCGATCAGGGCGGTGACCTTGCCCCGAGGAATGTTCAGAGAGACATCGAACAAGGCCTGAGCCTGGCCGTACCAGAGGTTGAAATGACGAATTTCCAGCACCGGATCCTGGTTCTGCAACTGCGGGTGAACGGCGGGTTCAAACCACTCGCCCGCCGCGATGGCTTTCAGGCGATCGGTGCGGGGTTGATTGTCCAATAAATTGTTTTGAACCGTCGAGGTTGCGATCATGAGTATTTACCTTTAGAAATTATGTCCAATCAGATCAAAATTGACTGACGATAAATTTGCGCCGCAAACGATTACGCAACCAGATGGCCCCCACATTCAAGGCGGCGATCATCAGAATCAGCAGCAAGGTGGTGGTAAAGACCATGGGAATGGCGGCCTCACTGTTCTGACTTTGAAACCCAAGATCGTAAATATGAAAACCGAGGTGCATGAAGCTGCGTTCCAGATGGACGAAAGGCGCAAAACCGTCCAGGGGCAGCTCAGGAGCCAGTTTGACCGCGCCGACCAGCATCAGCGGCGCCACTTCGCCGGCGCCGCGCGCCATGGCCAGAATCATCCCGGTCATAATGCCGGGCATGGCCCGCGGCAGCACGATACGGCGAATCGTCTGCCACTTGCTCGCGCCGCAGGCGTAAGAGCCTTCGCGCATGGAGCTGGGTACCGCCGCCAGAGCTTCTTCGGTGGCGACAATCACCACCGGCAGGGTCAGCAGGGCCAGGGTCAGGCTGGCCCATAAAATCCCGCCGGTGCCGTAGGTCGGACTGGGCAGCTTGGCACTGAAAAAAATCTGATCAATCGAACCGCCAAGCAGGTAACAGAAAAACCCGAGGCCAAAGACCCCAAAGACGATACTCGGTACTCCGGCCAGGTTGTTGACCGCAATGCGCACGACACTCACCAGCGGGCCGGCTTTGGCATATTCGCGCAAATAAAGCGCCGCCAGCACCCCGAAGGGCACCACGCAGAGGGACATAAGCACCGTCATCACCGCGGTGCCAAAGATCGCCGGAAAAACCCCGCCTTCACTGTTGGCCTCACGTGGGTCATCGGCCAGATACTCGGCCCAGCGTGAAAAATAGATGCCGAACTTATCTGCCAGGCTCAGCTGGTTGGGCGCGTAGCTGCGCACAATTTCGTCAAGGGCCAGTTCTTTTTCCTGACCATCAATGGTTGTCACCACCAGTTGGGCGCGGGCATTTTCGCGATTAAGGGCATCAATCTGCTCGCGAATGCGGTCATATTCTGCGTTGGCGCGTTTTTCTACCACAGAAAAAGCCTGGCGTTGCGCTTCAAGTTCCGCCACAACCTGGCGATAGGCGGTCGAGTTCTTCCCCGCGGACAGCTGTAGATCCTCTTCTTTGAGCTCGACCGCGTGCAGCGCAAGACGGGCCGCTTCGAGGCGGTGATTGATCTCGCCGATCTCTTCGCTTTCCAGCGCACGCCGCTTTTGCCAGCGTTCGCGGATGGGTTGATGGTGTTGCTCCAGGGCGACCCAAATGGCCGCGGGTTCACGGGCAATCACCTGACCGTCAAGGCGAAATTCCTTGGGAAAACCGTAAAAACGTCCCCAGGTCAGGCGCTCGAACAACAGTCCCCACCGGGGGTGCTCCCGCTTGGCGACTTCAAAATCGCTCACCCAGTTGAAATGCTCGTTGGTCAATTCAAAGTTGCCGGTGCGAAAGAGCTGGCGGTGCGAAACACCCGCCTGAGCCGTCAGCAGGGTTCTGGCCTCGTCCCGGGGGGCGGCAGGCAGGGCATCGATGAGTTCGGGGCGCGGCCGGTAGCTTTCGGAGCGGGTCATTTCGCCCATGAGAATCTGGCCCTGATGGGTGGTGACCTGTTCCAGCGGCAACGGCCAGAAGGTGCTGGCGCCGCGACCAACCACCAGCAGAATCAGGCCGATAATCATCACCAGGCTCAGGGCGAGCATGCCACCGGCAAACCAGACGTAGGGCTGGCCATGAGCAGCCAACACGGTGCGCTTGGTTCTTGAGCGCAGGCGAACCCCGGCAGCTTCTTCGCTTGAAAGCACTGGGAGCTCTCCCTGAGGGGGCTGTTGTACGTCGCTCATAACTGGTAAGCCCTTTTGCGGAAACGCTGGCGCACGACCTCGGCCAGGGTATTGACGACAAAGGTCATGATAAACAAGGTCAGGGCAGCAAGAAAAAGTACGCGGAAATGGCTGCTGTAAACCACCGCTTCCGGCAGCTCAACGGCGATATTGGCCGACAGGGTGCGAAAACCGTTAAAGAAGTTCATTTCCAGCACCGGCGTGTTGCCTGCGGCCATCAGCACGATCATGGTCTCCCCGACCGCGCGACCGAGACCGATCATGATGGCCGAAAAGAGACCACTGGCCGCTGTGGGAATGATAATCCGAACGGCGGTCTGCCAGGGGGTGGCACCGGCGGCGAGGGAGGCCGAACGCAGATGTTCAGGGACGCTGGAGAGCGCATCTTCGGCCAGGGTGTAGATGATCGGAATGACCGCAAAGCCCATCATGATGCCGACCACCATGGCGTTGCGCTGAATGTAGGTATCGAGCACCGGGCCGATGAGGGGAAAATCCCCGCGGGAGTCAAACCCAAGCTGCTGCATCAAGACGGCAGCGATCAAGGTTAGAATCAGGGTCAAACCCAGGCCAAAGACGAATTTGCCGATCTCAAACCAACCGGCACCCAGGCGACTGAAGCGCAGGGTGTAATTACGCAGTCTTGGCGTCAGCACCCGGCTGATCAGGATCGCCGCGCCAATGGCTCCCAACGGCAGGCCCAGGAGCATCCAGCCCCCCAGGCTGGAACCGACTCGACCATTGAGCCAGGCCTTGATATCGCCGGCAAAGAGCAGCTGCTCCAGCAGGGGGCCAACCCATTGAGCCAGCCATGCGCCTACGGGCAGGGCAATAAAACAAAGGATAAAAAAGCGCCAGCGGCTCCAGCGCACAAAGCGTTCGGCAGGCAGCAGCTGAAACAGATAGGCGGCCAGAGCAAAGGCCAGGGGCAGAGTGATAAAGGCACTCAAAACTGCCGGCACGATATCTTCAACATAGGGTGCGACCACCAGGGCAGCGAGAAAACCAAGAACCACGCTCGGCAGGCTCGCCATCAACTCAACCAATGGCTTGACATAACCCCGCAAGCGGCTGTGCATGAATTCACTGGTATAGATCGCGGCCAGCAGAGCGATGGGCACGGCAAACAGCATGGTATAAAAGGTTGCCTTGAGAGTACCGAAAATCAGTGGGATCAGCCCGTATTTGGGCTCGAAATCGTCGGTGCCGCTCGAAGACTGCCAGATATGCGCCGGGGCGCTCATGCCTTCGTAATGCACCTTGGCGAACAAGGTGTGCAGAGTGGTTTCGGGGTGGGGTGCATCCATTTTCCACAGGCTCAGACCGGCAGACGTCAGAGCGGCAAAGGCATCATCCTTAGGGCTCAAAGTCAGAGCACTGACCGGGCCGCTCCCGACCTTCTCTTCCAACAGCACCTGATCGCTGGTCACATGGTTGATGCGTACCGTGCCATCGGCAAATCCTGCCCCGAGCAGACGGCTGCGCAGGGAGGCCGTCAGACTGGTAACCGCCGCCGGGCCGCGCCCCAGATCGTGGGTTTTAAGCAGAATCGAGCCATCGACGGTGCCGGCATTTTCCGGCTTGATACGGAACCAGGCCTGGACACGGCCGAGGGAATCGCCGGTTACCAGGGTTGATTTGCCGATCAGAAAACTGACACTGGTGAGTTGCACATCGGCTTCAGTGATCAGGTCGCGTTCCTCGGCCAGCACCGGTGTGGTCAGATCACGGGTATCAAGGCGCAGCATGAAACCATCGCGCCACAACAGGTAGGCGGTATCGGCATTACCCGCCAGCTTCAGATAAGCCGGCGGCTCGCTGCCATGCTCGGGCAGGCGCACCTCGCCCCCACTGAGAGTCGTTGTGACCTTGCCGGTGAGCAGGTTACGGCGACTGGAAATGCTCTGAATACGAAAGGTGCCATCGCCTCCGAGAGTACTGATAACCGGGCCGCCGGGAAGAATCGTCATGTCGATCAGGCGGATATCCCCGGCACCGGTCTGGACAGGGTCTGCAAAACGGCTTTCGAGCTTCTGAAGACGCAGCTGACCTTCGGTCGTCCGTTCCACGACACCCAGATCATAAACGGCACGCTGGCCCGCCTCCAGACGGCGGACTTCGTCCGGCAGTTCAGCGTCCTCGGGCACGAAGCTGGTGGTAAAACCGACTTCACCCAGATGCAGACTGCCATCACTTAAGGCCGCGATCAGCTTGCGCTCCCGCAGGTTGACCGCCAGGGCCTGGGGCTTTTCTCCACCAAACAAAGAGCGCTCTTCGAGCAGACGGCCATCATCGAGGCGAAAGGCACGCAGGGTCGAACCGCCATCCGCCAAGGCCCAGCCCGCCACCAGATACTCATCGGTGGCCAGCACTTCGGCGCCGGTGCGAATCGGCACATTGGGCAGGTCGCGCAGATTGGCAATTTCAGAAGGTAAAAACAGGGGCACAACCACCCAGCTGAGAAAAACAAAAACCAGAACCACCGCGAGTATCGTTCCCAGACCGCCCAGGGTAATCAGCGTTCCAGCCAGCTTGTCAGCCAGCTTGACGCCCCTGCGGGTGCGGAAACGGCGTTTTCTCGGGTTATAATTTTGGGTTTTATCAGCCATGGGCCTCAAGTTTCCTGAAAGAGGCCGGGTGGCAGAGCCACCCGGCATGATGGACAAATTTTCGTGTCAGTCTTACTTGATCCCGACACTGGCGAGCTGCTCGTTGGCAATCGTCGCCGGAATCGGATAGTAGCCATCCTTGACCACGTCACTTTGACCGTCGTTGCTGAAGACATACTTGATGAATTCACGCCGCAGGGGATCCATGGCGCTACCCGGCTTCTGGTTGACATACATGTAAAGGAAACGTGCCAAGGGGTATTCGCCGGTATAGGCATTTTCAGGGGTGGCAGAGATACACTTACCGTTGGCACTGGCGGCCAGAGGCACGGCGAGCACATCGGCAGTTTTGTAACCAATACCGCTGTAACCAATGGCGTATTTGTCACTGGCAACACCCTGAACCACTGAAGAGCTACCCGGCTGTTCTTTGACTGAGTCTTTGTAGTCGCCTTTAAACAGCGCATGCTTCTTGAAATAGCCGTAGGTCCCCGAAGCCGAGTTGCGGCCATAGATACTGATAGGCTTGTTGGCCCATTCGCCCTTAAGACCCAAATCGCCCCAGGTCTTGATGTCTTTTTCATAGCCACCCTTGCGGGTTTTGGAGAAAATGGCATCGGCCTGCTGCAGGGTCAGGCATTTGATGGGATTGTCCTTGTTGACATAAACCGCCAGCATGTCGATGCTGGTGGCCAGCCCGGTCGGTTTGTAGCCGTAACGTTTTTCGAACTCGTCGACTTCCTTGCCTTTCATCTGGCGGCTCATGGGACCGAAGTGGGAGGTGCCGCTGACCAGGGCCGGGGGCGCAGTCGATGAACCCTTACCTTCGATTTCGATTTGTACATTGGGGTAATGCGCCAGATAACCTTCGGCCCAGAGGGTCATCTCGTTGTTCATAGTATCGGAACCCACGCTTTTGAGGTTGCCCGACACCCCTTTAACCGGCTGGTAAGCCTTGAGGGCGGGATCAACAGTCACCCCGGCGGCAAAGCCCGCAGCCGGCAGAGCGACCAGAGCCGCGACCAGAACAATTTTTCTCCAAACACTTTTCATCTTTGTTTCTCCTTTAGAGTAGGTTGTTGATAACGCCAACGTGGCGATTAACTGCTTGCGTGGTTAGATTCGCGTGAGTTGATTGTTAGGATTCGGTTAAATCGTCTAGGAACCTTCAGGCGGTCAATCTCCCCGTCTCACATCTTTGATGCGATAGCCCAAACCCCGCACAGTTTCGATTAAGTCGCCGGCCTCCCCGAGTTTTTTACGCAGGCCGACGATCTGCACATCCACCGCCCGGTCTGTGACTTGATAGTTTTCACCATGGATGCTTTTGACAATTTCCTGGCGCGAAAACACCCAGCCGGGGCGATTCAAAAACAGCAGCAACACCCGGAATTCGGTCAATGTCAAGTTGGCAGGCTCAGCCTGCACCAAAACCTCATACCGTCCGGGACGAACTTCAAGGGGGCCAAGGCGAATGGATTCTGGAACATCTTCTAAGGTCAAAACCGCATGTCCTTCCGTGAGGGCCATTAACGGGCGGGTTGATTTTGACCTTAGACCAGGGGTGTTAGGAGTTCGTCAGCTTAAAGTTAAGTTTGTGTTAGGAGATGGCAGGAAAGTTGTGGGGAGCAAGCGTGCAAATTTGCAGGAGACGGAGAGAATCTATTGCGGGCTGGGCTCCTGGGGCAGCAGAAGGGTGAAGGTGGTTCCGTGACCGAGTCGACTTTCAACGCGCATTTCACCACCATGTTTTTTGATGATGTCGTAACTGATACTCAAGCCTAAACCCGTTCCCTTGCCCACTTCTTTGGTGGTGAAAAAGGGGTCAAACACCCGGGATAAATTTTCCGCGGCAATGCCGGAACCGGTGTCGGAAATCGACAGGCACAGCAACGCCCCTTCTTGCCAGCTTTTTGTGCGGATAATGCCGGTCTCTTGAATGGCATCGCCGGCATTGATGAGCAGATTCAGTAGAACCTGATTGATCTGCTGCGGATAACACAAAATTTTGGGCAGTTGCGCCAGATCTTTTTCGATGGTGGCTTTGAATTTCAATTCGTTAAAGACAATACTCAAGGTACTTTCCAGACATTCATTGAGATCGACCCTTTGCCGATCGGCCTGATCGACGCGCGAAAAAGATTTCAGATCCTGCACGATTTTCCGGACGCGCTCAATGCCCTCCAGCGACTCGTTTTGGACATCAGCAACATCTTCCAAAATGAATTCAAGTTTTGACTGCTTGCGCAATTGGGCCAAGACGTCCGGTGCACGGTCGCCCCCCAACTGGGTGATGGCTTCTTCCTGTTTTGCAATGAAAGCGGCTAATTGGTTGACATATCTTCCCAGAGTCATGAGGTTACTTTTAACAAAACTGATCGGATTATTGATTTCATGGGCAACTCCGGCAGCTAACTGGCCGATGGCTGCCATTTTTTCCGATTGCAGCATCTGCGCCTGGGTCATTTTCAATTCCGCATGGGCCTGTTCCAGGTCTTTGGTGATGCGCCGGGCTTCCGTTCGGTCCAGCAGGGTGATCACTGACCAGGGTTTGCCGGTTACGGCCTCACCACGGAAATCATACGATTTCAAAAAAAACCAACGATCTGTGGCGGGATAATAACATTCGCCCCTATGGGCATCCTGGGGGGTAAAATTCATGCCTTTTTCTTGCATCAAGCTCCGCCATTCCGTCTGCAAAACTTCCGCATAACTCAGCCCCAACAAATCAATCACACTTCGGTTGCAGCGCTGTATAGCCCCTGTCGCATCAGCAACCAGAACCAGATCGTCAATCTGGTCCATGGTTTCCTCCCACTGACGCTTGGCCTGGCTGATCTGCGCCAACAAGGCCGCCATTTTTTCCTCAGCGCGCCTTCGGTCGCTGATATCGTGAAAGCTTTCGAGTGCGGCAACCAGAGTCCCTGCGCGGTCATAAAGGGGCACCGCCGTAAACGTAATGTAGCGATCCTGACCACCCAGGTTGGAATACCAGCCTTCTGCGCACAAGCGGTCACCAATGATCTGCGGTTTTTGTTTTTCCGGGTAGAGCTGCGCCAGATCGTTTTGTCTGCCGGTGAGAAGAAGATCGGCCAGAGTTGGATGGGGGGGGGAACTTTGGGGATAAAAAACCTGCCGATGCAGATTCGTCTGCAGCAGATCGGCTTTTTTGCATCCGGTAAAATCTTCGCAGGCACGATTCCAGAAAATTACCTTGCCCGCGCGATCTAACAGAAACAGGGGATCCGGGGATTTTTCAAGGGCTTGTTGAACGAGTTCGAGTTGATCCTTCATTGAGTGTTGCACCTCTCAGCAGATTCTGCGATAGACCTCCCCGGACACCAAGATATCACACGGATCCCGGTCGAGATCAATTTATACAATGGCCGAAGAGAGGTGGGGTGCAGCGGCAAATAACTCAAGTTAATCCCTTAAAGTAGTGGATTATCCCCGCCTTTAGGAGTATATTTATAACTAAATAGGTAATAAATGCTCTAATCAGATAAAGCAATCCAGACGCTTAATCGCTGGCCAAGAGGAGCTTCTTATGGATAGTCATGAACACGTTATTGATTCCCTGTTAGCGGAACTGGAACTGGTTTCTGAAAACAATCCTGAAAAGTTTGAAACCATCAGACGTGAAATTATCAAAACGGCCATAGAATCCTATCCCAAAGAAACTCAGCCGCGCTTTTATGGCCTGCAATTTACTCTCGATTGTGAACTACGAAAATACAAAAATCCCATTGTCAGGATGAATCGCATGGTCGAAATTTTTTGGGATAAAGTTTACGAGTTCGACCTTGCTCTCCACCACCCAGAGGCCGTGATGGCGGCCAAGGCCGAAAAACGCGAACCGGCAAAAGTCATTCAACTCTTCCCCAGACAGACGGAATTTTCACGCTCTTGCGGTGTCACCTAAATCCCGGCACGACGAGAGCGAATTGCTCGACACAGAAAAACAGATCGCGCAGAGAACTCCGTCGCCTCTTGAGATCAGTGGCGGTTTTTTCGACCTTCTCGGTTAATTTTGTTTTAACCGCCGAGCAATATCGGCCACATGTCGGCCTTGAAAGCGGGCAATCGCCAGTTCATTTTCACTCGGTTGCCGTGCGCCGTCGCTCCCCGCCAGGGTCGATGCGCCATAGGGCGTTCCGCCGGTGATTTCATCCATGTTCAGCAAGCGTTGTTCACTGTAGGGCACACCGACGATAAGCATCCCCAGATGCAGCAGGGTGGTATGAAAGCCGGTAATCGTGGTCTCCTGGCCGCCATGCTGGGTTGCTGTCGAAACAAAAACGCTGCCGACCTTGCCAATGAGTGCCCCTTTCATCCAGAGTCCGCCGGTTTGATCGAGAAAATTTCGCATCTGAGCGCTCATGTTGCCGAAACGGGTCGGAGTGCCGAAAATAATCGCGTCGGCTTCAGCTAAATGATTGGGTTCAGCATAGGGAATATGGGCAAATGCGTCGCGTTTTACCTTGGCCCCCGATTCGATCAGCACTTTTTCCGGGACAAGTTCGGCAACCTGAAGCACCTCGACGTTGGTGTTCTCCACCTGAGAGGCCCCTTCAGCGACCGCCTTGGCTAATTGATAGACATGTCCGTACATGCTGTAAAAAACGACTTGAATCTTGACACTCATCACGACCTCCTCAAAAGCTGCCTTTCCCGGTTAAACTTCCGCTTTACGCTTCGACTGTTTTTTCAGGATACACCGGTGGGCAATTTTCAGGATAGATGAGGCTTCATTTTATTGTATGAGCGTCTGCGTCAAAAACATTCGCCGGCACCGAAAGACGGTGCCGACGAACAGACAGATGAGCAGGATGAAATGTGACTCTGGAATTTCGTGGACTGACAGACTTTAAAGCATTTTACCCGCGGGCATCTGGCGACCTTGGCCATGACCGCGACCTTCCCTCATCATCGGTTGCAAACGATCAGCCAGGGCGCGTTGTTCGGGTGTCAGCAGAGCATGAATCTGCTGCTGCATCCGTGTCCGCAAAACCAGCAGTTCGGTGCGAGTCGTAGCTTCTTCGGCGGCGAGGCTGCGCACGGCGTTTTCATCGAAACTTTCGGCATTAACCAGCGCGCGGACTTTTTCACGGTTGGCGGCCAGAGCTTCACGCAAGGGCTGCATCGCATTTTGCCCTTCTTCACGCAGGGTGGTCATCTGTTGCTGCTGTTCAGCGCTCAAGCCCAGAACCTGCGCCATGCGTTCCTGACGATGCCCGCGGCCCTCTTTCATGCCCCCGGGGCCCTTCTCGCAACCGGCGCCAAAAGCCAGCGCAGCTTGAACACCGAAACCGGTGCTGAGACCGATTGCCAACAGAGGGATAATAAATAGCGTTTTTTTCATGATCTGCATCTCCTTGATATGGGGACCGAAATGGTCGGAACAGGACGCTGACAATAACCGCCGATCGGTTACTCAGCGCCTTGCTTGATGTTCAGCCTAAGCGCTGAATGCGCAGGAAATGTGGAAGAAATGAGGAAAGAGATCTCTCGAAGGGGTTGGCAATATTTTTTTGATGAAAGATATGATAGGAACCCACATAGAATCTGCAAACCGGGAGTTCCTGCCGTGATGAAATTAAGTATCCGCTATCGCATTTTTCTGGCTATGCTCGCCGCAACGGCGGTGGTTGTTTTGAGCATGTTCCTCATCGCCCAATGGAGCTTCAACCGCGGCTTTCTGCAGTACGTCAATACCCTGGAGATGGAACGACTGGAGACCCTGGCACAAGAGTTGGTGCAGGAATACACCGATCAGGGTAACTGGAACTTTTTACGTGATGAGCCGATTAACTGGCTGCGCCTGATGATTCGTACCCTGCCACCGGGAACCCTGCCGCCCGAGCAGCTGCAACGCTTGGAACGCCGCATGATGCGACGCATGCCCCATGGCGAGCCACCAGCGCGCGAAGCCTCACCGGCGCTGGCTCACCGTTTCGAACAACGGGTGGTGCTCCTCGATGCCGAACACCAACCGGTATTCGGCCCAGTGCCGGGGCTGGGCAAAAATCCCCTTCGCCCTTTGCGCTACCAGGGCCAAACCATCGGTTATCTGGGCTTGGCGGCCCCACCCAGGCCCCTGGATCTTCACCAGCTGCGTTTCGTTAAACAACAGACCCTGGCTTTGGGCCTGATCGCGGCTATTTCACTGCTGGTTTCGATCTTGCTGACCCTGCCCCTGGCCAAGCGCCTGGTGCGGCCGATCCGCGCACTCGCCGATGCCACCCATAAACTGACTAAGGGCGAGTACGCCACCCGCGTGCCGGTCGTCGGCAGCGACGAACTCGGGCAATTAGCCTGCGATTTTAACCTGCTGGCCCTGACGTTGGAAAAGAACGAACAGGCACGACGTCAGTGGGTGGCGGACATCAGTCACGAGCTGCGCACGCCCCTGGCGGTGCTACGCGGCGAAATCGAAGCCCTGCAGGATGGGGTGCGGCAGGTGACCCCGGCGGCCATCGGTTCTTTGCACGCCGAAGTGCTGCAACTCGGACGGCTGGTCGAAGATCTTTACCAGCTGGCCCTGTCGGATCTCGGTGCTCTCAATTATCGTAAACAGGAGATGGACGTGAATCCCCTGTTGGAAGCCGCGCTTGAGACCTACCGCGCGCCCTTCGCGGACAAAGGCATCAGCCTCGAATATCGGGAAAAAGCAAATGCGCTACAACTCAGTGCCGACCCCGAGCGCCTCCACCAGTTGTTTACCAACCTGCTGGCCAACAGTCTGCGCTACTCCGACCCCGGTGGCCGCCTGGAGATCACCCTGAGCCGGGCCGACACCCATGCCCACCTCGACTTTTGTGACAGCCACCCCGGTGTTCCGGCGACGGATTTGGAGCGCTTGTTCGAGCGACTCTACCGTGGCGAAGCCTCGCGCAATCGCGCTCTGGGGGGGGCAGGACTGGGCCTGGCCATCTGCCGCAACATTGTAGAAGCCCACGGCGGCCGCATCGAGGCCCGCCCCTCGACCCTGGGCGGGGTCTGGATTCACATTGAACTCCCCCTGACCGGAGATAAGCCATGAGCGATAAGGTTCTGATTGTGGAAGATGAACCAAAACTGGCGGCATTACTGGCCGATTATCTGGTTCAGGCGGGCTTTGCGCCCAGGATCATCGACAACGGCCTGAAGGTCGCGCCCTGGGTTCGGGCGCAGAACCCCCAACTGGTGTTGCTCGACCTGATGCTGCCGGGTCGCGATGGTCTGGAGGTCTGCAAGGAGCTGCGCAGCTTTTCACCCCTGCCGATCATCATGGTTACCGCCCGGGTCGAAGAAATCGACCGTCTGCTCGGCCTGGAACTGGGAGCCGACGACTACATCTGCAAACCCTTTTCACCACGCGAAGTCGTCGCACGCGTCAAAGCGGTGCTGCGCCGCAGCAGCGGCGGAAATCTTCCAGCTCGGGGGTTGATTCTCGACGCCGACACCTACAAAGCCACCCTGCATGGCGTCCGCGTAGAGCTGACCGCCGTCGAGTTCAAGCTTCTGCATTACCTCGCCGCCCAGCCGGGACGCATTTTTTCGCGCCAGCAGTTGATGGACCACATCTATCCCGATCAGCGCATTGTCAGTGATCGCACCATCGACAGCCACGTCAAGAAGCTGCGGCGCAAACTGGCCGAGGTATCGCCGGATGAAGAGCTGGTGGGCTCGGTTTACGGCGTCGGCTATCGCTTCGAAACCTGAAAATCCACCAACCCTTCATCTTCCTGCCGCAGACCCGGCCCCGCGCCTGAAGAAAATGCAAATACCGGGCTCTGGCGGCTTGTCAGGGGCGGACTTTCGGGGTAGCTTGAATTCAGGCTTAGCCTGTGACTTTCTTCTGCCCTCGACTTCAACCTCTGGGAGGCCGAAATGTTCCCGATTCATAAAAAGCACACCGCCAGTTTTGAGGTCGATCCCCAGCGGGGGTTCACACCCCTCTGCCCCCATGAACTGCCGGTTGCCGAAGGCGACCAGATTGCTGCTGAACTGAATGCGCAGGCGGTTTTTGCGGCGCTGCGCCTGGTGAGTAAAGACTGTCATCCCGCGGAAGCCCCCTGGATTGCCACATCGAAGGCCGAAGTCATGATGCCGATCAAGGGGAATTTCCCCAGTCTCGACATTAAGTGGCCGCCGCACTGTATCGTTGGCACCGAAGGCAACCGTTTAATTCCGGGTTTGCCCGAAGAAACCACCTACGATCTGGTAATAGAAAAAGGGCGTGATCCACTGAAGCACCCCTATGGCGCCTGCTATCACGACCTGGCGGAAACAGAGAGTACCGGCGCCATCGAATGGCTGCGCCGACAGCAGGTTGAAGTTGTCATTGTCGGCGGGCTGGCGACCGACTACTGTGTCAAGACCACGGTGCTGCAACTGCTGCGGGCCGAATTTCGGGTGATCGTCAATCTGGCCGCCTGCCGCGGAGTCGCCGATGAAACCAGTGCCACTGCGATTGCGGCAATGCGCGCCGCTGGAGCCACCGTCATTGTCAGCAGCAAGCAGCTGGAAGCGCCATGAACAGCGCCAGACAAAATCGCTGGCTGATCGATAGCCTTCTCGATACCGATCTCTATAAAATCACTATGTTGCAGGCCTTTTATCACGCCCCGGAATTCCGCACTGTGGCGGTCGAATGGAAATTTGCCTGCCGCAACCGCCGGGGGTTTGCCCTGTCGGCGCTGATCCCCGAAATTCTCCGCCAGCTGGAACAGGTGTGCACTCTGCATTTCACCGAGGTCGAACTCGACTACCTGGCGACTTTCCCGTTTATCAAACCGGACTTCATCGAGTTTTTACGCATTTTCCACCTCGATATGCGCTTTGTCGAGCTGCAGGCGAAAGGCGAAGACATCGACCTGCGTTTTCGCGGGCCACTGATTCATGTGACGCTGTTTGAAATCTATGCCCTGGCGATTATCAGCGAGCTGCATACCTTCGCTCATTGCGGTGGCTTCGATCTCAAGGTTGCGCGCAAAAAGCTGGCGGCAAAAATCGCGCTTCTGAGCCCCCGGGAAGAGCTGTCGGGCTTTTCTTTTGCCGACTTCGGCACCCGGCGGCGGGCAAGTAAAGACTGGCAGCAAGAAGTGCTGATCACCCTCAAGCAGCAGCTACCCGAGACCTTTCACGGCACCAGCAGTCTGCATTTTTCGCGGCTCCTCAACTTACGCCCCATTGGCACCATGGCCCATGAATGGTTGCAAAGCTGGCAGGCGGTCACCCGGCTGGCCGATGCGCAGAAAGCGGCCTTGGAAGCTTGGGTGCGGGAATATCGCGGGCGACTGGGAGTGGCCCTGACCGACTGCTATTCCATGGATTCCTTTGTACGCGATTTTTCCGACCCCTATTTTGGCAAGCTTTACGATGGGTTGCGTCATGACAGCGGCTGCCCGCTGCAATGGGGCGAAAAGGCCCTCAAAATGTATCAGGATCTGGACATTGATCCCGGCAGCAAAACCCTGGTCTTCAGCGACAGCCTGAATTTTCCGCGCATGATCGAAATTTACCAACACTTCAAAGGACGGGCGAAAATTTCTTTCGGGATCGGCACCAACCTGATGAATGATGTGGGGCATCAGCCGCTTGATATCGTTATCAAACTGGTGGCCGCCAACGGCAGGCCGGTGGCAAAGATTTCCGATGAACCGGGCAAGAGCATGTGTGAAGACCTGGAATACCTGCGCTATCTGGCAACCGTTTACGGCATCGATCCCGAAACGGTGCGGACCAATAACTGAGCGAAAAAAGCCGGAATTTTTTCCACCAAATAGCCCCTGCCCTCTTTTGCCACCTCGATTTCTCCTTTACTATTTAAGCGACAGCAGCTGTTCCCGGAAGACTGCTGCAATCTACGGGAGAGAGCATTAAGCCATGGAAATCACGCTGGTTCTGACCATCCTCTGCCTGGCAATTCTTCTCTTCACCACCGAGTGGATTCGCATGGATCTGGTCAGCCTGCTGGTGCTGCTCTCCCTGGCGCTGACCGGCCTGGTCGATGTTGCCGCCGCCTTCAGCGGTTTCAGCAATCCGGCCGTTATTACCGTGGCCGCGATGTTTGTCATCAGTGCCGGGCTCAGCAGCACAGGCGCCCTGGGACCCATCGGAGAACGCTTGATCCAAATCGCCGGCAAAAATGAACGCCGGATGATTATTGCCATCATGGTAACTTCCGCCGGTTTTTCCGCCTTTGTCAACAACATCGGGGCCACCGCCATGCTCATGCCCCTGGTGGTCAATATGGCCCGCAAGGGCGGCATCAGCCCCTCTAAGCTGCTGATTCCCCTGGCCTTCGGATCTTTGCTGGGCGGCGTGTGCACGATGATCGGAACCCCACCGAACATTTTGATGAACGAATTGCTCCACCAGTATGCCGGGCAAAATTTCAGCATGTTCGACTTCACTCCCATCGGCCTGTTCGTTCTGCTCATCGGCATCAGCTACATGGTCTTCATTGGTCGTCACCTGCTGCCTGCGCGTAAATCGGGAACCCTCACCGAAGTGTACCAGGTCAAGGAATACATCACCGAAGTCCAAATTCTTGAAGAATCACCGATGGCCGGGGGCACCATCGCTCAAAGCCGCCTGGAAAGTGAATTCAACCTCAAGGTTCGGGCCATTCTCAGGGCCCGGAAGAAAATCCCTTTTCCCCGTCGCAACCGCAAGATTCTTGCCGGCGACATCCTGTTTCTCGAAGGGGAACCCGAGTCAATTCTTAATTTGCGCAAGAAGAAAGGGATTCAGGTCGTTCCGGAGCGGGACAACCCCCGGCAGACGGAAACCAGCCAGGAAGAACTGGTGGTGGTGGAAGCAAGTCTGTCCCCAAACAGTGAACTGGTCGGCAAAACTCTCAGAGAGGTCAGGTTCTCCGCAACTCACGGTTTGTCGGTGTTGGCCATCTGGCGGCAGGGCAGACCGGTGGTCAAAAAGGTCGATCTCGTCACCTTAAGGTTCGGTGACCTGCTGCTGATGCAGGGCCCGGAACGGCGCATGATTCATCTCGGCAAGGAGCACGATTTTCTGCTTTTGGGAGGGGTGACTCCCTCTCCCTACCGCCCCCAGAAAGCGCCCCTGGCAATCGCCATTCTGCTGGCAACGGTGCTACTCGCAGCCTCCGGCCTGTTGCCCATTATGCTCTCCGCCACCCTGGGCGCCCTGGTGCTGGTGCTCAGCCGCTGCATGACCGTCAAAGAGGCCTATGAAAGCATCAACTGGTCGATCATTGTGCTGATCGCCGGCACCCTGCCCCTGGGTCTGGCCATGGAAAACAGCGGTGCCGCCAATTTCCTTGCCGATCAAATCATCGCCCTGATCGGCCCCTTCGGCCCCTGGCTGATCCTTGGCGCGATTTTCCTGTTAACCTCCGCGCTGACTGAAATCATGAGCCACGCGGCCGCCGCGGTGCTGATTGCGCCGATTGCCTACAACACCGCGGTCGAACTGGCCGTCAGCCCCAAACCCTTTTTCATGGCGGTGGCCATCGCCGCTTCGTCCTGCTTCATGACCCCCATCAGTCATCAGTCCAATGCCTTGGTGATGGGTCCGGGCGGCTACCATTTTGCCGATTATCTGAAGGTTGGAACTCCGCTGAACCTGCTGATCTGGCTCGGAGCCACCCTGCTGATCCCTCTGTTTTTTCCCTTCTGAGCCCGGCGGAACAGATTCGAAAGAGCTCAGGAACCCGCTTCCCGTCATTGCATGTCACCGGGAACCTGATCTAGACTGAAGTTACAATGATTGAGGTTGAAAAGAAAGAACTCATCCTGGCGCGGTCTTGTTCAGGATAACCACAGGCATTCCTTTGACCGGGCCCGGAAAGGCCTTGCAAAGGAGCTGTCATGAAACCACAAAATCTGACCCGGAAGATTATTGCCGCCCACCTGGCCGCGGGAGAAATGGTTCCCGGCCAAGAAATCGCCCTCAACATCGACCATACCCTGCTGCAGGATGCCACCGGCACCATGGCCATGCTCGAATTCGAAGCCCTGAAGCTCGACCAGGTCAAAGTTGAGCTCGCGGCTCAGTATGTCGACCACAACTTGTTGCAGACCGACTTCAAGAATGCCGATGATCATAAATTTCTGCGCACCGCCTGCGCCCGCTATGGGGTGCATTATTCCGAACCGGGCAACGGTATTTCCCATATCGTTCACATGGAACGTTTCGGTCGCCCCGCTCTGACCATGCTGGGTGCCGACAGCCACACGCCGGGCGCTGCCGGGGTATCAATGCTGGCCATCGGCGCCGGCGGCATGGATGTCGCGCTAGCCATGGCAGGCCGCCCCTATCATCTGCCCTGCCCGGCGGTTCTAGGGGTCAGATTGCTCAACAGCCTGCCGGACTGGGTCAGCGCCAAGGACGTGATTCTGGAAATGCTGCGCCGCTATGACGTCAAGGGCTGCGTCGGCAAGGTGGTTGAGTATTACGGCCCCGGGGTCGCCAGTTTGTCGGCCACCGATCGCATGACAATCGGCAATATGGGCACCGAACTGGGTGCGACATCAACGGTTTTTCCTTCGGATGAACGCACCCGGCAGTGGCTGGCGGCTCAGGGCCGCGAAGCCGATTGGCAGGAACTGGCGGCCGACCCCGACTGCGCCTATGATGAATATGATGAAATCGACCTGGCCAAGGTCGAACCCCTCATCGCCTGCCCAACCTCACCCGGAAATATCAAGCGCATGACCGAAGTTGCGGGAACTAAGGTCGATCAGGTCATCATCGGGTCAAGCGTCAACGGCAGTTTTCGCGACCTGATGGTAACGGCGAAAATAGTCACCGGCAAGCATGCCGCGCACGACCTCTCTTTCCATGTTAATCCCGGCAGCCGCCAGGTTCTGGAAAACATCGCCGAGCAGAGCGGTATCATGCCGCTGCTGCTGGCCGGTATCCGTATCCATCAATCCGGTTGTCTCGGTTGCATCGGCATGGGGCAAGCCCCAGGAAGCGAACAAGTCAGCCTGCGCACCTTTCCGCGGAACTTCCCCGGTCGTTCCGGCACCAAAGGTGACCAGGTTTACCTCTGCTCCCCTGAAACCGCTGCAGCTTCAGCACTTAAAGGGGTGATTACCGACCCTCGGGAATTGCAGTCAGAGATGGACTATCCCCGAATCAGCGAACCGGACAACTATCTGGTGGATACCTCATCCATCATTTCCCCCACGGCCGAAAGGTTAAAAACCGATGTCTTCCATGGCCCCAATATCAAACCCTTCCCGGAATTTGAAAGCCTGCCAGAGCATTTAGAGGCCAAGGTTGCCCTGGTCGTGGCTGACAATATCTCCACGGACGGAATTATGCCGGCCGGCAGCAAGGTGTTGCCCCTGCGCTCAAACATTGAAGCCATCAGCGAATATGTTTTTTATCAGATCGATCCGCAATTTCACCAACGCTGCCGCGAATACGGCAACGCCGTGGTCATTGGCGGCGAAAACTACGGCCAGGGCTCAAGTCGGGAACACGCCGCGCTGGCCCCGCGCTATCTGGGAGTGCGCGCAAAAATCGCCAAAAGTTTTGCCCGCATCCACAAAGCCAACCTGTGCAACTTCGGCATTCTGCCTCTGACTTTCAAAAACGCGGAAGATTATGCCGCTATCCGTCAGGGGGACGATATTTTGATCAGAGACGTCAAAAAGTGCCTGATCGAAGGTGCTACGGAACTCAGAGTGCAAATTGGCGGTCGAAACATTCTGGCCCAATTAGACGTTTCAGACCGGCAACGCCAGCAGCTACTGGCAGGGGGAACCCTGAACTTCGTGCGCCGGCAACTGAATGGCGTCACCTGATGCGACCGCAGAAAATTCGACAGCTACCCCTTCCATGGCGGTCTCGAACTTACGCAGCCTGAAGAGTTCCCTGATTTTTAAGCTCGAGACACCGGAGCTTAGATCGACAACAGACGATGATCTTTCGCCAAAGTGGCCCGTTTAATCCATCAGCCTCAAGCCAAAGATTTGGCGCGAAAGCGGCGGCTGACGCTGCGGTCTGGCGATGTCACTCCCCACGATCCGCCGGGTTGCTGACATAATCGAGACTTTGCGTCACATCCCCTAACGATAAAGGAAGCTTGCAGACCCTCCCGAACGGCAGCAACAACATATTTCCTGCGCTGGATGAAATCCCGGCGCACTTCAGATTGGCGCAAGCGGTCGAACTACGTGCCTGCTTGATCAATGACAAACTTCGTGCATTGCAGGGGGAGACGCAGGAGGTTTTTTCGCCGGTGCTTACCCGTGCAACTCAGGGTCTAAAGCGGCAGCGGATCGGTAGTTTTCCACTCAAGACCGAAGCGCAAGCCTTGATAGTGCTAGCCGCTGCGGTAGACGCCGATGACAATGGGCGCGGCCGGTTGCTTGTTTCCATTGCCCGGTCCGGGCATTGAACCCACGGTTGACCACCTGCATCCCCCCATCGTCGCGACGCCGGTATTCAGCCGTCACCCGGCTCAGACCGCGCTCAAAGGAAGGGTCAAGGCAGGCAAATTCATACCAGGTTCCCAGATAAGATGGGAGCTGAAAGCCCCTAACCGCCTCTACCCCATCGGGCAGAGCAACGCAGCCCCCCAGCAGTAAACCAACGAAAGAGTTTACCAGCAGGCGGAGTGAAAGATGACGGGTTGATTTGGACATAAGCTGTGTTCCTTTCGGGTAAATCGCAAACTGAGACCCTATGCGGATCAAAAAAAATCTTTATCCTTGAATATTAGACGCCATTCGTGGCAAAAACACCTGTATTTTAGCAAGCATTCCTCCGCTCCGCCCATAGGTTGGCAGCCTTCAGAGGAGCCCTCACCACAAGAAATGGAAACGCGATGAAAAAAATAATTTCCGGGAACGAAGCCATTGCCCTGGGCTTTGGTGATGCCGGCGGGGTTTTCGCCTCGGGTTACCCCGGCACGCCCAGCACCGAAGTACTGGAAGAAGTGGCGCGCCTGGGCGAGGTCTATTGCGAATGGGCCGCCAATGAAAAGGTGGCCCTGGAAGCGGCCATTGGCGCCTCGATTGCCGGCGGTCGTGCCTTGGCGACCATGAAGCATGTCGGCGTCAATGTCGCTGCCGATCCTCTGCTGACCCTCAGCTACACCGGGGTTAACGCCGGGTTAGTGCTGATGGTGGCCGATGATCCGGGCATGCATTCGTCACAGAATGAGCAGGACAGTCGCAACTACGCCAAATTTGCCAAGGTGCCGATGCTGGATCCCTCCGACTCCCAGGAAGCCTATGCCATGACCCGCGTCGGTCTGGAGCTGTCGGAAGAGTTCGACACCCCGGTGATGCTGCGCACCACGACGCGGATTTCCCATGCCAAAGGGGTGGTCGTGCCGGCAACAAAGATCGCGCCCGAGATTCGCACCTGGGAAAAGAATGTTCCCAAGTATGTCATGCTGCCCAACTTCGCCAAACTCAAGCACGTTGAAGTGGAAGCCCGACTGCTTAAGTTGCAGGCCTACGCCGAAACCAGCCCCCTCAATCGGCTGGAGATGCGCGACCCCGCAATCGGAATTATTACGTCGGGCGTGGCCTACCAGCATGTGCGCGAAGCCTGGCCCGATGCGTCAATTCTGAAACTGGGGCTGGTGCATCCGTTACCGGTTGAGAAAATACGTGACTTCGCCGCCAAAGTTAAAAAACTGGTGATCGTCGAAGAAATGGATGGCATTTTTGAAGAACAGATTCGCGCCCTGGGCCTGGTCGTTGACACCGGCAAAGACAAGCTCCCGCGCTGTGGTGAGATCAATGCCGACATTCTGCGCGCCGCCCTTGATGGCAGCCGAGCGCGGAGCACTCCCCCGGTGGAAGACCTGCCCCAGCGCCCGCCGGTCTTCTGCCCCAGCTGCGCTCATCGGGGGTTGTTCACCATTTTGAGCAAACTAAAAACCTTCGTTTCCGGGGATATTGGCTGCTACACCCTGGGCGCCCTGCCGCCCATGGGCGCCATGCATTCGGTGATCGACATGGGGGCGAGCATCAGCGCCGCCCACGGCATGGCCAAGGTCAACGCTCTTGCCGGGCGCAGCGAAAAACCGGTGGCGGTCATCGGCGATTCGACCTTTTTCCATTCAGGCATGACCGGCCTGTTGAGTATGGCCTTTAACGGGGGCGGGGCGCTGGTGATTATTATGGATAACCGTACCACCGGCATGACCGGGGGGCAGGAAAATCCCGGCAGCGGCAGCACCCTGCAAGGCACAGCAACCCACCAGGTCGAAATGGTGCCCTTAATCAAGGCCCTGGGGATTGACCAGGTTTACGAGCTGAATACCTACGATCTGGCGGCAACCGAGGCCGCGATCAAAAAAGGTCTGGCAACCCCCGGTCCCTACGTCTTGATCGACCGCAACCCCTGTATTCTGCGTTACAAAATTCGTAAACCCGCCATGAATGTCGCTCAAGATAAGTGCACCGGCTGCCGCGCCTGCCTGAAAGTCGCTTGCATGGCCCTGGGGCTCAACGCTGCCGGTGAAAACGAAAAGCAGAAAGTCCGCGTTGATCCGAATGTGTGTAATGGCTGCGGTGTCTGCATGCAAATGTGTAAATTCGACGCAATGCACACCCTTGAGGGAGAGAACCATGCAAATCTTTAATATTGTCATCGCCGGAGTTGGCGGTCAGGGAGTGCTGCTGGCCTCGAAAGTGTTGTCGGAATCGGCTCTGGCTTGTGGCCTGGATGTCAAACAGAACGAAGTTCACGGCATGGCCCAGCGCGGCGGCAGCGTTATCAGCTTCGTGCGCATGGGCGACCAGGTTCATTCACCGGTGGTGATGCCGGGCAGCGCCGATCTGCTGATCTCTTTCGAACCCCTGGAAGCCCTACGCTACCTCCATTATCTCAAACCCGGCGGGCGGCTGGTCTACAACACGATTCCCATCAATCCCAGTACCGTTGCCGCGGGTCTGGCAAAATATCCCGACGAGGTCGAAGCGCAGATCCTGGCCCGTTTCCCCCAGGCCTTGGGGATTGATGCCCTGGCGCTGGCCCGACAGGCGGGCAACGGCAAGGCGGTCAATATGGTGATGGTCGGCACGGTGATGAAACACCTGCCCTTCAACGAGACGCTTATCACCGCGGTTGTGAAAAAATTGACCCAAGGCAAGGGGGTCGAGGTCAACCTCAAGGCTTTGGCCGGCGGCGCAGCGGCCTGAGCCACCCACCACAGGAGCTCTTTTATGAAGCTGAAACAAATTTCGATCTTTCTTGAAAATTCTCCCGGACGTCTCTACGACACCACCAACGCGCTGGCCACGGCCGGTTTGAATTTGCGCTCGTTATGCATCGCCGACACTTCGGCCTTCGGTGTGCTGCGAATTTTGATTTCAGATGTCAATCTGGCCCGGCACATTGTGATGGAAAAACACCTTCCGGCGCGAGTTGAAGAGGTGCTGGCAATTGAGCTGGACGATATTCCCGGCAGCTTGGCGCAGGTGCTGAAATTGTTGATGGAGGCCAAAATTAACGTCGACTATATGTATGCTCTGGCGGGCGGCGGCAACGGTAAGGCGGTGATGATTTTCCACTTTAACGATAATGACCGGGCCTTGGAAATTCTGCAGCACGCCGGAATTCGCCTCCTGGATGCCGCCAGCCTGGGAATGCTGGAAAACCAACAAACATGATCAAATTGCAAAGACTCAAACTTAACCAGAGCACAGAGGCAAACAATTAAACCTGGGAAAAGCAGTTATCCACGGAAAAAACTAACGAAATCAGGCAAATGTATAACTTCATTCTGTAGCTCTGTTTGGAGAATGACTGATTTGCTGTAATGATTTAATTTTCCGTGTCTTTTCGTGGTTCCAAAAACTGTTTTCAGGTTTAAGTTGTGAGATTTTCCCTGTGTCCTCTGATCTACATGATCTCCGTGTAAATGATTTGACTTTTCAAGGGAGCGCAAGATTATGACAAACCAAAACACTTACCACCCGCAACGTTTCGCCGTTATTGGTGCCGGTCCAGTGGGTGGCGTGGTCGCCGCTTTTTTGGCCCAGAGCGGATATGATGTCACTCTTTGCGATGTGATTCCCGAATTGCTCGAACCGGCCTTGAACCCCGGCATTAGAATCGAGGGCGCCGACTGCCTGCAAGCGCGGGTGACGCGGGTCACGACCCACATCGACGAGATCGTCAATAATCCTCCCGATGTCATCTTCGTCACCGTCAAGGCCACCGCCCTGCCCCTGATTGCTTCTGCCCTCGAAGGTTTCGTTGCACCGGGACGCTATGTCATCAGCTGGCAGAACGGCATCGACACCGCCCAGGTTCTGGCCCAGCATCTGGGGGCCGAAGCCGTCATGCGCGGCGTGGTTAATTTTGGCTGTGTGCCCTTGGCGCCGGGACATATTCGTTTGGCCTTTCACCACCGACCCCACTTTCTACAGGAACTTGATCCGCGCAGTTGCGTGGCCGCTGACGGAATCTGCCAGGTTCTCAGCGCCTGTGGGCTGGAAACCCAACACAGCACCAATATTGCCGACCGCGTCTGGCGCAAAGCGGTGCTCAACGCCTGCATGAACCCCCTGTGTGCGGTCACCGGCATGACCATGGTTGAAATTATTGAAGACCCCATCACCTTCAGTCTGGTTGACGCCCTGCTCAAGGAAGCCATCGCCGTGGCCCGCGCCAATGAATTCTCCCTCGGTTCCGACTTTTACCCCTACGCTATCAGCTATATCAAAAATGCCGGTAATCACAAGCCGTCCATGTTGCAGGATATTGAAGCCAATCGCCGCACTGAAATTGACTACATTAACGGCAAAATTGTCGAATATGGGGTTCAGGCCGGCATCCCGACCCCCTACAACACGATGATACGTGGGCTGGTCAAGGCCCTTGAGCCCAAGTAAACAGAAGTACAAACGCGGTCTTTGGCCAACCCCGTTGGCCTGGGCCCATCCCCTGTAGGAGGTCTCCGATGAAAAGAACATTTGTCCTGTTTTCGCTGCTGTTCCTGGTGTTTTTCGGTTTACTGGTAAGCCCGCTGCTGGCAGCCGAGGAGAGGAAAGATCCGCTGGCTAACTGGGCGACAAAATTTGATTATTCGAAAGCGGAATATATCTATATTTTGTCGAACATTTCCCACCCGGTGATTGCAGGTGTTGCCAATGGCTACAACTTTCGCGACGCTCTCTGGGAAAAATCCAACGGGCGCATCTACGTCGACTACCGGCCACTGGCACAGCTTGGTGGCGAAAAGGATGTCATCTCCAAACTAAAAATCGGCGCAGTGCAGGGAATGCTGTCATCTTCGGTCGCTTCGGCCAACATCGCTGAAAGACTCGGTATCGTTAATCTGCCCTATGTTGTTGACACCTACGACAAACTTGATCAGTTCCGTAGCGATCCCGAAATCTGGGGCCCCTACAGCGAGAGCGCACTGTCGTCAGGTCTGATGGTTGTCGACATTGTCAACTACGGCCAGTACGGCTGGGCAACCACCACGCCGGTGCGCACCCTGGAAGATGCGAAATCAGTTAATTTCCGCATTGCCGAAGCTCCGGTGAATATCGATGTCTACAAGGCCTGGAACACCAAGTTTACCGTTATGCCTTGGCCGGATGTGCCCCAAGCCTTGCAGACCGGCGTCATTAACGGTCTTGACCATACCGCCATTGTCTGTAATATCACCAAAAAATTCACCATTGCCAAATACTTTACCGAGTTGAATTATGCTCAGGGATTGTTCGTTCACCTGGTAAACAAGCGCTGGTTCAATAAGTTGCCGAAAGATCTGCAAGCTATTTTCCTTGAAGTTGTTGCAGAAGAAAGCGCCAAAACCCGTGGGATGACGCGCGCCCAGCACGATGCGCAAATTGCAAAAGCCAAAGAATCCGGGGTAGAATTTTTTCAGCTTTCCGCCGCTGACAAGGCCAGCCTGATACAGCAAGCCGCACCGGTTTACGCTGACTGGGGCAAAAAAATCGGTGCAGACTACCTGGCAAAGGTTCGCAGTAAACTCGGCAGCAATTAACCACTGAAGAGTTTGGACTTTGATGAAAACCGGGGAGGTCTGCTCCCCGGTTTTCATCTTTCGGGGCAGGATTATGCTAAAAAAAATAATTCAAAAAGTTGATCGTATCTTCATCGTCCTTGAGGATTGGTCGCTCTTGCTTTCGGTGTGTATCGCCCTGCTTGTTGCCATGGCCAACGTACTGCTGCGCAAACTGACCAACGACGTTAATCTTTACTGGTCAGACGAGGTGGTGCGCAAAACCATCTATTTCTCGACCTATATCGGTTGCCTGGTTGCAGTTCGCGGTCGCTCATTGATTCGGATTGATGCCTTGCCGCAATTGGTTCCCGGGTTGAAAAAATGCCTCAACCTCTTTTCCCACGCAGCGACCCTGGTCTTTGCCGGGTGTCTGGTTTATTGGGGTGGGTCTATGACAAGTTTGATGTATCAGGATGAATACGCCAAGACCAGCAGCCTGCAACTGCCTGAATGGATATTTTATGCGGTCTTGCCAACCATGGGGGCGATGATGTTTTTCCGCACCCTGCTGGTAATGGTCGAAGATTGGAAAGAGGGGGCTGCCAGCTAAGCTTATGGATTCCAGTTACCTGATTATTTTATTTTTGCTGCTTGGCCTGCTCGGAACCACCGTGCCGGTCTTTATGGCGTTATTCTTTACCGGCACCGTCGGTCTGGTCTTCATGATCGGTATTGACGCGCAAATTGTCATCGAAGTTCTCTACCGCAGCATGGATAAATTTGCCTTGGTAGTGGTGCTATTTTTCATTCTGTGCGGCAACATCATGACGACCGGCAGCATTGTGCACAAGTTGATTAAAACCGCCAACGTTTTGGTTGGATTTTTGCCTGGCGGATTGGCGATGGCCGGGGTTCTGGCCTGTGGCTTTTTCGGGGCCATCTCCGGCTCGACGGTCGCCACGGTGGTCGCCATTGGTGGCTTCATGATCCCAGCTTTGATTGAAAATGGCTACGACGAAAGCTTTTCCGTCGGCATCATGACCACCGCGCCCAACCTGGGGATTATTATTCCACCGTCGATCTCCATGATCCTCTACGCCATGGTCAGTAACGACCCGATCGAAGCCCTGTTCCTCACCGGTTTTGTTCCCGGGGTTCTGATCATGATCGCCATGAGCTTTTATTCTTATGTTTATTGCAAAAGAAGGAACTACAAGACCCTTGATCGACCGACGCTCAAGGAAATAATCGCAGTTTTGAAGGAAAGTGTCTGGGCTCTGTGTCTGCCGCTGCTCATTTTCGGCGGCATCTATTCCGGACTTTTTACCGCCAATGAAGCTGCCGTCGTCGCTTGTTTTTATGCATTTTTTGTTGAAGTTTTCATCCATAAGGATATGAAACTTAAAGATATCAAAAAAGTCATCATCTCCTCCTCCGCCACCTCGGCAACCTTGCTGGTTATCGTTGCCGGAGCTTCGGTGTTCGGCGAGTATCTGACCTTTGAGCAGATTCCCAACCAGATCGCCGAAGCGGTGACTGGTCATATCTCTTCGCCCTGGGTCTTTCTGTTAGCCGTCAATATCATGCTCCTGATCATTGGCATGTTCATGGATATCATTTCCGCAACCCTCATACTGACGCCGATTTTTTTACCCCTGCTGTCTAAATTCGGCATTGATACCATGCATTTCGGGTTATTGATGACCATTAACCTGGGCATCGGCTATTGTACGCCGCCTCTGGGGGTCAGCCTTTATATCTCCGGGGCTGCGGTCAATCGTAACCTGGTTTTCGTTTCCAGAGCCGTGGTTCCTTTTCTGCTGATTCAGATCGCCATTCTCCTGGTTCTGACCTTCTGGCCGGATTTGGTGCTGCTGCTGCCGCGTTTGGTTTACGGTTGAGACAAAGAGCCTTGGTCACACTTTTTGCTGGGCGATCAAGGCGGATAGTTTTCCAAAGTGAGGAGATGACTATGGATGCTCGAATTCTGATTCCGGTGGATGATTCCCCAACAACAGAAAAGGCGATCAGCGCTTTTCTTGGAAATCGCACGCGTTTTCCGGATCGGGTCACCCTGCTGCATGTGCTGGAAGACAAGCTCTCCTATCGTGCAATCCCCGCACCACAGCTCGAAAGCATCCGCGAACGGGCGCGCGAGGCCGGCTATAAATTGCTGGAGCGCTTCGCCGAACGTTTCAGGGCCGCGGATCTTCACCCTGAATTGCGACTTGAGCAGGGTGATCCGGTTCGAATTTTGAAGAAGATTGATGCCGAAGAAAAAATTTTTCTGCTGATCATGGCCCGGCATAAAAGTGGCGGAGAAATGACGGATATTCTCTTCGATTCTGTCACCAATGCGGCCATGCACAAGGTAAAATGCCCCATGTTGCTCTTTTAGCCCCAGACCCTCAGCGAGGATGTTATGACGATCACAGCAAAGATCGACCAGCTGTTCAAACGGCTGCATGATCGGCCCCAGTATCCGACTCAGGGGGCAGTGCTCTTCGTCGACCTTGAAGCGCGCCAGTGCCGCCGGGGCTACCTGCCGCTTGAAGTCGTCAAGACTTTTCTCGGCGGTCGCGGCAGTAATATGTTTCTGCTCTACAACCTGCTCGATGTGCAACGTGCGCCCCTCGATCCGCAGGTGCCCCTGATTTTCGGGGCCGGAATTTTAACCAGCAACATGCCCAGTGCCACCCGTGGCAATGTCACCAGTCGCTCGCCGGAAAGTCGCGCGATTCTCGACAGCAATGCCGGCGACTATTTCCCTTCTTTTCTCAAACGCCACGGTTACGACCATCTGGTACTCTATGGGTGCAATCCGGAATGGACTCTGTTGCAGATCAGCGGCGAAAAGGTCGATTTTTACCCGGCCACCGCCTACCTCGGCATGAATAATCTCGTGTTTACTGCGGCAATCGAGCGCGATTTTGCCCTGACCGAGCAGCAGGATCTGGCCATGGCGCGCATCAGCAGCGCGGGGGAAAATCAGGTACTGTGTAGCGGCATTATGGCGGGGATCAAATCCATCTGGGGCCGTGGCGGCGGCGGGGCCAAGATGGGGGCGCTCAATCTCAAGGCGATCCTGTTGCGGGGAACCCCGCCACGAACTGAGCTGACCCCGGAATACAAAAAAAAGAATGCCGCTATTGGTCGCCAGATCCTTTCGGTCAGCGTGGTTCAGCACGCCCTCAAGAAGGTTGGTACGCCCTTCCTCTACAAACCAAGCCGGGTGCTGGGTGCCATGGGCACCAAAAACAACCAGGAGACCACCTGGCACGACAGTCTCGACGCCGACAATTTCGATCCCTATCGCCCGAATATGAGTGGGTGCTACAAGTGTCCAGTCTGCTGTCGGGCCAATAATGACATGCTGCCGGGCGGCAAGGGTGGCTGGGGAGCGAAAGCGTTACAAGGCATTGCCGGTAATGCCGGCTACGACAAGAACCAGATCCAGCTGGAACATGACAAAAAACGCACCTATAACGGCATCAACAACGATGGTGTTTTCGATGAGTACGACAAGGGCGAAGGCCCGGAATATATCATCGTCGGCAAGTTCGGCCCCAACATCGGCATTAAAGAGCCGGAGCAGGTTTTGCGCCTCAACAACATTATCAACGACCTGGCTCTCGATGCCTCCAGCACCGGGAGTGCCATCGCCTGGGCCATGGAACTCTACCAGCGCGGCATTATTGATGAAAAGGATACCGGTGGTCTGGAGCTGACCTGGGGTAACTACCCGGTGATTGAACAGCTGCTGTTTATGACCGCTGGCCGCCAAGGTTTTGGCGATACCATCGCCTGCTCCAGCCGGGCCGTTGAGTTGGGTAAATATCCCCCCGAGGCTCTTGAGTACTGCATGGCCTCCAAGGGGCTCTTCCAGTCCGACCCCCACGACGCGCGGATCCTCAAGGCTTTTGCCCTCGGTTTGGCTGTGGCGACCCGGGGAATGGATCACCTGCGCAACCGGGCCACCTTGGAGATTAACGCCCGCATTAACGACGACCCTGAGTTCAAAACCGCCCTCTACGGTGGAGTTGTGGCAGCGCAACCGACCTCTTATGCGGGCAAGGAGTACGCGGTGCGCCGCTGTGAAAACACCTTCGCCGCCGGTGATGCCGTTGGCATGTGTCGTTTCAATACCAAACTCTTCAACTCGCCCTCGACCCCGGATCTGGCACTGTTCGCTGAACAGATCACCAGCCTGACCGGCATTCCTCTGAGCGGTAGCGATCTGGATGAAGTTGGGCGCAACATTACCGGTTTGGAACGGATGCTTAACTTCAATTTCGGCCTGCGGGCCCAGGATGATAGCCTGCCGCCACGCTGGTTCAATGAGCCGATTCAGGTTGGACCTTTCAAGGGCGAGAAGATCGACCGGAAGCAATTTGCGCAGTTAAAACAACGCTTCTACACGCTCACCGGGCTCAACGCCGAAGGCCTGCCGTCACCCGATTGGCACGCGGCGCTCTCGAAGGTGACGACTGGCTTCTGCGTTCAGGTCAAACTGCCCTGGCCTCTACCGGGAGCACCAGACGGCGTGGTCATCATTGACCAGCCGCTTGAGAATCTCGGCCAATTGCGCGCCCAACTCCTGAGAAAACTGCCGGAAGCAGCCGAGCAGCTCCAAGATTCTTCCTGGAATATCGCCATCAACGGCAACATGGTTCTTGCCGACGAAAACCAAACCCAAGTCCCCAACGGTAGCCAGGTCAAGCTGCTACCCATTATGGCCGGGGGCTGAGGGTGGCGGGGAACAGGGATGCCATCGGAGTTGCACTCCTTCCCAGGCGCCCGCGTGGGAGAGCATAGAACCGAGGACTTTCGCGTTGAGCGATAGGGCACATCGAGCTGTGTCCTTGCCTCTCCGGGTTTCTGCGTGGAAATATTCCTGTCCTGTTATGCCGCCCCTTGATTAGCACCAGTTTTCTGCTGGGAAAAACCTCGTTCAAATATTTTCATTTTTTGACCTGATGAGCACGTATCTTCCACTGCTGGTCTCCCCTCACGCGGCAGCCTGAAAGTTGAGTAAAAGCGAGGCTTTTCACCCCCGCTGAGATGAATAGGAAGCCGGGAGGCCTGAATTCAAGTGGGCGCCAGCGGAAGATTGATGCTCATCAGGTTTTTTTATGCTTGACATCATTTCGGTATTGAAGTACTTTTTTACCACATAGCCCTTAGCGACATAATGATTCCAGCCAGAGCTTAAACTGTTTTCCCTGCGTGGAGCGCCTTATGAGTTTAAAGTCCGTACACCAGATTATTGACGACTGTCAGGCAATTTTCAACGACAACAGCTTCAGTAAAGCCCGCCAGTGGAAAGATGCCGTGCCGGGGCGCAAGGTTATCGGCTATATGCCGGTCTATATGCCCCGCGAACTGATTCACGCGGCGGGCATGCTGCCCCTGGGCATTCTGGGCGGTGGTGCCGACATGGAAGTCATTCATGGCGATGCCTATTATCAGAGCTACCTCTGCCGCATTCCGCGCTCGACCATCGAACTGGCCATAACCGGCAAGCTCGACTTTGTCGATGGCATGGTCTTCCCGTCTATCTGTGATGTTATTCGTAATCTGTCGGGAATCTGGCAGTTGCTGTTCAAAGACAAATATGTGCGCTATTTCGATCTGCCGCAGAATTTTGATGATCAGATTGGCGGGGTTTTTTACGTCAACGAACTGCGCGAATTTAAGCAAGGGCTCGAAAAACTCGCCGGACGCGAAATCAGCGACGAACACTTGCACCAGTCTATCGCCCTGTACAATGAAAACCGCGCCTGGGTCAACAAGGTTTACGACTATCGCGCGGCCACGCCCTGGAAAGCACCCGCCGCCGAAGTTTATCTACTGATGCGTGCCGGCATGGTGCTGCCGGTGGAAGAGCATACCGACCTGCTGAAAAGCTACCTGGCGGCGGCCGAAGCCGAAAATCGACCGCTGCGTGACAATTGTCGCATTGTGCTGATCGGCACCTTTTGCGAGCAGCCACCCTTGAATCTGCTGAAATCCCTGGAAATGGCGGGCTGTTACATTGTCGATGATGACTGCATGCTGGTCACGCGCTGGCTGCAGCAAGCGGTTCCCACCAACGGCGACCCCCTCGACAACCTGACCAAAGCCTTTCTGCATCACAGCGCCGAAACCGCCGCCAAGTACGAGGTCGATCTGGCGGTCAAGGGCAAATACATGCTCGAATCCATCCAAAAGCGCCAGGCCGACGGGGTGATTTTTGCCGCGCCCAGTTTCTGCGACCCGGCGCTGCTTGATCAGCCCATGATGGTCGATCGCCTCAAGGAACGCGGTATCCCCTATATCACCATGCAGTACGCCGAGAATTCCGGCCAGATGCAGCCGATCCGCGAGCAGGCCGGAACCTTTGCCGACTCAATTAAATTATGGAGCGCCTCATGAGTTCAACAACCGTGGTTAAATCTCCTTCGCAGCTGCTGCAAAAAGAAATGATCGGCCGTAATTACGATCGTATCACCAGCGGCCAGAGCAAGGTTTCGTCAACCTTTGTGCCGGGCAATTTGAATGAATTGCTCATGTGCTTCGATATTGCCAACAATCTGCCCGAAATCAACGCGATTCAGAATGCGATGCGCAAAAAATCGGGCGAGATGATTACCAATGCCGAACGCGCCGGCCATTCAGAAGATGTCTGCACCTACGTTAAGGCCGACATCGGCATGATGGCCAAGGGCAACATTGCACCCAATGGCAAACCCTTTCCCAACCCCGATATGCTGCTGCTTTCCTATACCGGCTGCTTTACCTTTCTCAAATGGTTCGAGCTGCTGCGCGAGCAGTACCAATGCCCAACGGTGATGCTCCACGTGCCCTACGCCGCCGACGGCAAACCGACGCAAAATATGCGCGATTACATCGTTAAACAGCTGAAGGAAGAAGTCATTCCCGTAATGGAGAAGGTCTCCGGCATCAAATTCGACATCGACCGCTTGCGCGAATATCTGCGCAAATCAGCCCAGGCCGAAAACGATCTGGTCTGGATGCTGGAGCAGTCCAAACACAAGCCCTCGCCCATCGACTGTTACTTTGGCGGGGTCTATTACATGGGGCCGATCTTCACCGCTTTTCGCGGTACCGATGAGGCGATTGACTATTACAAGATGCTGCGCACCGAAATTGAGCAGCGTATTGCCCTTGGCCTCTGCACCCAGACCCCCGAAGGCGATATGCCCGAAGAGAAATACCGTCTGGTGGTCGAAGGGCCGCCCAACTGGACATCCTTCCGCGATTTCTGGCAAATGTTTTACGAAATGGGCGCAGTGGTGGTTGCCAGTAGCTATACCAAGGTCGGCGGGGTTTATGATTACGATAATTTCCGCCACGACCCTGCACATCCCCTCGAATCCCTGGCGGATTACTGCCTGGGGGTTTACACCAATCGCAACCTGCCGACCCGCGTCGGCATGCTGGCGCGCAACGTTAAGGAATATGAAGCCGACGGTCTGTTGATCAATTCGATCAAAAGTTGCAACAGCTTCTCGGCCGGTCAGCTAGTGATGATGCGTGAGGTCGAAAAACTCACCGGCAAGCCCGGCGCCTTCATCGAGACCGACCTGGTCGATCCGCGCTATTTTTCGGCGGCCAATGTCAAGAACCGACTCGAAAGTTATTTCCAAATGATCGATCAGAAACGCCGCGCCGGCGGTTCTGTCTCTGCGGCCTAAGGGAGCAATCTCATGCGAACATTTATCGGCATTGATCTAGGTTCGACCACCACTAAGGCGGTTTTGATGGATGAAAACTGTCAGGTGCTGGGACGCGGCATCACCAATTCCCGGTCAAACTACGATGTTGCAGCACGGGTTTCCAAACAGGAAGCGAAAATTGCCGCCCGTTTCACCCTGTTCAAAAACGCCCTCGGCAGCGGGGAAGGGGTTGAACTGCTCCTCGCCAACCTGGAGCGCAATTTCCGTCTGGAGCAGTTTTTGTCAGAACTGGGGCAGCTGGAACAGACCTGCAACAGCTATCTCGACCACGAACGCTTCAAAAACTTCAAAGCGCCCCTGCGCGAGGCGCTAGACAGGGTTTTCAAAACCATTTCCAGCGAAGCTGCGGACATTTATGCTCCCGGCGCCGAACGTAAATCGGATTTCTTTCGCGACATTGCCGGCTCACGTTTTATGAACCTGGCAGAGTCCATAAGTAAAGAGTCAGATTTAAGCTTTGATGTACTCCTGAATGTTTATGATAAATCAATAATTGATATAGAAAGTCAGGTTGCCGGCGACGCCACAGTTTCCAAGCAGCTGCTCAATGGTTTGACGCGGGCCATGCGTGAAGTGGCAGGCGTCAAGATCAGCGCGGAGGCCGCGCGCAAAGCCCTCGCCGAAGTGCTGGCGCTGGAGTTGGAAGAAACCTACGTGGTCGGCACTGGCTACGGTCGGGTGCGACTGCCTTTCCCCAAAGAACATATCCGCTCGGAAATCTTGTGTCACGGTTTGGGCGCCCACATGATGTTCCCCGGCACCCGCACCGTGCTGGATATCGGCGGTCAGGATACCAAGGGGATTCAGGTCGACGAAAACGGCATTGTGGTTAATTTTCAGATGAATGATCGTTGCGCCGCCGGTTGCGGGCGCTATCTGGGTTACATCGCCGATGAAATGAATATCGGTCTGCACGAGCTTGGCCCCATCGCCATGAAAGCCACCAAGACCACGCGCATCAATTCCACCTGCACGGTTTTTGCCGGGGCCGAGCTGCGCGATCGCATGGCCTTGGGCGAAAACCGCGCCGATATCCTCGCCGGGCTGCACCGGGCCATCATGCTCCGTGCTATGTCACTGCTATCGCGCTCGGGCGGGGTCGATGAAGAATTTACCTTTACCGGGGGGGTCGCTAAAAACCAGGCGGCGGTCAAAGAATTACGCCAGTTGATCTTTGAAAACTATGGCGAGCGCAGCATCAATATCAGCGCCGATTCGATCTACACCGGCGCCCTGGGTGGGGCCAGCTTTGCCCACAGCGCAGTCAAATAAGGAGAAAATCATGACCACATCAATCGGCATCGACGTCGGCTCCGGCGTCATCAAGACCGCCCTGTTCCGGGTAGATGGGCAGAAGAGCGAATGGTTGGGCCGCTGGGATGCACGTATCCGCCAGCGCGACGCTCATACCCTGGTCAAAGAATCCATCACATCCGTTTTGACCCAGGCAGGGGTAAAACGCGAACAGATCAATTACATCGCCAGTACCGGCGAGGGCGAAAGCCTCAAAGGCACCACCGGGCATTTCTATTCCATGACCACCCATGCACGCGGCGCTATTTACCTGAACCCTGAAACGCGGGCGGTGCTTGATATCGGGGCTCTTCACGGACGTGCCATCCGCATCGACGCAAAGAGCAAAGTGCTGACGTATCGCATGACCAGCCAGTGCGCTTCAGGTTCGGGACAGTTTCTTGAAAATATCGCGCGTTATCTGGGGATTGGCCAGGATGAAATCGGTAGCCTGTCCCTGCAATCGACACAACCGGAAAAAGTCAGCGGTATCTGTGCGGTGCTCGCCGAAACCGATGTCATCAACATGGTCTCGCGCTCCATTGCACCCTGCGACATTTTGCGTGGCATTCACGAATCCATGGCCGATCGTCTGAACAAGCTGCTGAAATCCATCGGGGTGCAACAGGGAACGGTGATGATGACCGGTGGTCTAGCTCTGGATGTCGGGCTGGTTCAGGCCATTCAGGACGGCATGGACAAGCAGCAGATGAACACTCAGGTCACCGCCCATGCCGATTCCCTTTACGCCGGTGCCATTGGTGCCGCCCTCTGGGGGGCCTTTCGCTATGAAAAACTTAAGGAACGCGGCCACTTACCCTTAGCTTCTTGATTCCGCACAACCAAGCCATGGAGTCTACTATGAAATTACGCTATCAATCCCTGAGTGCCAATGACCTTGAGCAGGTCTCCCTGCTGGATAGCCAAATTATCGGCCAGCCGCGACGCAGTTTTTTCGAAAAGAGGCTGCAAATTGCCACGGCAACGCCCGAGGCCTTTGTGACCTGCGCAGCCAGGGCGGGGGAAGAGCTGAAAGGCTACGCCTTCGGGCGGGTGCAAAATGGCGATTTCGGTTCGTCCGCGACCGTTGCGGCTCTGGATGTTTTTGGGGTTGCGCCTGCCAGCCAGGGGCAAGGTATCGGCCGCGGTCTGCTCGCCGGGATTGAAGAACGCATGGTCAAAAAAAATATCCTGCGCCTGCGCACGGAAATTGATTGGACCAACCATGCCATGCAGCGTTTTTTTGCAGCGGCGGGATTTTTTCTGGCCCCCATTCAGATCATTGCACGCGACACCACGGAACTCAAAGAAGATGTTGCAGAAATGGTCACCCCCGCAATGGACAGCCGGTGGCAGGTTCACGGCCCCGGCGGCAACGATTATGACCGTTTGGCACGTGATCGGGTGCAAACCCGTTCTTTGCGTCAAACTGATCTTGATACCGTCATCCGGCTTGATCGCCATTTATCGGGGCAAGATCGCCGGGCTT
>Ga0210030_1000298_pt1 | contig 38319 bp, 40 predicted proteins | sample CryGeymeta201523_FD_183986 | JGI IMG/M metagenome (GOLD analysis project Ga0210030, IMG submission 183986) | Groundwater microbial communities from Crystal Geyser aquifers in Utah, USA - Crystal Geyser metaG 2015-23 (SPAdes) (version 2) | ecosystem: Environmental > Aquatic > Deep subsurface >...
GGGTGCGCCACGAGTTGAGCTGGCAGAGACCCTGGCGTGTTCGACACCTTATGTGCTGCGAAGACCGACCGCGAAATGCGGCAACAAGCCGTGTGGGGTGAAATTGGGGTCAGTGAACAAGACCTGCGCTACTTTCGTGGTGGCTGCGGTGCAGATAGTCGGCATAATCACCGTCGTAGATTTGCACCTGACCATGGTCAATTTCAAAGACCCGCCCCACCAGGCTGCGCAGAAAATGGCGGTCGTGACTGACGAGCATCACGGTTCCGGTAAAATTTTGCAGGGCCTCAAGCAGGACTTGGCGGGATTGGATATCCAGGTGGTTGGTGGGTTCGTCAAGAATCAGCAGGTTGAGGGGGCGCGCCAGCAGCATAGCAATCACCAAGCGGCTCTTTTCGCCCCCCGACAGATGTTCGATGCGTTTGTCGACATCATCGCCGCGAAACAAAAAGGCCGCAGCCAGGTTGCGCACCACGCCCATGGAAGCCTGGGGCAGCGCGCCCTGCAGGCTGTCAAACACCGACAAGCGCGGATCGAGCAATTCCATGGAATGCTGGCTGAAATAGCCGATTTCGACATTGGCTCCAATGGTGACATTGCCGCTGGTGGCCTCGGTCTGCGCAGCCAGAATTTTCAGAAAAGTTGATTTACCCGCGCCGTTGATGCCGGTCACGGCAATTTTGTCACCCCGGCGCACCAGGGCCGAAATGCCGCTGAAAACCGGCTTTTCGCCGCCTGTGGGCAGGGGCCAGCTTTTGGCCAGCTGATCAATCGCCAGCACGTCATCGCCACTGCGCGGCGGCGGGTTGAATTCAAAACGAATCTGTTTCTCCTCGGGCGGAATTTCGATGCGTTCGATTTTTTCGAGTTTTTTGACCCGCGATTGTACCTGGGCGGCATGGGAGGCCCGCGCGGCAAAGCGCGCGATAAACTCTTCTTCTTTGGCGAGCATTTCCTGTTGGCGTCGAAAACTGGCGCGTAATTGCTCGCGGCGAATCTCGCGTTCACGCAAATAAAAATCGTAATCCCCGCCATAGGTGGTGATGTTACCGTTACCCACTTCGATAATACGATTCACCAAGCGATTCATGAAATCACGGTCGTGGCTGGTCATCAATAACGCGCCTTTGAAATCCGTCGCCAGCCAGTTTTCGAGCCAGATGATGGATTCGACATCCAGGTGGTTGGTGGGCTCGTCGAGCAGCAGAACATCGGGGTTCAGGGTGAGAATGCGCGCCAGGGCGATGCGCATTTTCCAGCCGCCACTGAAGCTTTCCACCGGACGCAGGTCATCCTCCGGGCCGATGCCGAGGCCGGTCAGCACCGCCTGGGCGCGGGCTTCGAGATCATAGCCGCCGCGATGTTCAAATTCTTGCTGGGCATCACCGTAACGCTCAAGCAGTTCGCTCATGGCCTCGTCGTCGAGGGGCTCACCCATCTGCCCTTCCATGGTGGTGATCTGTTCGCCCAGCTGCATAATCTCGGCTGAGGCGGCCATGACCTCGGCAAGGGCCGAATGCCCTGCCATGTCGCCGACATCCTGGGAAAAGTAGCCGATAACAACTTTTTTACCGCAGCTGATGTCGCCGCCATCCAGTTCTTCTTCGCCGGTGATCAGGCGAAAAATGGTGGATTTGCCTGCACCGTTGGGGCCCACCAGGCCGCTGCGGCTGCCGGGCAGAATTTGAAAACTGGCGTTGTTGAACAAGACCTGGGCGCCGTGCTGTTTTTTGATATTGGTCAGGTGAATCATGATGCAATCTCCAGCGACTCACAGGGCCGCGGCTGGGTGACAAAAATCATTTTGGGTCGGCCGCCGAAACGGGCCCGACCGAGAGCCGGCGCATCACTTCACCGGCCATGGTCAAACCAAAAATGGGGGGAATGTATGAGGAGCTGCCGAGGATAACGCGGCGGTCGGTGCAGCGCCAGCGTTGATCTTCTTTGTTCGGGCAGATGCAGTTTTCGGCACAGGCGGCGGTTTCGGTGCTTAAGGGGCGGAATTCTTCGGTGGAATAAACCACCGGCACGCCCTTGTTAATGCCGCGCTTGCGCAGTTCCTTGCGCATGGTTCGCGCCAGCCGGCATTTTTTGGTGTCGCCAATATCGGCGACCCGGATCAGGCCGGGATCGATTTTGTTGGCTGCGCCCATGGAACTGATAATCGGTATTTTGCGTTCCACGCAGCTTTGGATCAGGTGCAGTTTCGCGGTGATATGGTCGATGCAATCCAAAACGAAATCGTAGCCTGGCTCAAGTAATTTGGTGCTGGTTTCGGCCTGGTAAAAACTGTTTTGCGCGACAATTTCGGCCCGGGGATTGATCTGGCGGCAGCGTTCCGCCATGGCCTCCACCTTGGGCTGGCCAATAGTGGTGTTCAGGGTGTGAATTTGCCGATTAACATTGGTCAGGCAGATCTCATCAAAATCCACCAGAGTCACATGCCCAAGGCCGCCGCGCACCAGCGCCTCGGCGGCATAGCTGCCGACCCCGCCAATGCCAAAAATAACCACCCGCGCCGCGGCCAGACGCGCCAGGGCCTCGCGGCCAAACAAGAGTTGCAACCGGCTGAAACGATGATTCTCCATAGTCCGTCAACCTTTTCCTTGAATATCCTCTGGCCCAGAAAATTTGAACAGCCGACAGGCATTTTCGCTGGTAATTTGCGCGCATTCGCCCAGGCTCCAGCCGCGCAGCTCGGCGAGTTTCTGTGCGACCTGCCTCAGGCTTTCTACGCCGGGGGCCATATCGGGCGCATCGGTTTCGAGCACCAGAGCACTGGCGGGCACATGCACCAGGGCCTGGGGCAGTTTGCGGGCGTTGGTTCGTAGCAGCACCGGGCCAATACCCAGATGCAGCCCCAAATTTAGGACTCTGGTCGCCAGTTCAGGGCTGCCGGAAAAGCCGTGTACCACTCCACCGACGTCTGCAATGCCTTCTTCAGCGCCAATCTCCAGCAAGTCGGCCAAACCTTTGACACTGTGAAAAATTACCGGCAGTCCAGCACTGATGGCAATGGCCAGCTGGGCGCGTAAGGCCTTTTTCTGCACCGCTGCCGACACCTCTACCCGAGCATCCAGGCCGATTTCACCGACAGCGACCACCCTGGGATGCTTGATCAGGCGGCAGAGTTCGGCCTCAAGGGTTAAATCCCATTGATCAGCCATCCGGGGGTGCAGGCCCAGGGCGCAGTAAACGCCGGGATTTTCCACACTCAGCGCCAGTTGACGCGGCCAAGACTTTGGGCTGACCCCTGGTTGAATCAAGCGGCGCACTCCCAAAAGGGCGGCGGTGGTCAGCTGGTGGCTTAGAACCTCGCCCAGCGCGAAAGCCGGCAGATGAATATGGGTGTCGCAGAATTCCATTGTGACCAAAGGCAGGAAAATATCTGGGGTTAGTGGTTGAGTTGTTGATATTCGCGCAGTAAGTCTTGCGGGTCAAGTCGGCCATCAAGGCGTGTCCAGGCGCTATCACCGGGTTGGTGTAAAAAAAGCGTCGCCTTGTTGGTAAGCATATCCGTCGGCGAAACCCCGAAAACCTGCATCAGCTTTTGGGTATCGGTCAGGGACCCCGTGAGATAGTCCCAGCCCGACCCCGCCTGATAGCGTTTGAGATAGGCCGCCAATACTGCCGGGGTATCGACCTGGGGATCAATGGAAATTGACACCAGCTTCACGCCCTTCTCAGCACCCGCCCGCCGTTGCAGATTGGAAAATTTGACCGCCATATCGGTACACAGGGTGGTGCAGCTGGTGTAGGAAAATTCCAGCATCACCGGTTGCGCACCCAGCAGGTAGGGGATCAGGGCCACCGGCTGATCATGCTGGTTGCGCAACTCCACCGCCGGTATCGGGTAATCAACCCGCGTGCGCTCATAACCCGTTGCGGCCGGTTTCAGCAGCAGCCACAACAGCAGCCCGCCCAGACAGAGCGCGCCCAGGGTGAGTGTTCGCTGCGCCATGTTTAGTAACCCAGTAAGATAAAACGACCGAACACCATGGGCCAGCTGGCGATGACGACAAAGGCGCCAACCCCGATAACCCCCAGCCACAACCACAGACGTTCGCGTTTTTCAAGTAATGGTTGCAAGCCGGGGTAGCGCCGCAGGCCAATGCCCAACCCTGGTAACATGGCAAACAGGCCACCGCCGAACAGGCTCAGATACAGAGGATAGCCGATATAGCCATAATGGCCTTGCAGCATATCAAAGGGGCAGTGATGATTGGGCATGGCATAAATGTAGGGTGAGATAAAGGCCACCACCGCCACCAAGCCCACAAGGATAAAGCCGGCACTGGCGATGAGCAGTAACAGGCGCAAAAACGCGCGCATCGACCACAGACATAAGCCCAGCAGCAGCAGGAGAAGTCCGGCGTGGGCATAAAACCAGACCATGGTCGGTGCAGCGGGCAGGGCCGCCAGCTCACTGGCAACACCACTCGCTCCCAGGCCAAAAAGTGAGCCGCAGCAAGAGGTGATGATTTGTGGTTCCAAACCGCTGAAATAACTGGCTTGCAGATAAAAATCCAGCCACAGCAGGGGGGTGAGCAGCAACAGGAAGCGGTACTTGATTTTGACCAGAGGGGTCGTCGGCGTCGCCAGATCCAGACGGTTGAGCCAGACCCAGAGCGCGGCCCCGAACATCAGCAGCAGTTTGATCAGCAGGGCGAGCCAGCCGATCTGATTGGCGTTGAGGGAGCCGGTGGCGCACATGGCACCAACAAACAAAGAATGAATGTCTTCGAGGGTATAGACAAACAGGGCTAAAGAAAAAATCTGGAAACCCAGCACCAGATTCATCAGGCTGCCGACCAGCCAGGTTTGACGCTCCAGCTGCAACTGACCCTGGCTGCTGCTTTGCGGGTTCCAGCGCAGCAGAATCCGCAGCCCTAGCAGGCTGGCGGCTAGACTCACCAGCCCAACCAGCAGTGCCCCCAACAGCAGGGCGATAATGCCGGCGTGCAGAATCACGCGCCCGGCTCCTGAAGCCGGCCGTCGTGGAGGTTCAGGCGGCGGCTGATCAGGGGATGATCGCAAACAAAGGGGTCGTGACTGGCAATAATCAAGGTTTTCCCGGCCTGATGCAGTTCGGTCAGAATCTCCATCAGTTGCGCCGCCAGCTGGCTGTCGAGGTGGGCGGTGGGCTCATCGGCAATAATCAGCGGGGGGTGATTGATGAGGGCACGGGCAATGGCAACCCGCTGTTGTTCGCCGCCGGAGAGTTGCGCTACCTTGAAATTGCGCCGCTGGTCGATGTGCAACTGAGCCAGAATTTCTGTGGCGCGGCGCTTCATCTCAGCAAACCCCAGGCGGGTGGGATACAGGGGTAAGAGCACGTTATCGATGACACTGAGCTCACGGACGAGATTGAACTGCTGGAAAATAAACCCGAAACTTTGTTGGCGGATGCCAGCCAGAAAATGTTCGGGCAGGCGGGTCACATCCTGGTCAGCAAAAAACAGCCGTCCCGAAGTGGGGCGTGCCATGCACCCGAGCAGGCTTAAAAGAGAGGTTTTGCCCGAACCACTAGGGCCGCGCAGCACCAGCACCTCACCGCTTTGCACCGCAACACTGACATCGCGCACCGCTCGAACTTCGTCGGGTTGATGTTGATGATAAATTTTGACCAGATTTTCGGCACGCAGCAGGGTGGTCATGGTCAGCTCCGCATCACGGCGTCGGGGTCGCTGACGGCATTTTTCCAGGCCGGCACCAGGGTACAAACCAGATAGGGAAAAATCGTCAAAGCGCCCAGACTGGCGAGCTCATAAAAACTTAAGGCGGGATAAAGGTCAAACTGGGGAAAAAGCACCGACCAGCCACTGAAAAACGGGCGTAACAGACCACCGCCAAACTGGTAGACCTGGATCCAGCCACCCAGGGTACCAAGGATGAAGGCGGTCAGAGAGAGACACAAGCCTTCCCAGAATTTGAGTTGCAAAACATCGCTGGTCGTCCAGCCCAGGGCCTTTAAGATGCCGATTTCGTGCTTTTCTGCGGCCCCCAGCCCCGAAGCCCGATCCCAGGCCAAAATCGCAAACGCCAGCAGGGCAGTTAACAGCAGGCTCAAAATCATGCCGCTGCGCCAGTTGAACACGGTGCGATAGCTGTGCAGAATTTCACTGCGCGCAATCGGACGGGTTGCCGGCAGCTGTTGCCGGATTTTAGCGGCCAGGGTCGCAATTTCGCGCGGGTTGTAAACCTGCACCGCCAGATCCACCGCCAGTCCGGTGGGGATCTCGAAAAAAGCCCGCAGATCCGCGTTGCCAAGCACTAACAGATCCTGGGTCAGCAGCTGGGAATCACTGCTGAAAATCCCGCTCACTCTGAAGATACGGCTTTGGTTGCGCTGATCCACCAGCACCAGGCTGTCATCAATTTCAACCCCGTAAGTTTGGGCGACTCCGGCACCCAGGGCACAGTCCCCGGGCTGTTGCGGCAGTTGGCCGCGCAGCAGCTCCAGGGTTTCGCCCTGCGCAGAAGTCCACCCCAGCAGGGTCAGGTTAACCCCATAAAGACTGTCGTAATAATAGCCCCAGATACGCGCTTCAACCCCACGTACGCCGGGCAGGGTGCGGATTTGCGCGGCATAATCCTCGGCAATCAGATCATGACGGCCCCCCACCAGTTTCTGCACCACCAGCGCGGGAGCCGTGCTCAGCAGGGCCTCGGCTTCCTGGCGCAGACTTTGGGTCATAAACAACACCGAAGCCAACACGGCCACGGTCAGGGTATAAACCGCCAACAAGGCCAGATGCTTATATTTGCGTCGCAGCAAAGAGGCGAGGGCGTAATCGAGAATTTTCAAACTTGGGGTCATGGGGAACCAGGCTTTTTTATCAGAGTCAAGCGGGTTGTCGCCGTCTGTCTGGGCGGGCTAACCAACGAACCCGCCGGAAAGTGATCCAGAGCCGCGGGATGATCCTGAAAAGCGGCAAAATTGTCGGCCTGGGACAGATGGCGCGTATAGCGGGCTTCCGTCCACAGGGAGAGATCGGTCAAACCCAGAACCCGCACCAGTTGCTGGCCACCCCGCACTCTGGCGGCATAGCGGCTGTGGTCAGCCAGGTTGTCGAGGCCGAGGGCCACCGCCAGGGCAAGGCACAAAAATAGAAATCCGGCAAACCAGCCTAGCCGTCCCAAAGTTTTAATCCGGCAGATCGGCAGAGGTTAAATCGGCAAATGCCGAAATTTTCTTGCCACCGTGATCGCTGGCAAAACTTTCGGCGGTTTTCTTGCCGGCCACCGGTACCAGCTCGGGGCCCATGGGCCCATAGACGTCACTGCCGCTGATAAACCAGACCTCGGCCACCGGCAGCAGCCGACTGGTGTAGTAGTCGGTCACCCACAGATCTTTCACGCCATCGCGCGCCGGTTTTTTGGCCACGCTGGTTGCGGGCAGAGCGAAGTAATAGCGCAGCAAATCTTTGGGCCCATCGAAAAACAGCTGCTGGCCATCGACAAAACGCAGGGTGGCGATCCATTGTTCAAAGGGCTTGACAAACATGCCACAGACGGGGCAACGATCGTCCGTTTCAGGTAGCCGGGGCTCGGCCGCCAAAGCAAACGATGACAGCAGAACCCCGGCCAGCAGCAACAAAAATAGGCGAATCATTTATTCTCCATTTTGTGCTTCTTGTGATCATCATCCATTTTCATTTTGTGCTCGTCTTTATGAGACATTTTATCCCCACGCATCTTGCGAGCGCGCTGGGTGTCTTTGTAAAGATCTTTATAAGCGGCTTCAAGGGCTTCGTCAAAGTCACCCATTTCGCCTCCCTGGGCAGCGACAAAAGATTTAGCCGCCTCGCGGGTTGCAAAGGCCCACTTGCCACGCGCGGTCATCACCCCCTTGGTTTTGCCGCCAATCACCCAAAAGGCCTTTTCGGCAGCGATCAATTCCCGGCTGTTATAATCGGCGACCCAGATGGAAGCGGGTGTTTTGCCCAGACTCACGGCCAGCTCCACTGCCATGCAGCGCAGACTGCAAGTCCCGACTTCCGTGCCGTCGGTGTATTTGATCAGCATGCGGCTGTGGGAAAACTGGCCACGATCCATGCCGCAGTAGCTGCACGACGGATGCTGGGTCACATCCTCGGTGGCCGCCAGCAAAACTGCGGGGACAAAAAATAAACCTAACCCCAGGCCCAACAAAAGCTTTCTCATCACGAAACCCCTTTCTGTCGTCAAGACGCGTTTTTTGCATAAAAATTAACATCACTGCTCAGGCTCTGCGCCGCGGGAATACAAGAGCGACACGCGAACCCGGCACAGACTCCAGGGCCAGTATAAGGGATAGGTTGTTATTTTTTCAACGCGGTTTGTTATTATTTTAACGTAAATTGTTGCAATTTTCAGCCATAGACCAATTCCGGCAGAAACAGCACCAGGGCCGGCCAGTAGGTCAGCAGCAGCAGAATAGCAATTTGAATCAGCAAAAACGGCACTACCGCCCGTGAGACATACAGCAGGTCGCGGTTGACCGTTGCCCCGCTGATGTAGAGGCTGACCCCCAAAGGGGGCGTGCAGTAGCCGATGCCCAGATTGATGGTCATCAGCAAGCCGAAGTGCATACTGTTGATGCCAAACTTGGCCAGCAGGGGAAGAAAGATGGGGGTTAATATCAAGGTGGCCGAAATAATATCCATGAACATGCCGATAATCAGCAGCAAAATATTGACCGCGAAGAGAAAAACCCAGGGGGAAGAGATGCTGGCGACCACGGCATTGGCAATTTTACCCGGCACCTGTTCAAAGGTCAGATATTCGCCAAACACCGAAGCCCCGGCGACTATCACCAGCAGAGTGGCACTGGTAATCGCTGAAGAGACGATAACTTTTTTCACCTCACGCAGCTTCATGTCTTTGTGAATAACAATTTCGACAAAAAAGGCGTAAAAACAGGCAACGACCGCGGCTTCATTGGCGGTAAACAAACCCGAATAGATGCCGCCGAAGATCAGAACCGGCAGAAAAAGGGCCCAGATACTTTCGCGCAGGGTCGCCACCAGGTCGGCAAAGGTTGGGCGCGGCAGCGTCGGCAGGTCGCGTTTTTTGCAAAAGCTATAGGCGTAACAACTCATGCCCGCCACAATCAGCAACCCGGGAATGAAGCCGGTCAGAAACAGGGCTTCAAGCCGATCATTGGTGACCATGGCGTAAAGAATCATGGAAATGGACGGCGGAATAACTACGCCCAGAATCGGCGCCGTGGTCATGATACCAATAGAAAATTTTTCGTCGTAGCCATTTTCCAGCAAGGCTGGAATCATAAACCCGCCGATAGCGACCACGGTGGCGACGGTGGATCCGGAAATGGCCCCGAAGAAACCGCAAGCCAGAATCCCGGCAATCGCCAAACCACCAGGCAAAAAGCCCACTAGCACGTTGGCGGTTTTCACCAGTTTGCCGACAATGCTGCCGGTGGTCATGATGTTGCCACACAGCACAAAGAACAGAATCACAATCAGAGCAAACTTGTCCATGCTGCGATACAGGACTTCGATGACAATTTGCGGATCAATATTAACAATGTAGACCAGGCCCACCAGACCGGTGAAGAACAGGGCCATGAAAACCGGCACGGTGGCCGCCATGGAACCCAGGAGTACGGCGAGAATCAGCAGATAGTTTGAATCCATACGTCAGTTCCTGCCGCCGCGCCAGTCTTCCACCATTACCAGCAGGGTGCGAACAAACATGAGCAGCCCCATAAGCGGCAGCACCGCGTAAAAGAGCCATTCGGAGATTTGCAAAGAGGATGTTTTGGCATAGTCATCCGCATACATCAGCAGGGTCATCTGCGAGCCAAGATACAGCATCAGGCCACAAAAAAACAGCACCGCCAGGTGACTGATCAGGGTCAGGGGTTTTTTTAAGCCCGGAAAAAGTTGCGGCAGGGCATCAATTCGAATCAGCGCCCGGCTGCGCACTGCCGCTACACAGCCGATATAGGTGGTAAAAAAAATCACCTTGCGCACCACTTCGTCTGACCAGAAGAGGTTAACGTCGCTGGTGAGTTTGCGCAGCAGCACATTGGCCATGGCGACGACCAGTGCGACTACCACCGCGAGAAATAGCGACCATTCTTCGATCGCCTGAATGGTGCGATCGGTTCTTTCCCAGATTTTTTTCAGCATTGGTCTGTCCTGGAGAGGGTCTGCATCATGGCAAAAAAAACGGAGCCAGGGAGTTTTGCTCCCCGGCCCCGGACAAAACGGGCCGATTATACAGTTTTAGCTTTTACTTGCCAAGGGTGGCCTGCACCTTCTGCAGGTAGCTTGTACCGATTTTTTTGCCCCAGGCGGCATAAACCGGAGCCGCTTGTTCAATCAGTTGTTGCTTGTCGGCCGCCGACAACTGAATAAACTCAACCCCGGCTTCTTTGGCTTTGGCAATCTGAGTATGGTGCTGCTGTTTGGTCAGCTCGCGGGTTTTGGCGCTCTCCTCAACAATCGCATCCCGCAGGATTTTTTGCAGGTCGGCAGGCAGTTTGTCGAACCAGCGTTTGTTGACCAGGTGGACAAAAAGACCCTGGGCATAGTTGAGTTCAGTGAAATATTTGGCGATAGTGAATTTTTTGGTGATATTGCAGACAATGGCGGCATGATCGAGACCGTTGATGACCCCGGTTTGCAGCGCCTGGGGAACATCCGGCCAGGGCATAACGGTGAACTTGAGAGCCCAGGCCTTGTACAGATCGGCATTGACCGGCGCTTCGGCAATGCGGAAATTAACCTGCGTGGCGTCGCTCAGGTTACGCACCGGAGTGGTGGTGGCCCAGCCGTAGGGGCCGTAACCGGTAACATCGGCCACAAACAGCCCGGCCGAGCGCGGCGCATTGGCGAATTCCTCCCACAGTTCCGAGTTGGCGCGGAACTGGTCAAGCTTTTCAAAGGTATCAATTACGTAAGGCAGGTTGACGATCCCTAGTTTTTCCGAAACGTTGGCGGCGGCGACAGAGGAGCTGAGCATCCCCTGAACCGCACCCAGTTTCAGTTTGGCAATCACATCTTTTTCACCGCCGAGCTGGGCCAGCGGGCGGAAATCAACATAAAGTCGTCCTCCTGATTTTTCCCAAACCGCATCGCGCAAACGGTAGCCAAAGCCGACCCCTTCGATCACCGGGTGGGAAATGTTCGACAGAATGTAGGTGTACTCGGCACCGCTGGGATCGAATGTGGGTTTCCAGACGGCCAGGGGATCTTTCTTCTCCGCGGCAAAGGCCGGGGCAACCAGACAGAGGGCAAGGAACAGAACCAGAATTTTTTTCATGGGCAAACTCCTTTCGAGGGTCAAATGACAAAACATTGTTATCTTTTATTTCGCGACTTTTAATTTAGAATAAAAACAGCAACTTAAGTTGGTGATAATAAGCGCATATTTTGCATCTCGTCAAGCGTAAAAAACCCCTTAACAAAACATCGCCACAGAAAATGATCTCCGTGGCGATTTAAGTGTCTGTGATTGTTGACAGGCAAAGTTACGGTTTGGTCGGGAAAATGCCTGTTCCGCGCTATTTGAGGGCCGCACGCACCCGGCTCAGATGCGCTTTGCCAATTTTGTCGCTCCATTTCGCGATGACCGGTTCGGCCTGTTGTTTCAGCACCGCCAGGTCGGTCGCGGGCAGGGAACCAAAAGTCACACCAGCGGCAGTCGCCTTGGCAATTTCATCCTGCTGCTGTTGGCGGGTCAAAAGCGGGTTTCCAGTGTTCCAGGGGGTCTGCCGCAAAGGCGGGTATTGCGTTGAGAAAAAAACCGAAGAGGGTCAACCAGAAGACGTGTTTCATTTTTACCTCCGTAAAAAATGGCGTGTGGCAACGCAGGTGCCTCCTGGCACTCGGCCCGCACTCACTTTGGTAAACAGAAGATTGTCAGTTCCGCATGCCTTCAACAAAAAATACAGCCTTTTTCGCCCGTTAAGACTTTTCTACTTTCCCGTTCAGGATATTTTCTCGCGGCTGCGCCCCAGGTTAAAGGTGCGCCCCAGATCATGCAGTTTGGCGGTGAGTGATTCGAGTTCGGCAATTTCTGCCGCAATCGCTGAAGCGCGGGCGACATTTTTTTTCAGGCGCTCTTCGGCGGTCGAAAAGTGCTGAATCAGGCGCTGAGAGGCTTCCTGTTGAAAATGGTTGGCTTCACTCATGGCCGCGACCTGGTCTTCGCGTTCAGTCAGGCCACGATCCAGCTCACGCGTTGCACGTACCTGCTCTTCCATGCCACGCGCCATCTGGTCGCTGGCCGATTTCATTTCAGTCACACCATCCTGAATACGGTTGATGCCGGTGCGCTGTTCACGCATGGCCCGCGCCACCGCGCGCACCGAGCGCAAACTGGTGCTGGCATCTTTGAGCAGATTCTGGGCCTGAGCCCCCTGGCTGGTGGTGAGCTGATTAATCTCCGTGGCGGAAGCACTGGCCAGCAGCACCGAATTGACAATTTTCTGCAGGGCTTCGTCGGTATTTAAGGCCAGTTCTCGCCCGCGAACAATGCGCTCGGCAGTGGCCTCAACCGCTTGCAGCGCTTCGCTGGTATCTGAGCGAATCGCCTGAGTGATGAGCTGAATATCCTGGGCACTGGTGGTCGTGCGGTCGGCCAGATCTTTAATTTCCTCCGCGACCACCGCGAACCCCTTGCCTTCGTCGCCCGCCTTGGCGGCGATAATTGCAGCGTTAAACGCCAGCAGTTCGGTATCACTGACCAGATCTTGAATCACGCCGATGATTTTACTCACCTGTTGGGCTTGTTGAGCCAGGCGTCCCATGGCTGAGGTCGCCATGGCGCTGTTGGTGACCACCTGTTCGGTTTCTTTGAGGGATTGCTGCATCATGGTCAGCCCGGCTTCGGCGTCGACCTTGACCTGTTGGATTTGCTGATTGCTGTGATCGGTGCCCGAGCGGATCTTTTCAAAGGAATCACCAATAGTATCCAGACTCTGACTGGTGGCTTCGACTGAGCGGGCAATCTCTTCGGCCTGGGTGGCAACTTCGCGGACACTGGCTGTCATCTCTTCGACCGCCGTAGTCGTTTCGATAAACTTCATCGTCGAGTGATCGATCGCCAGGGCCATTTCTTCGAGGGACGCCGACAGTTCGTTGGAAAGCGCCGCTTCATCCTGGGAACGGTGGGAAATCTGACGCATCAGAACCTCGACGTCAGACTGCTTGTTTTCCATGATTTCCACGTCTTTGCGGGTGATCTGCGAGGCCGAGAGGCCGTCGTTAGCGCGATCAACCAGATAAAGGCTCGCCTGGGCCAGACTGCGGAAATGGGGAATCAGCTGATCGGCCGTCCCCAGGGTCTGTTCGAGAATCTTGTGAACCTGCGCCACGCCTTTTTGCAGGGTCGCAGCCAGACTCTCCAAGGTTTCTTCGCCAATTTCGAGTTCACCGGTCAAAGGTTGCAAAACCTGTAATTGCTGGCGCAGCTGTTTTTTCAAGGTGCCGCGCACAAACAAAAAGGAAGAAATCGCCATGGCGTAGCCAAAAAAAAGCGACAAAACAAAAAACGGCAGCGTCAGGCTCTGCCCGCCGATCAGAAAACTCGCAACCCCGGGAAAGAGGAATCCGGCGAACAGGCCGATCAGGTGGGTAAAAACAAAGACTTTCTTCAGATAACTGATTTCGGTGATACGATTCAGGCTCATAGCCACTCCGGTTAGCAACAAAAGCCCCCGTGATGAGCTTGCCGAGAATGACCCTCCCGGCAAACAATAAAGTTTCAATTAACTAGCACAAATAACCCGAGTCAGCAAGCTGTCCCTTGTTCAGCCGCGCCAAAAGCGCGATACTGACCAAAACGTCAGGGTTCACCTTTTTAAACCTGCCTGCGGCCGTGAGGCGCACGGCCCTCATCAAAGAGAGGTGTCTTTATGCCGAAAGCCATTCGTTTTCATCAAACCGGCGGCCCCGAAGTCCTTCAGTGGGAAGAGGTGAGCCTCGCCGCGCCCGCGGCTGGCGAAGTTCATCTGCGCCATACCGCTGTTGGCCTCAATTTTATTGATGTTTACCATCGCACCGGCCTCTACCCGGTTGATCTGCCCGCAACGCCGGGCTTGGAAGCCGCCGGTGAGGTCATCAGGGTTGGCGAGGGCGTCACCGAACTACAGCCCGGTGATCGTGTCGCCTATGCCGGCGGGCCCATCGGTGCCTACGCCGTTGAACGCTTGATTCCGGCCCATCGGCTGGTCAAGTTGCCGGCGGATATCCGTGATCAGCAGGCGGCAGCTATGATGTTACAGGGCATGACCGCCCAATATCTGCTGCGGCGCACCTTCAGGGTCAAAAAAGGCGATACCATCCTTTTCCATGCCGCCGCAGGGGGGGTTGGACTCATCGCCTGCCAGTGGGCCAAACATCTGGGCGCCCGAGTGATCGGCACCGTCGGTAGCGCCGCTAAAGCCGAGCTGGCCAGGGCCCATGGGTGTGATGAACCCATTCTGTATCAGCAGGAAGATTTTGTCGCCCGGGTGCGTGAACTGACCCAGGGCCAGGGGGTGGCGGTGGTTTATGATTCGGTGGGACGTGACACCTTTCTCAAGTCCCTCGATTGTTTAAGCCCCATGGGAATGCTGGTCAGCTTCGGCCAGTCTTCGGGAGCGGTCGAATCCTTTAATCCCGGCTTGCTCGCGGCCAAGGGCTCTTTGTTCCTCACCCGGCCAAGCCTGATGACCTATGCCGCCAAACGTCAAGACCTGCTCGCCGGCGCGGCAGAACTCTTTTCCGTGGTGCAATCGGGCGCGGTGCGCATTGAAGTGAACCAGCAATATCCCCTCGCCGAAGCCGCCCAGGCCCATCGAGATCTGGAAGCACGCCGCACCACCGGTTCCACCATTTTGCTGCCCTGATCCCCATCCCGTACCGGGGATCTTCCTGGATTGAACGGATCCAGCTGTTTTGATCTGGAGTGTCCTTTTGATGTCTCTGCCGACAAGTCTGAGCGCTCTGCTCAGCGAAATTGATCATTTGATCTTGCCCTTGCATTTCCTCGGATTGCTGACCACCTTTTTCTGCGGTGGAATTGTCGGGCTTGAACGTCAGATTTCCGGTAAGCCGGCCGGTATCCGTACCAGCACCCTGATCTGCATGGGAACCTATGTGTTTGTTGCTGCCGGCATCCCCCTGACCGGCAACCTCGGTGATCCCACCCGGATCATCGGTCAGGTAATTACCGGTATCGGCTTTCTGGGGGCCGGGGTCATTCTGACCCGCGAAGGCGCAGTTCTGGGGGTCACCTCGGCAGCCACCATCTGGGTGCTCGCCGCCATCGGCGTCCTCGCCGGAGTCGACCGTTATGCCGCGGCCATTTGTGTGGCTCTGCTGACGATTGGAATTCTGGTGGGGGTCAATATTCTCGAATTGCTTTTTGCCGGTTTGCAGCGCGGCGTCCATGCCCGCATTGTCAGTCTGCGCAGTAAGAAAGAGGAGGGTGGACAATGACACGAAACTCTCCCCTGGGGCGCAAAATTTAGATTTTCACCCCCGCTCCATATTCAAAACCTCATCAGCGCCGCTGCCCAGGTAAAGCCTGCCCCGAAAGTTACCATTCCTACCAGTGCTCCTTCTTTCAATTCGCCGCTGCGGCGCAGTTCATCCAGGGCGATGGGGATGGAGGCTGCCGAGGTGTTGCCGTAACGATCGACATTGACAAAAACCTTGGATTTCGGCAGGTGAAAGCGTTTTGCCACCGCTTCAATAATGCGCAAATTGGCCTGGTGGGGAATCAACAGATCCAGGTCGCTGGTTTGAACTCCGGCCTCGTCGAGCAGTTGCTGCAGGACGCTGGTCATGGCGGTCACTGCGTGGCGAAAGACATCGGCACCCGCCATGTGAATGCTGAATTCTGCCGGGTCAGCGCCGGGGGTAGCGGGGGGAAGAAGACTGCCGCCGCCGGGGTTATACAGCAGCTTGGCAAAGGTGCCGTCACTTTTGAGGCACGAATGCAGCAAGCCGTGTTCACCATCAGAGGGCCCCAGCACCACCGCGCCGACTCCGTCGCCGAAGAGCACGCAGGTATCGCGATCCTGCCAGTTGACCATGGAGGTTAAAATTTCGCCGCCGATCACCAGGGCGTGTTTATAACCCGAGGTTGCCATCAGACCTTCGGCAACCTGCAGGCCGTAAAGGAAACCGGCACAGGCCGCCGAGAGATCAAAGGCGACGGCATTTTTGGCCCCGAGTTTGGCTTGAACAAAGCAGGCCGTCGCCGGAAATTTCATGTCGCCGGTGACTGTGCCGAGAATAATCAGGTCAATTTCTTCCGCCGCGATTTTGGCATCTTCCAGGGCATTTTGTGCCGCTGCGGTCACCAAGTCAGACAGGGCCGTGCCTGGTTCGGCGACGTGGCGCTGACAGATGCCGGTGCGCGATCGAATCCAGGTGTCACTGGTGTCGACCCTTTGTGAGAGATCATCATTGGTCAGAATTTTTTCCGGCAGTGCCCGCCCGGAGCCCAGCACCATAATCTGTGTTTTTTTCGGCATTTTATCCTCTTCGGTTAACGGTCAACGCTTGCGAAAATAGCACAGCCGCCCTGCGCACTCAAGTTTCGTCGACTGGGGCAAAGAGGTGTGGCGATGGCTGTCCCTGCAAGGGGGCAAAAAGAAACTTCCACGCCGCGGTGAGATGGCCCCCTTGGATAAAAAATTGTTCCCCGGTCAGGGCCGGGCTTTTGCGTCTAAATTCCTTTTTTTCGCCCTGCGGTTGTGTTATGTTTCCTCTTTCGTGCGATAGGATCGACTCTTGTGTTTGGAGTTTTTTACATGTTTAAAGGTACAACCATCTGCTGTGTCAGACGGGGTAATTTGGTGGCGCTGGGCGGTGACGGTCAGGTGACTCTCGGCCCCACGGTGATGAAGCATGGGGCGCGCAAAATCAGGCGCCTTTATCAGGATAAAGTGCTGGCGGGTTTTGCCGGCAGCACCGCCGATGCTTTTACCCTGTTTGAAAAGTTTGAAGCCAAGCTGCAGGAACATCGCGGCAACCTGCCACGGGCGGCCGTGGGTTTGGCCAAGGACTGGCGCAGCGACAAATTTCTGCGCCGCCTCGAAGCCTTGCTGATTGTGACGGATCTGGAAAACACCCTGGTGATTTCCGGAGCGGGTGACGTGATTGAACCCGACGACGGAGTCGCTGCCATCGGCTCGGGTGGCAGCTATGCTCTGGCCGCGGCCCGCGCCTTGCTGGTTGAAACCGAGCTTGCTCCGGCGGTGATTGTTGACAAGGCGCTGCATATTGCGGCGGCGATCTGCATTTATACCAACGACCATATTGCGGTTGAGGAACTGTCGTGACCAACTTTACCCCGCGTGAAATTGTTTCGGAACTCGATCGTTATATCGTCGGTCAGCAGCAGGCCAAGCGGGCGGTGGCCATTGCCCTGCGCAATCGCTGGCGGCGGCAGCAGGTACCAGCTGAACTGCGCGATGAAATTGCCCCGAAAAATATCATCATGATCGGCCCGACGGGGGTGGGAAAAACCGAAATTGCCCGGCGCCTGGCCAAGCTCGCGCAGGCACCTTTTATCAAGGTTGAAGCCAGCAAGTTTACCGAGGTCGGCTATGTGGGCCGCGATGTCGAAAGTATGGTGCGTGATCTGCTGGAGCTGGCGGTGATGATGGTGCGCGAGGAAGAAACCAAAGCCTTGCGGATCAAGGCCGAAGATCAGGCCGAAGAGCGTTTGCTCGATCTGCTGCTGCCGGGGGATGCCGACCAGTCGCCTGACAAGCAGGAACAACACCAGAAAACCCGGGAAAAGTTGCGCAAATTGCTGCGTTTGGGGGAACTTGACGAACGCTTTGTCGAGCTGGAAACCGAAACCAGTCAGATGCCGGTCATGAATGTGTTCGCGCCCCAGGGGGGCGAGGATATGGGGATCAATTTCCAGGAAATGTTTGGTAATCTTTTCCCCAAAAAGAAACAGCGCAAACGTGTGCAGGTGCGCGATGCCCGGGAACAGTTGATTGAAACCGAGGCCGAAAAACTGGTTGATATGGAAAAGGTGCTGACCCTGGCCAAGGAGCGCACCGAGCAGAACGGCATCATTTTCATTGATGAAATTGACAAGGTTGCCAGCCGCGAAGGCGCTCAGGGCCCCGAAATTTCGCGCGAGGGTGTCCAGCGTGACATTCTGCCGATTGTCGAAGGCAGCACGGTGAATACCAAACACGGCCCGATCAAGACCGATCATATTCTGTTTATTGCCGCCGGTGCCTTTCATGTTAGTAAACCCAGCGATTTGATCCCCGAATTACAAGGACGTTTTCCTATTCGCGTTGAACTCGAAAGTCTGGGCGAAGAAGAATTTATCCGGATTTTAACCGAACCCAAAAATGCCTTGGTGCGCCAGTATTGTGAATTGATGAAAACCGAAGGTATTGAGCTGGTGTTCAACCCCGAAGCCATCCGCGAAATTGCCATAACCGCCCGCATGGTCAACGATCAGACCGAAAATATCGGGGCGCGGCGTCTGCACACGATTATGGAAAAACTGCTGGAAACCTTAAGCTTCGACGCGCCGGAAATGAATCATCAGACCATTGAAATTGACGCTACCGCGGTGCGGAGTAAATTGTCGGATATTGCCAAAAACGAAGATTTGTCCAGATTTATTCTGTAGCTTGGGTGAGAAAAATATGCAGGAACTGATCAAGAAAGCCGAGGTTCTGACCGAGGCGCTGCCCTGGATCAAACGTTTTTACGGTAAAACCATCGTTATCAAATATGGTGGTAATGCTATGGTCGAAGAACGGCTGAAAGAGGGGTTCGCCCGCGATATTATTCTGATGAAATATATCGGCCTCAACCCGGTGGTGGTGCATGGTGGCGGGCCACAGATCGGCCAGGTGCTCAAGGCCATGAAGATTGAAAGTCACTTCGTCCAGGGAATGCGGGTGACCGACAGTGCTACCATGGATGTGGTCGAAATGGTGCTGGGTGGTAAAGTCAACAAGGAGATTGTCGCTAATATCAACCGCCACGGCGGCAAGGCGGTGGGCCTGACCGGCAAGGACGGTGGTTTGCTTACCGCACGCAAAATGGAAATGACGGCGATGAATCCCGCTACCCTGACGCCGGAAATTCTTGATATCGGCATGGTGGGTGAGGTTGTCGCGGTCAATCCCCAAATTATTGATGCCCTGGAACAGAACAATTTCATCCCGGTGATCGCACCGATTGGCGTCGGCGTGAATGGTGAAACTTACAATATTAACGCCGACCTGGTGGCCGGACGCATCGCCGGGGCCCTCAAGGCGGAAAAGCTGATTCTGCTCACCGATGTCGAAGGGGTCAAAGACAAGCAGGGACAATTGATTTCAACCATTGACATTCGTCGGGTTCCGGAGCTGATTCAAAACACAACCATCTCGGGCGGCATGATTCCTAAAGCCAATTGCTGTGTCGACGCCGTGAATGAAGGGGTCGGCAAGACCCACATCATCGACGGTCGCATGGAACATGCCTGTTTGCTCGAAATTTTTACCGATCACGGAATCGGCACCGCCATCGCCGATTTTTCACGGGAGGAGTCAGCCGCGTGAATCAGTCACAAGCATGGATCGAACGCAATGATAAGGTAATTACCACAACCTATGGTCGCTACCCCCTGGTACCGGTGCGTGGCCAAGGGTGTCTGCTGTGGGATGTCGACGGCAGGGAATATCTCGATCTGCTGGCCGGCGTCGCGGTGAATATTCTGGGTCATTGCGCCCCCAAGGTGGTCGCCGCCATCAAGGCTCAGGCCGAAACTCTGATTCATTGCAGTAATTACTACAATATTCCCCAGCAGATTCGCCTGGCGGAACTCTTGTGTGAAAATTCCTTCGCTGAGCGGGTGTTCTTCTGTAATTCCGGTGCCGAAGCCAATGAAGCGGCGCTGAAACTGGCGCGTAAATACAGCCGGGAAACCCATGGGGCCAATCGGGCCGAAATTCTCACGGCCAACGCCTCCTTTCATGGTCGTACCTTTGCTGGTATCAGTGCCACCGGTCAGGACAAAATCAAGGAGGGCTTTGCCCCTTTAGTGCCCGGCTTTCGGCATTTTCCTTTTGGCGATATTGATGCGTTGCGCACCACGGTGGGTCCGGAAACCTGTGCCATTATGCTCGAACCGATTCAGGGCGAAGGCGGGGTGAATATCCCCCCGGCCGGTTATCTGAAACAGGTACGCGAACTCTGTGACGAACAGCATCTGCTGCTGATTCTGGATGAAGTGCAAACCGGTTGCGGTCGCACAGGCAGCCTGTTCGCCTATGAGCAGGAAGGCATGCTCCCCGATATTATGACCCTGGCCAAGGGCCTGGCCAATGGGGTGCCGATTGGCGCGATGCTGGCACGTGACAGCCTGGCCGCGCATCTGGGGCCGGGAAGTCACGGCTCAACCTTTGGCGGTAATCCCCTGGCCACCGCTGCCGGAGTCGCCACTCTTGAAACCTTGTTGCACGAGGGCATCCTCGCTAACTGTCGTGCCAGCGGCGCTTATCTGCAAGCCGAGCTTGAGCGATTGGCGCGTAAATATCCTTTTATCGCGGCGGTGCGTGGCCGCGGCTTGATGATCGGGGTCGAGCTGAGCATCGAAGGTGGCGAACTGGTGAAAGCCGCTTTGCAGCGTGGTCTGCTGATCAATTGCACGGTTGGCAAGGTCTTGCGTTTTGTCCCCCCTTTGATTATCACGCGAAAAGAAATTGATCGGGCGATGTGTGTTCTTGATGAAATTTTTGCGGAGGTCGTATGAAAAAAGATTTTCTAGCCCTTTCAGAGTGGAGTGCTCCAGAGCTTGAAAATATTTTTTCTCTCTGTCGTGACCTGAAAAATAAAACCAAGGCCGGGGTGCCCCATCCTTTGCTGCAAGGTCAAACCCTGGCAATGATCTTTGAAAAGAGTTCCACCCGCACCCGCATCAGTTTTGAGGTCGGCATGTTCCAGTTGGGCGGCCATGCCCTGTTTCTGCATTCGGGCACAACCCAGATGGGCCGTGGCGAACCGATCAAGGATACCGCCCGGGTTTTGGCGGGTTACTGCGACGCTATCATGATTCGTACCTATGCCCAGGCAGCGGTCGAAGAATTGGCGCAATGGGCGAAGATTCCGGTGATCAATGGCCTGACCGATATGTACCATCCCTGTCAGATCATGGCCGATCTGTTTACGGTCAGTGAACACCGCAGCAATTATCGTGATCTGGTCTACTGCTGGATTGGTGATGGCAACAACATGGCCAACAGTTGGATCAACGCCGCCGCGGTTTTTGGTTTTGAGCTGCGCGTCGCCACTCCCAAGGGCTATGAGCCTAATGCTGCGGTGCTGGCGCGGGCCGAGGCGGTCGGGGCAAAAATCTTCTTGACCCATGATCCACAAGAAGCTGCCCGTGGTGCCCATGTGCTGAATACCGATGTCTGGGCGAGCATGGGGCAGGAAGCCGAGCAGCAGCTGCGTGAAAAAGCCTTTGTCGGGTATCAGCTGAATGAACAGTTACTCGGTCTCGCCGCCGCTGACGCTCTGGTTATGCATTGCCTGCCCGCCCACCGGGGCGAAGAGATTACCGATGCGGTGATCGAAGGCCCCCATGCGGTGATTTTTGCCCAAGCCGAAAATCGTTTGCACATTCAGAAGGCGATTATGGCGACCCTGATGAGGGACAAGGCATGCAGCTGAGCTGCCCGCACTGCCACTACAGCCGCGAAGTTGCAGAAGAGAAGCTGCCGGTTGCGGCCAGCCGGGTCAAGTGTCCCCAATGTGGCGGCTCCTTTTCCTTGCCATCACGCCCTGACATCTCGTCTTTGCCAAAATCCGCAACAACTGTAGAACGCATCAGTTGCCCGGCCTGCGGCAAGGATCAGCGCCAGACGGATGCTTGCGTTTATTGCGGATTGATTTTCGCTCGCTATGCTGCTCAAGCACGCGCGACCGCCCCGGTTGCGCCGCAACTGGATGCGGTGGAATTACGCCCCAAGGCCGGTTTCTGGCTGCGGTTGGTGGCGCTGATGATTGATGGCCTGCTGGTGCTGGTGCTGCAAGTCATTTGCGGCCTGTTGCTGGTGACCATTGGCAGCGACGGCTTTCAGCCCAACGGCAGTGTGGCGCTGCTGATTCAACTCTTTTCTCTGTTGCTCAGCCTGGTTTACTGGGTCTTTTTTACCGGTTATTGCGGGCAAACCCCAGGCAAAATGTTGCTGCGCCTCCAGGTGGTGCGCACCGATGGTCAACCGCTGGGCTACGCCAAGGCCTTTTATCGCGAAACTCTGGGAAAATTTGTTTCGGGGATTATTCTGGGAATCGGTTACCTGATGGCGGCCTTTGATGACCAGAAACAGGCCCTGCATGATCGCATGGCCAATACCTACGTAATTAAGCTTTGATCGATGTAGAATCAGAACTCCCACAGCGTCATTCCGGCATGACGACCATTGGGCGGGCAAGTCTACACAACCGGCAAAAAACATCAAAACGGGCAGAGTTCCCGGCGCGCACAGGAGAAGAACAACATGAGTAAAAAGGGCTTGGTTAAAAAAGCGGTACTCGCCTACTCGGGCGGATTGGATACCTCGATCATTCTCAAGTGGCTGGTTGAAGAATATGGCTGTGAAGTCGTTGCCTACTCGGCCGACCTGGGCCAGGGGGAAGAGCTCGACGGCATTCCGGCTAAAGCCAAGGCGACCGGTGCCGCCAGCTGTCACATTATGGATTTGCGCGAAGAATTTGCGCGCGATTTCATTTTCCCCATGTTTCGCGCCAACGCTATTTATGAAGGACGCTACTTCCTCGGTACATCCATCGCCCGCCCGCTCATCGCCAAGGCGCAGATGGAAATTGCCGCCAAAGAAGGTGCCGACGCCGTTTCTCACGGGGCTACCGGCAAGGGCAATGACCAGGTGCGTTTCGAAATTTCTTACTATCACTTCGACCCGGCGGTCAGGGTGATCGCGCCCTGGCGTGAGTGGGACATGAACAGCCGCAGCGCCCTGGAAGCCTACGCTAAAAAACATGGGATTCCGGTGCCGACGAGTAAGAAATTTCCCTGGAGCTCCGACCGCAACCTGCTGCACATTTCCTTTGAAGGGGATGTGCTGGAAAACCCCTGGGCCGAGGCGCCGGAAGAGATGTACGTGCTCACGGTTAAGCCGGAGGATGCCCCGGATCAGGCAGAGTTCGTCGAAATCGCGTTCGAAAAAGGCGATGCCGTTGCCATTAATGGTGAGCGTCTTTCGCCCTACAACCTTATGGTTAAGCTCAACGCCCTGGGCGGTAAGCACGGCATTGGCCGGGTCGATCTGATGGAAAACCGCTATGTTGGCATGAAGAGCCGCGGGGTCTATGAAACGCCTGGCGGCACCATCCTCGAAGAAGCCCATCGTGCGGTTGAATCCATCACCATGGATCGTGAAGTCATGCACCTGCGCGACTCCCTGGTGCCGCGTTACGCCGAGATGATTTACAACGGCTACTGGTTCGCCCCCGAGCGCATCGCCCTGCAGGCCCTGATCGATAACACCCAGCAAACCGTTAACGGCAAGGCCCGCATCAAACTTTACAAAGGCCATTGCCGCGTGGTTGGGCGTGATTCGGCCACGGACAGTCTGTTCAATGTCGACTTTGCCACCTTTGAGGCCGATGAGGTTTACAACCAGGCCGACGCCGAAGGTTTCATTAAACTCAATGCTCTGCGTCTGCGGATTGCCGCTCTTCAGCGTCAGGCTAAAAAGTAAATTCAACCGTTACGTCAGGGGCCGGGCTCGCTCTGCCCCTGACCTTTATCAGGTCGCTATGGATTTTTCCAAACGCGCAATCAAGACCTCGGTGGTTGCTTGTATCATCGATAAACACCAGCAGGTTCTGCTAACCCGCCGCTGTATTGAGCCGTTTTGTAGCCACTGGGTGATGCCGGGCGGGAAAATCGACTATGGCGAGGGCATCATTGCCGCCCTGCACCGCGAAGTACGCGAAGAGGTTGGCCTCGAGGTTCATGTCGAAGGACTTATCGATGTCTACGAACATCTCGCCGTTGGTAGCAAGTGTCATCATTATGTCATTCTCTACTACCGCTGTTCGCCGACCAGTTTCGAACCCCTGGCCAACGGTACGGAATGTACCGAGGCCCTGTGGTTTCCCGCCGAGCAGCTGCCTTCCATGCTGCTGCCGCCTGGCTGTCGTTATATCCTCGCCCAGGTTTTCCCCCAACTTACTTGGGGTGAAACACCCCCAGCCGAGAATCCGGCCAACGAGCTTCCCGACCAGATGCCCCTGCGCGAGGACTGCCAATCATGACCCGTATCGTGCAAAAAGAGCTCAAGGTTGCCTTCAAGCCAGGTCATCACCCGCACTGCCTGATTTGTCAGATTCCCAGCCATTTAGAACGCCGCGACGGCAGTTATAAAGTTGTCGATCCTGAGCAGCAATGGCAGCAGGTTCGGTCTATCTTCGAACTGGTCGCTTCCGGCAAAGGCAGCCTGAAAAAACTTCATTTCCTGTTTCTGCCGGAATCGATTCTGCCCCTAAGCGCCGTCGACAGCGCCCTGGAAATGATCGCGCAGAGCTTTCACCCTAACACGGTGACCGTCTTTGGGGTTGAACATGTCAATCTGACGGAATTCCGCCGCCAGCTCGATCATTTTGCCGCGGATAACGCCGAACTTTTGGCTGCGGTGGCCGAGGACATGGATGCCGGCGATGTCGATGAAGTTCCGGTGAACTGGTGTGTTATCGCCGTCAAAGAGCATGACGGGCGCTTGCGGGTTTTTTTGGAAGCCAAAAGCCATCCTTTTGTCGGCGAGGAAAATCTTGATCGGCGCCATGATCTTTATCGGGGCAAGATTTTCTGGTTGTTTCGCTGCCATCCGACCTGTTTCAATTTCATGTCGCTGATCTGCCTCGATTACATTTACCGCGACCTCTATCAGTCGAATATCAGCATTATCATCGAAAAAGCTAACCAATTATTTTTCGAAACCCGCCAACGCCTGGATCTGCTGGCTGTTATCGAGTTCAATCCGAAACCCGAGCATCAGGCTTTTCGTGATGTTGTCAACGGCTTTTATGGTGAGTATCTCAGCTACACGCCCGGTGTTCGCGATGCCAGTACGCTCTTCTGCAACGTCTCCAGCGGCACCAGCTGTGAAGGGATCGCACCCCAGACCGAATTCGGTCACTCTGCGGTTATTCTTCACAACAGTCACCACATCGAACAGGTTAGCAGCAGCGAATTCGTCACCGATGATTTCACCGGTCTACCCGTCTGTCGCTTGCGCTTCAACTCGCAAACGCGGCTCTTCTATTTTAATTTGCCCCTCTTTCACGAGCTGGATCCACGCACCACCCGCATGCCGTTGAAGATCCACAGTATTTTTCGCCCCGATGACAAGGGTGGCTGGAAAAGAATGATCCGTGACGAATTTACCAAAACAGACGATGCCCCGTCTCAAGCGCCAGGAAAAAGCCTTTAATTTCTGCGTTGATCGTGGCATAATTTCGCATTTATATCCGGGCCCTGCATGGCCCGTTGGGAGCGTGAAAATGAGCCAAACTAAACTCTGGGGCGGAAGATTCACCCAGCCGACCGACAAATTTGTCGAAGAATTCACCGCCTCGATTGCGTTCGATAAGCGTCTTTTCGCCTACGATATCCAGGGATCCAAGGCCCACGCTGAGATGCTCGGCCGCCAGGGAATCATCGCCATCGCCGAAGCGCAGCAGATCATCGCCGGGCTCGACGGCATCCGGCAGGACATCGAAGCGGGCAAGATCGAATTTACCGTGGAACTGGAAGATATCCACATGAACATTGAGTCGCGACTCATCGAGCGCATCGGTGCTGTCGGTGGCAAACTTCACACCGGGCGCAGCCGCAACGACCAGGTAGCGGTGGATATCCGCCTTTACCTGCGGGATGAAAGCGACAGCATCCTTGGGTTTCTCGCGGCACTGGAAGCCGCGTTGATTCGGCAGGCCGAGCAGAATCTTGATGTTATTATGCCCGGTTACACTCACCTGCAAACGGCCCAACCGATACTCTACAGTCACCACATGCTCGCCTACCGCGAGATGATCAGCCGTGACATTTCGCGCTTGCAGGATCTGCGTGCTCGTTTTAATTTTATGCCCCTGGGGGCCGGTGCCCTGGCGGGCACGACCTTTCCGATAGATCGTGAATGGGTTGCCGCGCAGCTTGGTTTTGATGGGGTCACGCGCAATAGCCTGGATTCGGTCTCAGACCGCGATTTTGCCATCGAATTTTGCAGTTTTGCCGCGATTCTGATGATGCACCTTTCGCGCTTGGCCGAAGAACTGATTCTGTGGTCGAGCGCCGATTTCAATTTTATGGAGCTCTCTGATGCTTTCTGTACCGGCAGCTCCATTATGCCGCAGAAAAAAAATCCCGATGTGCCGGAACTGGTGCGGGGTAAAACGGGCCGGGTGTATGGCAACTTGATGGCGATGCTCACCCTGATGAAATCCCTGCCCCTCGCCTACAACAAAGACATGCAGGAAGACAAGGAGCCCCTTTTTGACAGTATTGATACGGTCAAGGGTTCGCTGAAAATCTTCGCCGACATGATCACCTTGATGAAGGTCAAGGCCGATAATATGCGGATTGCCGCCGCGCGCGGATTTTCAACCGCTACCGATGTGGCCGATTACTGCGTGCGCAAGGGCTTGCCTTTTCGTCAGGCCCATGAGGTGGTGGGCAAAACGGTACGCTACTGCGTCGAGACCGGCAAGGATATTCCTTCTTTGAGTCTGGAGGAATTCCGCGCTTTCAGCCCGCTGATTGACGCCGACATTTACGCTTTCGTTACCCTCGAAGCCTCGGTCAATGCTCGCAAGGCCACCGGTGGTACGGCCCGTGAAGCGGTTGAGCGTGAACTCAAGCGCTTGCAGGGTTAAGAGCGTCATTATGCGCCAGGCACGGTTGTTGGTGTTGATGGTGTTTCTGCTGCTGATGGGGTGTGGCAAAAGGGGCCCGGTGCGCCCGCTGATCGAAAAGCTGCCGCAGAGCGTTACTGCCGCAGAGCTGATCCAGCGCGGCAACGGGTTTTTGCTCAGCTGGAAAATGCCGACGGAAAACCAGGATGGCACGCGACTTGACGATCTGGATCACGTCGAAATTCGACGCGTCTTCGCGCCTCCTGCCGAATTCTGCAGCGAGTGTCCTACCCCCTGGCCACTGATCGCACGAATTTCACCCCAGCTGCCTGCGCCGGCCAAACGTATCAAACAGACCTATCTGCTGGTTGACCGGGGGGCTGAGACCGGCCAGGTTGCCCACTATCGTTTGACGGTGCTTAACCGTGAAGGGCACGCCAGCGTCCCCGTCGATTTGCAACGCATCTGGCGAAGGCCACAGGCTGCACCCGTGTTGGTGAAGAGTGTCGTTGGTGACCGTTCGGTCACCCTTGAATGGCGGCCGGCATCTGTCCCTGAAGGGGCAAGCTTCGTGGGTTATCAGCTTTATCGGCGTGAGGCTGAAACCGAATTTTCGTTGCTGCCCATGACGATTCGTCCCCTTGAAAAACCCGAATTTTCTGATTACGGACTGCGCAATGGTCAGACCTACGTTTACCGCATTACCCGTTTGAGCGAGGTTGATGGTCAGCGGTGCGAAAGCTTGCCCAGTGCCGAGATTTGGGTTGTCCCTACGGCAGAATAAGGGCACTTAGCCACTTTACATTGAGACCGGGGCTGTGATAGCACTAACCCGGTGCGGAGACGTCCTGAAGCAAGTGCAACAGTTTTTTTGACCCTGTTCCGGGGTTTTATGCGAGAGACCGACAGCAGCAAACTCACCGAAGGTAGGAGGATAAAAAAATGATCAAGGGATCGATGGTTGCCATCATTACCCCTTTCGACCAGCAGGGTAACTTTGATGAAGAATGTTACCGCCAATTGATCGAATTCCAAATCGAAAACGGCACCGATGCCATTGTGCCTTGTGGCACGACCGGCGAATCGGCGACTTTGAGTTTTGATGAACATCCGCGGGTGATCAAGGCCTGTATCGAGCAGGTCAATAAGCGGATTCCGGTGATTGCCGGCACCGGTGCCAATAACACTGCCGAAGCCGTTGAGCTGTCACAAAATGCCAAAGAAATGGGCGCCGACGCCTTGCTGCTGGTTTGCCCCTACTACAATAAACCGTCTCAAGAAGGAATTTATCAGCACTATAAAAAACTGGCGGCAGAGGTGGCCTTGCCGCAAGTGCTCTACAATGTTCCTGGGCGCACCGGGGTTAATATCAGCGCCGCGACCACGATTCGTCTGGCTGAAATCAGCAATATTGTTGCCATCAAAGAAGCTTCGGGCGATATCACCCAGGCCAGTGAAATTCTCGCCCGGGCTGGGGATAAAATCGACGTTTTTTCAGGGGATGACTTTTTGACCTTTCCCCTCATGGCCTGCGGCGCCAAGGGAATTATTTCGGTCACCGCCAATATTGCCCCGGCCAAGGTCAAACAAATGGTTGTCGCCATAGATGCAGGCGATTATGCGAAGGCACGGCGGTTACATTTGGCGCTGCTTGATCTGCATCAGGCTATGTTTATCGAAGCCAATCCGGTGCCGGTTAAAACCGCCGCCAGCCTCATGGGTTTGTGCCGTGCCGAAGTGCGCCTGCCCCTCTGTGCCTTGCAACCGGCCTCGCTGGAAAAATTACAGACAGTTCTTAAGGAACATCAGCTGATTTAACCCTTTCCTCCAAACATAAGATGTGAGTTATGACGAAAATTGTTGTTACAGGGGCCGCCGGCCGCATGGGCGGTCGCATCATTTCACTGGTCGTTGAGGCCGATAATCTGCAACTGGTCGGTGCAGTTGAAATGACCGGCCATCGCAAAATTGGTCAGGATGCCGGCTACGTTGCCGCTTGCGGCGACCTGGGCGTGCGGATAACCGACTCTCTGCCCAAGGCTCTGGAACAGGCCGACCTGCTGATTGACTTTACCTTCCCCCAGGTCAGTTTGCGCAATGCCGCTATTTGTGCCGACCTGGGCAAGGCGATGGTCATCGGCTCGACCGGCTTCAACCCCCAGGAACGCGCCGAACTCGAAGTCTTTGCGCAGCGGGCGCCCATCGTCTTCGCGCCCAATATGAGTGTTGGCGTGAATGTCTGCTTCAAATTGCTCAAAGATCTGGCCCGTACCCTGGGCGAGGAGTTTGATGTGGAAATCGTTGAGCTGCACCACAATAAAAAGAAAGACTCCCCCAGCGGCACGGCCGTGCGTATGGGTGAAGTGGTAGCGGAGGCCCTGGGCCGGGATTATAACCAGGTTGCCAATTATCACCGCCAAGGCATGTGTGGCGAACGGACTTCGGAAGAAATCGGGATGCAGACGGTGCGTGGTGGCGATATTGTCGGCGAACATACGGTTTATTTTATTGGCATGGGTGAACGCATTGAACTGACCCACCGCGCCATGAGCCGCGATATGTTTGCCCGGGGCGCGATTCGCGCGGCCCAGTGGCTGGGGGGCAAACAGCCGGGTCTGTACGATATGCAGGCGGTTCTGGGGCTGGATTAAGGCGCAAACTTGTACCAAGGCTTTACCTCTCACTCTGTAAAAACATCAGGAGATGTTTCACTATTATGGCTCATATCAATGATAACTATCTGAAATTAAAAGCTGGATATCTGTTCCCCGAAATAGGACGCCGGGTGCGTGAGTTTACGGCGGCCAACCCGCAGGCCAGCGTCATCCGCCTGGGTATTGGTGATGTCACTCAGCCCCTGGCCCCGGCGGTTATTGAGGCTTTTCACGCTGCGGTCGATGATTTGGCTACTACGGAAAATTTTGCCGGTTACGGTCCTGAGCAGGGCTATGCCTGGCTGTCGCAGGTCATTATTGACAAAAGCTACAAACCCTTGGGGGTTGAGCTGAAAACCAGCGAAATGTTTATTTCCGATGGCTCCAAGTGTGACTGCTCCAATATTCTCGACATCTTTGCCCTCGACAACAAGGTCGCCATCGGTGATCCGGTCTACCCGGTTTACAATGATACCAATGTCATGCTGGGGCGCACCGGCGATGCCGATGAAAAGGGCCATTATCAGGGCGTGGTCTATATGCCCTGTACCGCGGCTAACGGTTTCGTACCGGCGCTGCCCGAGGAGAAGGTTGACATCATCTACCTGTGTTCGCCGAATAACCCGACCGGCACTGTCGCCACCAAAGAACAGCTCAAAACCTGGGTCGATTACGCCAATGCCCATCAGGCCATCATCCTCTTCGATGCCGCGTATGAAGCCTTTATTACCACGCCGGGAATCCCCCATTCGATCTATGAAATTGACGGCGCCAAAACCTGTGCCATTGAGTTCCGCTCCTTCTCCAAAACCGCCGGGTTCACTGGCGTGCGCTGCGGGCTGGTCGTTGTCCCCGAAGAATTGACCGGAACCACCGCCAGTGGCGAAGAATACAGCCTGAACAAGCTTTGGAACCGTCGCACCACGACCAAATTCAACGGCGCCTCTTATCCGGTGCAGAAGGCGGCGGCAGCGGTCTACAGCGATGCCGGCTGGCCGCAGGTCAAGGCGACCATCGACTACTATATGGACAACGCCCGCATCATTCGCGAAGGTTTGCAGGCGGCGGGAATAACCTGCTATGGCGGTACTGACTCGCCCTATATCTGGTTGCAAACACCGGCGGGACTTTCTTCTTGGGATTTCTTTGATAAGCTCCTGCAGGAATGCCACGTGGTCGGCACCCCCGGTAGCGGTTTTGGGCCCGCGGGCGAAGGTTATTTCCGGTTGTCGGCCTTCGGTGACAAAGACAAAGTCCGTGAAGCGGTCAAGCGGATTGAACAGAAATGGGGCCGTTGAGTGATAAAAATTGTGGTGGACGCACAGAAATGCTGTGGCAGCGGTGAATGTATCAAGGTCTGTCCGGAAAAGGCCTTGCGTCTGGTAAATAATCTCGCCGTGCTCGATGCATCGCGTTGCGATTTTGACGGTCTCTGTCTCCCCGCCTGCCCCCACGCGGCCATCAGTTATCTTGAAGAAGATTCTGCGCCAGAATAGGAACTGTTCCCCCTCGGATAGAGCTGCGCTGGCAAAATTGACAGGATAAGTGCTCATGACTGCAACGAAAATTCTGATCGTCGATGATGAAAGTGGCTTGCGTGAGAGTTTGAGCGACTTTTTGAACGACCTTGGTTTTCAGGTTGATACTGCGGTCGATGTGGCTTCCGCCCTTGAAAAGCTTAAGACGCAGAACTTTGAGATTGTCTTCACCGACAAGAACATGCCGGTCGACGTCGGCACTCCGGCTGAAGCCGGCTTGCAGGTGCTGCGTTTTGTCACCGAACATCTGCCCGACACCCAGGTGGTGGTCATGACCGGTTATGCCAGCCTTGAAAGTGCCGTGCAGTTCATGAAAATCGGCGCATTTGACTATCTGGTCAAACCCTTTTCATTTAAACGTCTGGAAGAGACCATCGAGCGGATTCTGGCCTACCGTTCATTCATCAATTCGCCCCAGGTGGTCAGCCACTACCGCTGCCTGCATAACGATATTCTCGGTTTGCTCGAACAGACTCAGCTTGATGAAGAAACCCGCCACGCGCTCTTGCGCAGCATTGAAGACAAGATCGATGGCTTCTTTATCAGTCGCAAGGCCCTTGAAAATATCATCATCGATCAACGCGATTCCCTTGCCGGCATCGCCATGCATGCCGGCATGCTCAATGAGATTCTTGCCGAAGCGGGAAACGACGGCGAAATTGCGCAGCATCTGAAGGAAATTGCGCGGCTGGCGGATCGTCGGGTTTAGCTCCCGGTTTTCGCCCGTCGGCCCTGCCCGAAAAGAATCTTCCTCGAGTTTTCATCTACCGTACTGGCGCTGTTGACCGCTTCAGCTTTGCGGTAGGCTTCGATCACTGCGGGGCGCGCTTTGATGTCTGCGTACCAGCGACGGATATGGGGGAACACGGCCAGGTCAATCCCCTGTTTCGCGTGGGACACAACCCAGGGATAAATCGCCATATCCGCAATCGAATAGTCCCCGGCAACATAAAGGTGTTCCGCCAGTTGGTCCTCAAGAACGCCGTAAAGCCGCTCGGTCTCTTTCTGATAGCGCTCAATCGCATAGGGAATTTTTTCGGGGGCGTACTGGCTGAAATGGTGGTTCTGGCCTAGCATCGGGCCAAAGCCGCCCATCTGCCAGAAGAGCCATTGCAGGCACAGGTGACGCTCCCGCAGAGTCGGTGGCAGGAAACGGCCGCACTTTTCAGCCAGATACAGAAGAATTTCGCCCGATTCAAAGAGCGCCAGAGGGTCGCCGCTGTCGGCGGGGTGATGATCGACGATTGCAGGAATTTTGTTGTTGGGGGAAATTTTTAGAAAATCGGGGTCAAACTGCTCACCGCGGGCGATATTAACCGGTTTGAGCCCATATTCCAGCCTGCTCTCTTCCAGGAAAATCGTGACTTTATGCCCATTGGGGGTGGTCCAGTAATAGAGATCAATCATGGCGCGACTCCTTTCACGGTTGGTGATCGGTTTTTTCAGCATAACAGAACCCGAACTTTCATGCACAGGCGCCAGCAGACCCCTTGCCGACCGCTCCTGCTTACTGCTACATTTCCCCTATGAAAACTTTAGAGATTTATTTCGATTATATTTGACCCTGGTGCTACTTCGGTGCCGTGCGCATCGCAGAACTGCAACAGGAATTTGTACTCGATTGCCAGTATCGGCCTTTTCCGCTTCATCCGGAAACCCCCGACGAGGGTCTGACCCTCGTCGAGCTCTTTGGCGGGCGCACGGATGTTACGGCGGCCATGGCGCGTATGCAGCAGGTTGCCGCCACTCTGGGATTGCCGTTTGCTGACCGTAGCCGCACTTTCAATAGCCGCAAGGCCCAGGAGCTTGGTTTGTGGGTGGCGCGTCAGGGCGCGTTTGCTGGGTGGCTCGATAACGTCTACCGCGCGTATTTTGTGGAGGGCGTCAATCTGGGGCAGACGGCAGAGTTGTTGAAAATCGTCGCGCGCACGGGCCTGGATTCCCATGAAGCGGCCCAGGTGCTTGAGCAACAGCGCCATGCCGCTGAACTTGATCAACTCTGGCAACAGGCCCTGACCGAGGGTATTCGTGCGGTGCCGACCCTGCGTTGTGAGGGTCGCGAACTGGTGGGTTTTCAAGATCTTGCCGCCTGTCGGCAACTGATACGCGGTTAACCTGAAACGGCTAAGGATTGGCACATGGCGGGGAAAAATCTTTTCTGCATCGACCTCGATCAGCCCCTGCTGCCGGGATTCCGCCGTTTTATCAGCAGTTGGTGCTGGCAAGCCGGCGGTCAGACTTTACTCCTCGATCCGGGTCCGCTCTCGACCATTCCGCATTTGCTTACCAGCCTGCGTGCCCAGGGGGTGACGCAGCTCGATTATATTCTGCTGACCCATATTCACATCGATCATGCCGGCGGTACGGGCGAATTGCTCAAGCATTTCCCCGCTGCGCAGGTTATTTGCCATCCTGATGGTCATCGCCATCTGATCGATCCCGCCAGTTTGTGGCAGGGCTCGCTCAAAGTTCTGGGCCGCATGGCCGAAATCTATGGTGAAATTATTCCGGTGCCCGCAGAGAAAATCAGTTACCTTGAACAGATTGGTCCCACCGGGGTGTGCAGTTACCTGACGCCCGGTCATGCTCCGCACCACTGCTGCTACCTGGAGGGCGATCTGCTTTTTGCCGGCGAGGTTGCCGGAGTGCGCAACCCGGTCGCCCATGGCATTTATATGCGTCCGGCGACCCCGCCGCGCTTTCTCCTCGAAGTTGCCCTCGATTCCCTTCAGCGCATGATCAATCTGGCTCCGCGCCGCATGGTTTTTGCCCACTACGGGTTAGTCGACGACGCCCTGACCCATCTCGACATCGCTCATCAACAGCTGAAACTCTGGGTGCGTGGCACCCTGGAGGTTCTTCCCTTGCCCGCAGCTGAGCAGCTTGAAGCCTTTTATCAATGGCTGCTGCAGGATGAAAATTTTGCTTTAATTCACCAGCTGCCGCCGGATATTCAGGCGCGTGAACGCGAATTTCTCGCCAACACTCTGAGGGGTATGCGTGAGTATGTCACCCCCCTCGGTGAACAAGCCCGTCAGCAACTGGTCGCCTGATATGCCATCGTCCCGCCCAAACAACAGCCCCTGGATCTGTCATATTTGCGACCGTACCGGCCAGGGCGAAAGTATCGCCTGCAGCCAGTGTTTCAAGGTCGCCTGTTCGCAACACATCCGCCATCTGACCCATTATGACCGTGACAGCGGGCTCTATCAGCTCTTGCCGGTCTGTTTCGATTGTGCCCTCAAAGAAAGCCTCAAATAGTTGCAGAACATTATCAGCGTTGATCCCGGCGTATTAGCGCAAGCGGGGGGGGGATCTACTCTGGGCCGATTTGGCGGGACGCTGTTTAATTGTTTAACGGGCTCTGTTATCTGAACGCTTGGCGTATCGGTTGATCCGGAGGATGGGGCGCTCTTAAAAAACTAACTCGCTATACAGGGTCTTCTACGCAAATGCGCACAAGGCCAGGAAAGCATATCACTCTCCATAAAACTCCGCCGAAAAGTCCAGTATCACGCCTGCCTGTCATTTGGAGGCGAGCTTGAAGCAAACCTTTGATTTTATGTCTCAAAAAGTGAAGAATAACATCATGCTCATGTCTCGTTCCGTCGGACAAAGCCCTCAGCCCAAGCAGTGCCCCTCAAAAAAAATGGAAAGGAACGCACCATGAAAACCATGGCCCAGCGGGTTGCCGGTATGCCGCCGACTATTTTTGCCACTATGACCGAACTGGCCCAGCGTCATGCGGCGATCAATCTGGGGCAGGGTTTTCCCGACCATGACCCGCCGCCTTTCATCCGTGCGGCCGCCCATGCGGCCCTGGATGGGCCTTTTAACCAGTATGCGCCGGGCAATGGACACTTGCCCTTGCGTCAGGCCATCAGCGCCCGGATGCAGCAGTTTTATGGGTTGAATTATCAGGCCGACGGCGAAATTCTGGTCACTGTCGGTGCCACCGAAGCGCTGTTTGCGGCGATGATGGGGCTGCTTGATCCCGGCGATGAAGTGATTCTGTTTGACCCCTGTTTCGATTCCTACCGTCCGGCCATCGATTTTGCCGGAGCCCATGCCCGCAGCTATGTCCTGCGGCCACCCCAGTGGCAGATTGACGCGCACCAGCTTGAATCATTGATCACGTCGCGAACCCGGCTGGTGTTGCTCAATAGCCCCCAAAATCCCATCGGTAAGGTCTTTACGCGCCGCGAACTGGAAATCATTGCTGCCCTGTGCATTAAGTACGATTTGATTGCCGTTTGCGATGAAGTTTATGAACACATCGTTTTTGACGGCCAGCCCCATATCCCCCTCGCCAGCTTGCCGGGCATGCGCGAACGCAGCTTGTGCATTTCATCTCTGGCCAAAACTTTTAGCGTAACCGGCTGGAAACTGGGCTGGGCCTGCGGGCCGAATCCGCTGCTTGATGCCCTGCTGCGGGCCAAGCAGTTTGTCACTTACTGCGCCGCCGCCCCTCTGCAGATTGCCGGGGCGGTGGCGCTGCAAACTCCGGCCAATTTCTATCAGCAGCTGGCGCAGGATTATCAGCAAAAACGTGATTTCCTGTTTGATCAGTTTGCCCGCATTGGCTGGCAGGTTCTGCCCTGTCAGGGCACCTACTATCTGATGGTGGATATTCGAGAAGCCCGGCAGGGTACCGATGTCGAGTTCTGCCACTGGCTGGTGGAAAAAATCGGGGTTGCCGCGATTCCGGCCAGCCCCTTTTATGCCAACCCGCTGGATGGCGCGCAGCTGGTGCGCTTCGCCTTCTGCAAGTCGCCTGCGGTGCTGGAAGAGGCCGTCAAACGGCTTAAAACGCGACTTTAAGGGTTTGGTTGCCGGATGGGTATTCCCTCTTCAGCTCCGTAGGCGCAGAGTTCATGGCTGCCCCGGACTCTGCATGACGATTAGTTACATTATTGTCTCAGGAGACGAATCACTCGGGGTGATTGTCCGCAGTTGGTGCGAAAGGGGTTGATATCCAGCCCGCCCCGGCGGGTGTACCAGGCTTGCACCGACAGTTTCTCGGGTCGGCAGTAGCGGTGCACATCGGTAAAAATTCGCTCAACGCACTGCTCGTGAAATTCGTTATGTTCGCGAAACGAAATCAGATAACGCAGCAGATTTTCGCGGTTGATTTGTGGGCCGCAATAGTCGATGAGTAGGCTGCCCCAATCGGGCTGGTTGGTGACCAGACAATTACTCTTCAGCAGGTGGGTGTGCAGGCTTTCGCTGACCCGGCAGTGATTTTCGGCCTGCAACAGGCGTGGATTGAGCTGATAGCTGTCAATGGCGATGTCCAGGCTGTCGATACAGATCCCCGGCAGACTTTCAAACTGTGCCGGGGCCTCATCCAGAGAGAAAAGTTCTACCTCAACGGTTGCGCCACAGGCGGCGGACAGGTCGTTGCTCAGGCGCTGACGCAGTTCATCAACACTTTTCAGCCGCGTCTGATTGAAGGAGTTCAGGTAGAGTTTGAACGATTTCGATTCGATCAGAAATGGAGAACGACAATCAAAAGAAAACCGCCCCAAGGCAACGCGCGGAAGACCTCTTCCCCCCAACCATGAGAGTTCATAGCCGTTCCAGATGTCGCAGCCGGTAAACGGCAAAGCACCGCTGACTCCGATTTCATCCCGCTTCAGCTGGCGCGGAAAAGGGCACAGCAGGCTGGGGTTGTACTCTGAGACATAGCTGGTTGGCTGGCCGAGAAAAATGTTTTTCGAAAAATCGTTCAAGTTTCGGATTCTCCTTCATTAGTCCGCAGGCCCGCAGTTTCATTCAGCTGACTGCGCGTGTCAACGTCAATAATGACGCAACCGAGGAATGTTTGGTTGGCCCTCCTGATCACTTGTTTGCATCGACAAGGCAGGCTTCGATAATGGCGTCTGCCGTTTCCCCCGCGCTTCGAAATGTTGAGCCGTCATGACGACCATGGCGGTGGTTTGCGGCCCGTCGGTCATGTATCGTTTCGCCGTCGATGAGCTGCTGAAAAAGGAGATCGCCGCCTCACATACAGGTTACCGATGCCCTGGGTCTGGTTGCCCCTGGCAAATATTGAAAAGGATATGCGTCAACTGGTGCCCGAAATTCTCGACCAGAGTGAGGCGCAGATCACCCTTGTCCTCGAAATGCTGGTACGCGCCTACGACCCTGCATCTCCTGCTCAACCAACCTGCTCAAGGTCGATTTCGTCGGTCGCTGAAAAATCGCGTCTGAATTGGGCTCTTCTGCTCACGCCAACGAAAGCGTGTGCTCTGCAGATAACGAAAATTCCGGTGCAGGAGATGATTAACAAACTCCGCGAGACCCGTAACTTCAGCACGAATAAAGCCCTGGCCAGAACCGGCCTCATTGTCTTGGAACTGCAGATGATCCCGGACTGGCATGTCCGCAATGAACTGGAAATCAGCTCCGACGAGCTGAAGGTTCTGCGAGCACGGATAACCGGGATGCTGAACAAGGGGACGAGGCTCAGTTGCCTGTCCAAGCCATCGTACGTGCGGATATGACCAGGTCTGGCACCATGGATGGCGACCTGCTGATTTCCAAATCACGCCCGGGTTGCGCACAGAATAACCACTTTGAGTGTCGCGAAAGTTGATTTTTATGACGATTAGCGTATTATGCCGTCACGAAAGTTGTTACGAGACAGAAAGGGTGCCCTGTGCCGAAGCACATTGCCGAGCAGGAACTGAAACAGATCGAAGCGCGGATTGCCGCCTATCCACAGGGGATTGGCATAACCGAGCTGGAGGAAGCCCTTAGCGCGGCGGGAATTATCCTGCATCGGCGTTCTCTTTTGCGCCGGCTCACCATGCTCATCGAGAGCAACCGCATTCGTGCCACCGGAGCATTTAAGGGGCGTGTTTACTGGCCGATCGCGCCGCAAACAGCCGAGGTCACGCAACTCGAAGAATCGCTCATCCCCCTCTCCGAGGCGGGCAGCGAAGTCCGTGGTTATGTCAGTCAGCCCATTCAGCGTCGCGAACCGGTCGGCTATCGGCGCGATTTTCTCCTCTCCTATCCCGCGTCCGGTTCCTATCTTGACGACGCCACCCGGGCGCATCTGCATCAAATCGGCCGCTCCCACCAGGAGGCCTTGCCCGCCGGCACCATGGCCAGGCAGGTCATGGGAAGGCTGCTGATCGACCTTTCCTGGGCATCGAGCTACCTGGAAGGAAATACCTACTCCCTACTGGAGACCGAGCGCCTGATCTCCTTCGGCCAGGCCGCAGAGGGTAAGGATGCGTTGGAAACCCAGATGATCCTGAATCA
>Ga0210030_1000308_pt1 | contig 37444 bp, 38 predicted proteins | sample CryGeymeta201523_FD_183986 | JGI IMG/M metagenome (GOLD analysis project Ga0210030, IMG submission 183986) | Groundwater microbial communities from Crystal Geyser aquifers in Utah, USA - Crystal Geyser metaG 2015-23 (SPAdes) (version 2) | ecosystem: Environmental > Aquatic > Deep subsurface >...
GCTGGGATGTGTATAGCCATGGCGGACGCAAAAATACCGGGCTGGACGCGGTGGCCTGGGCCACGCACATGGCCGACTTGGGTGCGGGGGAGATTTTGCTCACCAGCATGGATCGCGACGGCACCAAAGCGGGTTTTGATCTGGACTTGACCCGCGCGGTCAGCGACGCCATCAGCGTGCCGGTGATCGCATCGGGCGGTGTTGGCACGCTGGACCACTTGGCCGACGGCATTCAACTTGGGCGTGCCGATGCGGTGCTGGCCGCCAGCATCTTCCACTACGGCGAATTCACCGTGGCGCAGGCCAAGGCACGCATGGCTGAGCGCGGCATTCCTGTGCGGCTATAAACAAGAGCCTGAAGGCTACAACGAATAGTTGGATGCGTGCGTTGGCGTCTATATTTTATGAAGCCTTTTTGGCCTCTAGCCCCCGTAAATAAAGCGCTAGCAGCTATACAATAGATAGTATTTGACATGGTTGATAATTTGCCAATGAACTGGTTAGACACACTCAAATGGGACGCGCAGGGTTTGCTGCCAGCCATAGCGCAAGAGCAGGGCAGTGGCGACGTGCTGATGCTGGCCTGGATGAACCGAGAGGCGTTGCAAAAAACGGCTGAGCTGGGCCGTGCGGTGTATTTCAGCCGCTCGCGCAACAAGCTGTGGTTCAAGGGCGAAGAGTCTGGCCATGTGCAGCTGGTGCATGAGATTCGTGTGGATTGCGATGCCGACGTGGTGCTGCTCAAGGTGACGCAAACTGGCCACACGCCGGGTCTGGCTTGTCACACCGGTCGGCACAGCTGTTTCTTCAGCGTGTATGACAATGGCATCTGGAAAGTTGTTGACCCGGTGTTGAAAGACCCGCGAACCATTTATAAAAGCTGATGCGTACTGACTCCAATTCTTCTGATGCCCTGACCGCCCTGGCGGCTGTGATTGAATCGCGCCTGCCCGCGCATGGCGGCAACCCCGAGGCCAGCTACGTGGCGCGCCTGTTGCACAAAGGGCCTGATGCCTTTTTGAAGAAAATTGGCGAGGAAGCCACCGAGGTGGTGATGGCCGCCAAAGACGCTGACCACGGTGGCGACAAGGCCAAGGTGGTTTATGAGGTGGCTGACCTGTGGTTTCACAGCATGATTGCGCTGGCGCACTATGGACTCAGGCCCGCCGACGTGATTGCCGAGCTGCAGCGCCGCGCGGGCATGAGCGGCCTGGAAGAAAAAGCGCTGCGTAAAGTCAAAGAGCGCGAAGCGCAAGCAGTCGCAACCTCTACCGGAGTGGCATCATGACCCAAGATTTCACAACCAACTCGAACACCGCGGCAGAAGTGGGCGAGCTTGACGTGCAAACCCTCAACGGCCTCAACGCCTGGGGCACAGTGAGCTATGTGCTGCATTTGATCGTGGCGGTGGCGGCGTTGATTCCGGGGGCGCAAGCGGGCCCGGTGTTGCTGCTGGTGGCGCTGGTGATTGATCTGGTCAAGCGTGGTGATGCGGTGGGCACCTGGCACGCGTCGCACTTTCGCTGGCGCATCCGCACCGTGTTGATCGCCGGGTTTCTCTACCTGGTGACGGCGCCACTTTGGTTGTTGTTTTTGTTGCCTGGCTGGTTGGCCTGGCTGGTTATTTCAGTCTGGTTTTTGTACCGCATCGTCACTGGCATGGTGCGTCTGAACAAGGGTTTGCCCATGGAGATTGCAGCATGATTGAACACGTGGTGGATCACGACCCGGATTGCCTGTTTTGCAAGATTGTCGCGGGCAAAATTCCGTCTAAATTGGTTTACCAGGACGACGAGTTGTACGCCTTTCACGACATTCACCCGTGGGCGCCGGTGCATTTTTTGATCATCCCCAAGCTGCATATTCCGTCGATGGCATTGCTCACCGACGACCATGCCGGGTTGATGGGGCGCATGATGACGCTGGTGCCCAAACTGGCCTTGCAAGAAGGCTGTAATCCTTACCCGGCGGGGGGCTTTCGCATGCTCTGCAACACCGGAGCCGAGGGCGCGCAAGAGGTGCACCACCTGCATATTCACGTGATGGGCGGTCCACGGCCCTGGTTACGGGGATAAATCTTCGATCTGAGGCGCGTGCAAGTTGCGCGCCGCTTAAAATTCCAATTATTCGTTAGGAGAATCACAATGGGTTCATTGTCTATTTGGCACTGGTTGATCGTTCTGTTGATCGTCATCATGGTGTTTGGCACCAAAAAACTCAAAAACATTGGCTCTGACCTCGGTGGTGCGGTCAAGGGTTTCAAAGAGGGCATGAAAGAAGGCGGCAACTCACCGGCTGAAGACAAGCCCGCTGCTGCTTCGCAAGTGGCCAACGCTGCCGCTGCCGAGAAGACCACCATTGACGTTGAAGCCAAGCAAAAGTCCTGATGCGTTTGACGCGCAGCTCGCATGATTGATCTGGGTATTTCCAAACTGGCGATGATTGGTGCGGTCGCACTGATTGTCATCGGCCCCGAGAAGCTGCCGCAGGTGGCGCGCACCGTGGGGGCGTGGATTGGCAAGGCGCAGCGTTATGTGAGCGATGTCAAGGCCGAAGTCAACCGTTCGATGGAGCTCGACGAGCTCAAGAAGATGAAAGACACGGTAGAGAACGCGGCCAAGGACGTGAGCCAATCAATTCAAACCAACGCGGCAGATTTTGAAAAATCCTGGGCCGAAGCCACCAGCGAGGCCGCTTCATCCGAGGTGTCGGACTACCAGGTGAGCCTGCCGGGGCCGCAATACCATCACCCCAAGAAAAACTGGCGTCTGAAACAAGGAGCCACGCCCAACTGGTACAAGGCCCGTGCGGGTGTGCGTACCAAAGCCTTGTCAGGTGCGGCGCGCGTGGCGCGTTTCAGGCCAAGCCAATTCAACTGATGTCAGATTCCCCCCCAAAAAAAGATGAACTGGCTGGCACAGAGCAGCCCTTTGTCGCTCATTTGATTGAGCTGCGTGACCGCCTGGTCAAAGCCGTGCTGGCGGTTGCTGCTGTGGCGGTTGCCTTGGGCATTTATCCCGGGCCAGGCGCGCTGTATGACTTGATGGCAGCCCCGCTGGTGGCGCATTTGCCCAGTGGTGCAACGCTGATCGCCACCTCGGTCATTTCACCCTTCATGGTGCCACTCAAAGTGTTGTTGATGGCCTCTTTCATGCTGGCTTTGCCGGTGGTGCTTTACCAACTGTGGGCGTTTGTGGCACCAGGCCTGTATTCGCACGAGAAAAAATTGGTGATGCCGCTGGTGATCTCCAGTACCCTGCTGTTTTTCGTTGGGGTGGCGTTTTGTTACTTTTTTGTGTTTGGCCGGGTGTTTGCGTTCATCCAGAGCTTTGCGCCCAAGAGCATCACCGCCTCGCCCGACATTGAAGCCTACTTGGGCTTTGTGCTCAACATGTTCCTGGCCTTTGGCATGGCGTTTGAAGTGCCGGTGGTGGTGGTGGTGCTGGCGCGTATGGGCATTTTCAGCATTGAAAAGCTCAAAGAATTCCGCGGCTATTTTGTGGTGCTGGCGTTCATCATTGCGGCCATCGTCACGCCGCCCGACGTGGTGTCGCAGCTGGCGCTGGCCATTCCCATGGTGGCCTTGTACGAGATTGGCATTTGGGCGGCGCAAATTTTCATTCGCCACACCCAAGCGCCGGCGCAGGCCGAAGACGCTTCCTGATTCTAAGGAAAATAGGCTTCTAGCCCTTATTTATAAAGGGCTAGAAGCTATTAATTAGATAGCGGTCATTTATTCATTCATTCATTTATTGCACTTGCGCCCTTGGCTTAGGGCGCACGCCGGGGGTCAAAAGCAGTTGGGTGTTGCCACTGGCGCGTTGCACCTCAAACGCAGCCTCAAGGCCGGGTTTGAGCGCCGCCACCTGGGACAGCAACTCGGCCACGTTGTGAGTAGCTTTGCCGCCCACTTTGGTCACCACGTCACCCGGTTTCATGCCTGCTTTGGCGGCCGGGCCGTTCTGCAGCACGCCGGTGATGATCACGCCTTGTTGCGCCTCGACCCCAAAGGTTTGTGCCAGTTCGGGGGTGAGTTCATTGGGCTCCACGCCAATCCAGCCGCGCGTCACCTGGCCGTCTTTCACAATGCCTTCCAGCACCAGTTTGGCGGTGGACACCGGAATGGCAAACCCAATGCCCATGCTGCCACCCGAGCGCGAGTAAATGGCGGTGTTGATGCCCAGCAAATTGCCGTTGGTGTCTACCAGTGCGCCACCTGAATTGCCGGGGTTGATGGCGGCGTCGGTCTGGATGAAGTTCTCAAAGGTGTTGATGCCCAGTTGGTTGCGCCCCAGCGCACTGACAATGCCGCTGGTGACGGTTTGCCCAACCCCGAACGGGTTGCCAATGGCCAGCACCTGGTCACCCACTTGCAGGTTGTCGGAGTTGCCCAGCACGATCACCGGCAGGCGATCCAGGTCAATCTTGAGCACCGCCAGGTCGGCATCCGGGTCGGTGCCGATGACTTTGGCGCGGGCGTGGCGGCTGTCGTTAAGGATCACGTCAATTTCATCGGCGCTTTCCACCACGTGGTTGTTGGTCAGAATATAGCCGTCGGCACTGACAATCACGCCGCTGCCCAGGCCCATTTGCGGCTGGTCTTGCTGGTCACCAAAGAAAAACCGGAACCACGGGTCGGCCCCTTGTGGGTTCGGGCGGGCATTCTTGCTGGTGTTGATGCTCACCACGGCTTGTGAGGATTTTTGCGCTGCCAGCCGGAAGCTGCCCGCAGGGATTGCACTGCTGTTGGTCGGCGGCGCCTCCAACACGGCCACGCTGCCAGAGCCTGTGCCACGCAAGTCCAGCCAGTTGGGTTTGAGCGTACCGACTACAAAGTAGGCGGCCAACAACACAGTGACCGATTGGGAAAACAACAACCAAAAACGTTTCATTGACAATGCCAAAAATGGCCCTTTGAGGGTGAAAAAACTGCAAGAGGATAAATTGTAGGTGTCTGAACGAATTTCAATGCCCAAGTTGCATATCACCATTCACGCCGAGCCCCAAGCGCCCCAAAAACCTGCTTTGGGTGCGCCTTGCAATGGTTGTGGGGTGTGCTGTCTGATGGAGCCTTGCCCGTTGGGCGTGCTGCTCACCGGGCGGCGCAGCGGGGCATGCGCGGCCTTGCGCTGGCGCTCAGACCTGAGCCTGTACCGTTGTGGTGCCATCACCGAGCCAAGCTTGGTGCTGTTGGCGCGTTTGCCATCAGCTTTGCGTTGGATTGCGCCGCCACTGGCTTGGCTGATGCAGCGCCTGGCGCACCGTTGGGTGGCGGCTGGAATCGGTTGCGACTGTGATGCCCATGCCTCCCACTTATGATTCCCGGATGTCACTCAATTTGCACACATGATGATCGACCGAACCCCATTGCTGGCCGCCTTTGACGCGCTGCTGCAGCCCGAGCGCTTTCGCGACTACGGCCCCAACGGCTTGCAAGTGGAGGGGTGTGCACAGGTCAGCAAAATCGTCTCTGGGGTGACGGCCAGCCGAGCCTTGATTGAAGCTGCGATTGCCGCCAAGGCTGATGCCATTTTTGTCCACCATGGTTTGTTTTGGCGCGGCCAAAGCGGCTGTGTCACCGGCTGGATGAAGCAGCGTCTGGCTCTGTTGCTGGCGCATGACATCAACCTGTTGGCTTACCATTTGCCTCTGGATGCGCATGCCGAGTTGGGTAACAACGCCCAATTGGCCAAGCAGCTGGGGTTGCTGGGCATCTCGCGTTTTGGCGAGCAAGACCTGGGCTGGCTGGGTGGGCGCTCAGATGCTGCAGAGTTTGCCAGCGCACAGGCTTTGGCTGACCATGTTGCTTGTAGATTAAATCGACCTGTAGCCCTTGTTTCTAATGAGCAAATAGCTATTAAAAAAATAGCATGGTGCAGCGGTGGAGCGCAAAGCTATTTTGAAGCTGCCATTGCCGCCGGAGCCGATGCCTTCATCACCGGTGAACTCTCCGAGCCGCAGGCACACCTGGCGCGTGAATGTGGCGTGGCCTACCTGGCATGTGGCCACCATGCAACCGAGCGCTACGGTGCGCCTGCGGTGGCTGCCCATATCGCGGCGCAATTCGGTCTGGCGCATGAATTCATTGACATCGACAACCCGGCCTAACATGACAAGCACCACAGCCCCCAACCAAACTTCGTTACCGATCGCCATCACCATGGGCGATGCCGCTGGCATTGGCCCCGAGATCATCGCCCGGGCGTTTCAAACCGCGCCACAAGACTGCGCTGGTTGTTTTGTGGTGGGCGATGTGGCCACGCTGCGGCGTGCCGCCAAGGTGGTCGCCGGGCAACGCATACCCTGGCCGGTAGCGGTGCTGTCAGAAGCCCACGAGGCGTTGCATTGCCCGCCGGGCTGCCTGCCGGTGTTGCCTCTGGCCTCTGCAAGGGGGCAAAGCGTTGCGCCAGTGCCTTTTGGTGCGTTGAGTGCAAGGGCTGGCCAGATGGCAGGCGATGCCGTGGTGTGGGCGGCTCAGGCGGCTTTAAAGGGTGAGGTGGCGGCGCTGGTCACGGCCCCGTTGAACAAGGCGGCGTTGGCGATGGCGGGCGGCTGGTTGGCGGGGTTTCCCGGGCATACCGAGATGCTGCAGGCCCTGGCAGCAGCGCATCTGAACACCTCGGTGGCGCAATTGCCGGTGCGCATGATGTTGGCCAATGACGAGTTGCGGGTGGTGTTGGTCAGCATCCATGTGTCATTGCGCGCGGCTCTGGCGGCGGTGACGTTTGACAGCGTGTTGCAAAGCCTGTTGATCACGCACCGGTCTTTGCTGGCCGTGTTGGGGCGGGCGCCGCGCATTGGTGTGGCTGGGCTTAACCCGCACGCCGGGGAGGGTGGGCTGTTTGGCCGGGAGGAAATCGAGGTGATCGGGCCTGCTGTTGCGGCCGCACGTGCACAAGGCGTGCTGGCCAGTGACCCCCTGGCACCCGACACCGTGTTCATGCGCGCGCGCGCCACAGTGGGACAGCCCGGTGAGTTTGATGTGGTGCTGGCCATGTACCACGACCAGGGCTTGATTCCGGTGAAGTACCTGGGGGTAGAAAAGGGGGTCAATGTGACCTTGGGGTTACCGCTGGTGCGCACCAGTCCGGACCACGGCACGGCGTTTGACATTGCCGGTACAGGGCGCGCCGATGCGTCCAGTCTGGTGCAGGCGATCCGCACGGCCAGGCATTTGTGTGCTTGTGGGGAATAAGGCTCTTTTGTAAACTGAGTGCAAGAGTGGCTCAGTTAGAATTGAATGTTGTTACATAGCTCGATCTTTTCTTTCTGAGGATTCCCATGAGTGAGATTCTTGCCGAAAACGGCCCCACTGATGCCAGTAAACGCACTTGGCTGATTGCTTCAGGCTGTGCCGGTGCGGTGGGCGGTATTGCTGCTGCTGTTCCCTTTGTAAGTTCATTTCAGCCTTCCGAGCGTGCAAAAGCGGCTGGCGCGGCGGTTGAAGCGGATATTTCTGCACTCAAACCGGGCGAAAAAATGACGGTTGAGTGGCGCGGTAAGCCGGTCTGGATTGTGCGCCGCACGCCCGAACAATTGGCTGCGCTGCCCAAGCTCGACAGCCAACTGGCAGACCCCAACTCCACGCGTAAGCCGGATGACCAGGCTCCTGCCTACGCCCGCAATGCGACCCGCTCCATCAAGCCGGAGTACCTGATTACCGTGGGAATTTGCACCCATCTGGGCTGCTCGCCGTCGGATAAATTCCAGACTGGCGCGCAGCCTTCGCTGCCTGACGACTGGCAAGGTGGCTTTTTGTGCCCTTGCCACGGCTCGACGTTCGATTTGGCTGGCCGCGTGTTCAAGAACAAACCCGCTCCGGACAACTTGGAAGTTCCCCCCCACATGTACCTGTCAGACACCAAGTTGCTGATCGGTGAAGACAAGAAGGCCTGAGGATCAAAAATATGGCTACTTTTCACGAAATTTCCCCCAATGCGTCCGCAGGTGCCAAGACGCTGAACTGGATCGACAACCGCTTTCCGCTCTCCAAGCTCTTCAAAGAGCACATGAGCGAGTACTACGCGCCCAAGAACTTCAACATCTGGTACATCTTTGGTTCGCTGTCGCTGTTGGTGCTGGTGATCCAGATCGTCACCGGTATTTTCTTGGTTATGCACTACAAGCCGGATGCGGCGCTGGCGTTTGGCTCGGTCGAGTACATCATGCGCGACGTGCCCTGGGGCTGGATGATTCGCTACATGCATTCCACCGGCGCTTCGGCATTTTTTGTGGTGGTGTATCTGCACATGTTCCGTGGCCTGATGTACGGCAGCTACCGCAAACCACGTGAACTGATCTGGCTGTTTGGCTGTGGTATTTTTCTGGCGCTGATGGCAGAAGCCTTCATGGGCTACCTGCTGCCCTGGGGGCAAATGAGCTACTGGGGCGCACAGGTGATCGTGAACCTGTTTTCTGCGATTCCGTTTGTCGGTCCTGACCTGGCCTTGCTGATTCGCGGCGACTTTGTGGTGGGCGATGCCACGCTGAACCGCTTCTTCAGCTTCCACGTGATTGCGGTGCCGTTGGTGTTGTTGGGCTTGGTGGTGGCGCACATCATTGCGTTGCACGAAGTGGGCTCCAATAACCCTGATGGCATCGAGATCAAGGCCACCAAAGATGCCAATGGCATTCCCTTGGACGGCATTCCTTTTCATCCGTATTACTCGGTGCATGACGTGTTTGCAGTCAGTGTATTTTTGTTGGTGTTCACGGCCATTGTGTTCTTTGCACCTGAAATGGGTGGCTATTTTCTGGAATACAACAATTTCATTCCAGCCAACCCGTTCCAGACCCCATTGCACATTGCCCCGGTCTGGTACTTCACGCCGTTTTACTCTTTGCTACGCGCAGTCACCACTGAACTGATGTACGTTTTGATGGCGTGTGTGGTGGGCGGCGCTGCCTTGGCGGTGCTCAAGGTGAAAATGCCTGCCCTCTTCAAAGGCATCATCGTGGGTGCTGCCGCGGTGATTGTGGCCATGATGCTGTCGATCGATGCCAAGTTTTGGGGTGTGGTGGCCATGGGCGGTGGTGTTGTGATCTTGTTCTTCTTGCCCTGGCTGGACAACAGCGAAGTGAAGTCAATCCGCTACCGCCCGACTTGGCACAAATACCTTTATGCCCTGTTTGTGATCAATTTTTTCATCTTGGGCTATCTGGGAACCCAACCGCCGTCGGCCATTGGGGGGCGCATATCGCAGATAGGCACCTTGTTCTACTTTGGTTTCTTTTTGCTGATGCCGTGGTGGAGTCGCTTGGGTGCCTTCAAGCCAGTGCCGACTCGCGTCAATTATTCAGCTCACTGATCCGGAGACTATTCATGACTACCATGGGTATCACAAAAAAAATCATTCTGGGCATGGCGCTGGCTTGTGGCCTGTCTTTCACTGCACAGGCCAATACTGCTGGCCCGGCCTGGGACAAAGCTCCCAACCGCATTCATGACATGGGTGCTTTGCAAAACGGCGCCAAGTTGTTTGTCAACTACTGCCTGAACTGCCATTCAGCCGCGTACATGCGCTACACGCGCCTGACGGATATTGGTTTGACACACGAGCAAATCAAAGACAACCTGCTGGTGACCAATGCCAAAATTGGCGACACCATGAAGGCTGCCATCGACCCGCAGCAGGCCAAGTCCTGGTTCGGCAATACCCCCCCTGACTTGTCGGTGATTGCGCGTTCTCGTGCAGGTGCTAACGGCAGCGGTGCAGATTATTTGTATACCTACATGCGCAGCTTTTACCGTGATCCAGCCACACAAACGGGTTGGAACAACACGGTGTTTCCTAATGTGGCCATGCCGCATGTCTTGTGGGAACTACAAGGCGACCGGCGTGCGGTGTTCAAGGAGGTGACTGAGCATGGTGTCACCAGTCATCAATTTGAGGCTTTTGAGCAGCTGACCCCTGGCACACTGTCTCTAGCTCAGTACGACAGCGCCGTGGGTGACCTGGTGAATTATCTGCAGTGGATGGCAGAACCAGCTCAGACCACACGCCAGCGCGTCGGTATCTGGGTGTTGATTTTCTTGGCCGGCTTGTCACTGATCACCTGGCGGCTGAACAAGGCCTACTGGAAAGACATCAAGTAGTTTTGAATTGACGAACTGCGGGCGGATGACAATACCGCCTGCAGAATTTTCAGAGTGGCGAGTCTTTAGTGCTTTGCCGCTCTTTTATTTTTTTAGGAGCCTTAGCCATGATGGTGCTTTACTCGGGTACGACTTGTCCCTTCTCTCACCGCTGCCGATTTGTCTTGTTTGAAAAAGGCATGGACTTTGAAATTCGGGATGTGGACTTGTACAACAAGCCCGAAGACATCAGCGTCATGAACCCCTACGGGCAGGTGCCTATTTTGGTGGAGCGTGACCTGATTCTTTACGAATCCAACATCATCAACGAATACATTGATGAGCGTTTTCCGCATCCCCAGTTGATGCCGGGTGACCCGGTGGATCGCGCACGCGTGCGCCTTTTCTTGCTCAACTTCGAGAAAGAACTGTTCACCCATGTGTCTACGCTGGAATCACGCACTTCCAAGTCGAACGAAAAAGCGCTGGAAAAAGCCCGTGCGCATATTCGTGACCGACTTACGCAGTTGGCTCCGGTGTTCTTGAAGAACAAGTTCATGCTCGGCGACGGTTTTTCGATGCTGGATGTCGCCATTGCACCCTTGTTGTGGCGTCTGGACTATTACGGCATTGAACTCAGCAAAAACGCAGCGCCCTTGCTCAAATACGCCGAGCGTATTTTTTCGCGTCCGGCCTACATTGAGGCGTTGACCCCGTCTGAGAAGGTCATGCGCAAGTAAGCGCTTCAAGAGGTGCCTCATGACCCCAGATGTTCAGACCCCTTCAACCCGACCCTACCTGATTCGTGCCTTGCACGAATGGTGTGTGGACAACGGCTTTACGCCTTACGTTACGGTGTGGGTTGACAACACCGTGCAAGTGCCGCGTGAGTTTGTCAAAGACGGCGAGATTGTGCTGAACATTGGTCTTGAGGCCACCACAGGTTTGAAACTGGGCAATGAATACATTGAATTCAAAGCCCGTTTTGGTGGTGTGGTGCGCGATATTTTTGTCCCTATGGATCAGGTGGCAGCCATTTTTGCGCGCGAGAGCGGGCAAGGCATGGCATTTCCGCGTGTGCAGCGTCAGCAAGCCGATGAGAGTAAGCCGATACGTCAAACATCAGGCGATCTGGCCGCAAAACACCTGAGCGCCATCACGGGCAGCGCGGATAGCGAAACGGGTGAAGCCATTTCAAACGTGACATTACAAACAAGCCCGGTTAAACGGCCGTCGCTCACGCGCATCAAGTAAATTTGACGGGTGAAAACCTGGTTAGAATCTCGGTTTCGCCGATTTAGCTCAGTTGGTAGAGCAACCGCCTTGTAAGCGGTAGGTCGTCAGTTCGAATCCGACAATCGGCACCAGATATTCTTTAGTCTTGGCGGTGAATTTTCAGCCGAATAGATTTCACCTCAAGACCATGGCTTCGCAGATGCGCTTCAAAAGCAGGCAACAGCTGTCGCAACTTGGCAGCAACGGTGGTGTTTGAAAGCAGCAAACACCACACCCCATCTTCCATGGGGCCTGCCACTACCAGATGGCGCAGCGCTGCTGGAACCAGCGGTGTGATGGACTGTAAACGCACACTGGACTCGTGCTGAAGGTTCATCAGCTTGGCCAGGCCTGGATTGTTCAGGCTGGCTTGTAACAGGGTTACGGCTTGGTGGCGTCGGTTCATTCGTTTGGAGGGCTTGACAGATGCAATTGATTATCACGGATGCCTGGCTTGCAAAGTCTCGTGCGGTTCAACTCTCCGGCTTGCAGTTGATCTCCACTTTTTTAGTCAGTGCCTTGGTTCTCTTGTTGCTTGCACTTGGTTTTTACCATTGGGTCTTGATCAAAGGCGTGGAGCAAGGCTGGCCGGTGATCAGTACGGTGGTCAAACTGGTCGCCAAGGACGACTACGAACAGCGCGACAAATACCTTCGTGCCAATCTGGATGTCATGGCGCGGCGGCTTGGAGAAATGCAAGCCAAGTTGGCGCAGCTTGAATCCCTGGGAGAGCGGGTGTCTAGCCTGGCAGGTGTCAACCTCGCACAGTCCAAACTTTTGACCGGTCAAGGCGGTGTGCAAGTGGGTGTGCATGCGCTGACGCTCGATGAACTGCAAGTGACCATGGACGACCTGGAGCGTTTGACAAACCAGCGCACCGACCTGCTGACGGTGCTGGAGTCGCGCCTGTTCGATCGCAAGATGAAAAATCTGATGATTCCAACGCAAAAACCGGTAGCGCAGTCCGTGTTGGGGTCTGCATTTGGCTGGCGTATTGACCCCATCACCGGTCGATCTGCCTTACATACCGGACTGGATTTTCCTGCCCTGCTCGGCACACCCATTGAGGCTGCTGCGGGTGGTGTGGTGGTGACGCAAGAGCTGCATCCCGAGTATGGAAATATGGTTGAAATTGACCACGGCAACGGTTTGTTGACACGGTACGCGCATGCTTCCAAAGTTTGGGTTAAAAAAGGCGACTTGATCAAGCGTGGGCAGAAAATTGCCGAAGTGGGCACCAGTGGGCGTTCCACTGGCCCGCACCTGCATTTTGAGGTGCTGGTCAACGGCACTTACCAGGATCCACAAAAATTTCTGTCTGCACCCAGCGCAATGCCCACCACGAGAGTGGCGCAAGTGCAGTCCAGAATTGATATCTCGCGCCAAAAGCTGACATCATCCACGGTTCATTGACTGCAACATGGGTGCAAGATGGGGGCTGTTCTACACAGGTAAAATCACGTCAAACCTTTTGCGTTGGCCAGTCTCTGCCCGCGCTTGTGTTTAATCTCGTGATCCCCATTTCAGTTAGATCGTAAAAATAAGGATTGCGTTGTGACCAGGCATTTGTTGGCTGGTTGCGCGCCCTGCATTCATGGCCACCAATTTCCTCACCAAAATTTTCGGCAGTCGCAATGACCGCCTGCTCAAAAAATACCGTTACACGGTGACCAAAATCAATGCCATGGAGCCTGCTTTGGAACAGCTCTCTGACGACGCATTGCGGGGCAAAACTCAGGAATTCAAAGACCGCCTGGACAAAGGCGAAACCCTGGATGCGTTGTTGCCTGAAGCCTTTGCAGTGGTTCGTGAAGGCTCCAAGCGTGTCATGAAATTGCGCCACTTTGATGTGCAGATGCTCGGTGGCATGTCCTTACACAACGGCAAAATTTCCGAAATGGGCACTGGCGAAGGCAAGACGCTCACCGCCACGTTGCCGGTGTACCTGAATGCCTTGTCAGGTCAAGGTGTGCATGTGGTCACGGTCAATGATTACCTGGCCAATCGCGATGCCCAGTGGATGGGCAAGCTTTACAACTTTCTGGGCTTGTCGGTGGGCATCAACCTGCCCAACATGTCGCGTGAAGAAAAGCAGGCCGCCTACCGCGCCGACATCACCTACGGCACCAACAACGAATACGGTTTTGACTACCTGCGTGACAACATGGTCTACGAAGCAGCAGACCGGGTGCAGCGCAAGCTCAATTACGCCATTGTTGACGAAGTGGACTCGATCCTGATCGACGAAGCCCGTACACCACTCATCATCAGTGGCCAGGCCGAGGATCAAACCGACCTGTACCAGTCCATCAAACTGATCGTGCCGCAACTCGAAAAGCAAGAAGGCGAGGCCGATCCGCACACCGGCGAAGGCATCACCAAGGTGGGCGACTTCACCATTGACGAAAAAAGCCACCAGGTGTTCCTGACCGAGCGTGGCCACGAAAACGCCGAACGCATCCTGTTCGAGATGGGCTTGATTCCCGAAGGAGCCAGTCTATATGACCCGGCCAACATCACGCTGATGCACCATCTTTACGCCGCGTTACGAGCCAAGCATTTGTACCTGCGCGACCAGCATTACGTGGTGCAAGCTGGTGAAGTCATCATCGTCGATGAATTCACCGGTCGTCTGATGACCGGCAGGCGCTGGAGCGAAGGTCTGCACCAGGCGGTGGAGGCCAAAGAGGGGGTGGCCATTCAGCCTGAAAACCAGACCATGGCTTCCATCACCTTCCAGAACTACTTCAGGCTGTACGGCAAGCTGGCAGGCATGACCGGCACGGCTGACACCGAAGCCTATGAATTCCAGGAAATTTATGGCCTTGAGACGGTGGTGATGCCACCCAACAAGCCCAGTCGTCGTGACGACCAGCTGGACCGCGTGTACAAAACCACCAAGGAAAAATACGACGCAGCCATCGCTGACATTCGTGAATGCTACGAGCGAGGTCAACCGGTGCTGGTGGGCACCACCTCGATCGAAAACTCTGAAATCATTGCTGAGTTACTGACCAATGCCAAGCTGCCGCACCAGGTGCTCAACGCCAAGCAGCACGCCCGGGAGGCGGACATCGTGGCCCAGGCCGGAAGTGCCAAGGTGATCACCATTGCCACCAACATGGCCGGGCGCGGCACCGACATTGTGCTGGGAGGCAACATCAGCAAGATGGTCGAGGCCATCGAGGCCGACGAGTCCCTCAGCCCTGAGCAAAAGCAACAACAGGTAGAGGTCGTCAAAGAACAATGGCGAAAAGACCACGAGGCCGTGACTGCTCTGGGTGGCCTGCGCATCATTGCCACCGAGCGGCATGAGTCGCGCCGCATCGACAACCAGCTGCGTGGTCGCTCCGGCCGTCAGGGTGACCCAGGCTCATCGCGCTTTTACCTGAGTCTGGACGACTCTCTGATGCGCATCTTTGCCGGTGAGCGCGTCAAGGCCATCATGGATCGCCTCAAAATGCCCGAAGGCGAAGCGATAGAAGCTGGCATGGTGACACGGTCGATTGAAAGCGCCCAGCGCAAAGTCGAAGCGCGTAACTTTGACATGCGCAAACAACTGCTGGAATACGATGACGTGGCCAATGACCAGCGCAAGGTGATCTACCAGCAACGCAACGAAATTCTGGACGCTACCGACTTGAGCGCACAGGTGCAGTCGCTGCGAGAAGGCTGCTTTGAAGACATCGTGCGCCAGTACGTACCGGTAGAGTCAGTGGAAGAGCAGTGGAGTCTGCCGGCTCTGGAGCGCACACTGTCAGACGAATGGCAGTTAACCCTGCCACTGCAACACCAGGTGAGCGCTGCCTCAGCCATCACCGACCACGACATTCTTGACACGGTGCGTGCCCATGCCAACAAGGTGTTTGATGAAAAAGTGGCCTTGGTAGGAGCCGAAAATTTCACCCAGTTTGAGCGCATGGTGCTGTTGCAAAGCATCGACACCAATTGGCGCGACCACCTGAGCGCCCTGGATTATTTGCGTCAAGGCATTCACTTGCGCGGCTATGCGCAAAAGCAGCCCAAGCAGGAATACAAGCGTGAAGCCTTTGAGTTGTTCGGTCAAATGCTCGATGCAGTCAAGAACGAAGTCACAAAAGTGTTGATGACGGTTCGTATTCAGTCCAATGAAGAAGCCGCTGCGGCTGCCGCTGACCTGGAAAGCCGGGCCGAGCGCGTCAGCAATGTCACCTACAGTGCCCCCACTGAAAACGGTCAGGTACAAATCTCAGTAGATGAAACCACTGTGCCGGTTGAAGTGCCGCGCGTGGGCCGCAACGAACCTTGCCCTTGCGGCAGCGGTAAAAAATACAAACAATGTCATGGCAAATTGTCTTAACGCCGTGGCCATTGCAACATCGGGCCTTGTGCCCGATTTTTTTCGATCAAAAATCTTTTCTTCATTGCGTGTATTGAAAGGCAGCCATGTCCGTTAATCTTTTTGCTCCTGATCCTGCCACCTTGTTTCCTGTGGCCGGTGTGCGCATAGGTGTGGCCGAGGCGGGTATCCGCAAGGCCAACCGCAAAGACCTCACCGTGGTGCTGATTGACGAAGGTGCGGCGGTGGCCGGCGTGTTCACCCAAAACCGTTTTTGTGCCGCACCGGTGCAAATTTGCTGTGAACACCTGGCTCAGGGCAAAGGCATACGCGCCCTGCTGATCAACACCGGCAACGCCAATGCTGGTACCGGCGAAGATGGCCGCGCTCGCGCCATCCACACCTGCAAAGCGCTGGCAGCGCAGCTCCAAATTCAAACGGCTCAGGTCTTGCCTTTTTCTACTGGTGTGATCATGGAAACCCTGCCTATTGACCGCATTGAAGCCGGCTTGCCTGCTGCCCTGGCGGATGCCAAATTGGATCATTGGCTGCGTGCATCAGAAGCCATCATGACCACCGATACCGTGCCCAAAGCCTTCAGTGCTAAGGTGTTGATTGACGGTGTGCCCATCAGCATCACCGGCATCAGCAAAGGGGCGGGCATGATCCGCCCCAACATGGCCACCATGCTCGGATTCATGGCCACCGATGCCTGCATCGCTCCGGCCTTGATGAAACAGCTGGCGCTGGAGCTGGCCGAGGGTTCGTTCAACCGCGTCACGGTGGATGGCGACACCTCCACCAACGATTCTTTTGTGGTGATTGCGACCCAAAAGGCAGCGCACGCGCCCATTACCTCGCTCGACAGTGCTGCGGCCCAAGCACTGAAACACGCCATGTTGGGTGTGGCACAAAAGCTGGCGCAAGCCATTGTGCGTGACGGGGAGGGTGCTACCAAATTTATAGCTATCAAAGTCGAAAACGGTAAAACCCAAGCTGAATGTCGCCAAGTGGCCTATGCCATTGCCCATTCCCCCCTGGTCAAAACGGCCTTCTTTGCCAGCGACCCCAACCTGGGCCGCATTTTGGCGGCGGTGGGGTATGCCGGGATTGCTGATTTGGACCAAACCGGCATTGATTTGTACCTGGACGACGTGCACGTGGCCACGCACGGCGGTCGCAACCCCGACTACCGTGAAGAAGACGGTCAACGCGTGATGAAGCAAGCCGAGATCACCGTGCGCGTGCTGCTGGGTCGGGGCGACGCATCGGACACGGTGTGGACCTGTGACCTGAGCCACGACTACGTCTCCATCAACGCCGACTACCGTTCATGAACGCCAGTTTTGAGCGCCTGCTGCAGCGGGCAGAGCAACTTATCACCCGCATCGAGCTGGTGTTGCCGCAGCCCCCCAGCCAGCCGGACTGGATGGCTTCCAGCGCTTTTCGTTACCGCAAGCGCAGCTCTGGCCGTGCCACGCTGGAACCGGTGCGCCACGTCGGCGCCATGGCGCTCACCGACCTGAAAGAAATCGAGCCTCAAAAAGAAAAAATTCACCGCAACACGCGTCAGTTTGTGCACGGCCAGCCCGCCAACAATGTGTTGCTGACGGGCGCACGCGGCACCGGCAAGTCGTCCCTGATTCGCGCCTGCCTGAACGAATTTGCCGCCCAGGGTCTGCGCCTGATTGAGGTCGACAAGGCCGATTTGGTTGACCTGCCCGACATCGTCGACCTGGTGTCCGAGCAGCCCTACAAGTTCATCGTGTTCTGTGATGACCTGAGTTTTGACGAAGGTGAACCCGGCTACAAGGCGCTCAAATCCATTCTGGACGGGTCGGTAGCTGCTACCACCGCCAATGTGCTGATTTACGCCACCAGCAACCGCCGCCACCTGCTGCCCGAGTACATGCAGGAAAACCTCAGCTACACCCACACCGCAGACGGTGAAGTGCATCCGGGCGAAGGCGTGGAAGAAAAAATATCCCTGTCGGAACGCTTTGGTCTGTGGGTGAGTTTTTACCCGTTCTCGCAAGACGAATACCTGACCATCGTGGCGCAGTGGCTCACTTCTTTTGGCGTGCCTGCTGCCGCGATTGAGGCAGCTCGCCAGGAAAGCCTGGTGTGGGCGCTGGAGCGTGGCTCGCGCAGCGGACGCGTCGCCTACCAGTTTGCCCGCGACTACGCAGGGCAACACGTCAGCCCGGTGTGACTGTGCTGATGAAACGCAGCGACCGCACGGCGTCCATCGCGAGCAACGCCAGCCTGTCGATCAATGCAAACGCAGCAGGCACACCGTTAATTGCCGATGCGCAATTGCCCCGCCATGGCGGCGCAGACCGCAAGGTGGTCGATGTGGCGGTGGGTGTGCTGATTCGCCCGGATGGCGATTTTTTGCTCACCTCTCGCCCCGTCGGCAAGGTCTACGCTGGGTACTGGGAGTTCCCCGGTGGCAAGTTCGAGTCGGGCGAGTCGGTTGAACAAGCCTTGAGCCGCGAGTTGTTTGAAGAACTCGGCATCCAAACACAGCAAATCGAACCCTGGCGACAAGAGCTGGTGGACTACCCGCATGCCTTGGTGCGCCTGCATTTTTGCAAAGTGTGGCTATGGTCGGGCGAACTGCAAATGCGTGAAGCCCAGACCTTTGCCTGGCAGCGACTGCCTGTCGATGTGACGCCGGTGTTACCCGGCACCGTGCCGGTGCTGGCCTGGCTGGCGGCTGAGCGTGGTTTCCATTATGCTACATATTAAGTAGCTGCTAGCCCTTTGTTTATATGGGCTAGAGGCCTATTTGTCTCCAAGTATTCATCGGTGTGCCGCCTTGCTCCAGCAGAAAATTTTTGAACACTTTGGTGGCTGGCGACCATGTTTTACTGCGCAAGTGGGTCACATACCAGCGCTTGATCTGCGGCAGGCTCTGCACATCCAGCAGCGCCAGGTGGCCGCTGGCTAGCTCATGGCGCACCGTGCGCAGTGACAAAAAGCTCAAGCCCAGCCGACAAGAATGGCGTGTCTTAGGGCCGACTTCAGTCGGCCATGGCGGGTTGAAACCCGCCCTACTCAGGGCACACATGTTTCATGCTTTGGGGTGTCCTTGTTGAACATGGACGTTAGGGCTCGTAAAGTAATAAGTTGGACATTTTGACGGCCAGATTTGGGATGCAGTGCTAGGCGCAAAACGCACCTTTTAGCTCTGCTAAACAAGCGATTTGCAACGACGCAATGCGCCCAAAGATGGCTGGGCAAATGTACAAGTTATTGCTTTGCGAGCCCTTAGGGGGCAAGCGAGAATAACTTGAACAGTTCGGCCGTGCTGACAAGCGCAATGCGTTGTTGCAAACCGCTTGTGTAGCCAGCTACACCGCGCGGTTTGCGTCTAGCCTAGCACTTGCCATCACGACCTCCTTTGTCCAAGTTATTCTCGCTTGTCCCCTTAGCTGCCAAAATGAACACAGCAACTTTAGTTATAGCTTGTTTGACTTGAACGCATCTTCCACAGCCTTCTGGATGTGGTTGTTGATTTCAAGCATTAGTTCATTGCGTAATTCATCCCATCGGTTAGCCAAAGTGGCATGCACTGCCTGCACCAGTTCTTCCAGTTCCTCATTCAGTTTCTGTTCAATCCAGGGCTGCATTTGTTGTTTGATTTGCTTCACCAACCTTTGAACGTCAGGTGATGTTTGAATTTGTGGAGCAGACAGACAGGCAATATTGACCACCTCGGTCAGCGTTGGAACAAAACGAGGTGGTTTGAGGCTATTTTTCATGCACAAAGAACGCCTACATCATGACTCATCATGTTCATTCCCATATCTGAGTAGCGTTTCCATCGAGCTCGTGCCTGTTTTTTTTCCGCTTCATCCAACGACACCACTTCGATCACTCGTCCAAATTGCTTAAACCCGTCCGGTATCGATGAACTCAAATTGAGCAAAATGCTTGAAAAGGGCAGTTCTTGCAACGATGTCGCCAAAATGACGGGTGATTTTTTCACCAGGTTTGAATCAGCATCCGAATCACAGTGCGGCACAAAATCAATCGGTGAAAAAGTCCACAAAGCCGAGTCAAGTTCACACAGTTGCTCGCGCGAACCCGTCACGACTACCTGGGCGCTGGTCATCACCGCCTTGCGCAACAAACGGCACACATACGTGAGCCGTTCTGTTGCGTTGAAGTGAAACACAATGTCAGTCACACAAGTTTCCCCTTCATCCCTTGGTATCCAGCAAATAGTCCAGCAACAAACCAACCGGACGACCTGTAGCACCTTTGGCAGATCCAGACTTCCAGGCCGTGCCTGCAATATCAAAGTGTGCCCAACGGTATTTGGATGTGAAGCGCTGCAAAAATTTGGCTGCAGTGATGGAGCCGCCCGCGCGCCCCGCCACATTCGCCACATCGGCAAAGCTGGTCTTTAGCCCTTGCGCATACGCATCATCCAGCGGCATTGGCCAGCACAAATCTTGTGAAGTCTCCCCAGCAGATAGCAGCGCAGCAGCAAGGGGCTCGTCGGATGTGAAGAAACCACTGCGAACCGCACCCAAGGCAATCACACAGGCTCCGGTCAGGGTCGCAATGTCCAAAACCACTGCGGGCTTGAAACGCTCGGCATAGGTCAGAGCATCGCACAACACCAGACGCCCCTCCGCATCGGTGTTGAGCACCTCAATGGTTTGACCACTCATACTGGTCACCACATCCCCAGGTTTCACGGAACGACCGCTGGGCAGGTTCTCACACGAAGCAATCAACCCCACCACATTGATGTTTGGCTGAAGTTCAGCCAACGCCCGAAACACGCCAAGCACGCTTGCGGCACCACACATGTCAAACTTCATCTCATCCATTTCAGCCGATGGCTTGATGGAAATTCCGCCGCTGTCAAAAGTGATGCCCTTGCCTACCAGCACCACAGGTGCTTTTGTTTTTTCTGCACCGGTATAGTGCAACACGATGAACCTTAATGGTTCATCAGACCCTTTAGCCACCGCCTCAAACGCCCCCATGCCCAGCTTGGAAACTTCTTTAGGGCCCAACACGTCAACCTTGATACGAGCAAACTTTGACAACGCCTTGGCAACCCCAGCTAGATGGGTTGGGGTTGCGTGATTGGCGGGGCGATTGCCCCATTCTTTGGCCAATTCAATGCCATTGACTGCAGCCACTGAACGGTCAAAACAAGCTTGCAAAGCTTTCTCGTCTGGCACAGCAACCACAACCCGTGTCACTGAACGCCCTTGCCGATCAGACTTGGTACTGGTGTAAACATAACTAGCATCCACCAGGGTGGTTAAAGCCACACGAAGCATCTGCGGCGTAGGTTGCAGCAAAAAACTGATCTTGATATGGCTGGGCTTGGCTGATTTGATCACCGCATAGGCAGCTGAAACAGCTTTTTGCACATCTGCTGCTGCACCCTCTGCAATGTGTACCAACACAACACGGGGGGTCAAAAAACCCACGGGGCGATAGATGTCCAGCAACTGACCCGCCTTGGCCGCCAAATCACCAGACTTGAGCGCCTTGGCGATCAACACCGACAAGGCATCTTTGCCAGCCTTAAAGGCATTTGTCACCAAAATCAGTGAAACATCACATTTTTCGTGGGTTGCTGAAGAAGAATTAAAAATTTTCAGTTCAAAGTTCATAATTGACGTTTTCCTTTAATGCAATGTTATTCCAATCCTCTCTTCGCAAAGAACTGTCACGCAGTTTTGGGGCCACGCTGGTGATATTGGTTACGGTGGTAATGACCATGACCTTGATCCGCACCCTGGGTCAAGCTTCGCGCGGCACTTTTAATCCATCCGATGTGACGTTGGTCATGGGGTATACGGTGCTTGCCTATACGCCTACTTTAATCAGCATGAGTCTTTTCATTGCCATCATTGGCACACTGTCACGTATGTATCACGACAGTGAAATGGTCATCTGGTTTTGCGGCGGCAAGGGTTTGTCCAGTTTTCTTTTTCCGCTATTTCGGTTCTCATGGCCCATTTTCGGGGTCATAACGTTGCTGGCATTGCTGGTTTTGCCCTGGACAAACCAGCGCATTGACGACCTGAAAAATCAGTACGAAAAACGTGGTGATCTGGATCGCATTGAACCTGGGCAGTTTCAGGAATCCGCCAATGGCACACGTGTTTTTTTTGTTGAAAAAAACACCTCAGGACAACAAACTGGAGCCAATGTTTTCATTGCGAGCACCGAGTTTGGCAAAGAGACGGTGACTTCAGCCCGAAGCGGTCGTATTGACCATTTGCCACAAGGCCGATTTTTGATGCTCAACAGTGGCCAACGTCTTGAAACCGTATCAAGCACTAACGACATTAAAGTCAGTGAGTTTGAAACTTATGGCACCCAGGTCACGGTTAACCCATTTGTAGGTGAAGAAACCACATTTATTAACACACGCTCCACTCTGGACTTGATCAAAACGCCGTCCGAGGCTGCTTTGGGCGAATTGTCATGGCGTGTTGGACTGACTCTTGCGGCAATTAATTTTGTCATCATTGGCGTGGCTATTTCCAACGTCAACCCGCGCGTTGGCAAAAGCATCAATTTGATTCTTTCCTTGTTCATTTTCGTAATTTATTTCAACCTGCTTAACCTTGGTCAAAACTGGATTGCGTCGGGGAAAATGCCGTTCACCTATTACATGCTCGCATTACATGGCGGCGTATTTACATTGGCCGTGTTCTGGTTGGCAAAAAGGCACAACAACTGGCATTGGCGTAATTTTCTAGGTGACCGAAATGCTCAAATTCCACATCAGAAAGTTCGGCCTTGAAAACCTTACGCCGCCTGATCTACAGTGAAGTCATCCGTTCTGTCGGGTTTGTCACCTTGGGGTTTCTCTCTCTGTTCTTCTTCTTTGACTTTGTTGAGGAAGTTCAGTCCGTCAGCCGCCATGCGGCAACAGGTTACCGCATGGTGCATGCCGTTGCGTATGTCTCGTTGATGATCCCCAGTCATTTATATGAATTGATGCCCATAACCGTGCTGATTGGTACGATTTTTGTCATGTCGCGTCTGGCGCAAAGTTCCGAATACACCATTTTGAGAACCAGTGGACTTGACCCCTGGCGCGCTCTGAAAACCCTGCTGCTTCTAGGCGTTGGATTCGTTGTGTTGACGTTTGCCATTGGTGATTATGTTTCGCCCATCGCCGACAGAACTGCCCAATTGCTCAGGGCACGTTATACCGGACGCATTACCCTTGGACAAACTGGTGCTTGGCTTAAAGAAAAGCAGTTGTACAGCCAATATGCGGTGAATGTTGGAGCACTTACTGCTGATGGTCAATTGCGAGGTGTTCGAATTTTTGAATTCGACAATCGTGGTTTTCTTCTGTCAATGATGAAAGCTGAAACTGCCACGTTTGAAGAAAATGATGCCTGGATCTTGCAACAGGTGCAAAGAACCGACTTTCCACTCAACACTACCGATTCGATTCAAATTGACCGTGCACAACTGCCCATTCTGCGCTGGCCTAACCAAATCAGATCAGAAATGGTGTCAGCCGCGCTGCTCAAACCAGAGCGTATGAGCACACTAGACTTGTTTCAGTACATCCAGCATTTGCAAAACAATGCACAAACCGCCCAACGCTATGAAATTGAATTTTGGAAAAAGGTTTTTTACCCGATCAGCTGTCTGGTGATGGTGGTGCTGGCACTGCCTTTTGCTTATCTGCACTTTCGCTCTGGCAGCATCGCCAGCTATGTGTTTGGAGGTGTGATGGCTGGCATCAGTTTCTTTTTGTTGAACAATGTCTTTGGTTACATTGGCAATTTGCAAAACTGGTTACCCTGGTTTACAGCTGCGTTACCGGGACTGATTTATTCCATCATTTCACTCACCGCCTTTGGCTGGTTGGTACTGCGGCGATAGCCCATGATCTCAAGCAAACCACTCCTTTAAATCACCATGCATGCCACGGTTCTTTTTGCACACGGCTCCCGCGATCCGGCCTGGCGGCTTCCAATTGACTGCGTAGCCGAGTGCATGCAAACCATGGATACCCAACACTTGGTACGCTGCGCATTTCTGGAACTCACAAAACCTGATCTGGCGACAGTCACCAAAGAGCTGGTGACACAAAAAATCAAACGCATCACCATCGTTCCCATGTTTCTGGGCATTGGACGACATGCACGTGAAGACTTGCCGTTGTTGGTGAGCGAACTAAAGTGTGCTTACCCTGAAATCGTTTTTGAATTACGCCCTTCAATCGGTGAAGATCCACGCGTCATTGAATTGCTTGCGCACTTGTCAATGCCGACTTGATCATCCAACCCCATGGCGTAATCCCCGCTCAACATGAACCTACATCAATTCCGATTCGTACAAGAAGCAGTCAGGCGTGACCTCAACCTCACTGAAGCCGCAAAAGCGCTCCATACGTCACAGCCTGGCGTATCAAAAGCCATCATTGAACTCGAAGAAGAACTTGGAATAGAGATATTTGCCCGGCACGGCAAACGCCTCAAACGCATCACCGAACCCGGCCAGCAAGTGCTTAAAAGCATTGACCTGATCATGCGCGAAGTCAGCAACCTCAAACGCATTGGTGAACAGTTCAGCGCCCAGGACAGTGGCACCCTGTCTATCGCCACCACCCACACGCAAGCACGCTATGTGCTGCCTGAGCCCATCGCCAAATTGAGGCAAACCTTTCCCAAGGTCAACGTCAGCCTGCACCAAGGCTCCCCAGACCAGGTTGCGCGCATGCTGGTTGATGAAATTGCCGAGATTGGCATCGCTACAGAATCTCTTGACGGCTACGAAGAACTCGTCACCCTGCCGTGCTATGAATGGCAACACGTGCTGGTGTTGCCAACCGGACACCCCCTGTGCGCAAAAGAGCATCTGACACTGGAAGACATCGCCCAGGAACCGCTGATCACCTACCACCCCTCCTACACCGGGCGCACCAAAATTGACCATGCCTTTGCCGTCCGCAAACTTGAACCCCGCATCGCGCTTGAAGCGATTGATTCGGACGTGATCAAGACCTATGTCAAACTTGGACTGGGCATCGGCATTGCAGCCGAAATGTCAGTACGCGATGTGATTGACAATGAAACGCAGACCGGTTTTGTAGTACGTCCAGCGGGACAGCTTTTTGGCCAAAACGTGGCGCGCGTAGCCTTCAAACGCGGCGCTTACCTGAGGAATTTTGTTTATACATTTGCCGAACTACTCAGCAGCCGTTTGAATCGCAACCTGGTAGCCCGAGCCATGACCGGACACATCAATGACTATGAGCTGTAAACCCGTTAGCTCCAAACTACCCAACGTCGGCACCACCATTTTTTCGGTGATGTCTGCGTTGGCAATTGAAAAAAACGCCGTCAACCTCGGCCAGGGTTTTCCAGATTTTGACTGTGACCCAGCACTGATCCAGGCAGTCACAAAAGCCATGCAGGCCGGCTTCAACCAATATCCTCCGATGGCCGGCGTACTGGCCTTGCGAGAAGTTATTGCTTCAAAAATAGCAGCGCTCTACAACCATGTTTATTCGGTAACTGACGAAATCACGGTCACGGCCGGTGCCACACAAGCCATTCTGACTGCCATCCTGGCAGTGGTTCACGCAGGTGACGAAGTCATTGTGCTGGAACCCTGCTATGACAGTTATGTCCCCAACATTGAACTTGCAGGCGGCATCCCGGTGCGAGTTCCTTTAACGCCAGGAACGTTTCGCCCTGATTTTGAACGCATTGCCGCAGCCATTACCCCGAAAACACGGGCCATCATCATCAATTCGCCACACAACCCCAGCGGCACGGTCTGGACGCGCCAAGAGATGCTGCAGCTTGAGGCACTTCTTGAGCCCACCAACATGTTCTTGATCAGCGACGAAGTCTATGAGCACATGGTTTTTGACGGTCACTCCCACCAAAGCGCGTCCAGTTACCCAGGGTTGGCTGAACGAGCGTTTGTGGTGTCAAGTTTCGGTAAAACATTTCACGTGACCGGTTGGAAAGTAGGCTATGTGGCCGCGCCGAAAGCCCTAAGCCATGAGTTTCGCAAAATCCACCAATTCAATGTGTTCACTGTCAATACGCCAGTTCAATATGCACTGGCTGACTACATGCGTGACCCAGCACCCTACCTGAACCTGTCGCGTTTTTATCAACAAAAGCGGGATCTGTTTCGTGCCGGTCTGACCCAGTCACGGTTTAAATTGCTTCCCTGCGAGGGCACGTATTTTCAGAGTGTGGACTATGCAGCCATCAGCCCACTCAACGAAGCCGAATTTTGCAAATGGCTCACCTCAGAAGTTGGTGTGGCAGCCATCCCCACTTCAGCGTTTTACGGAAATAGCTTTGACCAACACGTGGTGCGCTTTTGCTTTGCCAAGAAATCCGAAACTTTGAACAACGCCTTGTCCAAACTGAAAACACTCTGATTGCTCACTAAGGGCTTGTTCACAAATAACTAAAGTTTCGGCGTTCATTTTGACAGCCAGATTGGACGTGAAACCTTGATTTGTGTGACCTCCAGGCGCAACTGCAGGGGGTCAAGTTGCATCCCTTATGCAAAAAAGCGTTGCACATGTAGGACGATGGCCCGCCTCACCAAGTTGATTTAACCCAAACAATCCATTAGACGGCACTTATTGAAGAAAACAGTGGTCAACTGAGGAATCTAGGTTTGTCGCCCTCATCTTCGGTATATTCGTAGGTTTGCTGGTATTGGGTTACGTCTACTTCCTGATGACCAGCCATCACCGCAGCAAAGCCAGCGCGGTTGAGCCCATCTGAAACCATGACCGTGCAAAACCATCAGTACACCCATCGCGTTGGAGCCAAAACCTACAGCTTTCGCGATTTGAAAGACCTGATGGCCAAAGCCACACCAGAACGCTCGGGCGACCTGCTGGCGGGTGTGGCCGCCCACAGTGCGCAAGAGCGTGCGGTGGCGCAAATGGCTTTGGCGGATGTACCGCTCAAAACCTTTTTGACGCAAGCGCTGGTGCCGTATGAAGACGACGAAATCACCCGCCTGATCATCGACAGCCACGATGCCCAAGTCTTTGCCCCGGTCAGCCACCTGACGGTCGGCGATTTTCGCAATTGGCTGCTGGGTGACGAGGTTGACAGCGCCGTGCTGGCGGCCCTGGCGCCGGGCATCACGCCCGAAATGGCGGCTGCCGTTTGCAAAATCATGCGCAATCAGGATTTGATTCTGGTCGCCAAAAAATGCCGCGTGGTCACGCAGTTTCGCAACACCATCGGCCTGCCTGGCCGCATGGCCACGCGCCTGCAACCCAACCACCCCACCGACGATGCCACCGGCATTGCCGCCAGCCTGCTCGACGGCTTGCTCTACGGCAGTGGCGACGCGGTGATTGGCATCAACCCGGCCACCGACAACGTGCCGCAAGTCATCAAGCTGGTGACGATGATGAGCGACATCATCCACCAGTACGACATCCCCACCCAGTCCTGCGTGCTCACGCATGTGACCAACACCATCGAAGCTATCAACCGGTGCGCGCCGGTGGACCTGGTGTTCCAGTCGATTGGCGGCACCGAGGCCACCAACCGCAGCTTTGGCGTCAGCCTGGCGCTGCTGGGCGAGGCGCGCAGTGCGGCCTTGTCGCTCAAGCGCGGCACGGTGGGCGACAACGTGATGTACTTTGAGACCGGCCAGGGCAGCGCCCAGTCGGCCAACGCGCACCACGGGCTGGACCAGCAAACCTGCGAGGCACGCGCCTACGCGGTGGCGCGGCGCTTCAAGCCGCTGCTGGTCAACACCGTGGTCGGCTTCATCGGGCCGGAGTATTTGTTTGACGGCAAACAGATCATTCGCGCCGGGCTGGAAGACCACTTCTGCGCCAAGTTGTTGGGTCTGCCCATGGGTTGCGACGTGTGTTACACCAACCACGCCGAGGCCGACCAGAACGACATGGACGTGCTGCTGACCCTGCTGGGTGTGGCCGGTTGCAATTTCGTCATGGGCATTCCTGGCTCGGACGACATCATGCTCAACTACCAGACCACCTCGTTCCACGACGCGCTGTACGTGCGCCGCGTGCTGGGGTTAAAGCCCGCGCCGGAGTTCGAGGCCTGGCTGCAAAAGATGCACATCTTCAGCACCGACGAGCAGTTCCGGCTCAACGCTGCCTTGCCTGCCGCCTTCCAAAAAGCGCTGCTGCGCCTGAATTGAACTTGCGATGAACGAACCCACAACACCCGTCACCGCCAACCCCTGGGCCGCGTTGCGCCAGTTCACCGATGCCCGCATTGCGCTGGGCCGTGCCGGTGTCAGCCTGCCCACTGCGGCTCATCTGGACTTTCAACTGGCTCATGCGCAAGCGCGTGACGCGGTGCACCTGGCGCTGGATGTGCGCACACTGGCGCAAACGCTGGATGCCGCGCTGCCCAATCCCGCTGCGCCTTGCCTCACGCTGCACAGCGCTGCCGCGGAGCGCAGCGTTTATCTGCAACGCCCGGACCTGGGCCGCAGGCTGGATGCGGCCTCACGCGAGCGCCTGTGCGCCTTGGCGCGTCCGGCCTGTGTGTCGCCAGCCGTGTCGCCCGCCGTGTCGCCCGCATCGCGCCCCTACGACCTGGCTTTTGTGGTGGTCGATGGCCTGTCCGCCCTGGCCATCGAACAAAACGTCGCGCCGTTTTTGACCCAATTGCAAGCGCGCATTGCGCCCGAGCACTGGTCCATCGCCCCGATCTGCATCGTTGAGCAGGGCCGGGTGGCGGTTGGCGACGAGGTGGCCGAGCTGCTGGGTGCCAAAGCCGTGGTGGTGCTGGTTGGCGAGCGCCCGGGTTTGAGTTCGCCCGACAGCATGGGCTTGTACCTGACCTGGATGCCGCGCGCGGGCCTGACGGATGCCAGCCGCAACTGCATCTCCAACGTGCGCCCGGCGGGCCTGCGTTATGAAGACGCGGCCTACAAACTGCACTACCTGCTGGTGCAAGCGCGGCAGAGGCAGTTGTCTGGCGTGGAGCTCAAGGATGAAACCGGTGGCGGGCAGGAGTTGTTGGTGGGTGCGTCGAAAAATTTCTTGCTGTAAGGGCTTTTTGTTTTTTCCCCAACATTTACACATCAGGTGCTGCGGTTCCTTGCCAGCGGCGGATTTTTGGAGAAGTAACGCTCTATGCCGCGCATCAGCGCATCGGCCAATTGGTCCTGAAACGCGTCGCTGTTGAGCTTGGCCTCTTCATCAGGGTTGCTGATGAACGCGGCTTCGACCAGCACACTGGGAATGTCGGGCGCTTTCAGCACCGCAAACCCGGCTTGTTCGACGCGTGGTTTGTGCAGCTTGCCGATGCGTTTGATTTCACCCAGCATCGCGCCCCCCAGCACCAGGCTGTCCTTGATTTGCGCGCTGGTGCTCATGTCAAGCAGGGTGCGTTTGACCTGCGCATCCTTGGCTCGAATGTTCAGCCCGCCGACCTGATCGGCCTTGTTTTCTTTGGCTGCCATCCAGCGCGCGGCCGAGCTGGAGGCGCCGCCCTGGCTCAATGCAAATACGCTGGCTCCCTGTGGGTTGGGGGTAAAAAAAGCATCGGCGTGCAGGCTGATGAACAGGTCTGCCTGCACCCGGCGCGCCTTGTCCACGCGCACATGCAAGGGCACAAAGAAGTCTGCATCGCGGGTTAAAAAAGCCCGCATGGCGTTGCCGTTGACTGAAGCGCCATTGATGCGATCACGCAGGCGGTGCGCCAGGCGCAACACCACGTCTTTTTCACGGGTGCCGCCAGGGCCAATGGCGCCTGGGTCTTCGCCGCCGTGCCCGGCATCGAGGGCAATGATGATCAGCCGGTCGGTGGCCGAAGGGGCTGGGGCGGACAGGTAAGCACCAGGTGTTCTATTTGAATATTTTTGAGCTGTAGCCCTTTTATCTTCTGGGTTACCAGCTATTAAATTTGGAGCGCTTGCAGGGCTACGGGTCTTTTGCGCAATCAACTCGCCCAAGGGATCCGTCGGCGTGGATGCGGGCGCTGCGGGCGCAGTCGCAGTCGAAGTTGCACTCGCACTCGCACTCGCACTCGCACTCGCACTTGCACTTGCACTTGCGCTTGCACTTGCAGTTATGGGCAGCACCTTGGCCTCTTTGAGCCGCTCGGCAATCAGCGCCTCCAGCGGGTCTTGCAAGCGGGTGGGGTAGAGGTCAAACACCAGCCGGTGCTGGTAGGCGGCCACCGGTGGCAGGGTGAACACCTGCGGGTCAATGGTTTGCTTCAAGTCCACCACCAGTCGCACCACACCGGGGCCAAACTGACCCACGCGAATGCCGTTGATGGTGGGGTCGGTCGGGCCCACCTTGGCTACCAGTTCCTTCAAGGCTGGGTTCAGGTCAATGCCGCGCACGTCCACCGCCAGCCGGGGTGGATTGGGCACAAAGGTCTGGCTAAAAGTGAGCAGCGAGTCGGACTCGATGGTGACGCGCGAATAGTCGGGCGCGGGCCAGACCCGCACCGCCAGAATGGTCGCGCCCCGCGCCAGCTGCTGCACACCCAACAGCAACACCAGTGCCCCGCTTTGGACAAAATTGCGCCGTTTCATGCTTGCACCTTGGTCAAGGAAGTTGCGTTGGCTAGCGCAGAATTTACAAGAGAAATAGGGCTGTAGCACCCGTTATAAAAGGGTACAGCGCTATCAAAATGATTAATCAGTGTCTGCCCAAGCGGTGTTTGTGCCGTCAGTGTCACCTGCCGTTGCTCGTCGTCTTGCACCTCCAGTTGCAGCACCAGGTCTGCCAGCGGCACGCAGCCTGCGGCCTTGTCCGGCCACTCGGCAATTTTGAGGCCGGGGCTGGCAAAAATGTCCCTAAAACCGGCATCGATCCATTCACGCGGGTCACTGAATCGGTAAAAGTCAAAGTGCCAGAGGTTCAGCCCTGGCAGCTCATAGGGTTCCACCACCGCATAGGTCGGGCTTTTGACGCGCCCCTGCACCCCCAGGGCGCGCAGCAGGTGGCGCACCAGCGTGGTTTTGCCGGCACCCAGCTCACCGCGCAGTTCGATGTAGGCCTGGCGCAGTTCTGGCTGGGCAGCCAGCGCGCGCGCAAACGCCTCAGTGGCCGCCTCGTCTTGCCAGAGCAGGCTTTTTACAATCATCGGGTGAACAACAGCACCGGGCATATCAGCGGCAGTCAATGGGTCTCCAGCATTCAGGGTTGGGGGCGGACATTGGGATTTTCACAAATTGGCGTGGCAGGGGTGGATTTGCGTTCTGCAGAACCCGGATTATCGGCGTGGCTGGCGGCGGGTTTTCATGGTGACATGCACTACATGGCCGCGCATGGCCTCAAGCGTGCGCGCCCGGCCGAGCTGGTGCCCGGCACCGTGAGCGTGATCACCGCGCGCATGGATTATTTGCCTGCGGCAACGCCAGAGGGCTGGCAACAGCTTGAGTTTGAACGCCTGCAGCGCCCTACCGAGGCCATCGTGTCGGTCTATGCCCGTGGGCGGGACTACCACAAGGTGATGCGCGCCCGGTTGCAAAAACTCAGCGACCAGATCGCCGCCGCGCTGGGGCCGCTGGGCTACCGTGTGTTCACCGACTCGGCTCCTGTGCTGGAGGCCGAGCTGGCCAGTTTGAGCGGCCAAGGCTGGCGCGGCAAACACACCCTGGTGCTCAGCCGCGAAGCCGGGTCGATGTTTTTTCTGGGTGAAATTTTTGTCGACATGGCCTTGCCCGCATCAGACCCGGTGGCTGCGCACTGCGGCAGTTGCAGTGCCTGCATCGACGTTTGCCCCACCCAGGCCATCGTTGCGCCACACCGTCTGGATGCGCGACGTTGTATTTCTTACCTAACGATTGAGCACGCCGGGCCGATTCCGCTCGAATTGCGTCCCTTGCTGGGCAATCGCATTTATGGCTGTGACGACTGCCAACTGGTGTGCCCGTGGAACAAGTTCGCCCAGGTCAGCAGCTTGCCCGATTTTGATGCGCGTGCCGGCTTGGCAGGCAGCCAGTTGGTGGAATTGTTTGCCTGGGACGAAGACGATTTTTTGCGATTGACAGAAGGCAGCCCGATCCGGCGAATTGGCCATGAGCGCTGGCTGCGCAACATCGCGGTGGCTTTGGGCAACGCCGTGCGACGGGCAGATGCGTCAATGATCGGCGTATTGTGCATGGCTTTGCGGCAACGCGCCGAAGATTCAAGCGAGTTGGTGCGTGAGCATGTGCAGTGGGCTCTGGAACAGTCGACTCAATCGGGTGCGTCCAACTGAGAAATTTAGTAGTTCGTTTCATCAAAACGGTTACAAAATGAAATCAATGAATTTTCCAGACTGGCTAGCAGCCTGTCGGACTTTCGGTACATCGGCTGCAATCCGACCGCAGTAATCCATTTTTCACCGCCTTTTTGCCCTATAGCATCCCAACCCCGCACGCGAGCCAGGCGTTCTCAAATAAACAAGATTTATGCTTCTTGTGAGCTACGGCTATGAGGCTGCAAATTCGGCAAAAACTGTCTTCTCTGGGGCCGAATTTGGCTACGCCGCTCTTTGAGAACGCTCCGATGCCGAAAGTCCGACAGGCGTGCGAGACAAAGCGACATAGCCGTAGCTATAGACGACGAACGCACTGGCAACATGGCCGCAAATCAACTCCCAGGCAGCATGCAGGCACGAAGTGCTACCTAAGCCGGACGAGCCGGAACCAAAAAGGCAACACAAAACCTCGGTCGTGCGCAAGATTTTTGGACGTTCAGCCGATTTACGTCCCCGCAAATGTTCTTGGGTTGACCAAGGGAAAGTTTGTAACCCATTGGGTTTAAAGGCATTTTGCCCATGGCGAAATAATCGCCGGATTCATTTTGACACATCAGAATTCTTCGCAGGAAATGTGAAGACTGAACTTGTTAGAGACTAACGTCCATGTTCAACAAGGACACCCCAAAGCATGAAACACCTGTGCCCTGCGTAGGGCGGGTTTCAACCCGCCATGGCCGACTGAAGTCGGCTCTAAGACACGCCATTCTTGTCGGCTGTGGGCGTTGTTTCACGTTAAAGTCTGGCTCTAACGTCCATGTTCAACAAGGACACCCCAAAGCATGAAACATCTGTGCCCTGCGTAGGGCGGGTTTCAACCCGCCATGGCCGACTGAAGTCGGCTCTAAGACACGCCATTCTTGTCGGCTGTGGGCGTTGTTTCACGTTAATGGATTATTTGGGATTATTCGCTACACGACCTGTCGGTAGGGTTGACTTCAGTCGGCCATGGCGGGCCGAAGCCTGTTCTTGCAGCAGTCCAGGCTTCATGCTTTTGGGGGGCTTTTGGCTATGCTAGTTTTTACATTTTTTACTGATGGCTTTGTCCCACCTGCGACAACCCAAGGGCTAACCCGTAGCTTCTGGTCTGGCAAACTTTCTACAATGAAAAGAACGACCGTTCTATTCATTAAAAGGAAGCCACCATGACCGCCGAATACGCCGTGCAGGGCACTGTTGCCGTGATCACTTTGAACAACCCGCCGGTCAACGGCTTGGGTCTGGCCACCCGCCGGGGGCTGACGGATGCGCTGGCCCGGGCACATGCCGATGCTGCGGTGACCGCCATCGTTATTACCGGGGCGGGTAAAGCCTTCTCAGGCGGAGCCGACATCAAGGAATTTGGCCTGCCCACGGCCTTTCAGGAACCCAACTTGCTCAGCGTGATTTTGACGCTTGAGGCAGCCACCAAACCGGTGATTGCGGCCGTGCACACGGTGTGCATGGGCGGTGGGCTGGAGCTGGCGCTGGGTTGCCATTACCGCATTGCCGCGCCGGGTTGCAACGTGGCGCTGCCAGAAGTGAAACTCGGCTTGCTGCCCGGTGCCGGCGGCACGCAGCGCCTGCCGCGCGCGCTGGGTGTGGAGCCAGCGCTGAACATGATTGTGAGTGGCGAGCCAGTCAAAAGCGAATTGCTGGCGCAAGTGCCCGGGCAAAAGCTGTTCAACAAACTCGCCGCATCGGCCGACACCTTGCTGGCAGAAGCTTTGGCTTTTGCGGCTGAAGTGGCTGCCGTGCGTCCCTTGCCGCTGGTGCGCAACCTGCCGTGCAGCCACCCGCAAGGCGATGCCTATTTTCAGTTTGCCCGCAACATGGTGGGCGGTATGGCCAAAAATTTCCCCGCACCGCTCAAATGCATCGACGCGGTGGAGGCCGCCACCAAGCGCAAGTTTGATGCGGGCCTGGCGTTTGAGCGCGACACTTTCATCAGCCTGATGTGGTCGCCCGAGAGCCGCGCCCTGCGACACATTTTCATGGCCGAGCGCGCCGCATCAAAAATCCCCGACGTGCCCGCAGATACGGCGCAACGCGCTATTCATTCTGTGGCAATCATTGGCGCGGGCACGATGGGTGGCGGCATTGCCATGAACTTCCTCAACGCCGGTGTGCCGGTGAAGATGCTGGAGATGAAGCCCGACGCGCTGGACAGAGGCCTGGCCACCATCCGCAAGAATTACGAAGCACAGGTCAAAAAAGGCAAACTCAAGCAAGACAAATACGAGCAGCGCATGGCTTTGCTGACCACCACCCTGAGCTACGACGACCTCAAAGACGCCGACCTGGTGATTGAGGCTGTGTTTGAAGAACTGGGCGTGAAAGAAGCGGTGTTCAAGGAGCTGGACCGGGTGATGAAACCCGGCGCGATTCTGGCTAGCAACACTTCCACGCTGGACGTGAACAAAATCGCCGCCTTCACCCAGCGTCCGCAAGACGTGCTGGGCACCCACTTTTTTAGCCCGGCCAATGTGATGAAGCTGCTGGAAGTGGTGCGCGGCGAGAAGACGGCCAAAGACGTGCTGGCCACGGTGATGGCGCTGGCCAAAAAGATCAAGAAAACGGCGGTGGTCTCGGGCGTGTGCGACGGCTTCATTGGCAACCGCATGATCGAGCAATATGGCCGTCAGGGTGGCTTCTTGCTGGACGAAGGCTGCACCCCGGCGCAGGTGGACAAGGCGATCGAGAAATTTGGCTTTGCCATGGGGCCGTTTCGCATGGGCGACCTGGCGGGCAACGACATTGGCTGGGCCATTCGCAAGCGCCGCTACCTTGAGAAACCCGACATGAAGTACAGCAAAACCGCCGACCTGCTGTGCGAGCAAGGACGCTTTGGCCAGAAGACCGGTGCCGGTTGGTACGACTACGTGCCCGGCAAACGCGACGCCATCCCCAATGCCGAAGTGGTTCAAATGATTGAAGACCACCGGACAAGCCTGGGTATCACCCCACGCAAGATTTCGGACGAAGAAATTGTGCAGCGCCTGGTGTTCAGCCTGGTCAACGAAGCCGCCCACATTCTGGAAGAAGGCATTGCCAGCAAGGCCAGTGACATCGACATGGTGTACCTGATGGGCTACGGCTTTCCCATCTGGCGCGGTGGCCCAATGAACTATGCCAACGAAGTCGGCCTGTTCAACGTGGTGCAAGCCATGCACCGCTTTGCCCAGAATCCGCACGACGATGCCAAGTTCTGGCAGCCCGCGCCGCTCTTGGCCCGGCTTGCCGCTGACGGCAAAACATTTGCCTGATTTGCTGCTGGGGCATGCGGTTTCTTGGCTTCGTAGGGCGGGTTTCAACCCGCCATGTCAGGCTGAAGCCTGACCTACAAATTCAAACGACCTCTCACCTGCGCCAACCCTGAAATCAAACCCAACCTATACCTCTCAGGAGCTCAACATGACATCTGCCGTAATCGTATCCACCGCCCGCACCCCTTTGGCCAAAAGCTGGAAGGGCTCTTTCAACATGACCCACGGAGCCACCCTGGGCGGCCACGCGGTGCAGCACGCCATCGCACGGGCCGGCATCGACGCCGCCGAGATTGAGGACGTGATCATGGGCTGCGCCTTTCCCGAAGGGGCCGACGGCTCCAACATTGCACGCCAGATTGCCCTGCGCGCCGGTTGCCCGGTGACGGTCAGCGGCATGACGGTGAACCGTTTTTGCTCCTCTGGGCTGCAGTCCATCGCCCTGGCCTCGCAGCGCATCATCAGCGGCGAAGGCAACATTTATGTGGCCGGTGGGGTTGAGAGCATCTCATGCGTGCAGCAAGAGGCCAACACCCACATGCTGCGCGACCCGGAGCTCAACCGCGTCAAACCCGAGGTCTACATGAGCATGCTGGAGACGGCAGAAATTGTCGCCAAGCGCTATGGCATCAGTCGTCAGGCGATGGATGAATTTGGTGCGGCCAGCCAGCAAAAAGCCACCGCCGCGCTGGAGGCGGGGTTGTTCGCCGCCGAGATCGCGCCCATCACAGTGACCATGGGCGTGGCCGACAAGACCCTGGGCTTGATCACCAAACAGGTCACCGTCAGCAACGACGAAGGCATTCGCCCTGGCACCACCTATGACAGCATCAAGGGCCTGCGCTCGGCCGTGTCGGGCGGCGTGGTCACCGCGGGCAATGCCAGCCAGTTTTCCGACGGCGCGGGCGCGGTGGTGGTCATGGATGAGGTCACCGCGCAGCGCAAAGGCCTGCAGCCACTGGGCCGCTTTTTGGGTTTTGCCGTGGCGGGTTGCGAGCCCGATGAAATGGGCATTGGCCCGGCCTTTGCCATTCCCAAAGTGCTGGGTCGCCTGGGGCTGAAGGTGGATGACATCGACCTGTGGGAACTCAACGAAGCCTTTGCCGTGCAGGTGATCTACTGCCGCGACAAGCTGGGCATTGACAACGCTCGCCTGAATGTGAACGGCGGTGCCATTGCGGTAGGCCACCCTTACGGCGTGAGCGGCCAGCGCCTGACCGGCCACGCGCTGATTGAAGGCAAGCGCCGTGGGGCCAAGCGCGTGGCAGTGACGATGTGCATCGGCGGCGGCATGGGCGCTTGCGGGGTGTTTGAGGTGTTGTAATATGTTGGTGTTTTAACACCAATGTGAAAAATCACCATGAGCCGCTTGACCATCACGCTTGACGATTCACGTTACCGCGCTTTGAAAGAAGCAGCCGCGCAGCGTCACAAAACCATCGGCCAGTTGATCGACGAGAGCCTTGAATTTTTCGGTATCAAATCGCGTGAGCAGGCGCAAGAACTGGTGCGCAGGGCGCGCGCACGTACGGAACTGAGTGATGACCAAGCCATGGCGCTGGCACTGGATGCCCAACACGCCGAGCGTCAAGGTCTGTGAGCCAATTTTTCATCATCGACACCAATGTTGTGGTGGCAGGTTTGCTCACAGCCCATGCTGATTCACCGGTGGCTCGTGTTCTGGACGGCATGTTGCGCGCCAGTTTCAGTTTTGTTTTGTCAGAGCGCTTGCTAGCCGAATACCGTGCTGTACTGCTGCGCCCCCACCTGCAAAAGCTGCATGGTTTGACGGTTGCAGAAGTGGACACGGTTTTACTTGACATTGCGCACCATGCCATTGTGTTGAACCCCATGCCCGCCACAGATCAGCCCCAAGCACCAGACCCCGGCGACCAGTTCTTGTGGGAGTTGCTGGGGTGTCGGTCTGACCTGAGTTTGGTGACAGGTGACAAGTTGCTGCTGCAAGACGCAGCCATGCCGCAGCGTGTCATTTCTGCTGCAGCTTTGGTGGCGCAGCTATGGCCTTGAATTGCTATTTAATAAATAGCTTCATACGCTTATTTTAAAAGGGCTATGGGTCAATATGTTGTATATCCACGAATTTCGTGCCGGTGCTCAGCCCAGTTTTCCAGCCAATTGCAATGAGGCGCGAAGCGTGTCGTTGATGCGTGTTTGCCATCCGTCTCCTGTGGCGCGTAAGGCCATGAGCACATCGGCATCGATTCTGAGCTTGATGGGCTCTTTGGTGGTGATGGCTTTGGGGCGACCACGCAACTTG
>Ga0210030_1000326_pt1 | contig 36417 bp, 31 predicted proteins | sample CryGeymeta201523_FD_183986 | JGI IMG/M metagenome (GOLD analysis project Ga0210030, IMG submission 183986) | Groundwater microbial communities from Crystal Geyser aquifers in Utah, USA - Crystal Geyser metaG 2015-23 (SPAdes) (version 2) | ecosystem: Environmental > Aquatic > Deep subsurface >...
CAATCAGCTTGGGCAAAGGCAGCTTGTTGGTGCGGGTAAAAGCGTTGGGGAACTCGGGATGGCGGGCATCGGCAAAGAAGTCTACTGAATGGATGCGATCAGTGAGCTGGGAGAAAAGAGAACTAAGGGTTAACCCTATATTTTGCTGACATATTCAGTTCCAATTTTTTGAGAAAATTTAAAATAAATTCAAATAAATCAACAGTTTACGAGGTATATTTTACCTTAACTTCGGTGGATTGGATCGGACAGGCGGTGGTGAGGATGAACAGACAAACAACAAAGCATTGATTTGACGCAAACCATGTGGGATCTAATCGCTCAATATCCCCCGAATGGGGGATACCGCTCAACCTCTGGATGGCCTACGATGTCTCTGTTGCCTCATTTTTTGTGGTCTTGGCTGTTGATGAGGTGGCGGACAACGTGTCAAAACGAGGCCAGCTATAGGTTTCCAGAGAGTGCCTGAAAAATGAGCAGCCCTGAAGGGTCCGTCCATGCGACGGCTACGTCACAACTTGCTTGCCGTGAATTTTTGCCTTTTTAACATGACATTACTTATGAAGCTCACTATTGCGTTTTTTTCTGCCTTGCTTTTATCCACCGCTGCTCTTGCTGTTACGGCGACGTGGACAGGGCGTAGTGAAATGGTCACTACGGTTACCTATCAGCAAGCATTTAAGTGCGAGTATCAGTATGCTGGTCAAAATTTTTGGCGACTATTTACAGGATATTGCCCACCGACTGTCGAAATTCAATAGTAATTTAAATTTTTGCCAAGCAGGAGGCATGTTGTTCTAACGACATGACGGCGCATTGATATGCGTAAATATTTTTCACTAATTAAATAATTTGTATGGTGTACAAAATGACAAAATTAACTAGTTAATTCCGCGAGGCTCATAAAAAGAATTTTTCACAATATAAAAAGATTGCACCGAGTGTAGAAGAAATAAATTTGAGTGAAGTTCATAGTTCCGAAGGCGTGCGGTCAAGTAACATGGCCATGAATTTTTATAAATAATGGAAACATAATCACATATTTATAAGCAGTTGCAGAGGTTTTAGGCAACAAAGTTAACGGTATTAATTTGATTCTGAAAATATTATCATAATGAGTTTTGATAATATTTTCGCATTAATATTTTTTTAAGGTATTTGCTGTGGGAAAACTAAAAATAATAGCGCTTGTATATATTTCAATGATGTTATTAATTAGTACAACTTGGGCCAGTACACTTAATGAAGGTTTTGCTGCGTTCAAAGCAAAAAACTATGAGCAGGCACTACAGCTTCTTCAGCCCGAGGCAAATAAGGGTGTCGCGACCGCCCAGGGCGTTCTTGCGCGCATGTACGTTAACGGTTGGGGAGTGGCAAAAGATCCTGGCACAGCGATCAAATGGGCACGTCTTGCCGCAGCGCAGGGTGATCCCGCGGGGCAATCAGTTTTGGGATTCATCTACTCCCGCGGTAGAGGTGTGGAGAAAGATTATTTTGAGGCTGTCAAGTGGTATCGGTTATCAGCAGATCAAAGTGATGCTGGCGCGCAAGGACAGCTTGGCTTCATGTATCGAAATGGCTACGGTGTTGACAAGAATTTAGTCGAATCGTTGAAATGGTTTAAAGCCGCTGCTGCGCAAAATGATGCTTATGCCCAAGGACAGCTTGGCTACATTTATCAAAAGGGCATAGGAATATCCGTGGATTATGCCGAAGCTGTCAAGTGGTATCGATTATCAGCAGATCAAAGTGATGCTGGCGCGCAAGGACAGCTTGGCTTCATGTATCGAAATGGCCACGGTGTTGACAAGAATTTAGTCGAATCATTGAAATGGTTTAAAGCTGCTGCTGCGCAAAATGATGCTTATGCCCAAGGACAGCTTGGCTATATGTATCAAATGGGCATCGGGATGCCTGTGGATTATGCTGAAGCACTCAGGTTTTACAGATTAGCTGCTGATCGCGGGGATGTAATTGCTCAAGGGTCACTTGGTTTGATTTATCGAAATGGAATTATAGTTGAAAAGAATTTAGTCGAATCATTGAAATGGTTTAAAGCTGCTGCTGCACAAAATGATGCTTATTCCCAAGGCAATCTTGGCCACCTGTATCAAGAGGGCATCGGCGTTCCAGTGGATTATGCTGAGGCGCTAAAGTGGTATCGGCTATCTGCAGATCAGAATAACCCGGTAGCTCAGTCGTCTCTTGGTATCATGTACGAAAAGGGTTATGGCGTACCCAAAGAATTGAATGAGGCGCGACGATGGTATTCGTTGGCTGCTGCTCAGGGGAACGATTCTGCAAAAAAAAATTTGAGTAGACTAGATGAATCCGCAAGGATTGCAGCGGAAAAGGCGACAGAGCGTAAGCATAAAGCAGATTCTACACAGTTTGGATTAACGAACTCACCACAATCCGCCGAATTAAATGAATATGAAGCCTTCGAAAAATTTAAAATCTATTACGAAGCGATGAAAAAATCAGATACGGTTGGTGCCATTGAATTGGCGATAAATTTATTCGATAAATTTCAAAAGTATGCCGAAAATGGTTCAATACGTGGTCAATATGCTATTGGTAGAATGTATGATGAAGGCATAGGTACGGAAAAAAATATTGAACTTGCTACATATTGGTATAGGAAGGCTTCTGAACAAGGTAGTTCAGATAGTCAAATTCGGTTGTCATTTAAACTGAATAATCAAAACACTCAAGAATCATTTTTCTGGCTTACTTCATCGGCTAATCAAGGTTGGGGAATTGCCCAATTCGCACTCGGGATGAAGTATTATGGTGGTATGGGAGTACCAAAAAATACACGATTAGCATATTTCTGGCTATTGCTGGCTGCGTCAAATGGTTCTAAGAATGCTATAGATATTAGAGACAATGTGGGTTCTGAATTAGCCAGCGAACAACGAATTCAGATACAAACTGAGGCTAGAAATTGGCGTCCAAAGGCTTCGGCACCTATAAAATATTCAGCAACTCAGGAAAGAAACGCTGGCATTCAGTCTGAGTCGTCAGAAGTAGACAGTACTGGCAGTGGTTTTAGGGTAGCTCGGGATCAAATTGTTACAAACAATCATGTCATTGAAGGATGCCATCGCTTGCAAGTTAATGGTGTGGTAGCTCAATTGAAAAGCAGTGATCCGCGCAGCGATCTCGCACTGCTAGACGTCAATTTGCCCGGCCCGAGCACTAGTCTGCGTAGCCAACGAGTCGCAGTAGGAGAACTGTTAGCGGTGGGTGGCTACCCACTGCGCGGCCTGCTCTCCGGCTTCAATATGACCATCGGTAACATCAGCAGCCTTTCAGGTATGGGCGGCGACACGCGTTTAGTGCAGATCACCGCACCAGTGCAGCTGGGCAACAGTGGTGGTCCAGTGCTTGATTCGGCAGGCAACCTGATTGGCGTGGTGGTATCCAAGCTCAATGCCTTTAAAGCCGCCAAGATCACCGGTGATATTGCGCAGAATGTGAATTTTGCGATCAATGTCAACGTGCTGCGTTCGTTTCTTGATGCCAACAGCGTCGAGTACACAACTTCTAGCTCCAGTAAACCCATTGCATCCACGGCGATTGCTGAAAAAGCGAAGGGTTTTACGGTTTTGGTGGAATGTTGGAAATGAGCGATAAACCAGCAAATTTTTCGTTAATCCTTGGCATCCCTGAGCCTGAGTTCAGGCTTGTTTTCGGTCGAACAAAGATTAATTACGATCCGCTGAAAGATCTAAAGAATCGCGAAAAGCATAATTACTCGCTTGATTCAGCGGTTTGGCTACTGGAAAAATTGTTGTTACCGATTGCCGAAAATAGACAGCACGTCATTAGCGAATCATTTGTGAAAAATGAAGAGGTACGCCACAAGCATATGTGTGTTGATGACTCCGGCAACGTAGTTTTCATGGTTACAACAATGCGCGAAGATGAGACGGTGCAAATAATTTCCTTGCGTAGAGCCCATGAGACTGAACGGGCTATATTTCATGACTTGACTGGATACGCCAGTGCCAGAAAAGATGTCAGTCCAAGATAAATTGTTGTATTTGTTTCACTGATCGTTCAAAGTCAAAGTCAAAGTTCACGGTGGAGCAGCCATCAATAAAACGGCCCGTTTACATCTTGGTTCAATCTGACTTTTGTCGGCCGACAATAGACATATGGCCGACATTCGCCAGAATGCAATCATGGAGCCTTTCCACCCACGTGAGTTAGCTCGTGCTTAGCGCTTAGGGTTTAAAGCGCATAACCTTGCCACCGCAAGTGGCTCCCCCACGGCGGCGCGCTCGGCGCGAATGCTGGGGCCGGGCAAGTTTGAGCTGAGCAATGCGAGGTCACTGCGTGCATCACTGCCGCGCACCTGGGCTGCCACTCCGTTGACACGCAAGCGGCCGCAACCTTCAATCACATGATAATTGGTAACGATAGCACCGCGCGTCACCCGAAAGCCACTGCCTCTGGCATTCGCTTGTGCTGATGATGGAGTCCGGCGATCTGGTGCCGGATTCAAGCCACCAGCTTTAACCAAACCTGCATCGGGTGGGCCATTGACCTACTCTGCCGTTTTTGGTTTCCAGTTACGGGCGGCCGCTTGCGCGGAGGCTCGCTGCTCTGATGTCAGACCCGACTCAATCCGGTCGCGTTCACGCCTTGCGATACTAACGCCGGGCACGTCATCGCCACCAGCAGCAGCCAGTAACCACCAGAAATAAGCCTGCTGCTCGTCTTTGGGAACGCCTTGACCCACGCTGTAGGCATTACCCAAATTCAATTGGCCCCCAGGGTTTCCTTGCTCGGCGGCCTTTCTATACCAAAGCACAGCTTGTTGAAAGTCTTTGACAACACCTATGCCATTGGCATACAGAGCGCCAACCTCAAATTGAGCTAAAGGGTTACCCTGATCAGCCGACTTTTTGTACCACTCAAAGGCGAGTCGCTGGTCCCTTGCAACACCTTTTCCATTGAAATATGAGTAACCTAGGTTGAACTGCGCGTCATCGTCACCCTGTTCCGCCGCTCTGCGATACCAAAGCGCGGCTTGCTGATCATCCTTGGTCAGCCCACGACCCTCGGAATACATCTCACCTAAATTTAACTGAGCAGTAGCAAGCCCTTGTTCGGCAGCTTTAAGGTACCAGTTCACTGCCTCTTGATCGTCTTTAGTTACACCGATACCATGTTGATACATCAACCCCAAATTCGACTGAGCTGTGGGATTCCCTTGTTCTGCCGCCTTCCGATACCACAGAGCTGCTTTTTGCTCATCTTGCGGAACGCTACGGCCAAAATAATAAATGGTTCCGAGATATTGCTGTGCCCTGGCATCCCCTTGCTCAGCAGCTTTGCGGTACCACATAACTGCTTGGTTGATATCACGTGTCACACCGCGACCCCACTCATACATCAGACCCAATGATGTCTGCCCGCTAGCATCCCCAATATCTGCTGACTTTTTGTACAGCCGCGCCGCCTGCCGATCATCTTTTGGCACCCCTTGCCCAAGCTCATACATTAAACCCAACATATTTTGGGCGCCAACATTCCCCTGATCAGCCCACTTTTTAAACCCTCGAAACGCTACCGCGTAATCACTATTTACATACGCATCAAACGATTGCTCCAATGTCTGCGCTTGGGCGATGATGCTTGTGAAGGCCATCATTAAAAACAAGAATCGTGCCAAATATTTCATGTCTATAAACTCAAAAAACAGATGCGGATCAAAAGGTCCACGTTCTGATCGTATGCCGCGATCCCATTGCCTCAAAACTCCCCCTCCGCCAACCCAAACGTCTTCATGTTGCCATTCTTGACTTTATAAAGCGTCATAGTCATCCTGCTGAACTGTGCGCCCTGAGAAGTATGCATTTCACTCAGCGTGATTGCTTCTGAACGCGACAAACCACCCGAACTGAGGTCGCGGTAACGCACGTCATAGCTCCCTGCGGTTACCTTTTTTAGCGTAAAACTACCAAAAGCCGGGATGTAAAACTGTCGTACCGGAAAAGCCTCCACACCGCCCAGCGAGACCAGTTTGACAAACACTTCTGAATCATTACGACTATTGTCAACGGTAACGGTTGATAGTCCGTTGGTGTGCAATTGTTCATAGCCTTTGACGTAACCGGCAGCGAGCGGCCATGGTTGTCCGTTTGGTGCGGCTGCGGGTCGCACGTACGCTTGATTTGCTGGTACAAGGCTGGCTTGGTGGGGTTTCGGTCTAATGTTTGAGTCAATCGGGATGAGTTCATTCCGTGTTGGCGCGGGATTGGCCTGATAGGGCTTGGGTCCTACTGGCGGTACTGAAGGCTTACTGGTTGCCGACACCCACACCACGAAGCCAACGATACCGTACAACAACCAGTTCCTGAGAACATGCGAAACCGGTCCACGCATTGCGCCCGCTTTAGTATGTGACGTTGGCGGCGATGGCTGCACTGTGGATTGCGGGGGCGGCTTACTTGGCGGCGACTGTGGTGCAGACAATTGTTCTTGCTGCGCTATCCACAGATCATGATTTGCCCGCTGCACCGGGTCAGATAGCACCTGATAAGACACATTGATCAATGTCATGACCCGCTCAGCATCAGCATTACCAGGGCGACGATCCGGGTGATATTTTTGCGTTAGCGCTTTGTAGGCGGCACGGATAACCTCCGGCGGCGCGTGGCGCGTTACCTTGAGGTTGTCATAGTGGGTGTGGATGCTGCTCAATCAGAGTCTCACAATGCCAATTTTATTGGTAAAGATTGATCGAAACAAGAGTCAACAACCACATTTCGGTGAAACCACGGCACTAATCGTGCGCAACTTGAAACCGTAGTACGACCCTGACTCGATCTCCTTTTGCCATAGACGGCGAACGGATTCATCCGAAGCAAAATAGTTCATGCCGCGCAGCCAAGCCAGCCACACTTTCTCATCGATATAGCCTGCTTCATAGTACAAGTATTCCTCTGCACAAAGGTTGAAGTAGTCGTAGAGCGTATTGACGTCCTCGGCATTGAGAGGTGAACCGATTGGTCTTGAAATGAGGGCGTTGAGTTTCTCATTCAGTTTGTCGTACCGCGAGTTGAACTTCTCGAATAGACTGACAAACATCTGTGTGTCTTTATGGTCCTGGTCGTAGAGGAAGTAGAAAAAAGCAGCTGCAGCGACAAGCAGTTCAAACGCTGTTTTCGGCTGCCAAAAAACGACATCACTACTATTTCTAGATGACCAATATCCCGCACCGAATATCAACATCGCAGTTACAAGAAATAAAGCGGGGAAATATGCGCGCCGACCAATGTGAAAATGCTTCAGCATAAATATCTGATCAGGGGGTGGCCATTCGACTCTTCAACGCGAGGACACCACGTAAATCTTGGTGGCTGGATGCAACATTCCTGCCTCGTCGCCCTGATCGAGCACAGCACACCGAACAATTTTTTGTCATATATATTCCTCCCGTAGTTCCGCACCGTAATTATATCTGATGAGGGCCTCCACTTTGGAATAAAACGGGGTCGCTAAGGTGCTGGGGGTTCATCCCATTGCCCCCGAGTTTTGGGGCCGGACGTATAACGAAACTGGACCTGCGACGACAATGCCCGGTTACGAGAAATCATTGCAATCCCACGCTTCGACTCGACCGACCGGTTACGCTGCGTAGGATTCAGTGGCGGACCTTTCACCCCCCCCACTTGACTTGACATAAGCCCCGTTGTCCTCAACCGGGTCTGCCAAATCGCGACACCCAATGTCAGCAATCTGGCTGGCAGGTTGGCAAATCGAATTTCCGCAACCAGCCTATTGGCGACCGACAAAAGCCATAATTCGCCATGGACGTTGTGTCCATCAAACGGTCGTTTTGTTGACACTTCAAAAATGGGCCAAAGCGGCCCGTTTTTTGGCTTAAATGTGTAAACTAACTGATTCAACAATCAAAGTTAGCTAAACGTATGAGTAAACGAATCGGTTACGCCCGTGTTTCCACTGATGACCAGAACCTGGACTTGCAGCGTGATGCCCTCACCCGTTCAGGTTGCGTCACGATCTATGAAGAGACGGCTTCGGGCAAATCATCCAGTCGCATCGAGCTGGAGCATTGCCGCAAAGCCCTGCGTACTGGTGACACCCTGGTGGTGTGGCGGCTGGATCGGCTGGGGCGTTCACTTTCTGACCTGGTGAAAATCATCAGCGACCTGGAGCGCGAAGGCATTACCTTTGAGAGCCTGGGCGAGAAGATCGACACCGGCAGCGCGTCGGGCAAGCTGCAGTTCCATGTGTTTGCTGCCCTGGCGGAGTTCGAGCGCAACCTGATCCGTGAACGCACCTTGGCAGGCCTCACTGCTGCGCGTGCCCGTGGCCGGGTGGGTGGGCGAAAACCGAAGCTGTCTGAAAAGCAAATCCGGGAGATCAAAGCACTTTTGACCGACCCGACCGCGCAAGTGACGGAGGTGGCAAAGAGGTACGGGGTGTCACGGGCCACGCTCTACAAGCGCGTGGGGGTGGTAAACCCCAAAGGAGCATGAACGGTGGAGGCGTTCAAAACGCCATGTATGAAGGTTTTCATTGTCAATCCTCTAAGGCTGGGCTAGTCGGGTGACTGTGCGTACCGCCCAACGGTGACTCCGGCCCGCGTCATTGCCATCCCGCTGTATCGGCCACAGCTTGCAACCAGTTTTGGAGGTCAACTTCCAGCGGATCGTGCTTGATCAGTAACGACTGGTGTTTGCATTCCAATGCCAACCTCTCACGTCGCGTGTCTGGAACCCATATTTGCACTGGTCGCATACCAGCGGCTCGCAGAGCATCTCTGTGCTTTTGACCCCGTTGTGTGGTGGGTGAACTCATTTGTAGCTCTATTCGTTACATGCAGCATGCTAACCCGATGTTTCATGTAACGCATCACAGATGGAGTCAGCATCAATACGCTGACCCTGAGGGGGTTGTCCAAATTTTTTGAAGAGCGTGGACTGCCTGGAATCGCTGTTGGTTGATGTATAGATAGCGATCTATCTATACCGGCGCTTTTTCCAGGAGGGGCCAGGCATTAAGTAATTATTTCGAGATTGAGATGGTGAACTGTGACCGTTCGGTGGTGTTTCCCGTGGGGTAAACCCCGTTTGCTTCCAGCAATTCAGGGACCATCGTCTGGAGCTTGGCTTCTAGGACCTCAAGATTGACCGCTTCTGTGGCAAGCCCCGGCACATCGTCTGAAGATGCAAACCAGACTTGCGCCTCAGAATCCCAACTGGCTTGGACAAGGTATTGCTGCGTCATGGCGTGATCCTATGCGTTTAAATGACAAAGTGCATGCACTATCCCCCAAATGGGGGATAGTGCAAACCAGACCTGGCAGGTACGATGCACAGCGATTTTTGCGTGGACAGAAATGGGATAGCTCACAGTGCGTTCAAACGAACTTGCGTATGTTGGCTTCCGGTCCCTGTCAGTGCATCGGTTATCGCTTCACACGCATCAAAGGAACGTATGTTTGCAAATCAAAAACTTATAGGCATATGATCCAATCGGGTCTTATTGATCCCGTGCTTCACCTCCCTGAGCATGTCCCAGAAAAGGGATTCCACCCGGCCTTGTGCCGGGTTTTTTTCATGTTGAACCTCAAACGATCATCAGCACTTGCACTTTTTCTTGCAAGTGCCCTCACCTGCTCGCAGGCTGCGACCATCGCAGGCCGCGTGGTCGGTGTTGCTGATGGTGACACCGTTACTGTGCTTGATGCATCTAATGCCCAACACAAAATTCGTTTAAGTGGCATCGATGCACCGGAAAAGAAGCAACCTTTTGGGCACCGATCAAAGCAGAGCCTGAGCGACCTGGTGATTGACAAGCAGGTCACTGGCGAGACCGATAAAAAGGACAAGTACCGACGCGAAGTTGGGAAAATCCTGCTCTCTACCGGGCAGGATGTGAACCTGGAGCAAGTCACCCGAGGGTTTGCCTGGCACTACAAGGCCTATGAGCAGGAGCAGTCTGCCAACGACCGCAAGCTGTACGACTTTGCAGAACAAGGCGCTCGTGCGGGCAGGCGTGGCCTGTGGGCTGATGCAGAGCCTGTGCCGCCTTGGGAGTTCAGGCACAGGAAGCGGTGAATCAAGGGCAATGGATTTTCTGAGGTAACCGTTTTTAATAAATACGTATTTGCGTGTTAAAGTATTGGCGTATCAAAGGATAACCGTATATGCGTACTTTAGTGATTGCAAGTCAAAAAGGCGGTGTTGGAAAAACCACCATTGCTGGGCATCTGGCTGTCATGGCAGAGAGTTGTGGCGCTGGCCCAGTGGCTTTGATCGATACCGACCCGCAAGGTAGTTTGTCGAGTTGGTGGAATGAGCGCCAGGCTGAAACACCGGCTTTTGCGTCGGTTGAAATCGGATCACTTGCAACCCACTTGAAGCAGCTCGAAAAGGCTGGCGTGAAATTGGCCATCATCGACACACCGCCAGCCGTCACTGAAACTATTCGGAAGGTGCTTGCCGTGGCAGACTTGGTGCTGATCCCGACCCGACCCAGTCCGCATGATCTTCGAGCTGTTGGATCAACAGTCGAAATGGTCGAGGCTGCAGGCAAACGTATGGTGTTCGTCATCAATGGTGCAGCGCAGCGCGCCAAGATTACTGGTGAGGCTGCCATTGCGCTTTCTCAGCATGGCACTGTGGCGCCGGTGACGCTATATCAGCGCACCGACTTTGCCGCTTCGATGATTGATGGTCGCTCAGCCCAGGAGATTGACCCTACGAGTCGATCCGCTGGTGAAATCTCTGATTTATGGATTTACGTATCTGCGCAATTACGCAAAAAATGAGATAATATTACGTATTAACGCACTTACGCATAGGAGTTAAAAAATGGCAAAAACGGCTAGCCTTACTTCCGGCCTTGTCGCCAAAAAGGGGCAGGCTTCCCCTGCCGTTACGCTCGCTGAGGCGACAACGAGTCACTCTGGCAAGGTGGTTGCACTGGACTATTACAAGGCTTTGACGGTCAAGTTAGACCGTGAGCGATATGAGTCGTTGAAGAATTTAGGCGTGAAACTTGACAAAAAGAGTCAGGAGATTTTTGTCGAAGCCCTCGATCTCTGGATAAAACAAGCGCCTGCACAGGTGTAAGGAGAGCGCTCGATGCGTTCCAAAGCGGAATCCTCCAAATGGCTCGAAGAAAAAATAAAAAAGGTACGAGCACATCCAACTGAAAGTGTTCTCGATTTTGAAGCGACAGCCACACCCGTGAATGATCAGGTGGATGATCAGGTTGGTGATGAGCTGGAGAGCAATGACGCAACAAAAAGTAATGTACGCAGCCATGGCACACCAAAAGTGCCACGAGGGTTGATGCCACTGCATCACCCGAATAGAGATTTCTTTCTATGTGACATGTTCGATTACGCCATCAAGGATGACGGCGTAAGCATGGAAGCTCCGATTTTCTCCCTAGCAACCAAGCCAGATAAAACGATTTGGCATTGGGAAAGCAAAGACGGAAGTCGAGCCATCACCGTGACTCCATCAGTCTTGGGACGGGCCACACAGTTCGATAAGGATTTATTGATTTACGTAGTTAGCCAGATGACTGAGGCGCTTAACCGCGACCGCCCAGACGCTCAGAGTCGAACAGTACGTTTCCGTGTTTATGATTACCTGGTCTCCACCAACAAGCCCACGGGCGGCAAAGAGTACCAACGCCTGCAAGACGCGTTAGAGCGTTTACGCGGCACATCAATCAAGACCAACATCATGACCGGTGGCCAACGGGTTAAAGAGGGCTTCGGCATTGTTGATAGCTGGACGATCATCGAGAAGTCACCTGATGACGAAAGCATGATCGCCGTCGAAGTGGGCCTTTCTAAGTGGCTTTTTAATGCAGTGCAAGCCAATGAAGTGCTTACGATTAACACAGACTATTTTCGCCTCCGTAGGCCAATCGAACGCAGGCTGTACGAATTGGCTCGAAAGCATTGTGGTGCCCAGGCCCGATTTCTAATCAGCGTTGAGCTACTGAAAGATAAATCTGGCAGCCAATCCAGCATGAAAGAGTTCCGGCGTGTGTTGCGCGAGCTGATGGAGGCCGACACATTACCTGACTATCGGATGATGCTGGACGATAAAAAAGGCCAAGTTTTGTTTTACACGCGTGATCCGAAAAAGCTTGCGCTCAGCATGACAAAGAAGACAGCACCTTAGTCTTTGGTGAACGCACAAGGAGGTCAAAAAGCCTCATTTTTGCGGTGACCCTACGGTCAGTCAGGCGATAGAGCAAAGCTAAAAAAAGGCCAAAAGTAAGACTTAATTTTCCAGTGACATATCCATTCAGGGGGAGTCTAACTATCGTTATATCACCCACCTTTTTCTTGATTGTGTGACCTGGAAACTGGCATTCCGGCTCTAAAAACAGCAAAAGACATTCGCCAGACACCCTTTTGAAAGCTTTTATGAAGCATTCAAAAGACTTTCCGTTAAATTTTTACTATCGTTATATCCCCCACCTTTTCCGTTGCAGCGCGGGTGAAAGCGGCCATTTTTGGTCGGAAACGTCAAAAACCAACCTTCAAACACTTGTCTTTGAACTATTTTCAAAGCCCTCAAGTAATTTCATCTCATTAAATTCGACCATCGTTACATCACCCACCGGGCCTGTGGATTGGGTCGTTACATCACCCACCCGGCCTGTGGATTGGGTCGTTACATCACCCACCCGCGCTTCGTTACATCACCCACCGGCAGGTTTAAAAAATTATTTAAAAACAATTAGTTACGAACGTTATCCACAACCCTAACACGCGCGCGCGTTTCTTAACTTTTAAATGCATTTAACTCACGTGCGCACAGGCATGTGCGCGTGCGCGAGCGTGCGTGAGAAATCGCAAGTTCAAAGAGAACATTTCAACAGTCCCCCACGGGGGAAATGCCAGACCCCCTAATCGAGTTGGCACTTCGTGTCCAACTCTCAGGCGTGCCGCCCGCCTACGGCTCCTGGCTGCTAACCCCCCAACCCCCTCTACACGAGGGGGAGAAACCGCCAGTTGGGCAGGGAGGCAAGGAAAATTTCCGCTTCATCCACCAAACTTGCTCAATCGCCAATCCATCAACACCATCTGGCCACCTGAACGCAAACCCGGCTAAGCGCAGGCACAACGCCGCCATGCAGCAATTTTTCCCAGTGGGTCAAGGGGATTGGGTATGGCAGAGGCGTTTGTTTCGTCCTAGGCCGTTTAAATGCGTTTTCGTTTTCCTTTCCTGCCTGGTGGGTGATGTACGGTGAAATTGGCTGGTTTTGGTCTGTTGACATTGGGCGGGTTGGATGGTTAATTACTTTGTTTGTTTATTAGTTCGTTTCTTTGTTTGTTGTGTTAAAATTAGGCATCATCCACCCATCATCACCGTCCCCAGGAGGTTTGCCATGCGTCCAGTTGAATTCACCCCCGAGTCGATCATCACTGCCGGTCAGGACCTGCAGGCCATTGGTCGCAACATCACCGGGTTTGCCTTGCGTCAGAAGGTCGGTGGCGGCAACCCTTCCAGGTTAAAACAGGTCTGGGATGAGCACCTGGCCAGCCAATCGGTGACCAAGGCCGAACCGGTGGCTGAATTGCCGGTGGAGGTGGCCGAAGAAGTAGCCCTGGTGACAAAGGAGCTGACGCAGCGCCTGGGCGCACTGGCCATCGAGTTAAACGACAAGGCGGTCAAGGCCGCAGAGCGGCGGGTGCATGAAGTGGTGCGCTCTGCTGGTGAGCAGCGCGCCCAGGCTGAGCGTGAGCTGGCCGATGCCTCTCAGACGGTGGAAGACCTGGAAGCCATGGTCGATGAGGCAGCGCTTCAGGTGACAGGTCTGGAAGCCAAATTGGCTGATTTAAAAACGTCTCATCAGGCGCAGGCAGTAGAGCTGGCTCAGGTACGTGAACGTCTGGTGGTGACGGAGCAAGCCGCCAAGGTGGTAGCCGAGCAGCATGCGGGCGAGCTGGTGCGCATGACCGCCACCATGGATGCAGCAGAAGAACAGCATGCGGCTGAGCTGGCCCGCATGGCGACCACCAGCGAGGCCGATCGCCAGCGCTATCTGCAGGAAGCCGAGCAACTTCGGGCGGAGTTGGCGCAGCAGAGGCAAGTCAGTCTGGGGGTGGCAGCCGAGCGCGACCAGGTGCGTTCCGATCTGGCTGCGATCACCGCCAAGGCGGAGGCCAGCGAGCAGGCGCGCCAGGAACAGCGCAAAGCGGCTGAGCTGGAAGCCCGGCGCGCGGGGGAGCGTCTGACCAAGGCCGAGGCTGGGTTGGAGAAGGCGCACCAGGAGGCTGGTGCAGCCCGCGAAGATGCGGCCAACCTGCGCGGCCAGGTCGAGGCCATGAAGACTCAGGTGGCTGAGCTGATGCAGGTGCTGGCGGCGAACAAGCCCTGATCCCCTCCCTGCCAGGTGCGGGAGTCAAGACCTGGCCTGTGGCCAGAGTCTGGCTGTGTGAATCAAGGTCAGGACCCACACCGTTTCGTTGTTGATTTCGTACACCAGACGGTAATGCTCATGCGCTACCAGCTCGCGGGTGCCGGGGACTTTTCCTGCGCGACCCAGCTTGGGGTGCTCGGCCAGCCGATTGGCTGAATCGCTGAACAACTCGTCCATGTGGACCGCTGCCAACGGGTTGTCATTGGCGATGTAGTCCCAGATGTCAATGCGGTCTTGTAGCGCCTCGGGTGTCCAGAGAACCCTCACGCCCGGCTTGCCGCTTGCGCGCGCCGGGCTGCAAACTGGGCTTCAACTTCATCGTTGGGAATTCCCAAACCCGCCTGCATGGAGGTGCGCGCCGTTTGGACTTTGTGCGCCAGGAAGTCGTCGTACTCCCGCGCCTGGCGTTGGCGTTGGACGAACTCACGCATCAGCTCACGCAGGATTTGAGAGGCAGGGCGGTGGCTGGCCTGCGCCTCGTTCATGAAAGCTTCACGCAGATCAGGTTCGAGCTTCATCGTGAAAACAGCTTCTTTGGGCATGGTGACTGCTCCTGAATGTACTAACAGCGTATGTATTTTATATGAATGTCCTGATCGTCAGGCAAAACAAAACCCAACGCCGAGGCGATGGGTTTTGCAATGCACGAGTCGAGAGGATTGCCAGTTGGTCTGGCGAAATGTTGCAGGGCGGACCCGTTGTTAAAAGCAGAGGTGTGTGGACTGGGTGAGAGGTCAATCCGTCTGTGACTACCTTGGATATGTTGGACAAAAGAAAAGGCCGCATAAATGCGGCCTTTAGGGGTTGGTCTTGATCATCAAAATAAATTTGATGTGTCTTACCACTCGACTCGTTAGAGCACCCCATTCCTGTTTTCGGCTCTCACACCGTTTTAACCAGGAATGTCCCAAACCTTGCGGTTTGTCTTTTCAATAAGCCCATCTCTGGGATTATCTGCACAGTTTCAAGACAGTTCTCACACTGCCCAACAAATACCCCGCCAAGGGTATTTGCGACTCTCACACATCACATTGGTCTTCCGACCAATCCACAAACACTTTACTCGCCCCAGACTTTCGATAACAACATCACCGTATAACTTGACCATCACAGTCATGGGCCAGATTCGCCCCAGCAAGTTGTCTTAAAGCTTTACAGCCCCATGCTTTTTTGAATATCTTTCACACAGATATTCTCAAACACTCTACTCATCCAGTCTCCAAGTCTTTCCTGTCTCAACATCTTTCGACATTGACAGTGCCGCCAAGCACCAGGTTAAGACCGTCCCAAGTTATTCAACCTCTGCGATTAACTCGATTGCTCACTCCATTTATATCAATTGCCCTACGGCTACTCACTTGCGGCATCTGCCGGTTCGTGTTTTTTGGGGTCCGATGTTCCATAGCGACTCCCATAAATTGACAAAATATCTTCATGACTCTCTGCCTTTCGGCTGCAACCCATTTCCCAAGTTAATCCCCTCGACGCGCCCCAATGGGCGCGGTTACAGGCTTAAGCTATCCGCCGATCTAGTCTTTCAACCAGTACCGCCAAGTCCAGATTTCTCCTCCTTGGCCCACCATGATTTCTCATGGTGCCGACACCCACCTGCGAGTCCATGTCCAGCAGTTTCCCAACTGGCCATGGGCTGAGTTCGTCTCATGACTTATCAGCCATCCAAAGTTGACAGGGTGAGGCTGGTCGCCCAGCCGCCCGTTTCCTTGTCGCCCAACTTCCAAAAACCGATCCGTCAATTAATTTGTACGAATTAGTTGACTTAATTTGTACAAATGCCAAAGCCTTCGATTGGGTCGAAGGGGAGGTGAATCCCCAGCGCCCTTCGCAGTCGTGGCGAGCCCTGTTAGAGGCACCACGCTACGGCGAGTGAGTTGACTGGTCTTGGCGGACCTGTCAACCGTGGACCATCCGGTCCTGCTTGTTTGTGATGTAAGCCGCACTTGGCAGTGCGTCTTGCCGAGCATTCTGCCCGGTTTTCCTTCGTTCGGCAAGCCGTACTCAGGAACATCAATTTATCAAGTTGCGCAAACGCAACTTTACGAAGCAATAAACACGTATCACGTATATATTTGGTATCATCAAAAAAATGAAAACATGGGTCTTTACTTCCAAAGCCGCCTACATGCAACGCGTTCAGGATTACGTGCGCACCGGCCATTGCATGTACGTTCAGGGCGTGATCGCCACCGCCAAAGTTCCCGCCTTTGCCGAGAAGATGACCACCCTGCACCCGGTCTTTGACAACAAGCTCAAAGCCTTTCGCGCCCGCGAAAAAGGCGAAGCCACGGGTCGCCTCATGTTCTGGCTGCCCCATTCCGACAGCGAAAACGTCCACTGGATTTTGCTTATCCATCCCGCCAAAGACGATCCAGCACATCCTGAAAAGGCCAAGCTTGACCCGTCTGAGAAGTGGAAAAACGCCTTTCACCGTGACGAAAAGATTGAACTGACAGGCTACGAGCTGGTGCGACAGACCAAGGAAAACGCCAAAAAACCGGTCTGGACATGGCGTTACCGGGCCGACCGCTATGACGATCTGCGAGATCAATTGGTGCTGGCCATTCGTTCAAAACGCGACCAGGACGTGAAGCGATCGCTTGAAGTTATCTGGGGCAGCATGGGTTTTGCAGGCTCTAGGGCACAGGCCAAAGCGCTGGAGAAGATATTCAAGGATGAATGGAAACGTCGTCGTCCTGGTGAAAAGCCACCAGAAACACCGGCCGGTCATGGCTATTTACGTCGCAAGGCTGATACTGGCATATTTTTAGGTGGGGTCGTATCCAAAGCGTCGGTCATTCCAGCCAGAAAAGCCAGTACCAAAAAAACAATGCCAAAAGAAGAAATAGAAAAATTGGTGACAGCAGATCAAATAGGTGATGTTGAAAAGTTAAAAAATGAATATGTCTAATATGAACCTTGAAAACATTGCCATTCAGCTTGAAGCTCATCCAGATTATAAAGTCTTGCGCCGTCTAGTTCCAAGAAAACAATTTTTTGACATTTCTATTTCAAACTTAAAACGCGGTGTCATTATTGATACTGAAACAACCGGGATTGATACTGCCAAAGATGAAATCATCGAGATTGGAATGATCTTGTTTGACTACGATCCAGTCACAGGACAAGCCTATCATGTGATAGATACTTGCGGTGAGCTTGAGCAGCCTTCAAAGCCTATTCCACCGGAAACCACCTTGGTTCATGGTATTACCGATGACATGGTGCAAGGTAAACGAATTGATGATGACAAGGTTGCAAAATTTATTTCCGGTGTGACGTTGGTCGTTGCACACAATTCATCTTTTGACCGTGCCATGCTGGAGCGCAGGTTACCGATATTTAAAACACTTTCCTGGGGTTGTTCGTTCAAGGAAATACCGTGGCGTAATGAAGGTATAGGTTCTCAAAAGCTTGATTACATTCTGAGTCAGTTTGGGTTTTTCCATGAGGCACATCGTGCCGAGGCAGACTGCCTGGCGTTGTTGGAAGTGCTGCAAAGACCGCTGCCAGGTAGCGGTCGTTTGGGCTTGTCCTGGATACTGGATGCACAGCGGCAACCGGCCTATCGGGTGTGGGCGACCGGCTCACCGTTTGACAACAAGGACCAGCTCAAGGCCTTGGGCTATCGATTTGATGGGGCTACCAAGGTTTGGAGTCTGTTGACCACTCATGACCGGCTTGAACAGGATTTGGTCGCGCTCAAGCAGGCTGGTTACAACGGGAAAGCGGCTCGCGTCCAGGTTGAAACGCTCGATGGTTTTGTCCGTTACTCGGTCCGACCAGGTGAGAAGGTCCAGCGGGTGCTTTGATTTGATGCAATCGATTTTTGCCGCTAGTTTGAACTGAATCATGAACACAAGTGCCGCCAATCGTTGTCACCAATGTGGTGCAACGAGCTACAAAACCATCATCAAGCGTGACGATCAGGGCGTGATGAGTCCGTCTGGAGAATTCAAGTGCACCGGGTGTAGCTTGACTTTCAAGACCATCGACGAGTGGCGAGCTGGCACGACAGACCGTGGTCAATCGCTAAATTCGGATGAAACCGTGCAGCCGCCATCGTCCTCGCTCGCATAAATGAGTCCGTCAACCTGTCAATCGGGCGTAAAATATGAAGCTTATGAAGTTGCAAGTTGTTAAAAAAAGCAACACAGAATAAAAAAATTAAAAAAGTTTTGCATTTACAGTTATGATTCAGTCATCGAACTTAACTGGAGGTCACCATGCATCACACCAAGCACTCTGTCACCCGTATGAACCAGCGCGGCATTTCTCATGCGATGGCTGAACTTGTGTATGCCTACGGCACAGCCAAAGGCGACAAGGTGATCTTCAATCAGAAAGCGGCCAAGCAGCGCTTGATTGAGGCTCGTGCAGAAAAGGCCAGCCATGAAAAGGCGCTGGATTCAGGCTCCATGAGCATGGTTTCAGCCATGCATACGGTGGCCAAGTTGGAACAAGAAATTCGTAACCTGACCAAATTGATCGACAAACAAGGTGTGGTGGTGGTGGTGGTTGGCGGCGACGTTCTGTTGACTGCTTACGGCATTCATTAAATTAACGGAGCAAATGCATATGAATCAAAAACCCATCTCCGACCTCCTTGATGACATCCGGGGCGAGCTGCCTTCAGAGTTGGCCCCTCTATTGGCCGTCACGCTTCTGATTTGGCAACAGCTTTCTCAAACGCAACGCCTCCCGGCGGAGCTTGCTCTGACAAAAGACCTTGCCAACGCCCCGCGTGATGCTGAAAGCGTTCTCAAGCGCATTGCATCTCATCTGCAAATCGACGTGTTCCATGTGGCTGCCAAGTGGCTGAGCCAGCTCAGTAACCGGGCTGCGTGCCAGATACTCTCCATGGTGTTTTTGCAAGGGCAGAACGGCCGGTTGGATGCCTACGATCCATCAGACCTGAGAACAGTGTTGATTGGCGGACGTGGTGAGATGAATGCCTTGCCACCAGAGGTTTGTGATTTGTTGTTGATGTTGGCTGCCGACAAAATCGACAGCGACAGCATTTATCTCCCTTGGGGCGGTACAGGACAAGTGTTTGGGCGGCTCTTGAAGAGAGGGCTCCATGCCAATGTTGAGTTTCCCTATGAGGAAGAAAAATACCTGGTCGAGTTGATTCGCGCCTATTACGAAAAATCACCGATTTCCCGTATCCAGGTTTCTGACCCCATCAAATCGCCCTCTTTTCTAGAGGGAGGTCGTTTAACAAAGTTTGACCTGGTGATTGCGACACCGCCGTTTGGTGCCAAGGTTGATTTTGAGTTGCACGCCAACGATCCATTCGATCGGTTTCGTGAAAAGTCCAATTCGCTCACGGTGTTGGGTATCCGGCATGCTTTGGCGCAGACCAAGGGGCGTGCCATCATTGTTGTGACCAACGGTGTCTTATTTTCTGGTGGCGGCGAAAAGCGTCTGCGCAAGGATTTGCTCGAAGCTGGGCAGATTGAGGCGGTCATTGGATTGCCTGCTGGGCTTTTGTTGCCTGGAACTGCCATTGCTATGTCGATTTTGGTGTTGAACAACGAACAGCGGCATGACCGTGTGCGCCTGGTTAACTGTGACTCAGATCAGTTCAAGACTGCCGAATCAAGAGTCCGATCCAAGTTGACCCAGGTGGAGTACATCGCCGCTTTGGCGATGGGACAAGTGCAAGGTCAGGAGGTGCGTGTCGTGCACCGAGACGAGCTGTTCAAAAACGACATGAACCTGTTACCTGCACGTTATGTGTTGGATGCAGCCATGAGCCAGGTTGACCATTTTCTTGGGGATTGCAAAACCCGAAGCATTGAGGACATTGCCACCATCATTCGTCCGATTCTGAGTGCCAATATTGAGGAGCCCATCCCGGCTCTGGAAGTCGGCGCTCAGGACATGACCAACGGCGGATACATCGATCAGCCTCAAAAAAGCGTGGTCGTGGAGGGTCATCAAAGAAGGAACGATGCCCAGTTCTTGAAACCGATGGACATCGTCATGGTGGTCAAGGGTTCTGTCGGAAAAATCAGCATTGCGCCTTTGGATACACCGCCACCTGGACCAGGTGGGTGGGTGATCGGTCAAACAATGGCGGTGATCCGCACCAACAGTGACATTGATCCCCGTGGGCTGGTGGTTTTTCTGCGGTCCGACTTTGGACAAGAGTTGTTGCGCCGGTTGGTTTCCGGGACGGCCATCGCCTTTCTGCAAACGCGCGAACTGCGTCAACTGAAGGTTCCTGTGTTGACGCAGGAGCAAACCCAGCAAGCCATCGCCGTTCTGGAAAGGCAGCAGCAGGTGTCCCAGGAGATTTTGCGGTTGCAAAAAGAGCTGAAATTGATCCAGGTGGATGCTTGGCAGCTTCCACCTGATGAGCAGGCAGCCAAGTAAGTTTTAAACCAGATCCATTCAGACGAGTCCCAACCAAACAAAAATATGGCCACCCAAAACGCAAACCTCTCTTCCTTCATCTGGTCGGTCGCCGACCTGTTACGCGGCGACTACAAACAATCCGAGTACGGCAAAGTCATCCTGCCATTTACCGTGTTACGCCGTTTGGACTGCGTGCTGGAGCCCACCAAGGCCGAGGTTCTGGCGGAGAAGGCTTTGCGTGAAAAGGCGGGCCTGAACCCGGAGCCGTTCCTGTTGCGCAAATCCGGCCAGTTCTTCTACAACACCTCGCCCCTTGACCTCAAAAAGCTCATGGGTGACCAGGATCACATCGGTGAAAACCTACGGGCCTACATGCAGGCGTTCAGCCCCGCCGTGCGTGACATTTTTGAGAGCTTCGAGTTCCACACCCAGATCGACAAGCTGGCCAAGTCTGGCCTGCTGTACATGGTCACCGAAAAATTCGCCACCATCGACCTGCACCCCAGCGTGGTCAGCAATGCCGAAATGGGTGCGGTGTTTGAAGAGCTGATCCGCAAGTTTGCCGAGCTGTCCAACGAAACTGCGGGCGAACATTTCACACCGCGTGAGGTCATCCGCCTGATGGTCAATCTGCTTTTCATAGAAGATGACCAGGCGCTGACTAAGCCCGGCGTGGTGCGCAGTTTGTACGACCCGACAGCGGGCACTGGCGGCATGCTGAGTGTGGCCGGTGAACATCTGGCCAGCCTGAACCCCGATGCCCGCCTGGTCATGTACGGCCAGGAACTGAACCCTGAGTCGTACGCCATTTGCAAGGCCGACATGCTGATCAAGGGCCAGGATATTGCCAACATCATTTTTGGTAACACCCTGTCTGCGGATGGTCTGAGCGGAAAAGTGTTTGACTACAGCTTGTCCAATCCGCCTTTTGGTGTGGAGTGGAAGAAGATTGAGAAGGAAATCCGCAAAGAGGCCGAAACGATGGGCTTCAATGGTCGTTTTGGCCCTGGCCTGCCACGGGTCAGCGACGGTTCATTGTTGTTCCTGCTGCACCTGGTCGCCAAGATGCGCCCAGCGGTTGATGGTGGCAGCCGTTTTGGCATCGTCTTGAACGGCTCACCCCTGTTTACGGGTGGTGCTGGCAGTGGCGAGAGCGAAATTCGCCGTTACATGCTGGAGAGTGACCTGGTCGAAGCCATCATCGCCTTGCCCACCGACATGTTTTACAACACCGGCATCAGCACCTATGTTTGGATCGTCAGCAACCGCAAGCCGCAGGCACGCAAAGGCAAGGTCCAATTGATTGATGCCAGTGGCTTTTGGCAGAAGATGCGCAAGAGTCTGGGCTCCAAGCGTAAGGAACTCAGTCCTGCCCATATTGACGACATCACCCGCCTGTTTGGCGACTTTGAAGAGCTGACCCGTGACGGCGTGCCGATCAGCCGCATCTTTGCCAACGACGCTTTCGGTTACCACACCATCACCGTCGAGCGGCCTGAGCGGGATGCTGTTGACCAGGTGGTGCTGGGCTCTAAAGGCAAGGGCAAAGGTAAACCAGTGGCCGATGCCAGCCTGCGCGATACCGAAAACGTCCCCTTGAGCGAAGACATTGCTGCCTACTTTAAGCGCGAAGTGCTACCCCATGCGCCGGATGCCTGGATCGACACCGACAAGACCAAGGTGGGTTACGAGATTCCGTTCAACCGGCACTTTTATGTTTTCAAACCACCGCGCCCGCTGACCGAGATTGACGCCGAGCTGAAAGGCGTGACCGACCGCATTCTGACCATGATCAACGGGTTGACGGCATGAGCTTTCCGCGATACCCAGAATACAAGGACAGCGGCGTGGAGTGGCTTGGGGGGGTGCCGAGGCATTGGGAATCAGTGCGCTACAAAAATGTCTTCGATGAAAAGACCAGCATTGCTGGCACTTCACTCCCACCGGGGTCCATCAGTTTTGGTCGAGTGATTTTCAAAGATGACGAATTTCTTCATGAGCCGACCAAAGCCTCATATCAAGAGGTTTTGTCGGGTGAGTTTCTGATAAATCCGATCAACCTTAACTACGACTTGAAAAGTTTGCGCACGGCGCTTTCGGAGATAGACACTTGCGTGAGCCCAGCGTATATCGTCCTGCAGACAAAAGTACCATCCGACAAAAACTACCTGAAGTATCAACTCCATGTGTTCGACCTCTTTCACATGAAAACGCTTGGGGCGGGTGTCCGCCAGACCATCACATTTGGCGATATTGGAGTCTGCTTTACGTGCATCCCTCCGTTACCAGAGCAAACCCAAATCGCAGCCTTCCTCGACAGTGAAACCGCGAAGATTGATACGCTTGTGGCAGAGCAACGGCGGCTGATGGAGCTGTTGAAAGAAAAGCGCCAGGCCGTCATCTCTCACGCCGTTACCCGTGGCCTGAACCCCGATGCCCCCATGAAGCCGTCCGGCATTGAATGGCTGGGGGATATGCCGGAGCATTGGGAGGTGATGGTGATCAAACGATTTTCTACACTTCACCGTGGGCATGATCTCACTGATGCTGAGCGAACGGATGGGACATATCCGGTCGTTACATCAAGCGGAATTAATGGAACCCATGGTTCATTTATGGCATTCGGCCCTGGTGTAGTGACAGGCCGCTACGGCTCTACGGGGAAACTTTTTTACATTGAAGATAACTTTTGGCCGCACAACACGTCTTTGTACGTATCGAACTTCCACGGCAATAACGTTCGCTTTGTTTGGTATTCCCTTCAGACAGTGGACTTTGCAGCTCATTCAGCAAAGGCTGCTGTTCCTGGAATCGATAGAAACGATATTCATGTGCTCCCGGTTGTTGTTCCGCCAAAAGACGAACAAGCCACCATTGTTGCCTTCCTCGAAAGTGAACTTGCCAAACTCGACACCCTCACCACCGAGGCTCAACTCGCCATCGATTTACTGCAGGAACGCCGCACCGCGCTGATCTCCGCCGCCGTGACCGGGCAGATCGATGTGCGGTGTGTATTGCAATGACAAAATATACCTTTTCAGGTAATATTTGTCATGTCCGCCAACGATAAGCCACTCGCCTGGATCGGCAGCAGCAAGAAAGACCTGATGGCCGAGGCGCTGGCCAAGGAGTTATGACATGACCAAAAAAACCGCTGTGCGCACCATCGACGGCATCGAGGTGGAAATAGGTTCCGGTAATGTGTTTGCCGACTTGGGCCTGCCCGATCCCGATAAGCGCCAGTTCAAATCCGACCTGGTCATCGAGATCACCAAGGCAATTCGCAAGCTGGGCCTGACCCAGAAAGCCGCCGCCGAGCGCATGGGCATTCCCCAGCCCAAGGTGTCAGGCATGATGCGCGGCGATTTCACCAACCTGTCTGAGCGCAAGCTGATGGACTGCCTGAACCGCTTGGGTTACGACATTGAAATCAAGGTCCGGCCTGCGGCTGAGCCGGTGGGACATCTGATGCTGGCATTTGCCTGAGTGTTGCATACTACCTATACTGTACAGGTTAGCCAGTTTAAAGGAGTCTAGCCATGATCACCGTCACCTCCATGGAAGCGCAAAACCGCTTCGGCCAATTGCTCGACACCGTGCAGCGCGAGCCCGTCACCATCACTCGGCATGGGCGCACAGCGGCGTTCATGGTTTCGGTGCAAGACATGCAGGATTTACAGCAATGGCAAGCCGAAAGGCGCAAGCCTGCGACGGCACTAGAGGCTTTTCAAAGTTATTTTGCCAAGGCCGATGCCACGCTGACCCAAGCCGCACGTGAATTAACCGATGAGGATGTGGTTCGCCTGGTGAAAGAGGCGCGATGAGGCACCGGCTACGTGTCATCATCGACACCAGCACCCTCATTGGAGCCATTCTTCGACCAGACTCAGTGCCACGGCAGGCATTTTTGCTTGCGGTTGATACCCATGAACTTTGTGTGAGCCCTGCCACTTTGGAGGAATTGCGCGAAGTGTTGCGCCGACCCAAGTTTGACCGCTACACACCACTGCAAAAGCGACTTGAATTTTTGGACTTGGTGGCACAACAATCCATCTTGCACCAAGTCGATTTGCCAAGTGAGCTGGTTGCGAAAAATGCGTGTCGGGACGAGAAAGACACCAAGTTTTTGGCCTTGGCTTTGAGCTGCCAGGCGACAGCGGTTATGTCCAGTGATGCTGACCTACTGGTGTTGCACCCATGGCACGACATTCCCATCCTGACCCCCGCTGCCTTTTTGCAGACATACACACCATGAGCCTGCACAAAGAAATCAGCTTCGAGTCCGAAATCTGCCAACACCTGGCCAGCCACGGCTGGCTACACGCCGAAGGTGATGCCACCAGTTACGACCGCACCCGTGCTCTTTTTCCCGCCGACGTGCTGGCCTGGGTGCAAGCCACCCAACCCAAAGCCTGGGACACCCTGAACAAAAATCATGGGGCAAAGGCCGAGGAAACACTTTTAACCCGCCTGCGGGACCAGCTCGACCAGCGCGGCACGCTTGATGTGTTGCGCCACGGCATTGAACTGCTGGGCCTCAAAGCCCCCTTGACCCTGGCCCAGTTTAAACCGGCCCTGGCCATCAACCCTGACATCCTGGCGCGTTATGCAGCCAACCGCCTGCGCGTGGTGCGTCAGGTGCGTTATTCCCTGCATTGCGAAAACAGCATCGACCTGGTGCTGTTCCTCAACGGTCTGCCAATGGCTACGGTCGAACTCAAGACCGATTTCACCCAATGCATTGGTGACGCCATTGATCAATACCGCTTTGACCGCCACCCCCGCCCCAAGGGCCAGTCACCTGAGCCTCTGCTGTCTTTTCCGAGCGGGGCCTTGATCTACTTTGCGGTGAGCAACAAGGAAGTGGCGATGGTTACCAAGCTTGATGGCCCGGCCACGGTGTTTCTGCCGTTCAACCTGGGTGATGACGGTGCAGCGGGCAACCCGGTCAACCTGGCAGGAGGGCATCGCACCGCTTACCTGTGGGAACAGGTCTGGGCGCGTGAGAGCTGGCTGGAGATTCTGGGGCGCTACCTGATCGTCCGGCGCGACAAGAAAAAACAGATTTCGTCCGTCATCTTCCCGCGTTATCACCAGTTGGACGTGACCCGCAAGCTGCAGGCGGCGGTGTTGCTTGACGGGCCAGGCTGCAAATACCTGATCCAGCACAGTGCCGGGTCCGGCAAAACCAATTCCATCGCCTGGACGGCGCACTTTCTGGCCGAGCTGCACGACGCGCAAAACCGAAAAGTGTTTGACACCGTGTTGGTGGTGTCCGACCGCAACGTGATTGACGCGCAGTTGCAGGAAGCCCTGTTTGATTTTCAGCGGACCACCGGGGTGGTGGCCACCATCACCAACCAGGACGGCAGCAAAAGCGGCAAGCTGGCCGAAGCCCTGTCCGGTGACAAGAAAATTGTGGTCTGCACCATCCAGACGTTCCCTTTCGCCCTGGAAGCCGTGCGCAAGCTGGCCGCCACCCAGGGCAAACGTTTTGCTGTGATTGCCGATGAGGCCCACAGCTCACAAACCGGAGAAGCTGCCAGTAAGCTCAAGGCCCTGCTGAGCCCGGAAGAGCTGAAAGAACTGAACGACGGTGGCGAAATCAGCACCGAAGACATCCTGGCCGCGCAGATGGCCAACCGGGCGGACGATGGCGGCATCACTTTTGTGGCCTTCACCGCCACACCCAAGAACAAGACCCTTGAACTGTTTGGCACCCGGCCTGACCCCACGCGCAAACCGGCACCGGACAATGTGCCCAAGCCGTTTCACGTCTATTCAATGCGTCAGGCCATTGAAGAAAAGTTCATCCTGGACGTGCTGCAGAACTACACGCCCTACAAATTGGCGTTCAAACTGGCCCACAACGGCCAAGAGCTGAACGAGGCCGAGGTCGAGCGCAAAGCCGCCATGAAAGGCATCATGGGCTGGGTGCGGCTGCACCCGTACAACATCTCGCAAAAGGTCGAGATCGTTGTGGAACACTTCCGTGAATTTGTCTCCCCCCTCCTGCAAGGTAAGGCCAAAGCCATGGTGGTGGTCGCCAGCCGCCTGGAAGCTGTGCGCTGGCAACTGGCTGTGGATCAGTACATCAAAACCCATGGGTACCAAATCGGCACGCTGGTGGCGTTTTCGGGTGAAGTGACCGACCCGGTATCTGGCACGGACGGCTTCACTGAAAACAGTTTTGCACTGAACCCCAACCTCAAGGGACGTGACATCCGGGAGGCTTTCAAGGGGGACGAATACCAACTTTTGCTGGTGGCCAACAAGTTCCAGACCGGGTTTGACCAACCCCTGCTGTGCGGCATGTACGTGGACAAGCGCCTGGCGGGCATTCAAGCGGTGCAGACCCTGAGCCGCCTGAACCGTGCCCATCCTGGCAAGGACACCACCTATGTGCTGGATTTTGTGAATGATCCAGAAGACGTGCTGGCCTCCTTCAAGATGTACCACACCACCGCTGAACTCAGCTCCACCACCGACCCGCACCTGGTGTTTGACCTGCGCGCCAAGCTGGATGCGGCGGGTCATTACGATGATTTTGAGGTGGACCGGGTGGTCGAGGTGGAGATGGACACCAATGCCAAACAGAGCGATCTGATCAAGGCGCTGGAGCCGGTGCAAGACCGGCTGATGAAACGCTACAAGGCGGCACAGGCAGCGCTGGCGGCGGCAAAAGCCAAAGCAGATGCCACCGCCACTAAGACAGCCCAAGACGAACTCGATGCCCTGGTGCTGTTCAAAGGTGACCTGGGCGCATACCTGCGGCTGTACACCTTTCTGTCCCAAATCTTTGACTATGGCAACACCGGCATCGAAAAACGAGCCATCTTTTTCAAACGCCTGCTGCCCCTGCTGGAGTTTGGCCGGGAGCGTGAAGGCATTGACCTGTCCAAGGTGGTGTTGACACACCATGACCTGAAAGACCAGGGCAAACGCAACCTGCCTCTGAGTGCAGGCGATACACCAAAAATTGATCCACTGACCGGCGCAGGCGGCGGCAGCGTCCAGGACAAAGACAAAGCCTTGCTCAGGGAAATCATTGAGAAGGTGAACGACCTGTTCGTGGGTGAACTCACTGACCAAGACAAGCTGGTCTATGTGAACAACGTCATCAAGGGCAAGTTGCTGGAGTCTGAAACCTTGCGTCAGCAGGCCACCAGCAACAGCAAAGAGCAGTTCGCCAATTCACCGGATCTGAAAACTGAATTGCTCAACGCCATCATGGGCGCGCTGGACGCCCACACCCTGATGAGCACCCAGGCGCTGAATTCCATATCGGTTCAGAGCGGGTTGAAAGACATTTTGCTGAACCATGCCGGGCTTTATGAGGGTTTGAGGCAGGGGGGCATTCCAGCGCAGGGGTATAACCAAACCAGTGAACTCGAGCCATGTATGACAAATAAGTGATGTATCCGTGGATGTGTGTGGCACTACAAATATGAGGAAGTGAAGATGCCTGTGATTGTTAGCACGATAGAGGAAGCGCTGGATTTTTTGGAAAAAAATACTGGGCAAGAAAGCGTAAAAATCCAACTTTCCGGGGAGTTAAAAACACTAAAAATAGAAATAGAGGGGCCATTATTCAAAGGCGCCATCACTGGTGAACTTGCAAGAGGCCTGGCTGAATTTCAAGATGAAATTTATAGGGCTGCTCGTTTCAGCCTCCTTGGGGATAACGGACGACTGACAACAAGTCAAAAAGAGGCATTCGAACTTTCGATCGAAGTCAAAGAAGGGTGTACCCTGATCAACATTGATCTTGGGAAGCTTGCAGAAGGATTAACGAGTACGTTACAAACCATGACTCCTGGAGAACTCACCCTATTGGCCGTTGCTGTTGCTACTGTGCTCGCTGCAGCATGGGTCGGAAAAGGTTGGCTTGCCGAGCACTACAAAGCAAATACGGAGCTATCGAATAACCAAGAAGAAACTAAACGACTTACCGTTGTGACAACGGCTATTGAGAAAATCGTAAATAGTGACCGGAGAATTAGCAGATTTGCGGACGCTGGATCAAACGGAATACGTGAAATTGCATCAAGGGCAACAGATGCCACCTCAATAAAAGTTGGTCGTGCAGAACTTGATGAAGATGCACTGTTGAACCTTAAAAGAAGAGCTCCAAGGTCTAACTCTGAAGCCTTACACGAGGTTGGCCTCTTCAGGGTATTTCGGCTTGATGCTAAAGATGGGCCTTTTAAAATGACGATTGCAGGCACCGTCATCGATGGTGAGTTTGATGTTGAATTTGAGAGATCAGACTTTAATCAGGCACAGATACAGGCACTTACAAACGCACTCACAGACCGGACTGAAATTGAGCTAGAAGTTAAAGCATTTCGATTGCATGAAAAAATTCGTGGGGGAATCTTGATTGATATCAAGAATCAACACGAGGAATCCTAATGGGAAGCTGTGCGCCCGTTTTGGGTCTATTTCCAATCAATCAAAGCCAAATTTCTCCGTCAATTAAACGGTCCTTTGTGTTGTCGCTGAATGCCAGGCGGGGCGAATTTTCGGCAGCGTAGAACGAGCTGGAAGCGATTTTCTGACCGGAGCCAAGGGGGGGTGCCCGCGTTACTGTTGAACAATGGAGCGTTACCGTTGAACCAGTTCAAATGTGGGAAACGGATGGATCGGCGCTGAAAATCCATCTCTCTCCGTGCTCAAAGTCACAATGAAAACCATCATAGTTGGCAATGAAAACACCCTACAATAAAATTGTAAGTTGTTGACTTTAAACTGGAAAAAGACGTTATCCACACCATTAAAAGCTATTAATGACTTCTTCTCAAAGACTCAGGTGCCGGACTATTTAATTTTTTCAATTCAAATACGCAAAACACTGCTGAAAGCATCTCCTGAAATGCACCGGCATCGTTCAACGGTAACGGTCTCTTAAGCAGGGTGCAATTTGGCATTTGCAACTCTGGATGAGTGGCGGTGGCGCGAAGTGATCGACAGCAAACTTGGGAAGACTCTAATGGATCGACCTAAAAACCGTGATGGCTTTAGCTGTAACAGTCTCGGTGGACACGACGGGGGTTATGTCAAGTGGATTTGATTTGACCGCTCAGGTCGGCCAACCTCACCTTTTGATTTCTTTGGAGCATGGTTGAAAGTCAACAATGGGTTTCGGCTGCGTTTCTCTGTTCACAATGCGTCTAGATGAGTGCGTAAATTTTCAAAAAGGACAGTCTCCTTATTGAACACGTCATCACCACGCTGCTTTGCCTGCAGTGCTAGTGATTGGTCGTTGGTGCTCTGAGCAACGAAGCTCAGACAGTCATAGCTTTCGGCACGCCACGGGGCTAATGTTGTCAACAGTCGCGCAAAGTGCAGTGCGCGTTCATTTTTCCCCAAGCGCTGATATATAAGCGCCATTGCCTTGATGCCCTCCCAACTATTTGGATGTGTGGACACATATTGCTCCAAAACTGAAATCGCGCCATCGGCATCGCCCATCCACTCAAGAATTTCCGCAGCAATCACAGGGTCGGGCAGTGGCTTGGTTTCGGACTGCTGCAAAAAGTAGTCGCGCACGTCTGGTATTAGAATTTTCTGTCCTGATGAATTGTTAAAACCAATCATGTAGCGGCGGGCAAGAATCTGCATTTTTAGCGCCTTCAGTCTTTCTGAAAGATCATCACCGCTACGTTGCAGGAGTTCTAACGCCGTCTTGAATTGCTTCCCTTCAGCGAGTTTTTCCACCATCTCGGCGAAGGCCAACTGTCTGTATAAAACTGGTAAATCGCCATCATCCATCAAGGCTTGATAAAGCTCAAGTACTTTCGCTTCATCACAAGCAAATCGACGCAGTTGAATCTCAGATATTCGAAGTGAATAAAATCGTGGATTGATCTCTAAACCTTCTTTAATGAGAATTCCCGCAAACTTCGCGTTTTCAATCGCGACCGGTAAGTCAGTGTCGCGTTTAACTTTTGCTTGATTATGCAATACGCTTACAGCTTCTTCTATACCGTGGACATCACGCCGAACATTGAGTCGCTTGATTGCTGATTCTTTTGCACCATCCAACTCACCATTGTTGCGTAGGGCTATTGTTTGGTTTCCGAGTATGTCCGGGTCATGTGGATAATGTCGCAAACCACGTAGGCATACATCTCTAGCTGCACGCCATTTGCCCTCAGACAAGAGAGCAAGGGAATAATTAACATAGAACTCAGCGGGCTTTGACTTGATTGAATTCAGGTTAGTAAAAATTTCCATTGCCGCAACTTGTCGTCTGATTTGCAACAGGCAAAAGGCGTAGTTAAGAGCGACAGAATGATTCGGAAGCCACTTATCATTGAGACTGAGAGAAATATGGAGGAAATGTGGACGCAGTAAAATCTCTGCTTCATCATACCGTTTTAGAGATATTAGATTAGCAGATTCTTCAAGAAATTGAAAGATGTCGTTATATTCAACAGGCTCATATTCGCCTTTGCCCTGTATAGGTGCCAAACCCAGGATCGCAGCTTGTTTTAAATGACCTTTGCCAAGCGGCATCCGCTCGTATCGCTTTATCGCCACACAGCGGTCAAGTGCGACACCTTGCCTCTGTGCAACATCAATCAGCGCATGCTCAAGTTCCGCATAGTTCGCAAAGCGTGCGTCTGGCTTCTTCTCCAAACACTTAGCAATGATTTTTTCTAACCCGAGTTCTGTACCCTTAAACCATCCACCAAGCTTAGTGGGAGGTTTCTCAATGTGTTGTCGCGCAATCTCAGCCACGGTGTGGCCCTTGAATGGTGGTAGGCCTGTTTCAAATTCGAACATCATGCATCCGAGAGCGTAAATATCGGCGCGATGATCAATGTCCAACGCACCCAATATTTGTTCAGGAGCTGCGTAGGTCACTGTTCCCATAAAGCTGCCTACTTGGGTCCGATCTGGGCGGTCGAGCATACCGACGCTTAATGACGCACCAAAACTTGCCAGTGCTGAACCAACTGGACGGGACAATCCCCAATCTGCAACATATGCAAGGTTGTCTTTGTCAAGCAGCACATTTGCTGGCTTGAGGTCCCTGTGAATGACTCCGAGATTGTCACGAACCCATGAAAGTCCCCGTACGATTCTGATCAAACTTTCTAGCTTTTGAGAGCGTGTCAATTTTGGTAAAGCACCTGCCAAATCCCCTTTCGGCATCCACACAGCCAAAACGCACGGTGTATCGTTAATAAGGACAACAGCAATAGCCTCGGCAACAAGGCTGCACATGGAAGCAGAGAGCCACACCCCCAGTTCATCCAGAAAACGATCAACTGAGTCGTGATTCCCAATGTGGTCTGGGCGAACACCTTTCAGAGCGAATTGCATACCAGTTTCTATGTGATGCAAATGGACGCAAACACCCATTCCCCCAGCGAAGACACCCATCACTTTAAAAAGTGTGCCTCCTTGAACATGCCCGGATAGCTCAGGGATTTCGACTTGTGAACCTGGTTTTAGGTATTGAGGGTGAAGCATCGTGGGATATTTCTGAAAAGTGCAGAAGCTGTTGGAGATTCTTTTGGGTTACTGAAGTCTGAAAACTCTATGAATTGATCGAATTTCAAGAGCAAGTCGGGTGCTGCCGGTTCCAATAGCAGTGTTCGGTGCCGTGATCGTTGCGCGCCAAAAATCGGGCTTGGACTCAACGTAATTCCATATTGACTTCAGCCATTGAATTGATGACTTTTCTAGTCTAGCGATTGCGGCATTGGTGAGAAGAAGTTTGCTGCTTTTTGTAATTTGTGCAAACAGTTGATCACGTGTCAATACATTTCTAGATTGATGGTTTGTTTGAGGTGACATTTTTAACTCCAATAAAGTAAGTACGCCGAAGTGGCCTACGAAGTAGCAAGTTAACCATGCTTGCCACGATATTTAAAGTGCAGCCAACTTGTAAAGCTGGGCTGGTCTGAATGTTCCAGTTTTCATCTCACCAGGCACTTTTTGCAAGCATCCCCGGTCATTCAGCCTGCGCCTAAAACTGGACTTGTCCAGGTGCCTTCCCAGTACCGCCTCTGATACCGATTGCAATTCTGAAAGCGTAAATGTGTCACTCAGAAAACCTGATGGAAACTGCAAGTTGTCGAATTCACCCCGAGTCTCACTTGCTGCCTCGTCAATAAGTTCTGCATGGTCAAAAGCCAATTGATCATCTTTTACGGCGACATCCGCTGGGATCCAGCGCAGCGCCTCCAACCGCTTACCTGGCGCGGCCTCCAATTTGTCGGCTGCCAGCATGGCGCGGTACACCACGCTCAAAGCCCATGGCGCTCGTGGGTCGCGCAGCCTGCCGCCAACGGCACAGAGTTGAGACACGTGGGGCAACTGTGTTTCCAGCCGTTCACTTGCAATGCGTATTGCAGCCGATTCCAAATCAGCATCCAGATCAATACGCAACACACCGCCCGGCAACGCCCATCTGCCGCTGTAGGGCTCTCCGGCACGCTGTCCCAGTAAGACATGTAAAGAACCATCCAGAACGCTCAGTACGGCCAGTTCAATCCGGACAAATGGCATCGGGTGAATAGGTGGGGCGATTTGTGGTGTTTTTGCCATGATCAGTCCTTGTTAGTTGCATCATACATAAAACTACTTTAGACTTAGTGGTAAGAAGCAAATAAGGACGATTATGTACGACATCATTGGTGACATTCACGGCTATGCTGAAGAACTTGGAGCTTTACTGGATGCGCTCGGCTATGCGCCATCTGGAAGGGGTTATAGGGCTCCAGTTGGTCGTCAATTGGTATTTCTGGGGGATTTGATCGACCGAGGACCGGCACAGATTCGGGTGCTGGAGATTGCTCGTGCCATGGTGGATTCCGGGGACGCCCTGTGCATCATGGGCAACCACGAGTTCAATGCCATCAGCTATGCCACTGAGGACCCGGGCTACCCCGGCGAATGCTTCAGACCCAATCGCTCTGACAGCGCCAAGAGTGTCAAAAACCGCGCACAACACGTTGATTTTCTAAAGCAGGTTGGTGGTGGCACCAAGGAACACATGGATTGGGTGCGGTGGTTCCGAACGCTACCGCCTTTCATTAATCTGGGTGGACTGCGGGTGGTGCACGGGTGCTGGGATGGTGATGCCATCGCCACTTTGATGGCGGGCGGGTGGGGGCCTGGTGCGGCGCTGACTGATGAGCTGCTTGCCGAAGTCAACCGCAAAGGTTCACCCATGATGGCTGCGCGCAAGCTGCTGACTTGCGGCATGGAGCTTGATTTGCCAGACGGTCGCTTCATTCTGGATAAATCAGGTCAACCGCACTTTGAGGTTCGGATCGCCAACTGGCGGGACTGGGCCAGTCAGCTTCATGAGGTTGCGCTGGTGCCGCCAGGGCAGGAAGAACAGCTGGAAAACATGGATTGGCCAGCCGACTTGGTGATTTCCAAGATAGAGGGGCCGCCAATCTTTGTCGGCCACTACTGGTTTTCTGGGCACCCGGTCGTGGAGTCACCGAAATTGGCGTGTTTGGACTGGAGCGTGGCCAAGGGCGGCAAGCTGGTGGCGTACCGTTGGGATGGTGAGTCGGAGCTGACTAACGACAAGTTAGTTTGGGTTGGCCAGTAACAGGAGGCATCAAGTGGAACCAGGTATATCTATCCCCGATGGCGCGACTGGTCGTGTTGGCATGTTGGTGGCTTTGCAGCGGATTCGGGATTTGCCCGAGGGGCGACTTGCGATAGTGCGGCAGCCGGTTGGGTGGGTAAAGGAACTGCTCGGCGCAAAGTCCCCCGTGTTTGCCTGGCAAGTGTTCCTGACTGGCGAGCCGACCGTGGTTCACGGTCATGAAACACAGGAAATCATCGTGGCTGACAAGTGCCTGCGGCCAGTGAGCCAACTGGCTCAGCAGGATATGACCACGATGCTGGATCAACACGAGCAAGAGGTTGTGGCAACTGCCGTTGCGGATGTTCGCGCACTGGTCAGCCAGGAGGAAATGGACTCACCCGAATTCGATAGGGCACTGCATCTGGCATTTGGCGAAGCACAACTGCGTCTTGCAAAACAGGTGGTGGGGGTTACGCAAGTGCTGCGCGAAGCGGGATTCTGGTCACAGCCTGGTGGAGACAGCGAAGTGCTTGAGTGGAGGACTGTCTATGAAGGGACAGAAATCAGCATGAATGCTGCGCCTAGCATGTTCGGGGAATGGCGCGTGAGCGCTTATGCCATCAAGGAACGAAGTTGGCACATGCCCGAGCTTCTGGCTTTAAATGACTGGCCGCGAGGGAAGATATTGCAGATAGTGCTGGAACTTTGGGAAAACGTTTTTGGCACGCACAGGATTCCTGAGCAGATGGAATTGGGTTGGATTTACCGGATGCACGAGCGCGATATGCGATCCATTGAGCCTGTCCTACCGCACGTTGTGATGGATGGCGCAAGCTTTAGACGGGCACTGCGCTGGTTGCGAGAAGCGTATCAAATTGATGACATTCTCGTAGGCCCACCGAAAGATATGCCGTTGAGCGTGGAGATAAAGAACGGTACTTTAAGATTGAATACTGAGGATCACAGCATTGGCGTCACGCTTAAAAATGGATGGATTGATCCAATCATAATATCCTTGCGCGGCCTCCTTGCGAATTCCCAACGCACACGTCGCGGCTACTGGATATACCTCCAATCAACAGGCGAATATGCACTGGTCAATGGGCTAAAAATTAATGCATGGACAAACTGACAAATGTTCATGATCACATCGATAAAAGTACTTGGCCCTGTACGCAGGGTAAAATCACTTGTGATAAAAGGTTTTAAATTAAATATGGGAGATTGAAACTGTCAAACAGTGGCGCCTTTTTTAAATGCAGCAAATGTGATTACCAATCACCAGTAAACCGACAGAAAATCACTATCGTTTATGAACTTTTTGAAGGTGTAGATGTTGAGTCAAATCCTGATATCGGTTGGTGCGACAACTGCAATTCAGTTCAGCTTATTGAAGGCGAAATTGAGACTGAAAGTGTGAATCACCATTTGGCTCAACTGAACACGCAATCAAAGAAAACGAGTTATCGGATCACGCGTTTTTTTCGCCTATTATTTGGATCAGTGGAACCAATAGAGCTATCACTTAGGACTGCCAAGGAAACACTTCAATTTGCCGACTACAAGGGACAGAGAGCCTGCTGCCTCCATTGTGGAAGCGATAAAACGCGCGTACTTGAGTTCGATGCAAATGGTGTTTGCATATCCATGCAACATCAATGCGGGGGGCTGCTTCGAGTAATAGAGAATACCGACGCTGGGACGCGCTTGATGTTGAGACCTAAGATGATCTATCTTGATCGCGAAGGCCAACGCCATTCATGAGATAGCCTGTTGGTTAGAAAATGAACAGAATTACGCGGATATCTGTCTTGGAACACCCCGTGCGGATCGGCTACGGTTCCGCAATGTGCGCCCAAGCCACGTTGCTAAGGGCAACCAAGAGTACGTGTAACCATTGTTCATAAAACGGTCGTTTTGTTGACACTTCAAAAATGGGCCAAAGCGGCCCGTTTTTTGGCTTAAATGTGTAAACTAACTGATTCAACAATCAAAGTTAGCTAAACGTATGAGTAAACGAATCGGTTACGCCC
>Ga0210030_1000329_pt1 | contig 36292 bp, 39 predicted proteins | sample CryGeymeta201523_FD_183986 | JGI IMG/M metagenome (GOLD analysis project Ga0210030, IMG submission 183986) | Groundwater microbial communities from Crystal Geyser aquifers in Utah, USA - Crystal Geyser metaG 2015-23 (SPAdes) (version 2) | ecosystem: Environmental > Aquatic > Deep subsurface >...
CAGGCAACAGCAGTCTGTGAGTGTTCTCTAGATTCGGAGTTTATCCTGAGCGATAGCGAAGGACCTGCTCAGAATGACAATTGCCGGCGTTCACCATTCGCTAATCGCTCCTTAATAATGACAATTGCTGGTGCTCAGAATGACACTTAACGAACCCTAAGTCATAGATTTACGAAGCTATCAGCTGCAAGTAAATATGTGATATTCTGGAATAGTCGAATAAGGCAACAATATAAGTGAAAATATCTTCTTAAAGGTGGTACGAAACGTGAAGCTTGCGGTACTTACCGTAACCGAGAACGGCGTTAAAATCGCCGATCGGATAAAAGGACAGCTGAAGGATGAGGTTGAGATATTCGAGCCCCCTAAAGCAGAGGACCAAAAACCCTGGCTTATGGAGCTGGTTAAAGACGTCTTTCAAAAGTATGACGCAATGGTCTTTGTCTCGGCTGTCGGCATTGCCGTAAGGGCGCTTGCCCCTCACTTAAAGGACAAAACAGTAGACCCGGCCGTAGTTGTGGTCGACGATGGCGGCTCTTACTCGATAAGCCTTGTATCGGGTCATATCGGTGGTGCAAACGATCTCGCGCGGAAAGTCGCCGATGCGGTCGGCGCGATGCCTGTCATCACGACGGCGACCGACATCGCGGGTAAGCCGGCCATCGACCTCTTTATGAAGGACTTGGGGTTGAAAACTACGGATATCGCTGCGCTTAAACGCGTATCCTCAGGCATTCTTCGCGGCGAGTCGGCGTGCATATTCGCCGATATCGGGCTCGGCCGCTGGGGAGATAGGGCGAAAGCTTCATACAGCGTACGGCCGCTGAGCCAGCTTAAGAAATACAGCAAATATTACGACCACATTGTGGTTGTCGTAGAGGATAAACCGGTCGAGACGGTCAAAAAGGCGCTCGTTCTTAAAACACGGCGCGTTTTTGCCGGCGTCGGCTTCAAAAAGGAAATCACCCCTGAAAAAATAAAACAGGCAATCAGAGGATCTCTTGCAAAAGAAGGACTTCACGCTCATAACCTTAAAGGGATAGCGAGTATAGATATTAAAAGCGAAGAGGAAGCGCTGTTTAAAGCAGCGGAACATTTTAATGTTGGGGTTTCCTTGTATCCTGCAGTGGAGCTTGATGAGGTCGCACCAAGCAGATCAGATTTTGTGATGGATAAGGTAGGTGCTGGAGGAGTATGCGAACCCGCGGCAATTCTGGCCTCGAAGGGTGGAGCGTTAATAGCTCCGAAAACGGTTTACGGCAAGGTAACCGTGGCTCTGGCAGAGGAGGAATAATAGTAGTAGGCATCGGCCCCGGCAACGAGGCCGATATGACGGTTGGGGCAAGAGATGCGCTCCAGGTATGCGATACCGTCGTTGGATATAAAAGCTACGTAAAGACTATCTCTGAGCTGGCTCAGGGAAAAGAAATACTGCAATTCGGAATGCGCAAAGAAGTCGAGCGCTGTACTAAGGCAATCGAGCTTGCAAAAGAAGGAAAGCTCGTAGCCCTCGTAAGCAGCGGCGATCCCGGTATCTACGGGATGGCCGGCCTCGTTCTTGAGCTTGCCGCTTCCGAGGATATCGATATCGAGGTACTACCCGGCGTAAGCGCGGTAAACGCCGCTGCGTCGGCTCTGGGTGCGCCGCTTATGCACGACTTTGCGGTGATAAGCCTCAGCGACCTGTTGACCCCATGGGAGAAAATCGAAACTCGGTTGAGATGCGCCGCGTCGGCCGATTTTGTAACGGCCCTCTACAACCCCAAGAGCACAAAGCGCAACTGGCAAATAATAACCGCTCGAGATATCTTCATGCAATTCAGGAACCCTAAAACGCCGGTCGGCCTGTATGCCAAGTCGAACGGGGCACAGAACTATTTTATAAGCGACCTGGCTTCATTCGTCGATCTACCCATTGATATGAATACAACCGTTATCATAGGAAATAGCCAGACCTATGTGGCCGACGGCCGGATGATTACGCCACGAGGCTACAAGATATGATCCTGGTCCTCGGCGGCACCACTGAGGCGAACCGGCTCGTACAACTATTAATAGAGAAAAACATCCAGGCAATTGTGAGCACCGTTTATGATTTTGCCGAGGAATTCATCCCCAAGAGCCCCCTTATAACGCATAGAAGCGGAAAACTAAACTGCGACGAACTGCAGGCTTTTATCAAAGACAACTCAATCAAGGTGGTCGTTGATGCCACGCATCCCTATGCCCTTGAAGTCAGCGAGAACGCCCACGATGCTTGTGAGGCTACCGGCGCTACTTATATTCGACTTGAAAGGGGTTCTCTAGCGGCAGAGAACGCCGCTGAACTAGGCATAGAAGTAGGAGCGGGGACACGGATGGCTATACACGTATATCACACAGCAACCCATGAAGAAGCGGTAAGAAAGGCATGTGAGCTGGGAGAAACGATATTTATCGCAACAGGCAGCAACAACGCGCAGGTTTCACAGCAGATAGCCCAGCAGCACAACAAAACGATGTACATACGGGTGCTGCCGGATGATGTGTCGGTTAACAAGTGCCTTAAAGCTGGGTTTACTGAGGACCGGATCATAACAGGGATCGGCCCCTTTAGCTATGAGGATAATCTAAAGCTCTGGCAGGAGTTGGGTATCGACGTTGTTGTGACGAAAGAAAGCGGTGTGTCGGGTGGATTTACGGAAAAACTAAAAGCCGCCGCCAATCTCGGTATCCCGGTTGTCGTTATGGACAGGCCGACCGGCGCTTCCGGGGTGTCGCGCGATATCCATGAGGTTCTTGAGGATGTACTGAGGCTTCTTTAATAAGTTGTCCTGCGCGTATTGCCATAACAAGGTTGGCCATCCGTCTCTGAAACCGTATAAAGAGCGCATCTCTATGCCGTTCCGTTGATTGCCATAAACGGATGAACGCCCCCCAGGATTACAGTACCTGCCATCCGGCAGGATCGGTGCAAGTAAAACCCGCCTCTTAATTTCAATTAAACTCAGGACAAGCTCGATGGGCAAAAGACTTACAGAGCATAATACTAAGCTATAACTCCAATACCCTCATATTAAAATCGTATAATTATTGTTAAATATGCTATACATATAACATATTTTATGATTTAATATATGCTAGTCTAGCAACCGCTAAATTATTTGGTTTTCGTTTTGGTAAGCGTTATTTCTTCTAGCGGGGGACCGGATTAAGTAAGGCTCTTGTTGTCCATAAAAACTAAAAGGAGGGGTTTTGTGCACGATAAGCAGATCAATCCTCAAGATTTGAGCATGATAGACAACGAGACGATTATTAAGCAGGTTGCATCTACAAAGCTAACAGGTCGAGAAAAGCAAGTTCTTAGTCGCCTGGTTAAAGGGCTTCCATATAAACAGATCGCTTCGGAATTATCTATATCCAAGAAGACTGTGGAATTCCACAGCTCAAAGATATTTAAAAAACTTCAAGTCAGCGACCGTTTCGAGTTAGCTGATATTATCACCCAAGATAAATCATAAATAACCAGGGTTACCTAGGAATTACTAGGTCATTCAAGGGTTGTTTGCCCAGATATTGTCTGGTTATATAGGACTATGAATACGCCAATATAGTAGGTGAGGTAAGAGCAGTATTTTTCTATACAAAAGTAGCACAAGCTTAATGCAGGCCTTTATTCAGCAATTGGACTTTACTGGACGGTCAAATGGCTTAATAAAAAGGGAGGGGAGGCTAGTAAATATTGCTAGTAAGTGTCCGAAAGCTATGGGCAAGAGACATAAGATACGTAGCAATGTATTAAAGGAGGAGTTTAGGTATGCATTTTAGTAAGGGTCGGTTCTCTAGTACACTAATCGTATTAGCGACAATGCTAGTGCTCTTTAGTATGCCCATCTTAGCCGGTATGGCTATCGCTAATGTCGCGTCCGATGATGTAAGCCAAAGCGCTAACCTGTCGGCTGAGACTATCCAAGGGCTACGAGGCCACTTAAATGATTACATTAAAAAAGATGCACAGCTTAGAAATTGGAAGCTACTTGAAACTACAATCACTGTATCTAGTCAAGAGAGTTCAGGCGCGGAAGTTACAGCGATATTTGATATCGAGAGGAAGTTCCGCTTGAACTTTGCAAAGGCGGAAGAGGCCCCAGCTGTTAAGGGTCGCCTTGCTTTCATGAAAGAAAAGAGTGGTAGGCTTTCTGCAAAACAACTTCGGGCAGCAAATAAAGAGGTTGAGATTTGGCAGCATGATATTGCTGACTATATTGCCAACAATCAAGATTGCTTTGAGCGTATTAAAGTCGTTGGAATTTTAGACTCTAACGGCAAACTAACACCTGGCACAATCAAGTTCTACTCTGAGGGTCCTCTAGGTGGAGATTATGTGGCAATAAGCCATGATAAGATTCCTACACCGCAAGCAGTAGAAAAAGCTGCCTATGATACCATTAGCGCAACTGTAAAAGAAGCAGAGAAAGACAAGAAAGTTAGCAGTACAGCTACATATTACCGGTTGATGGCCAGGGACTATGCAAACACTTATACTTCAAATACAAGCCTTGCCTGCCAATCCGGTAACTCAACCAAGCAAGACAAAAATTATTACAATTTAGCAGCATATGCAACCTGGTATCAATGTAATGATTGCGCAAACTATGTGTCGCAAGCCTGCAACTATGCTGGTATTCCGCGAACCGGTGGGTCATGGACACCATACCTCAGCTGCTGGATAAATTGTGATTATCTTACAACCTACATGGTTCTAAACGATAACTGGCTATTCGCAACGAATAATAACATTAATGAGTGTGTTGCCGGGTATCCATTCGAGCTATATACGCCTCTCTCAGGCGGTAGTAGAGACTATTATCACGTTATGATGATGGTAAGTAACGACGGTACAACACGGTTTTACAGCGCACATACAAGTGATCGGAAGCAAAAAGTGTGGAACGGCGCTACATACGTGCAATATTTCAAAATACCATCGAACGTATACTAGGATAACATTGAACAAAATGCCTAGTACTCGCTAACGATATGAGATATATTCAAGGAGTAATCTTAACTTTGTATTGTTAGCAATGGTTGCATAGTGTTAATTGTTAGGTCGCCGTTGATAAGTGGCGACCTAACGGACTGTTTGCTCGGCTAGTGAAGGGTTTGAGAAATGTTAAGAAAATGGTTTATAGGATTACTGTTCGTGACAGCGCTAATGCTTATTGCAGGCTGTGGTTTTGATGGCATGACAAAAGCTTCCGATCCAGAGAAACAAACATTAGGGAAAGTCCCACTTATGTTATACCTTGCTGACCAGCAAGGCAAGGAAGGTGACCTTGATAAGCAGAAACTCGTGCTAGCGACATGGGATCTAAATAAGGGCAGCATTTCGCTAGGTAACAAACCTACATTACTGGAAGATCATGTCCAGGGGCTTCAGGGGGCAAAATTAGTATGGGCAGGAGATAATTCGGCTCTAGTTTGTACTACTGATGCTTTACGGTCAGGCTCTATAAGAAATGGGTCATCACAAGATTTTAAGCTTGAAAAGGTAGAGGTAAAGTCGAGCGCTTCATCATTAGTTGTCTATAAGGCGCAAGATGCTCATAATATTATGACGGCTTACTGGGAGCGTGCTACAAGCGGCAACTCTCTGACAACAAATTCTAACCCTAAAGCTGTTCGGATTATAGTAGAGATAAGAAAAGCAAATCATGTCGAAAAAAGAGTCCTTGTGGCAAAGCTTCCTCATGACCCTATTGGCGTACAACCGCTACTCGTGTATGGTACACCCGATAATTACAGCGTGCTCGTAAGTTATGATCATTATTCTAAAAAGGAATCTGGCGCAATTAAGGGCAGTCTAATCCTTGGAAATGTAAATGGTAAAAGCGTGCACTGGGACAACATCAAAGGTGAGTACTGCAGTTTTATCGCGGGCGGGGGATCCGATTTAGTTAAGCTTGGTAACAAGGTTTTTATTGACGCTTGCGGTGGATTGGTAATGGTGTTAGACCTTAGACATAAACCAATGAAACTTACCCCCTATAAGCCTGTTAATGAGCAAATCAAAATGATTCAAGAAAGGATCGTCGATGTCCCAGTCCACCCAGTATTTGGAGCTTACGGCGATATTTTGGTCATGGCGCTCCCTGGCTTTTACGACCAATGGGTTTGGGCCATAGAGAACGATAAGTGCGTAGGAAAAATTCATCTGGATTCACAGAAAAGTAAATTAACCATTTACAAAGACAATATTAGTACACAGAAACAGCTGCTGCCAGATATCCCGCGAGGCTTTGTCCTACCTAGGGATGGCTATGGGACTTGGAAGTAACATATGATTCGTAAGATAGGTTACAGCTTAGCAAGGAGACCCGCCATGAAACTATCTAGGTTTAGTAGAATAACGCCAGCTCTCTTATTGATTAATGCTTTGCTGCTTGTATATACAGCGTGGCTCAAATACAATGGGGATGCCTGCCCATCATGTAATGATCTAAGCTCTTTTGAAATTAATGGCATATATATTGCTTCAGTAGGCGCATTTGCGTCTCTTGTATTAGCAGGGCTATATATAGCTACTAGCTTTCGTAAAGGACTCAAGCTTCTACTGTTTATACTATCGGCTGTATTCGCAAGCCTTGCTTCCTATCTTCAAGTGATTCAGTTTTACTCGGCAGATGATTATTGCTACTTCTGCTTAGCTGCTGCCGTTCTTTTCTATATTGCATTTTGTGCCATATCATTTGAAGTGCTTATCATGCCAAGGCTTCTTATAGCTATGAAAACAACCACTAGCGAAGCTTAAATCTTACCTAGAGCCAAAAAAGCGGTTCAGCTAGGCCAAGCTCCGCTGAGAAATAATTTTTAGCATGGTGAATATCATTGAGGCCTGAACCTAGAGTTAGCTCAGAATTTCTGACATAAGGAGAATCAAGATGCGAAAGCAGATAATTTCTGTCGTAACCGTTGTATTTTGCGTTATTTTACTAGTAACTTCAGCTGGGGCTTCTGAGAGCAGAGATTGTGAAAGAAAAATAATAATATTTGATAGCAAGATACAGGCCAAAAAGCAAGATCCTATAGTAGCCAAATATGGCCGGGTGGTAAAACATCTAGACATAATTAATGCTACTGTAGCAATGTTGCCAGCTAAAGCCAGAGAGCGCTTAGCTAAGGAGCCTGGAATACTTCGCATTGAGGATGATTTAGATGTATCCACCTGCGAAAGCCAGATTGATGTTAACCCTGAGCAGGCGCTGCCATGGGGAATCGACCGGGTTGATGCTGATCTAGTGTGGACGGTCTCAACAGGTTATGGCGTTAAAATTGCAGTAATAGATAGCGGCATTGACCTTGACCACCCTGACTTGGCCGCAAATATAAAGGGAGGTTTTAATACTATTAATCACAAGAAAACTGCCGATGATGATTATGGCCATGGTACCCACGTAGCCGGTATCATTTCGGCTAGTAATAATAGTATTGGGGTAGTGGGCTCAGCTTATAATGCCGAACTTTATGCGATAAAAACATTGGACAGCATGGGTCATGGTAAAATATCTAACGTTATTGAGGCTATTCAATGGTGTGTTGAGAACCACATGCACATTGCAAACATGAGTATTGAAGTACGCTCATACAGTAAATCATTTCACGAAGCAATAAAGAAAGCGTCCATTAGTGGCCTAATAATGGTAGCTGCAGCCGGTAACAATGGCCCAGGATTAAATACGATAAATTACCCAGCGAAATTCGATGAAGTGGTTTCGGTTGCTGCAACAGATGAAAATGATATGATTGCTTCATTTAGTAGTCGAGGGCCTGAGGTTGATGTTGCTGCACCTGGAGTGAGTATCTATTCAACTTACCTTAATTCAGCTTACGCGTATTTGCATGGTACGAGTATGGCAGCACCCCATGTTTCAGGAGCAATTGCCTTAAAACTTCAGCAAAACCCAGGGCTTACTCCTCAACAGGTTGTAAGTGCATTAAAACAAACATCCAATAGGATTCCGAACGTAGCATCAGATGAGCAGGGAGCAGGCATAATTGATGCCTTTAAATTAATATCAACGACTCAGAATCCGTAGCACGCAGCGGTTTTTCGGGTGGTGACCCTTAACCAGGCTAAACTGCTTAGTATATAATCATGACGTATTATGGAAGTAACTAGTGGCATAATAAGCGGCGTTAACAGGATAGGTTACGGAGAATTCAAACTAGTGCAGGCCGATCTGTCATCAAGCATGGGATTTAGCGGTGGTCCTTTGATAAATAGTGAGGGAAAAGTAATCGGCATGAATTCATATAAGAGTTCGGAGCCCGGAAGTGAGGGATTAACTTTTTCGATTAAAGCTGAGGACCTTAAATACGCAATCAGAAATTTCGAAAAGTATCACAAAATAAAAAGAGCTTATATCGGCATTGAAGTATATGAAACACTAGCCCAAAGATTTGATGTTATCCAAGAGCATGGCATAAAAGTATCCAGTGTAGTGAAAGACTCACCTGCAGATCGAGTAGGTATTAGAATAGATGACAGAATTATGAAAATTAATGATAATACCGATCAGATATTTGAGCTGTGGCGCGAATTCTGGCAGGACAGGCCGAGTTACGAAATCCGGTTGAAACCAAAGATAGAAGCGGACCCCGAACTTGTTTATGTGGCTGAAGCCGATGGCGTGATCATCGGAACGGTCATTGGCGGGGACGATGGCTGGTGGGGCTGGATTTATCGAGTTGCGGTGAGCCCTGAGTTCCAAAAGCGCGGCGTCGCCATAACCCTGGTTAATGAAATGCTCTCCAGGCTAAAAGCAAGGGGCGTCAATTACATCAACTTGATCGTAGCTCCTGCAAACGCAAAAATGCTGAGCCTCTTGAACAAATTCGGATATATGGCGACCGAAGACCGGCGCTTGTGTATCAGAATACAGTAGCAAACACGGTGTAGGCATGCTGGGTTTGACAATCTGCCGTTTGGAAGATATAAAATAGACTTGGAAAGTGAATATATGTCCGGGTGCCGCTAAGAGCGGAGAATAGGGAAGCCGGTGAGAATCCGGCACGGGCCCGCCACTGTAAACGGGAAGCCCCCGCATATGCCACTGGTACTTGTTACCGGGAAGGCGCGGGAGAGCGTTTGATCCGTAAGTCAGGAGACCTGCCTAGGACAAAAATAGATGCTCAACGAGGAAGGAGTGTTGTTATAAGGATTTGTCTACCCCTCGGGATGCCGGGGGATTTTTTTTGGGGCGAAGCCAGGAGCCAGGAGCCAGAATGGTGAGAGTACGAGAACGAGGGTCATGCTTTTGGGATAAAGAGTGATTTAGGATTATGTAGGGAGGATGACATGGGGTTACTTCAGGAAGCTTTGGAGAATATAAAGCCGCTGGATGCAGGGGCGATGAAGGCGGCGGCGGAGAGGCAGGATCAGCTTACAAAACCTGCAGGTAGTTTGGGCGTGTTGGAAGAGATATCGATTAAGCTGGCCGGTATCACCGGTAGCGTTATGAATGAGGTCGATATGAAGACCATCGTTGTTATGGCGGGGGATCACGGGGTTACCGACGAAGGGGTCTCGGCGTTTCCCAAAGAGGTCACACCGCAGATGGTCATGAATTTTGTGCACGGCGGCGCGGCGATTAACGTATTGGCCCGTCACGCGGGAGCCCGTGTGGTTGTTGTCGATATAGGGGTCGATGCCCAGATCGATAATCCCCATGTATTATCGATGAAGGTAAAAAACGGCACGGATAATTTTGCAAAGGGCCCGGCGATGACCAGGGACGAGGCGATACGGGCACTTGAGGTCGGCATTGAAATCGCCTACAAAGAGATTGACTCAGGTGTGAAGCTGCTTGCGACAGGGGATATGGGCATAGGAAATACCACCCCCAGTAGTGCGATTCTTCTAGCCCTCACCGGGAGGCCTGTCGACGGCCTTGTCGGTCGCGGAACAGGTATAGGAAACGGTGATCTCGATCACAAGAGAAAAGTTATAACGGATGCGATCGACATGTTGCACCCGGATAAAAACGACCCGATTGATGTGCTCGCAAAGGTCGGCGGCCTTGAAATCGCGGGTTTGGCGGGGCTGATAATCGGCGCTGCAAGCAGGCGTGTGCCGGTTATAATCGACGGCTTTATTTCGAGCGCCGCCGCCCTCATGGCGGGCCGGATCAGCCCTCAGAGCATAGACTATATGATCGCATCGCATGTGTCCGTTGAGCCGGGCCATAGGTTGATTCTTGAAGAACTCGGCCTCAATCCGATGCTTCACATGGACATGCGTCTCGGTGAAGGTACCGGAGCCGCGCTTGCAATGACGCTGGTCGAAGCAGCAACCAAGATCATCAAAGAAATGGCTACGTTTGCCGAAGCCGGGGTATCGGATAGAGAATTGAAAATAGATTGAATTATTGTGGGATTGTATGATTAATATAAGTCAAACCTGCACCGGGGGTAGGAGTGAAAGCGTTTAGATTTGCCCTCTCCTTTTTAACAATCTTTCCCGGAGGGATAAAGGGTGAGGTCGATGAGAAGGTATTTGGCGCTTCAATAAAATATTTTCCGGTTGTGGGTGCGTTACTTGGATTGATCCTTGCGGGAATAAATCTGTTGGTATCAACCAGAATATCGCAGCCTGCTGCAAGTGTTATAGTAGTAATAAGCCTTATTATACTGACGCGCGCGCTACACATTGATGCGCTGGCCGATACGTTTGACGGGCTTCTTGGCGGCCGGGATAAAGAGCATATGCTTGCAATCATGAAGGATTCGAGGGTTGGAAGCTTCGGGGTCGCTACTATCGCTGCGACCTTTGCGCTTAAGTTTTCGTTACTAGCGGCGATACCGGCGGCATTGACAACAGGGTCGTTAATCGCGTTTCCCGTGCTCGGACGCTGGGCTGCGGCGATTGCCGCGAGCACCCAGCCGTCCGCCCGACCCGGTGGGGGACTTGGCTCGCTCTTTGCCGAACAGGCAAGACCCTGGGAGCCGGTACTATCCTCGATTATCGCTTTTGCAATTGTGGGTATAACGTTATGGACCAGGCCTGCGGCCGCCCTGCTGGCGGTTGGTACTGCCGGTGCCTTTTTGGTTATCTACGTATTCCTGATTAAGAGAAAGATCGAAGGCATGACCGGCGATACGCTCGGTGCACTGATAGAGCTGACTGAAATAGCGGTATTATTTGCTATGGCGTTGCTTTAGAACGGCAACACTACACCGCGAGCGGCTATAGATTCTTATCTCGATGAAAAAACGATATTATATAGGATATATACTTCTTTGATCTCGGCAGGAAAGGTGATGAGGGGTTGTAATGAATCTCTATCTTGTACGGCACGGCGAGACTTCGCTGAACAGGCAGTTTAAATATATAGGTAGAACAGATGTAGACCTGACGAAAAAAGGCGTTCGCCAGGCCGAAGCCCTGTCACAGCGCCTGCGCCTCAGTACTATCAAAGCGGTTTACTCGTCTGATTTGCTGAGGGCGCGGCGTACGGCAGAGGCGATTGCATCTGCCCATAATCTTGAGATCGAACCGGTCGATGGCCTGCGTGAGATCGATTTCGGGGCCTGGGAAGGTCTCACCTACTATGAAATAGAAGCGAAAGACCACGAAAATTTTCACGCCTGGCTTGACGACCCGGAACACTCTTCTATTCCCGACGGCGAGCACTGGCGTGACTTTAAGAACCGCGTGCTCAGCTCGGTTTATAAAATAATCGATGAGGAAAAAGACGGGAACGTCGTTATCGTCTCGCACGGCGGCCCCATAAAAGTAATCATGGGCCATTTTAATGGGGACGACCCGGCGTTTTATAAATCGTTCTGGCCGTCACCGGGCAGCTTGAGCGTGGTCGAAGTTATCGATTACACCCCGAAGGTATTGCTTCTCAACGAGCAAGTCTATACGCACGACAGGTAAAACCTGTGAAGCGGGGCGTTGCTAAAGGGGCCTACGTACTCCAAATTATAGTAAAGTAGGGCATTTAGCTGCGGAAAAGTTGAGCATTAAAGCAATACTGTGTTAAAATCCCTTTATGAAAGACATCATTCGGCGCGGACTTGAAGATATAAAGCCATACGAACCCGGTAGGCCTATTGAGCTGGTAGAAAAAGAGCTGGGGATAACCGAGGCGATAAAGCTTGCATCCAATGAAAGCCCGTACGCTCCGTTCCCAAAGGTACTGGAGGCAATGCGAGAATCGCTCTTGGATGTAAACCGCTATCCCGATGGCGGAAGCACGTTCCTGCGTGAAGGCTTATCGAATAAGCTTGGAGTGCCCGCATCTCGTATAATGGTCGGTCAGGGGTCAAACGAACTCTTGCGTCTGCTTGCAAACGTTCTTCTCGACCCGGGCGACGAGGCGGTTATGGCGGATCCGTCGTTTATCGTTTATCCAACGGTCACCAAGTTAATGAACGCTAAACCGATACTGGTCCCGCTGAAAGATCACGCACACGACCTCGATGCGATGGCGAAAGCGATCACACCGCGTACCAAGATGGTCTTTATCTGCAACCCCAACAATCCAACCGGAACAATCGTCACCCGCGATGAGGTTGAGCGTTTTATAGAGAGCGTGCCCGAGGATGTCGTAATCGTATTTGACGAGGCATATTTTGAGCTTGTTAGGGATAATAACTATCCGAACGGTATGGATTATATAAACGAAGACAGGCCTATTGTTGTTCTTCGCACGTTCTCGAAAGTCCACGGGCTTGCCGGATGCCGGATCGGCTACGGTATAGCGCCGGAGTTTATCATCACGGCGGTCAATAAGGTACGGGAGCCCTTCAATGTGACATCGGTTGCCCAGGCGGGGGCGCTTGCCAGCCTGGAGTGCGACACAGCAGTTGAGGAGAGAAGCCGTCTGAACACCCAGGGTCTGGAGTATCTCTACAAAGAGTTCAGGAGAATAGGCCTTGATTATATACCGTCGCATGCAAACTTTATCCTGGTAGATATAGGTATTGACGATCGCATGATGTCGCTTGAGCTGATGAAGCGGGGTATCATTGTCAGATCCGGAGATATATTCGGCTACCCTAAGTATTTCAGGGTAACCGTCGGCACGCCGGAGGAAAACAAGAGGTTCATCGGCGAGCTTGAGGCACTTCTAAAAGTTATTAAAGATCAAAATGATCACGTAAAAGGAGCACTGGTATGATGGATAACAAAATCATTAAATTATTCAATTCACCATCAGGAAGGTGCTGGCTCTATTACTACTTCTTTTAATATCGAAGGCAGGTCTGCTTTCACGCTAGGAAGTCAAAATCCAAAAATCTTTATAGACCTATTTTGATGTTAATTTAGTTCAATAAGCAACGAGAGAGTAATTGAGGAGTGATGTATCATGATGATAGTTATGCGCGAAGGCGCTACTGAGCAACAGGTAGAGCACGTGGTCGAGAGCATCCAAAAGGCGGGGGCCGAGGTCCATTTATCCAAAGGCGAGTTTCGTACCGTCATCGGCGTCATCGGCGACAAAGAAGCCGTTGCCGCGCTTCCGCTAGAGGGCTTTGAGGGTGTTGAAAATGTCATCCAGATTATGAAACCCTACAAGTTCGTGAGTCGCGAGTTCCGCCACGAGCCCACCCTTATCACTATAGGCGATGTTGTCATCGGAGAAGGATACTTTAACGTGATGGCCGGGCCGTGCTCTGTGGAATCGAGAGAGCAGATGCGTGACACCGCGCGGGCCGTCAAGTCGTCCGGCGCCACCGTGCTCAGGGGTGGGGCGTTTAAGCCGAGGACATCACCGTACAGTTTCCAGGGGCTGGGCGTCGACGGATTGAAAATGCTGGCAGAGACCAGGGAAGAGTTCGGCCTGCCGATAGTTACCGAAGTAATGGACCCGAGGGATTTGGACGCTGTTGCCGAATATGCCGACATCATCCAGATCGGAGCGCGCAACGCGCAGAACTTCCTGCTTTTAAAGGAGGTCGGGATGTTGAGGAAACCGGTTCTTCTTAAGCGGGGTCTTGGAAATACCGTTGAGGAGACCTTGATGGCCGCAGAGTATATTATCAAGGGCGGCAATACCAATATTATTATCTGTGAGCGCGGGATACGCACATTTGAGACCTACACCAGGAACACCCTGGATATTAGCGCTATACCGCTGATTAAGCAGTTAAGTCACCTTCCGGTTATCGTCGATCCGAGTCATGCCGCAGGTAAGCGCAACCTTGTCGAGCCGCTGACGCTGGCGGGTCTGGCGGCGGGTGCCGATGGGGCGATGATCGAGGTTCATCCGGACCCGGAAAAAGCGCTTTCCGACGGTCCGCAATCGCTTACGTTTAAGCATTTCGATACGATTATGGAGCGGATACGGACCGTGGCCGAAGTGTTCAATAAAAAAATGAGGTTGACCGTCTAATGAAGACGACCATCGCGGTACTGGGCTTAGGGTTGATCGGGGGGTCGTTGGCCGTTGCCTTTAAACAGCAATCCGAGGAGTATGAGGTTGTCGGCTATAACCATAACGCCCCGGCCGTTGAAGAGGCGCTTGCACGCGGCATTATCGATAGAGCAGCGGCAAGTGTTGAGGAAGCGTGCGCAGATGCCGACGTTATCTTCGTATGCGTGCCCGTCAGGCAGATTCCGAACTATTGTATCCTCGCTGCCCAAAGCGCAAAACCCGGCGCGATAATAACTGATGTGGGAAGCACCAAGGAGAGTATCGTGGCCGAAGTGGAGGCCGAGGTACCGGAAGGCGTTCATTTTATCGGCGGGCATCCCATGGCGGGCTCGGAGCGCACGGGGGTAAGCGCGGCGAATCCGGCGCTCTTTAAGAACGTTCATTATTTGCTGACGCCCACCGAGAGAACGGATATGGTCGCGTACAAGAAGCTCCACTCGATGATCACATCGCTCGGCGCGAACGTGATGGCGATCGATCCGGTAAAGCACGACCACGCGGTCGCTGTGATAAGCCATTTGCCGCACATGATTGCCGCAGTTCTTATGAACCTGGCCAGCAACGAGGCCAATGCAACCGAAAACCTGCTGTTACTTGCGGCCGGCGGCTTTAAAGATACGACGCGTATCGCGGCCGGCAGCCCCCGCATGTGGATCGATATTTGCCTGGATAACCGGGATGCAATCATGTACTCCATCGAAAAGATGAGTGATATGCTGGAAACCCTGCAGCATATGATCGAAGAAGAGGATAAGGGGCGGATAACCGACCTGCTGGAGCGCGCCCAACAAGCACGTCTCAACCTGCCGTCGGCGCTCGGCAAGGGAATCGGCAAGCTCTACGAACTCTACGTCCCCGTTTCGGATAAACCGGGAGTTATCAGCGATATCACGTTAACGATAGGACAACTCGGGATAAACATCGAAGATATAGAGATATTACATGCCACAGATGTTTCGGGTCAGGTGCGCCTTACCATCCCCGAAAAGGAAAATGCCGACAGAGCGGCGAAAGCTCTATTGGATAAAGGCTACGAGGTCGATGTGAGAACGCAGGAGTAGGAAGAGCAGAAGCCAGGAGTCAGAAGCCAAAAGGACAGAATCCATAATCCAGGAGTCAGAAGCCATAATCCATAATCCAGTAGTCAGGAGCCATAATCCAGAAGAATGTGGGTCTAGCGAGTGGGTGCTAGTAGGCAGTATGGGTTTAAAGAAGAATTTTCGCTTAGATGTCATTCTGAACGAAGTGAAGAATCTCGGGTGCAGTAACGGTGATTGTCACTTACCAGCGTCTAGGCGTAGCTAAGCTACTGTAAGAAGAAGGTTTTATTCTGAATTCTGGCTCCTGGCTTCTGAATCCTTGAGCGAGGCGGCAAATATGCAACTAACGGTTGGCAAAATTAACAGCATAAGTGGAACGATTACGGTGCCTGGAGACAAATCGATCTCGCACAGGTCGATTATGATCGGCGCGCTTGCCGATGGGGTCACGCATGTTACCGGTTTCTTGGCTGCTGAGGATTGCATAAGCACGATGCGGTGTTTTGAATCGCTTGGCGTTACTATAGAGCGATTATCCGATACAGAACTTAAAATACACGGTGTTGGCTTAAAAGGGCTAAAAGAGCCGGGTGATGTTCTTGATGTTGGCAATTCGGGAACGACGCTGCGGATTTTGCCGGGAATTCTTGCCAGCCAGGACCAGGGCTTATTTGTTGTTTTAACCGGCGATGCATCTATTAGGCGCAGGCCTACCGGCAGAGTGGTAGAGCCTTTACGGTTAATGACGGCGGAAATATGGGGCAGAGAAGAAGGAAATTATCCTCCGCTTGCCATCAATGGGTCCCGGATTGAGAGCATCCAATACAATCTTCCGGTAGCAAGCGCACAGGTGAAAACATGCCTTCTGCTTGCAGCGCTCCTTGCGGAAGGCGAGACCGAGATAAGCGAACCCGCTCAATCAAGAGACCACACCGAGCGCATGCTTGAGCTTTTTGGTGCGCGTATCGATAGCTATGACACCACCTACAAGATTAATGGGGGCCAGCGGCTGAAAGCAGCACCGGTCGATGTTCCCGGCGATATTTCAAGCGCGGCGTTTTTTATGGTTGCGGCATCAATTGTAAATGATTCCTCTTTGAGAATAGAAAACGTTGGCGTCAACGAAACAAGAACCGGCATCATTGATGCCCTCTACGAAATGGGCGCAAACATCCTCTTAAGCGATCAAAGAGACGTAAGCAACGAGCCGAGGGCGAATATGGAAATCAAAAGCGCTCAACTAAAAGCAACCATCCTCGAGGGAGAAATTATCCCCCGATTAATCGACGAGATACCCATCATCGCGGTTGCGGCCACCCAGGCCGAAGGCCGCACCGAAATAAGAGATGCGCGTGAACTCAGGGTGAAAGAGAGCGACCGCATAGCCGCCCTCAGCGCAGAACTTAGAAAGATGGGGGCCATCATCGAAGAGCTGGACGACGGCATGATAATCCACGGCCCGACCCCTCTCAAAGGCGCCCGTGTAAACAGCCACGGAGATCACCGAATTGCGATGTCGCTGGCGGTTGCCGCCCTGGTAGCCGATGGCGAGACCGTTATAGAGAACAGCGAGTCTATCGCTATCTCTTACCCCTCGTTTGTAGGGGACGTTCTTAATTTGCGCAAATAACTAGCCGACGTCCCCGTCGCTAGTTATTTGCGCAAATTAAGAACGTCCCCTCTAGATAGCTATAGAAATTGAAATTTGCTACTATTGAACAATGATAATCGCGATTGATGGGCCTGCGGCCTCGGGAAAAAGCACAGTTGCAAAAGAAGTGGCGAAACGGTTGGGGTTTAAGTACGTCGACACCGGCGCCATGTACCGGGCTGTGACCTGGAAGGCCTTAAAAGAAAGAATCGATATCACCAACGAGGATGCGCTTGCCGCACTTGCTCGAAGCGCCCAGATCGAGATGGATGGGCTGGATGCGTCGCAACACCTCATCGTACGGATAGACGGCGATGATGTTACGGAGGCGATACGAACCCCAAAGGTGAGCGCTGCCGTGTCGACTGTGTCTAAAGTGCCTGCCCTGAGGTCGGCGCTTATCAAGAAACAGCGTTCGTTTGCAGATAGCTATCCCGACCTTGTGATGGATGGAAGGGATATCGGGACGGTTGTATTCTCCGATGCCGAGGTAAAGGTGTTTCTAAAAGCTTCTGCGGTCGAGCGGGCTAAACGGCGGTACCGCGAGCTCAAGGAAAAAGGGCACGCAATAGACCTGTCTACGGTCGAACGGGATATCGTGACAAGAGATAAAATCGATTCGACAAGAACGACCGGGCCACTAGCGAAGGCGCCGGATGCACGTGCAATCGATACGACAAATAAGACAATCGGCCAGGTAGTGCAAGAAATAGTGGATTTAGTGAAAAAGCAGAAAGAAAAGCAGAAAGAGTAGAAGGAAGCTGAGAAAAGCTAAGAGAGCTAAAAGTTATGTTCTATAAACTGGTCTACACGTTGCTTGTTCTTATCATGAAACCCCTTTATAGATTTAAGATTATCGGAAAGCACAATATTCCGAAAACCGGTCCCGTAATCATTGCTCCCAACCATATGAGTTATCTTGACCCCATTATGGTTGCGTTTGTCGCCAGGCCGAGGCCGGTTAATTTTATGGGAAAAGCATCGCTCTTAAAAATCCCGGGATTCGGCAAAGTGTTAAAAGCGCTGCACACGTTTCCGGTTAACAGGGGAACGGTGGATAAGGGGGCGATAGTCCAGTCGCTGAAAATATTATCCAAAGGCGAAGTGCTGCTGATATTCCCCGAGGGAACGCGGCATAGAGAGGGAAAACTGGGGAAGCCGTTTCCGGGAGTCTCGTCGATCGCCTTAAAAACCGGGGCGACAATCGTGCCGGTCGGGATAATCGGAACCGATAAAGTGCTACCGGACGGTAGCAAATTACCGAGGTTCCCCAAGTTAAAAGCGATAATCGGGGAGCCAATTCGGGTTGAAAAAGTCGCTACGGCGGATAGAAAAGAAAAAGAGGCCGCACTTACCGCGCGGGTGATAGGTGAGATAGAAAGCCTCATAGCAGGTGGAAAAAGGTGAAAGTTACAACGGCGAAACATGCGGGCTATTGCTATGGAGTTCAGAGGGCGCTCAAACTTGCGCTTGAAGCAACCGTCGGCTCCGAGAAGCCGATTTATACATTAGGCCCGATTATTCATAATCCCCAGGTCGTCGAGTCTCTTGAAAGGCAGGGGGTGAGGGCGGTGAACTCTGTTGATCAGGTCGATACGGGAACTATTATCATCAGAACGCACGGCGTCGATCCCAAGATTACCGTAGCCGCCCGCAAACGAGACCTGGAAGTTATAGATGCGACCTGCCCGTTTGTCGCGAAAGCGCAGCAAAGGGCGGCAAGTCTCGTTAAAAGCGGCTATAAAGTAGTAATAGTCGGCGAGAGAAATCACCCGGAGGTTGCCGGGCTTCTGGCGTTTACCGACAACAAGGCCTTGGTTGTTGAAAATGCCAACGAGCTTAAGAATATAAAAGAGATGAACAGGGTGGGCGTTGTGGTGCAGACCACGCAGTCCATCGAGAACCTGAAAAATATCGTTGAAGGGTTACTCAGCAAAACAAAGGAACTTAAAGTGTTCAACACGATTTGCAACGCGACCAGCCAGCGACAGGAGGCGGCGCGGGAACTCTCGGAGATGGTCGACCTTATGCTGGTTGTGGGCGGCAAAAACAGCGCCAACACAACGCGTCTGGCCCAGATCTGCAAGGAAAACAATAAGAAGAGCTACCATATCGAGACCAGCGATGAGATTGAAGAGGCGTGGCTTGATGGGATAAAGCATATCGGTGTAACAGCGGGCGCCTCCACCCCGGACTGGATCCTCAAGGAGGTAATCGACCGCGTAAAGGCGCTGGCCGATTAAATGGTGCAAACATGATTGCGGCGGAAGTATCTGAGGTAAAGCCGGATGGTCTTGCGCATAAAAACGGAATAAGGGCGGGCGACAAAATTATATCGATCAACGGCAAAAAGCTCCGCGATATACTCGATTACGAGCTTGCCACCGCCGATGAGGTGCTCAACGTCGAGCTAGAGCGCGATGGCGAACATCGACATATAAAGATCGACAACCCGCATCTTCTCGGGCTTGGGATATATTTTTCGACGTCTTTGTTCGATGGGATAAAAACCTGCGCCAACAAATGCGTTTTCTGCTTTATCGATCAGTTGCCGCCGGGTATGAGGGAGGCGGTTTACGTAAAGGACGATGATTACCGCCTTTCGTTTCTCTATGGCAATTTCGTGACGCTTACCAATATGAACAACGAGGATATCGACCGGATTATCGAAGATAGGATAAGTCCCCTCTACATATCGCTTCATGCGACGAATCCGCAGCTGCGCTTGATGATGCTCGGCAGAAAGAAGAAAGACAAAACACTCGTTTACCTGCAACGACTTTCCGATGCCGGAATCGAGATTCATATTCAAATGGTCATGTGCCCCGGTTTAAACGATAAGGATGAGCTGGAGCGCTCGATCAAAGAGCTTTCGAGCGACTATCCAAACGTCGGTTCAGTTGGCCTTGTGCCGGTCGGCTTGACCGGATATAGGGACGGCTTATACCCTTTGCGTTCGTTTGAAAAACAAGAGATAATAGAGCTTATTGAGCAGGTCGAGCGGTGGCAGAAAAGGCTCGAGAGGCAGAAGGGCGAGCCCTGGATTTATATCGCCGACGAGTTTTACATCGCCGCCGGACGTAAGCTTCCGACTATTGCGCATTACGGGGAGTTTCCACAAATAGAGAACGGCATCGGCTTATCGAGCCTCTTCATCGACGAGGCGGAGCACGGCATCGAGCAGTTGAAGGCCGTTGCGAGCAAGAATAAGCACGAACAACGAACAACAAAAGCGGTAAAACAAGCACAAACAGAGCAAGGTCAGAAAACAGGGCAAGTAGGGCATACAGGGAAAGCGCTACCGAGAATTGCGCTGGTAACAGGCGAGTTGTTTGCGGGTATACTCGAAGGCATTGCCCATGACATACATCAAATCACGGGGATCGCTATCGATGTGATCCCCGTTGAAAATAAGTATTTCGGTGGAAAAGTAAACGTAACCGGTTTATTAACCGGAACGGATATCGTTTCAAGCGCACGCCGGATGTTTTTGGAACACGGCGTGCCGGATATATTAGTCGTACCCGATGTGGTACTGAACGCGGACGGCCTTATGCTCGATGGCTACTCGCCCGAACGGGCGGCGTATGAGCTGGGTGTAGAGGTAAGAGTTTTCGGAAGCTCGGGCGAAGGATTTATCGAAGGGCTTATGGAGGTTATAGAAAACTAGATGTCATATCCTTTAGTTGCGGTCGTCGGAAGGCCGAATGTCGGAAAATCGATGTTGGTAAATAGAATGGTAGCGACCCAGCAGGCGATTGTGCATGAAACCGCCGGGGTTACGCGCGATCGAAACTACGTCGATACCGAATGGAACGGCAAGACCTTTACAATTATCGACACCGGCGGCATTGATTTCGGGGTCGATAAATCGATGGGCAAGCAGATTACCGAGCAGGCGCTTCTCGCCATTGAGGAGGCGGATGTAATCCTTTTCGTCGTTGATGGAATGGTCGGCCAGATGCCCGAGGATGACCTTGTAGTAAAGCACCTCAGGGGTTCGACGAAGCCCGTTATCCTTGCGGTAAACAAGATCGACGATATCGTCCACGAGGCGGCGATCTACCAGTTCTACAACCTGGGGTTGGGCGAGCCGTATCCGGTATCCGGAATGCACGGGCTTGGCGTCGGCGACCTTTTGGATGCGATAACGGCGCTGTTGCCATCCGTCGAGAGAATCGAAAATGCGGATGAGGTAAAGGTTGCCCTGGTCGGCAAGCCGAATGTCGGGAAATCCTCGATACTCAACAGGCTTCTCGGCGAGGAGCGGGTGATCGTAAGCGAAGTCCCCGGTACCACGCGGGACGCCATCGATACCGTATTCGAAAAAGACGGCGTGACGTACCGCTTCATTGATACCGCCGGCTTGCGGAGGGCGCCCAGGGTAAAAGAAGATATCGAATATTACAGTTTTTTAAGGTCGCTCCGGGCGCTCGACCGGGCGGACATTGCGGTTATCGTGATGGATTCCGAGGAAGGCCCGACAACCCAGGACCAAAAAATAGCAAGTCTTGTAGAAGAGCGGGGATGCGCCAGCATTCTCGTTTTAAACAAATGGGACTTAGTCGAAACCCGCGAGAAGGCGGATAAAGTGGAGGACGTTCTCGAGACCAAATTGCGGTTCCTTGATTATTCACCCAGGTTGAAAGTCTCGGCTAAAACAGGCAGCGGCGTAGTCAAATTATTTACGCTGTTCGACCAGGTAATGGCCGAATACGACAAACGGGTTTCTACCGCATCCATAAACGGCCTGATAATGAAGATTAAAGCGGAAGGCCTTCAACCCGCAAAAGGTGGGCGCACGCTCAAGATGTCGTATGCGTCGCAGACCGGAACCAGGCCCCCGACATTCGTGTTTTTCGTAAACCACCCACAACTTGTAACGCCATCCTATGAACGCTATATTGGAAACCAGATCAGAAAGACCTACGGTTTTATCGGTTGCCCGATCAATATACATTTTAGGAGCAAATATAGATAGGGACCAGGGAAGATCGGTGAATGGTGAATGGGTTAATTGGTGAATGGGGCGCGGGTCTAGAGAGCGATCTATTAAGGTGTTTATAGGGATGTCATCCTGAAGCGTTGTGAAGAGTAAGAAGAAGGTTTTCCCTGGCCCCTGGCCCCTAATATAACAGGAGATACTGTTGCTAGTTCTATCCATAGCACTACTCATAGCATTTGCGTACATACTAGGCTCGGTACCGTTCGGTCTTGTTATCGCCAAGGTGTTTTATCGCGTTGACATCAGGCAGCATGGGAGTGGCAATATCGGGGCGACAAATTGCCTCAGAACGCTCGGTCCAATCGCGGGATTTTTGGTGCTCACCGCAGATGTCTTGAAGGCGATGATCCCCATATTGATAGCGCAAGCGGTGTTATCGGATAGCCCGGATATCGTGCCGCTAATGAGCGTAATTGTAGGATTATCGGCGGTTATCGGCCATAGTTATTCAATATTCTTGGGGTTCTCCGGCGGAAAAGGGATGGCCACCGCATCGGGTATTATATTGGCCCTCTGGCCATGGGCGGCGCCTATTCTGGTCGGCATCTGGCTATTGGTGATAGCGCTAACGCGATACGTATCGCTCGCTTCGATAATCGTGGCTCTAACGCTACCGGTATTGGTGGCGATATTATATCCATCAACGGTATATATAGCGTTCTCTCTACTTGTTGGACTGGTAGTCGTTTATAGGCACAGGTCGAATATATCCAGGTTACTGGCGGGTACCGAGCTAAAGATGGGGGAAAAGAGCATGGAGGCAGATTAAACTGAACGATATAGCGGTAATAGGAGCCGGTAGCTGGGGGACGGCGGTCGCAAACCTCCTGGCCAATAAGGGATATAGCGTGCATCTCTGGGCGCGAGATACATCTGTTGTCGAAGCGATTCGTGAGACCGGTCGCCATCCCAAATACCTGAAAGACATAGATGTACACGAAAATATAGCGCCGACAGTCGATCTCGAAGAGGCGATTGGGCCGGCGCATGTCGTGGTTATGGCTACTCCGTCGCATGCCATGCGAGACATAGCCATCAAGGCAAAAGGTCTCATTTTGGGAAATAAAAAAGTTGTAAGCCTTGCAAAAGGTGTCGAGCAGAATTCATTAAAGCGGATGTCGCAGGTCTTGGAGGAGATGCTTGCCCCCGAGATGCAAAACAAGATCGCCGTTTTGTCCGGGCCGAACCACGCTGAGGAGGTAAGCAAATATATTCCTTCTGCGACGGTGATATCGAGCAGGAGCAAAAGCGTTGCCGAAGAACTGCAAAATGTTTTTATGACGCCCTTTTTCAGGGTCTATACAAACCCCGATCTTGTAGGGGTCGAGCTGGGCGGAGCGACTAAAAACGTGATCGCGATAGCCGCCGGTATCTCGGACGGCCTGGGATACGGCGATAACACTAAGGCGTCCTTGATTACAAGGGGCCTCGCCGAAATGATTCGCCTCGGGCTCGCGATGGGCGCGGATGTCCGCACGTTCGCCGGTCTCGCCGGTATGGGTGACCTGGTAGTAACGTGTATGAGTAAACATAGCCGTAACCGAGGGGTCGGCGAGATGCTTGGAAAAGGTATGACGCTCGATCAGATTACCGGCGAGATGAGCATGGTGGCGGAGGGCATAAAAACCGCGGGCGCCATACGTGATATGGCCAAAGAGCACAACGTGTATATGCCGATAACCGAGCTTGTTACCGAGGTCTTACACGAAGGCAAGAACCCGTTCGCTTGCGTATCCGAGCTGATGATGAGGGGCGCCGTAGAAGAAATTCGCGGCCTCTCCTGGGAAACCGAGTAGGATTAGCGACTGCGAACCATACAGACAAGGAGAGAACTTATAGATGAAGATACTGCTGATTTCCCCACCGTGGATCAAAGTCCCACCGAGCGGTTATGGCGGCATCGAGTGGGTGGTTGCACTTCTCGCGGATGAGCTGGTAAAGAGAGGGAATGAGGTTGTTTTATTCGCAACAGGTGATTCCGATACGCTGGCCGACGTAAAATACTTCTATGAAGAGGGCCAAACTTCAAAGCTCGGAACGCTCAACATGACGATTTACGACTCGATCCAAGTAAGCGAGGCCTATAAAATCGCGGAAGAGTTTGAGATAGTCCACGACCATAGCGGCTTCCTAGGGGTTGCGTTTTCTCACAAAATCAAGCGGCCGATGCTTCACACGCTTCACGGGCCGTTTACCGCTGATACCTCGATGTTTTACACGCACTTTAAAGATGCGGCCTACTATAACGCGATAAGCGACTACCAGCGAAGTTGCCTGCCTATTCTGAATTATGTCGACACGGTGTATAATGCGATCGATATCCATAATTACCCATTCTCAAAAGTAAAGGATGACTATCTTATCATGGTCAGCAGAATCAGCGAGGCCAAGGGGACGCACCTCGCGATTGAAGTTGCAAAAGAGCGGGGAGAAAAGCTTATCCTGGTGGGAAAAATCGACCCGATCGATATGGAGTATTTCGATGCCAAAGTAAAGCCGCACATCGACGGCAAGCAAATAGTCTACACCGGCGAGATCGATGAGGCCGAGAAACGGCAGCTTTTAAAGATGGCGAAGTGTTTTGTGTTCCCGATACAGTGGCCCGAGCCGTTTGGCCTGGTTATGGCCGAGGCAATGGCCTGCGGAACCCCGGTTGTGGCGATTAGAAACGGCTCGTCCCCCGAAGTCGTTGCCGATGGGAAGGTCGGCTATATCGTCGAGACCGTAGACGAGATGCCCGCCGCGATCGACAATGCGCTTAAGATAGACCCCCAGGTTTGCAGGGATTATGTGCTCGCCAACTTCAGTCCCGAAACAATGGCGGATAAATACGAGCAGAACTACAGGAAGATACTAGAGAAGCAATGACAGATATAGATAAAGCGCTAGATAAAGTACTAGATAAAGCGATAGATGATGTGCTAGCTGACGTGCTATATGAAGCGCTTACTAATTGGAAAGAGCATCCGGAAAAATCCGGCATATTCAGCGACCTTGATGGAACCCTAAGCAAGATAGCCCCTACGCCGGCAGAGGCGATCGTTACGCCCGAAATGAGAAAAGTATTGCAAGACATTAATAAGAAATACGCGGTCGTAGGGATAGTGAGCGGGAGGGACTCAACCGAGGCCCGCAGGATGGTAGCGCTTGAAAACCTCGTTTACATAGGCAACCACGGTCTTGAGTGGCTGGAAGACGGCAAACAATTCTATGTACCCGAGGCATTCAACTTTTTCGGCCTGGCAGGAAACCTTGCATCTGAACTATCTGATATATTCAACGCTACGGGCTACTTCGTGGAGAGAAAGAAGCTCGGAGTGGCCGTGCATTATAGGCAGGTTGAGGACAAAGAGCAGGCAAAAGCGCGGATAGAAGAGGTATTAAAACCTATGCTTGCAAAATACCCTTTAAAACAAGCCGAAGGCCGGTATGTTATCGAGCTAAAGCCGGACCTGCCGGTAAATAAAGGTGACGCGGTAACGGTTATTGCGCTGCGTGCAGGCATCGAGAGGGCCATGTATCTGGGCGACGACGTGACGGATATCGACGCATTCCAAGCGCTTCGGCAATTAAGGGATGAGGGACGGTTGCAAACAGTATCGATCGCAATAGCCTCAGATGAGAGTGCACCCGCCGTCATGCAGGAGGCCGACTATGTGGTCCAGAGCGTCGATGCGGCGGAGGCCCTGTTGCGGTGGATGTCTTCTATCCCAAGGGTGAGATAAATGAAAGACCTTTTGGTGCATACGTGTTGCGGGCCGTGTTTTGTGTATCCGCACAGCATACTTAAAGACACATATAGAATAACGAGCTATTACTTCAACCCGAATATCCACCCGTCCATGGAATACATGAGGCGGCTCGAAACGCTGGCCGGGTTCTGCTCTTCTGCTGGGGTCGATTTGCGCGTCGGCGAGTACGACCCGCAGGTGTACCTGCGCGCGGTCGCAGGCAACGAAAACGACAGGTGCCGCACGTGCTATAGCATTCGCTTGAACGAGGCGGCCCGGTTTGCCGCAGAAAAGGGATACGATGCGTTCACGACGACTCTTCTGATAAGCCCTTACCAGAAGCACGAGCTGCTTAACCAGCTCGGAGTAGAAATCGGGAGCCATTACGGTATCGAGTTTAAGTACTGGGATTTCAGGCCAGGGTTTAGAGCGGGGCAGGAGAGGGCTAAAGAATTAGATATGTACCGGCAACCGTATTGCGGATGCATTTACAGCGAACTCGAACGGTACGCGAAGAAACTCAATACAACCATGGATGCTGTAAGGGGAAACAATCGTGAATCTCGAACAACTGGGTAGGGTTTTAACTATAGTGTGGTGTTACGGTTGCTCAGGCGGTAGGTGAAACGTTGAAAACGGCGGAATTTGACTACGAGCTGCCTAAAGAATTTATAGCTCAGGATCCGGTCGAGCCGCGAGATTCCTCGCGGCTTATGATTGTCCACAGAAACACGGGCGAAATCGAGCACCGTATATTTAGGGATATCGAATCCTACCTTATCCCCGGGGATTGCCTAGTAATTAACGATACCAAGGTTATTCCCGCACGCCTTAAGGGGCGAAAAGCGCATACAGGCGGAAGCGTCGAGATATTTCTCTTAAGCGAAGTCGAGCATAATCTCTGGGAAGCCCTGGTCAGACCCGGCAGAAGATTGAGCCCCGGCACTGAAGTCGTGTTCGGGGATGGCCGGCTGGTTGCCAGGATAGAAAAGCGCCTGGCAGGAGGGGAACGGCTCGTTGCCTTCCACTATGAAGGCGACTTTAACCAAGTACTCGAGGAACTGGGTGAGGTCCCGCTGCCCCCGTATATAACAAAACCGCTGGATACGCGGGACAGATATCAGACCATATATGCCCGCGAGCGCGGGTCGGTTGCGGCGCCAACCGCAGGTCTTCACTTTACACCCGAGCTTATGCGGAGCCTTGAGAAAAAAGGCGTCACCATTGTGGCGGTCAACCTTCGCGTGGGCCTGGATACATTTAGGCCGGTCAGAGAAGAAGTCGTCGAAGACCACAAGATGCACAGCGAGCCGTATAGCGTATCATCTGATGTCGCGGCTGTGATAAACGAAGCAAAGGGGCACGGCAACCGGGTTATCGCCGTCGGCACGACTTCGGTACGGGTTCTTGAAACCGCAGGCAAGGCGGGCAGGGTAGCGGCCGGAACGGATTCTACAAAATTGTTTATTTATCCGGGCTACGATTTTAAAATAATCGACGCCATGATAACCAACTTCCACCTGCCGAACTCGACGCTTCTAATGATGGTTGCCGCATTCGGCGGTCAAGGGCTTATAATGAAAGCATATCAAGAAGCGATCGCCGAGCACTACAGGTTCTACAGCTTCGGCGACGCGATGTTTATCGTGTAGAACAAGTAGAACAAGGGGACGTTGTTTCCTGTGGGTCCTTATTGCTGCGCAACATAAGTTAGGAAACACAGTAAACAACGTCCCCTATAATAAGTTAGGAAACATAGTAAACAACGTCCCCTATAAATAACTATAATAAAATAAGAATATGATAAAATTCCAACTCATCCATGAAGATAAAAAAACAAAGGCCAGGGCGGGTATAATACATACGCCGCACGGCGATATCGAGACGCCGGTGTTTATGCCGGTTGGGACGCGGGCGACCGTAAAAGCGATGACGCCGGAGGCGCTTAAAACGATCGGCGCGCAAATCATCCTCTCAAATGCGTACCATTTGTACTTAAGACCCGGCCATGACCTTGTAAAAGAGGCCGGTGGGTTGCATAAATTTATGAACTGGGACAAGCCGATTCTTACCGATAGCGGCGGTTTTCAGGTATTCAGTTTGAGCGAGATGCGAAAAGTAACCGAGGAAGGCGTCGAGTTCCGCTCAATAATCGATGGCTCGACACATTTCTTTACCCCAGAGAAGGTTATGGAGATCGAAGAATGGATCGGGGCCGATATAATCATGGTTCTCGATGAATGCACGACCTATCCATCCGAAAAGCAATATGTGGAGGGTGCGGTCAGGCGAACCTATGAGTGGGCCAAGCGCTGTAAGGCGGCCCACGTTACCGACCAGGCGCTGTTTGGGATAGTGCAGGGCGGCACATACGAGGATTTAAGAAAGATGAGCGCCGAGCTGACCGCCGAGCTTGATTTCCCCGGATATGCGATCGGGGGCTTAAGCGTCGGCGAGCCGCATACCCTTATGTTCGAAGTCCTCGATTACACCGTCCCGTTGCTGCCCAAAGACCGACCGCGTTACGTCATGGGCTTGGGCAATCCAACAAGCCTTGTCGAATCCGTTGCGCTTGGCGTGGATATGTTCGATTGCGTTCTCCCCACACGGATTGCCAGAAACGGCCTGGCTTTGACATCGGTCGGCAAGGTAAATATCAGAAACGCAAAATATGCGCGCGATTTTGATAAACTGGACCCAAACCACGATTGCTACACATGCAATAACTTCAGCAGGGCGTATTTGCGCCACCTCATTAAATCCGATGAGATCCTGGGGGCGGTGCTTTTAACCTGGCACAACCTCTCGTACCTCATAGATGTAATGGGTGAGGTAAGAACGGCCATTCTTGAAGACCGGTTCGCCGAGTTCAGGGCGGATTACCAGATCAAGCACGAGAAGGAATTCGGAGTAGTGTAATCAAGCCTTCGGCACCACTCGCCCACAGAAGGACTAGAACCGGCAAAAGAATGGAAGATAAGTATAGTAAGTAATTAAATTCAACAACCGGTAATCAGCCACGGGAGGGCGCCATGTTAAAAAGCCAAATCGGGGGAACCCAGCTCACCATCATCATCTACATTGTTATATTCGCCGCTCTGTACTATTTTCTTTTAGTTTTACCTCAACGAAGACGCGCACAAGAGCGGCAGAGGCTAATCGACAGTTTAAAAGTAAACGATGAAATAATCACCGTTAGCGGCATCATCGGGACCATAAAGAGCATAGGAGAGGATACATTTACGCTGCAAATCGACGACAATGCAACCGCCACAATGACAAAGGATGCCGTTGCCGTTAATATAACCGGGCAGCAGCGGCAGCAGCTTGAGCGTGAGAAAGCCGCGTAACCAATAATCTAGCAAAAGAAGGAAATACTGTAAGAATCTAGAATATAGAATAGTAATAGCACTTATTATACCCAGCAGGCATTGCGTCACTCGCGGTCGAACGGTATGGCGATGGATGAAGTAGTAAACGAAGCACAGAATGCAGAACTAATAAAAGAACTAAAACAAGAACCGATTAATGAACTGGATCAGTTCGTGAAATACCTGTCTGCCGAGCGCAACCTCTCGCCGAATTCCGTGGATGGTTACACGCGCGATGTCCGCCAGTTTTTGAAATTCATCGAAGCAACCGGCAAGCGCATTCAGGATGTCGACCACCGTACGATCCGAACCTACTTGGGCTTTCTGCAAAAGCAGAACTATTCCCGCAGGAGCACGGCCCGAAAACTTTCATCGGTTCGCGCATTCTTTAGTTTCCGGCAGCACCATAAGGGAATCGAAAAAAATCCAACCGAGATAATATCGGCCCCGAAGCTTGAGAAGAAACTACCAAATTTCTTACAAGAAGACGCCGTAGATTTACTCCTCGAAGCCCCCGACCAATCGACACCGTATGGAGTGCGCGATAAGGCCATGCTTGAGATGCTGTATGCAACCGGTATCCGCGTAAGCGAACTGGTGGGGCTCGGCCTGGATAGCATCGATTACGGCGCACTGGAGGTGCGGGTATTCGGAAAAGGCCGCAAGGAGCGAATAGTTCCGGTGCATAGCGCTGCGGCCGAGATGGTACGCACCTACATTAAAGACGCACGCAAGGCGCTGGTAAAAAAGCGAGACCCCAAAAAGGGAGCGACGACCGCCCTTTTCGTAAACTACCGGGGTGAGCGATTGACAACCCACGGCGTGCGGCTAATCATGAACAAATATGTCCGAGAGGTGGGCTTGAGCAGGGGAATTACGCCTCATGCGATAAGGCACTCATTCGCGACGCACCTGCTTGAGGCGGGCGCCGATTTGCGGTACGTACAGGAGCTTTTAGGGCACGTTGATTTATCGTCAACACAAGTTTATACTCATTTAAGCAAGGCTCGGCTTAGGGATATTTACATGCGCTCTCACCCGAGAGCTTAGCGTGAAAAAGCGGGGCAAGCTCTTTTAATAGTATTGTTAATAGTACTGCTAAAAGTACTGCTGAAATAGAAGGCCTTAGCCGATAATAACAAGCAAAGCAGGCAGTTGTACAAATAGATATTACAAGATTCGCTTTATAATCCAATATATAACCGGCAAACATTCGCTCGACGGAGGCCCAAGTGGAAACGAAAAAAAAAGCAAAGAAAGTGGCACCAGATGTAAGCCATCTTTGGCAAGAGTATAAAGCCACAAACCGTCAGGATTGCCGCGATCAGCTCATCATTAGCTACTCACCGCTGGTCAAGTATATCGCCAGCCGTATATCCGCCAATCTTCCGCAGAGCGTAGACCAGGCCGACCTGGTAAGCTATGGAATATTCGGGCTAATAGACGCAATAGAAAAATACGACACCACCCGCGAGATAAAGTTCGAGACCTATGCGATCACCAGGATAAAAGGCGCCATCATCGATGAACTCAGAGCCCTCGACTGGGTACCCCGCTCCGTCAGATACCGCGCGCGAGAACTCGAACGCGTCTACTACGAACTGGAAAACAAACTCAGGCGGGTGCCGACCGACGCAGAGGTCGCAGAAGCCATGGGCATGACCATTGAGGACCACAACGAACTGTTAAGTCGGCTCAGCTATACGTCAGTGCTGGCGCTTGAAGAGCTCTGGAGCGTCGGCGAGAAAGACGACAAGGTAAGTCTCATCGATAGCATCGAAGACACCTCCAGCCCCGACCCCTCCATGTCGTTTGAAATGGAAGAAATAAAAGACATCCTGGCAGATGCCGTAACAAAACTCCCCGAGCGCGAAAAAACGGTCATCGTGCTCTATTACTACGATAACCTGACCCTTCGAGAGATCGGCGAGATCTTGGGCGTTACCGAATCCAGGGTATCGCAACTCCACACCAAAGCGGTCTTAAGACTCAAGGCAAAAATGCGCAGCGCCCAGATTATTCAGCGCGAAGCGTAGTCCCGGCAACTAGAAGACTAAAACTTTCGTACAATCTAAGTACCCCTAACGCAATTAGCCAAATTTAACAACAGCTCATCTTTCGTTTTAGGCGGGTTGTCACGGTTCAGAAACCCCTTATTACTTAAATCATCATAAATATCCAGCAACCAAGGTCTTTCCAATTCCGCCTCTTCAAGGAGCTTGAGGTCATAGAAGATTTGCTCCGGAGTACCTTCTCCGATCACTGAGCCTTTATTCATAACAAAAATATAATCGGCCCAGGAGTAGGCGATATCCACATCATGGGTAGACATAATGACTGTAATACCGTCGCTATTTATTTCATCTAGCAGGCGCATTATCTGTCCTTCATGTTTTTTATCAAGCCAAGCGGTGGGTTCGTCACAGACCAAAACCCTTGGCTCCATGGCTAGAATGTCCGCAATAGCCACCCGTTTTTTCTGACCGTAGCTCAAGAAATGGGTCGGCTTATTCTTAAGGTCGGCAATTCCTGTGTCGTCCATGGCTTTTTTAACCCGTTCCTCAACGTCATTTCTGGATAATCCCAGGTTGATTGGCCCAAATGAGATTTCCTGCTTAACGCTTGAGGAAAACAGCTGGGTTTCAGGGTCCTGAAAGATAATCCCCACCTGCTTGCGCAATTCCAGTAGCCGATGATGCTTATAGCTTACTTCCCGGCCATCAAAGAATATTTTTCCCCGGTCCGGCCTCATCAGTCCGTTGAAGTGTAAAAACAACGTTGTCTTACCCGAACCGTTAGGACCTAAAAAAGCGATTCTTTTACCTTTAGGAATAGATATGGTGACATCAACAAGAGCTTGGGTACCATCAACGTAACTGAACCCTAACCCCCTTGTCTCTATGATCGGCTCAATAGACAAAATAGACCCCCTAAAGAAATCTTATATAACCGCAAGACCAGAGACCGGTTACCAGCAAGGCGGTTTCAACAAAGGTGATCATCAGCAGATTGCGTTTGGATAGCGTATAAGAGTTCTCCAACACGTTCAATTCGCCCTGGTAGCACCTGGACATTAGCGTTGTGAAAAGCATTTGTGAGTTGTGATGGGATTTCGTAAACAAGTTGGTCACCAGTTGTCCAAGAGAACGATAAGTGTTCTTAATATTAGCATAACCCCAGCGTGATGCCTGTGAGATGTAAATTCTATCAGTGGTTTCCAGGAGCACAAAGATAAACCGGTAGACCAGGGACATCAACTCGATGAAGAGGGGAGGCAGCCGCAGTTTCTTCAGCATGGCAAATATCTCCAACATCGAGGTTGTGAGGGAAAGAAAATAGAGGCAAGAGACCGCACCCAGAGCTTTGAGAAACAGGTTACCGGCCAGGGCAAGACTCACACCGGTCGCACCAAACCAATACCGTCCTATTCTAAATCCCCACAAGAAGGAATCCGGCGAGGTGGTGGTAAAGTTGAGAGCCACTGTCAAGACTCCTGTTACCAAGAAAAATAGCGGCAACGACATCAGCTTAAGGTAAAAGCGGGCAGGTATCCCGGCTACCAGAATTGACAGCACTGCCATAAACAAAATCACCAGCACAGAGGTAAGAGGTGCGGAAAAAGCCAGGCATATGACCATCGTTGCGAGTGCTAGAATGCTCTTCTCTATCGGATGCATGTCGGCTATCCTGTTGATATATGCGTACTGGTCTATTTTCAGCAAAACTCTACCCCTATCTGGCTTTCTATCAGGCTTCCTCGCTGGCGTCGGCCTCTTTTTTAGACTTCGAGGAACCTAAAAAATAGCCGATAAAGCCGGCCCCGATGGCCGCCTGCAGGGCGAAGAAAAAGGATTCAATTTCACCGCTGGGTGGCTCCCATATGGGTTTGAACCACTGTTTATAGCCGGGATGTACTTGCGCGATGGCCGTGGTGCCCTGGTCGTCAGCACCGCTGAACTCAGCCTTATGACCAACTAGAAACAGAGGCGAGGCCACTAACAATATTACTATGAGGATGAGTATGGTGTTGGTCTTTCTCATCTGCCGTCCACCCCTTCTAATGCACTGTTACCGGCTGTCAGCACGGTCAAATCCTCCAGTTCTTTTTTATTGTGAGCTGTCAGCAGGTTGAATACAACAACGGTCAATAAGCCTTCGCTGATTGCAAGTGGAATCTGGGTAACGGCAAAAATCCCTAAGAATTTTTCAAATGAAGCCGCAAAGCCCCCAATTTGTGCGGGAAATGCCAACGCCAATTGAGCGGCAGTGGTCACGTACGTGAAAAGATCTCCGAACACTGCCCCCAGAAAGACACCCACCCGGAGCGGCGTCTTTAGCTTAACGCAAAGTCTGTAGAGGCCCCAAGCCACAAGCGGCCCCACTACAGCCATGGAGAAGGTGTTTGCCCCCAGCGTGGTAAGACCTCCGTGAGCCAGCAGCAGGGCTTGAAAAATCAGCACGATAAACCCCAAAACAGACATGGCTGTCGGTCCGAACAGCACCGTCCCCAGACCAACCCCGGTGGGGTGCGAGCAACTGCCTGTAACCGAAGGCATTTTCAGGGCGGAAAGGACGAAGGTAAAGGCCCCGGCTAAACCCAGCAGCATTTTAGTTTCCGGGTGCTTCTTCACTGTGTTGCCGATGGAGCGCATACCTATAATCAAAAAGGGAAGTGTCATAACCCCCCAGAAGATACACCATTTAATTGGCAGGAAGCCTTCCATGATATGCATGGCATAAGCGTCGTTCGGGTAGTTGAAAAAAACGGTGAATATACTGAATAACATTAGAACCTTAAAGTACTTCCGGTTGTTTGCATCTTTAAATACTCTCAGCATCATAAAAGTCGCCCATCTCCTTTCAGCAAAAGTCAGTTAATAGCTTTCATAGCAAACCAGGTATGGCTACATCAACTATACATCGATCACACCCTTCTTCTTTGGCGTTCATAAAGCATCTGAATTTAAGACGCTCTCAAGCAAAAAATAATCCCGGCCTCATGGCCGGGATCGCGTTAAGATCAAGCTAAAAGTCAACACGGTCCTCTGGATGGGAGGCGCTCAAGTTGAAACTCCAGGCAGGTCTACTGGCTCATGGCTCGTTACTGGATTCCACCTTCCCGGATGCTACCATCCAGTGGTCTTTGGAATAGCTAACCATTTACAGTGGCCCCACCGCTCAGGACTTACACCTGATTCCCTATTATCCTCAGTTTTTCAAACCGAGGCACCTGGAGCTTTGCAAATATTTATTTGTTTAGTTTAAAAACATACCTCTTTAGAGAAGTTGTGTCAATTTCGAAATTTCCATCTCTTATCGCTTCGCGAGCTTTTAGGCTTAATTTGTCGGCTTTTGTTTTTTTGGAAAAAGAAGTGAAAAAGAAATTGACTAGCATATATGTGAATGCTAAGATGATCACTAAATACTCTGCCATGAAGACAGAGGACGGCTGGATAAAGAAACTAAAGACAACCGAACACGATTTTAAACGAGCCACGTAGGCTTATCGCTCACTCGAAAGTAGGCGAAAAGCTAGCGTGGTTTTTATTTATACTCGTGAATAAGAAACTAGTTCCAGAACACCATAATTATTGTGTCATTCTGAGCGAAGCGAAGAATCTAGCGGGCACTCACGTACTTCTGTCACTTAAGTATGTCTAAGCTTTGATTCACTGTGCTAAGAAGTCTTCACCCTAACTCTATCTAAGCTTAGACCCTCCTGCATAAGCAGAAGGTTTCTGCGCCCAAGATTCTTCAGTCGCATTCGCTCCTTCAGAATGACATGCACAGAAAGTAGGATGTCGCGGTACTAGTTTTAGAAAGGAAGAAAAGATGCATATACCAGATGGTTATTTAAGTCCGCAAACAAGTGGCGTGTTGCTGGCAGCTATGACTCCTATTTGGATTAAGGCCTCGCAAAAAGTAAAAAAGACGCTTAAGGCAAAACAGGTACCGCTTTTAGCGATTGGCGCTGCCTTTGCATTCACCATTATGATGTTTAACGTACCGCTGCCCGGAGGTACGACGGGACATGCGGTGGGAGGTACGCTTGTAGCAATTGTCCTCGGACCATGGGCGGCTACAATTGCGGTTACGATTGCGCTTGTTGTCCAAGCTATCTTCTTTGGAGACGGAGGCATACTCGCTATTGGCGCCAATTGCTTTAACATGGCCTTTGTGCTGCCCTTTGTAGGCTATTATGTATACCGGGCGATAAGCAGCAGGGTAAAAGATAACTCCCGCCTACAGGTACTCGCGGCCGCCATCGGCTCTTACGTCGGTATCAATGTAGCGGCTTTGGCAGCAGCAATTGAATTTGGTGTACAGCCATCACTTTTTCACACAGCAAGCGGCGCAGCTCTTTATGCGCCGTACCCACTGTCGATAGCCATTCCGGCAATGGTAATTCCGCATCTGCTCGTGGCAGGTGTTGTTGAGGCTATTGCGACCGCTGGTGTGGTTGCTTACTTGCAGCGATCGGATGAATCCCTGTTGAACGCAGAGCAGATAAAAGCAAAATCAAATGGCTCACCCGAGCTTATTGCCCAACCGTAGTTAAAGCATAAGGAGGAAAAACTATGTGCGGTGATACTACAAAAAGTAAAGCAAAGCTCTGGATTGGTCTTGTTGTTATGATAATTCTTACCCCCCTAGGACTGTTGGCATCTGGAACAGCGTGGGGCGAATGGGGCGCTGATGGGGTAAAAGGACTTATCGGTTACGTACCTAAGGGGTTAGAACATTTTTCGGATTTCTGGCACGCCCCCTTACCGGATTATACATTTAAGGGCTGGGAAGAAGCGCCGTTTTTGCATAGCGCCTTTGCCTACATCGTCTCTGCTGCAGTCGGCGTTGCCATTGTTGTGGCCTTAGCCTATTTGTTGGGTAAGCTACTTGCTAAGAAAGAAAAGGATAACGGAGTCCTTAATAAAGGATAGTTATGAACTCGCAAACATTGCCCCGGTGGCTTACGCAAAAAGAACAATTCAATACGGCTGAGGAGGAATTAAAGTCTAACAAGCGACATAACTTTCTTGAAAAGACGCTTGTCGGCATATCCTCAGCGATAAA
>Ga0210030_1000343_pt1 | contig 35165 bp, 38 predicted proteins | sample CryGeymeta201523_FD_183986 | JGI IMG/M metagenome (GOLD analysis project Ga0210030, IMG submission 183986) | Groundwater microbial communities from Crystal Geyser aquifers in Utah, USA - Crystal Geyser metaG 2015-23 (SPAdes) (version 2) | ecosystem: Environmental > Aquatic > Deep subsurface >...
GTGTAGTGTGCAGTATGCAGAAAAAACCTTCTTATTGGAAAGGCATTACTTCGCCTAGACGCGTTCAGCGGCAATCACTGTGAGTGCACCCCAGATTCTTCGGCTATCGCCTCAGAATGACACATCTGACTCTTGTGCTTTAAGCTGCCTACTCCCTACTGCTTACTTATTTACTGCTTACTGCTTACTTATTTACTGCTTACTATTTACTGCTTACTGCTCATCCAACATTTCTTCTTTGGGTACGTCCCTTACTATTTTTGCAGGCGCTCCCATGACGAGTTTGCCGGCCGGTACGTCTCGGGTTACAACGGAGCCGGCGGCGATAAACGCCTCTTCGCCTATCGTTATCCCGGGAAGCAGGATTGCGTTGCCGCCCACCCGCGCGCCCTTCTTTACGTGAGCGCCTTTTATATATTTGAACCGCTCTTCGGTGCGGCCCATGAAATTGTCGTTTGTCGTCGTAACGCAAGGGGCGATAAACACACGGTCTTCAAGCATCGTGTAGGCGGTGATGTACGCATTTGACTGCACCTTGGTATAATCACCGATAGCCACGCCGTTTTCAACACAGACACCCCTGCCGACCAGCGAGTAGTTCCCGATTGTACAATTTTCCCTGACAGATGCCAGGTCCGCCACCATGGAATTGGTGCCGATGGTTGTGCCCGCGTAAAGCACCGCGCCCGAGCCGATGATGCACCCCTCGCCCACCTCAAGCGGCTTAAAGGGTTCGCTATAGGAAAGGGTGCTTGTTTTTGGCGGCCTCGGCTGCTTGCCGACAACGGCGCAATCGCCTACAACGGTGTCTTTGCCGAGTTTTGCCCCTTCGTGGATAACCGCGTTATTGCCGATTTCAACGCCCTCGGCAAGCTCGACGCCGGCCATGATTACAACGTTGTGGCCGATTTTTACGTCGCGTGCTATGCGGGCGGTGCTATCGATAAATGCCGCCACTCTAGCCCTCCGCTATCGTCACAGGTTTACCGCCGCTTTTAAGGGATTTCTGCGCGGCCTCGAGCACTTTTACAACGCGCAAGCCGTTATAGCCGTCGCTTCGCGGGCGCTGCCCGGTCTGAATCGACTGGATGAAGTGCTCGCACTCGGCCCTCAGCGGCTCTTTCATCTTAATACTCGGGATGGTGATATCGCCAAAGCGCAGCGTGAGATCCTCACCGTAGGTTCGGTAATCGGGATTGACGCCGACCCCTTTATCGTAGATGCGTATCTTCTCCGAGCTTTCCATATCGTCAAAGACCGCCATCTTCTTGTTGCCGACGACGGTAAGTTTGCGGGTCTTGTGGGGGTCGAGCCAGCTTACGTGGATATGGGCCATGGTCTTGTCTTTAAATGAGATCGAGCAGAACACGACATCCTCAATCCCTTCGGTAATGTACGACTGGCCGCGGGCCGAGACCTCAGCCGGCTCTTTTCCTCCGAGAAGGTAAAAGATGATCGATATATCGTGCGGGGCCAGGCTCCAGAGCGCATTTTCATCCGTGCGAACCTGGCCGAGGTTGAGTCTCTGGGTGTAGAGATACTGGATATCCCCCAGCTCTCCCGAATCGATCAAGCCCCTCATGTAATCAACCGCCGAATGATATTCAAGCAGGTGCCCCACCATCAGGATGCAGCCCGCCTTATCGGCGATATCGATGAGTTCCCTTGACGTATCGCTACTCAACGTAAGCGGCTTTTCAACCATCGCGTGCTTTCCTGCAAGCAGGGCCTTTTTCGCCAGGTCGAAGTGGGTAGCCGCCGAGCTTGCAATAACAACCGCGTCGATTGACGGGTTATTTAAAAGGTCGTCGATCTGCTGCGTTACTTCTACCTTGGGATAAAGCGCCTTTACTTTTTTCAGGTTGTCGGGATTTAAATCACAGCACGCAACCAGGTTGCTCTCGGGCATTTGCTCATAATTGCGGACTAGATTCGGCCCCCAATAGCCGTATCCGATAACTCCAACGTTAACCAATGGATCCCCCTATTATATTCTTACGATATGGCTTCCCATAAGACTCTTAAGTTTGTTTCTGGTATCGACGATAAGTTTCGCGTTGTCGGCCACCATGTTGTAATCGACTTCGGTGTGGTCCGTCACGACAAGCACGCAATCGCTCTTGGTGACGATATCCGGCGTAAGCTCAACCGACGTATATGTCTTCGTATCGATAATCTGCTCGTCGACATACGGATCGTGATAGAGGATATGCGCCCCACGCTTCTCAAGAAGTGATATTACTTTAAGCGCCGGGGATTCTCTGGTGTCGCCGATGTCTTTCTTATATGCAAGGCCGAGGACAAGAACATTCGAGCCTTTGATGCTTTTCTCGTGCTCGTTAAGGGCCTCGCCTACCTTTGATACCACGTAATACGGAATGCTTTCGTTTGTTTTCCCGGCAAGCTCTATAAACTCGGTGTGAAAATCATACTGGCGCGCCTTCCAGGACAGGTAAAACGGATCGATCGGTATGCAGTGCCCGCCAAGACCCGGCCCCGGTAAAAACGGCATAAATCCAAACGGTTTTGAGGCAGCGGCCTCTATTACTTCCCAGATATTTATATCCATGCGGTCGCATAAAAGCATCAGCTCATTTACCAATGCTATATTTACGCACCTGAAGATATTTTCTAAAAGCTTTGTCATCTCGGCGGCTTTGGTCGAAGACACCGGCACGACCATTTTTACAAACTGTGAGTAAAAGGACCTGGCATGCTCGGTGCATCCCTCGGTCACCCCACCGACAACTTTCGGCGTGTTGTCGATACCGTAGGTTTTATTACCGGGATCGACCCTCTCCGGCGAGAATGCCAAGTAAAAGCCCTGGCCGACGGTGAGGCCGCTCTCTTCGAGCATCGGAAGGACCACTTCTTCGGTGGTGCCGGGGTATGTCGTACTTTCAAGGATTACCAGCTGGTCTTGCTTTAAGAATTTGGCGATCTCGGTTGCCGCAGCACGCACGTAGGATATATCGGGCTCATGCATCTCATTTAGCGGCGTCGGCACGCAGATGCTGATGACGTCCATCCGGGCCAGAGCTGAAAAATCCGCGGTTGCGTCGAACCGCCCGGTGTCGACCAATTCTTTTATTGCAGCCTGATCAACGTCGGGGATATAACTCTCGCCTTTGTTGATCATGGCAACTTTTTCTTTATCAAGGTCGATACCGGTAACCTTAAGGCCTGCTTCCGCTATGGTAATGGCCAAGGGAAGCCCAACATACCCCATACCGATAATGCCAACACGGGCAGTCTTCTCGTTAATCCTATCCGCCAAGGACATCAATAAATCATCTCCACATAGTAACAAGCTCTTAGTACATAGTCTACATCAAGGTGATTAAGGTGCTTTTTATAATCCCCATTCACCTATATTATTTTACCGCAAATGTTAATTCCCCTTCGGCAACGATATCGCCGTCAACCGAGGCGACGGCTTTTCCCTTACCGATGGGACCCTTTACTTTCGTTATTTCTACTTCAAGAACGAGCTGATCGCCGGGAACGACCTGTCTTCTAAAGCGAAAACCGTCAATGGCGCCAAAAAAGGCGATCTTCCCTTTGTTCTTCTCAAGGCTTAGGATCGACACGGCACCGACCTGCGCCAGGGCTTCGACGATTAAAACACCCGGCATTACGGGATAGTCGGGGAAATGACCGGTAAAAAACGGCTCGTTTATCGTGACGTTTTTAAGTCCCTTTGCTCTTATCCCAGGCTCGAATTCAGTTATCCGGTCGATCAACAAAAACGGGTAGCGATGAGGAATAATCTTTTGTATCTCGTCTATCTCAAGCACCGTTATATCCTCCAAATCGTGCATTCCCTCGGAACGCAATTCGACGCCCCTTAAGGATGTCGCATCATAATACCTGGCAAAACATTCATCTTTTGATATTAGCGTTTTTCCCAAATTTAATCAAACGCCGACCGGGTTACTGCACCATTACTGCACCATAAACTTGACTGAAATCCCCTGCTGAATTATGCTACTAAAGTGCCTAATGCCTAATTCCGAAGGAACGGGCAAATGCATACTTATTTTATTTGAGGGCCGCATTCTGTCATGAAGAAAATTCACTTTATTATTATAACGGTCGTTTCGTTACTATTTATAGCGGGTGCCGCAGTGGCCGTTTTTTGGCCCGATATATTTCCCCAGGAGACCACCGAGTCCCGTGCAACCGTTGACAGTACAACCAAAACTACAATTGCCGAGGCTACGGCAACCGTGCCCGAATTTACCTGTCCGCTTGATGGAGAAGCCACGGGCGAACAACAGAGCCTTCGCCGGCCGTTTGCGGTTATGATCGAAAACCATCCGGATGCACGGCCGCAGTCGGGCTTAAGCAAGGCGTGTGTTGTCTATGAAACGGTGGCCGAGGGCGGCATCACCAGGTTTATGGCCGTCTTTTTGCACAATGACGTGGGTAATATCGGCCCTGTTAGAAGCGCGCGCGAATATTTCGCCGATTTGGCCAAGCAATATGATGCCGTCTATGCGCACTGCGGCGGGCCGACAACGATTTACGACGTCATTAAAAACCTTGGCCTGGCCGATCTCGATCAATATTTTAACGGCGACTACTTCTGGCGAATAAAGACCAGACACGCCCCGCATAATCTATACACGTCGACCGATTTCCTGCGCAAGGGATCGGAGGCGCATGGCTACAACCAGCAGGTATTTTTTCAGAAGTTGAATTTCAAAGACGACGAGCCGCTTGAGATGCGCCCGGCAACCGAAACCGTTGTAATCAACTTTTCCAAACCGTTATTCCTGGTAAGATATGATTACGACCGCCAGACTAACACTTACAAACGCTTTATGGTCGGCAAGCCCCATATCGACCCCGATAACAACCGGCAGATTTCGCCAAAGAACGTCGTTATACAGTATGCGCCCATCTCAAATATCGCCGATGATCCCAAGGGCAGGATGAAGGTTAACCTGGTTGGGACCGGCCGGGGCATCGTCTTTCAGGATGGGAAGACTATCCAGGCAACTTGGAACCGTGCTACGGTCACCGATCCGACCCGTTACTACGACCCAACCGGCATCGAAATAAAGCTCAACCGCGGGCAGACGTGGTTTGAGGTGGTTGATCTTACGAAGCCTTAGTTACTTTGCTACCTTAAGTATGTTTGAGCGCTCCCCTTTGCTGATTCGCTGTATATTGGCGCCCAGCGCTCGAAGCTTGTGTTCGAAGTTGTGGTAGCCGCGGTCGATGTGGTAGATGTCGGAGATTTCGGTTACGCCTTCTGCGGCAAGCCCGGCGAGAACAAGTGCGGCGCCTCCCCGTAAGTCGGGGGCCTTAACGGGAGCACCGGTAAGCTTTGGCACACCGTTTATGATAGCATGACGACCTTCGGTTCGTACGTCGCTTCCCATCCGATTGAGTTCATTAACGAACATGAACCGGTTTTCAAAGATATTTTCCGTGATGATGCTGGTGCCATTGGCCATGGCAAGGAGTGCCATGAACTGAGTTTGCATATCCGTTGGGAATCCGGGGTGCGGCAGGGTCGCGATATCGGTTGGATTGATGCACTTGCAACCGGCAACCCGTATCCCCGCATCAGAGGCAATGACCTCGGCCCCGATATCCCTGAGCTTACTGATGACCATCTCGAGGTGCTCGGGGATGGCGTCTTTAACCATGATATCGCCGTTGGTAATGGCGGCCGCAACAAGCAATGTCCCAGCCTCGATCCTGTCAGGAACTACGCGGTATTCGACGCCATGGAGTTTGTCGACCCCCTCGATGCGCATGGTCGGGGTGCCCGCCCCTTCGATTTTTGCGCCCATTTTTCGTAAAAAGTTAGCGAGATCAACGATCTCGGGCTCGCGCGCCACGTTTTCTATAATGGTTACACCCTCTGCAAGCGTTGCCGCCATCAGCAGGTTTTCGGTAGCACCGACGCTCGGGTAATCGAGGGCTATCTTGCTCCCCACCAGTTTTTCGGATATCGCCTCGATGAAACCGTGACCGACCTCGATACGTGCGCCGAGCATTTCGAGGCCGCGTATATGCATATCGATCTTGCGCGAACCGATGTTGCAGCCCCCCGGCATGGCAACCCTCGCCCTGCCGAGTCTCGCAAGAAGCGGCCCCAGGACAATGATCGAGGCGCGCATCTGGCTGACCAGCTCATACGGGGCTTCCGCATAGAGCGAATAACCGGGTTTGATCTCAATGACATCGGGGTCAGAGTAGCTGATGGAGGCGCCGAGCCTTTCGAGGACCGCCGCCATGATTTTGACATCGGTGATAAGCGGTACGTTGGTGAGCACCGTCTGCTCCTCGGTTAACAACGCCGCCGCCATTAACTTAAGCGCAGAATTCTTGGCGCCGCCTACCCTCACGGCGCCGCTAAGCCTATTCCCACCCTGGACAACAAATTTGCCGCTCATATAGTTAGTTCCACTGGTTGGTTCCATTAACATCATAACTTCCCCGAGACGCACCACATAAAAACCAGGGTAAGCTTTTGTAAGCCTACCCTGTTAAAAAGAATAAAGGAGAATAAAGTGATGGTCAACTTAAAATCGTCGATAATCCCAGCCCTTTACGGGCTGCCATCATTTATGCAGCCATTATTTATATTAGTTATCCGTTACGTTAAATTAACCGTTACGTATACTAACCGTTACGTCGCTGGGCAACCTTGATCCTGAGAAGCGCTTTTCTTAAGCTAATCTCGGCTGCAACTAGAGCTTCGTCATCTGCCTTGGCCTCAGTAAGCTCTCTCTCGCGCTCCTGCTTTTTCTGCTCGGCACGCGATACATCAATTTGCTGAGCCAGCTCGGCCGCATCGGCCAGCACAGTTGCCTTGTCATTGCTGAACTCCAGGTAACCGCCCAAGACTGCAATATATTCTTGCCCATCGTCGTGCTTAACCCTCATCTCGCCTATCTCAAGGGGCGTGACGATCGGAATATGACCTGTCATAATTCCAAGCTCGCCCTCTACGCCGCGTACCACGACCATCTCGGCCTCGCCGCTATAGACGATTCTCTCAGGGCTAACCACTTCGCACAATAGCTTGCGATCAGCCATGTATGTAAACCTCCAAATTTAAGAAGCTTAAGAAGCTATACTGTCGCCATAAGCGTTTCGGCTTTGGCTATAGCATCGTCAATCGTTCCAACCATACGGAATGCCTGCTCAGGCAACGCATCGTGCTTGCCCTCGACAATCTCTTTAAAGCCGCGGACAGTCTCGGCTAGCGGAACATATTCGCCCTTCATGCCGGTAAACGGCTCAGCAACGTTAAACGGTTGGCTTAAGAACTGCTGTATCTTCCTCGCCCTCTGTACGATTAGCTTATCTTCCTCAGAAAGCTCGTCCATACCGAGGATGGCGATGATATCCTGAAGCTCTTTGTACCTCTGAAGTATCTGCTGTACGTTACGAGCAGCGTCATAGTGCTCCTGGCCTACAGCGTCCGGCTCAAGAGCCCTCGATGTAGATTCGAGCGGGTTGACCGCCGGATAGATACCGATCTCAACAAGCGCCCTGTCCAGAACTGTCGTCGCATCCAGGTGCGTAAACGCTGTCGCCGGCGCCGGGTCGGTCAGGTCGTCGGCAGGTACGTAAATAGCCTGTACGGATGTAACTGATCCCTTACGGGTTGATGTAATTCTCTCCTGCAAATCACCCATCTCAGTTCCGAGTGTAGGCTGATAACCTACAGCGGATGGCATACGTCCAAGAAGCGCCGAAACCTCTGAGCCCGCCTGGGTAAAGCGGAAGATGTTATCGATAAAGAGAAGAACATCTTTTCCCTGGTCGCGGAAGTATTCCGCAATCGTTAGCCCTGCTAAGCCAACGCGAAGACGTGCGCCCGGCGGCTCATTCATCTGACCGAACACAAGTGCTGTTTTATCGAGAACGCCGGACTCTTTCATCTCAAGCCACAGGTCGTTTCCCTCACGAGTACGCTCACCTACACCGGTGAACACTGAATATCCGCCGTGTTTGGTGGCGATGTTATGGATAAGTTCCGTAATAAGAACGGTCTTACCTACACCTGCACCACCGAACAGACCGATTTTACCACCCTTAACATACGGTGCGAGAAAATCGATAACCTTAATACCGGTCTCAAAAATCTCGGTAGTCGGCTGCAATTGATCAAACGCCGGTGGTTTACGGTGAATCGGATAACGATCGGCCGCATTAACCGGCCTGTCATCATCGATGGCTTGCCCGAGAACATTAAGGAGCCTTCCCAATGTTCCCTCTCCGACCGGCATAGTAATCGGTGCGCCTGTGTCGACGACCTCCATGCCCCTTACCAGGCCATCGGTAGATGACATAGCTACCGCTCTAACTTTACTTCCCTCTAAGTGCTGCTGAACTTCGGCGATAACCTCGACTTTGCCTCGCGGCGTATCGGCCGAAATCTTAAGAGCGTTATAAATTGGCGGGATTTCGTTGGGCTCGAACTCTGCGTCGAGAACAACACCGATAATCTGAACTATTCTCCCTACGCCCATTTACACTTCTCACCTCTATTCTTACTACACGTAAATAGTGGCATTACTGCCATAATTACTAACGAAAACTCACAGCTCAAGGCCGAAAGCTTTCGCTTCCTCCCTAGCTCTAGGCTCACGGCTCAAGGCAATTATGTAGTTATACTTAATAATACCTACGTTAATCGATTGGCTTGAAAGGCCTAAAGCCTTCAGCCTAGAGGAATCCTTGCGGATTCTTGCCTTGAGTCGATTATGCTTCTTTCAGCGCGTTGGCGCCGCCTACGATCTCCGCAATCTCTTGCGTAATCTGCGCCTGGCGTGCTCTGCTATACCATCTGGTGAGACTATCAATCATATCACCAGCGCTATCAGTTGCGTTCTTCATTGCCGTTCGACGAGCCGCTTGCTCGCTCGCGGCTGATTCCATAAGGGCTCTCAAGACCACCGTATCCACATACCGCGGCAAGAGATCGTAAAGAACGCGCACCGCATCAGGCTCGAATTCATACGAGGCTGTTTTGCCGGCCTCTTGCTCTTCGCCCTTGGTTATCGCCTCCTGCTTGATCGGCAGCAGTTGGTGAACGGTAGTTTTCTGCTCCATTATCGATTTAAACTGGTTAAATACGACATACACCTTATCGACGGTGCCCTCTTCATACGTCTCGACTACTCTATCAGCAACCTTCTTGGCCTCGATGAACGTCGGATTGTCGGAAAAGTCCGTGTGGGCCTCTATGATATCGTACCCGACAAATCTCAAGTATCCCAGGCCTTTTCGACCGACGACAATAAACTTAACGTTTTTGCCCGCTGCGGTCTCTTGCCTAAACAAAGCCTCGGACTGCCTTAAAATATTCATATTAAAGGCACCGCATAAACCTCGGTTGGATGTGACCGACACTATGATAACGTTCTCGATGTTCTCATGCACCTGCAGGAGCGGATGACTATCCACGCCGACATTCTGCGCAACGTTATTAAGAACATCCATCATTTTAAGAGCATACGGACGTGCCGACTCGATTCGCGCTTGAGCCCTTTTAATCTTCGCAGTCGCAACCATTTCCATGGTTTTGGTTATCTGCCGCGTTTTCTCAACGCTTTTTATTCTGCTTAAGACCGCTCTAGCTTTTGACATTATCCATCATCCTTACACTACAGAGATGTGCCGACAAACATCTGCTTGAACTCGTTGATGACTTCACCCAGTTTTTTCTCGGTCTCCTCTGAGATTATTTTCTCTGCAGCGATTGCTTTCGCTATATCGGGATATTTACTGTGGATAAGCTCAAGCAAGCCGGTTTCAAAGCCTTTGATCTTCGGGATATCGATATCGTCGAGGTAGCCGCGAACACCGCAGAAAATAGCGATAACCTGGTCCTCGGTAGACATCGGTGAATACTGTCCCTGTTTCAGCAACTCAACCATGCGAGCGCCTCGTGCAAGCTGTGCCTGTGTGGCTTTATCCAAATCGGAGCCGAACTGGGCAAACGCCTCAAGGGCACGATACTGCGCCAGGTCAAGCCTTAGACCGCCCGCAACCTGCTTCATGGCTTTTGTCTGCGCGTTACCACCGACTCGGGATACCGAAATACCGACGTTAATAGCCGGACGAACGCCTGAGTAGAAGAGATCCGACTCAAGGAATATCTGGCCATCGGTAATTGAGATAACGTTGGTCGGGATATACGCCGAAACATCGCCGGCAAGTGTCTCGATAATCGGCAAAGCGGTTAGCGACCCGCCGCCGAGTTCGTCACTTAGTTTACATGCCCTCTCAAGAAGCCTTGAGTGGAGGTAGAAAACGTCACCCGGATACGCCTCGCGGCCCGGTGGACGCCTCAGAAGAAGCGACATCTGACGATAAGCCTGCGCTTGCTTGCTCAGGTCATCGTAGATAACCAGGGTATGTTTTCCGTTATACAGATAGTGCTCAGCCATAGCGCAACCCGAGTACGGGGCGATATACTGCAACGGCGCCGGGTCGCTCGCTGGGGCGACAACGACAATCGTATACTTCATCGCATCGTACTTCTCAAGGGTCTCAACAACCTGCGCAACGGTTGATGCTTTACCGCCGACCGCAACATAGACACAAATAACACCAGTATCTTTCTGGTTGATAATTGCATCGATTGCGACGGCGGTCTTTCCGGTTCTACGGTCGCCGATAATAAGCTCGCGCTGCCCACGGCCTATCGGAATCATGGAGTCAACGGCTTTAAGGCCGGTCTGCAGAGGTTCCTTAACCGGTTGCCTCTGAACGACGCCTGGGGCCAGCCACTCAATCGGGCGGTAGCCCTCCTGATTAATCGGGCCTTTACCATCAATGGGCTGTCCTAACGCGTTAACGACACGGCCAAGGAGTCCTTCACCGACCGGAACTTCAGCAATTCGTCCGGTACGTTTAACGATGTCTCCCTCATGAACCTGTAGGTAGTCACCAATAATAACGGCACCCACGTTATCCTCTTCGAGGTTAAGGGCGAGTCCCATTACTCCATTGGGAAACTCCAGCATTTCGTTGGACATTACGCCGCGCACACCGTGAATAATAGCGATACCATCTCGGGCTTCGAGAACCGTCCCAACCTCTTCGATTTCTACTTGAGGTTCGTACTTTTCAATTTCTTGCCTCAGAAGCGAGGCAATCTCTCTCGACTTGATTCTCATACACCTTCTCCTTACCCCGTTTGAATTAACTTTTCGCGTAAGCTGTTCAAACGTGATTTTACGCTAGCGTCAATAATTTGATCGTTCGCATAGATCAACATTCCGCCATAAATACTCGGATCGACTACTGTCTCGAGTATTACTTCTTTTTGAAGCGTTTCTGTAAGCCTGTTCTGCACTTTTACTTTCAACTCATCGTTGAGAGGAACCGCGGTTATTACCTTCGCCACCGTCCTTCTGCTTTGCTCATCGAGCAACCTTTCGAACTCGTTACGCATTTCGTTAAACAAGTTCTCACGGTTGTTGTCGAACATCACCCAGAAGAAGTTTCGCGTTAGGACCGATACCCCCTGAAGGAATACCTTATTGAAGACGTTTTTCTTCTCTTCGCTTGTAATTTTGATCGATTGAAAAAAGCCCTCGAACTCAGGATCGGCAAACAGCTCACCGACAACGTCAATTTCCTGGGCTACCTTTTCAAGTTCGCCCTTGCCCTGAGCCGCCTCGAATAACGCTTGTCCGTATTCCCTAGCTACCTGTTCGCCTCTCATTATGAGCGACCCACTTCACTAAGGTATTTTTCGATGAGCTTGTCGTGTGCGTTTTTATCAAGCTCTGCTTCAATGACTTTAGATGCCAATTCAACGCTGATGTTGCCGACTTCCGCCCGCAACTCTTTGATCGCCTGCTCGACGTCGCGTTGAATTTGCTCGTCGGCTTTTGCGACCATGCGCTTGGCCTCTTCATCGGCCTTGGCGACAATTTCTTGTCTTAAGTTTTCGCCGAGTTGTTTACCCTCGGCTATGAACTGCTGTGCCTCGGCTCTCGCCTCGGTTAACTTTTCCTCATAGTCTCTGAGCAAACGTTCTGCCTCTAGCCTTGCGTGTTCTGCCTGCTCGATCGACTCGCGTATTTTACGCTCACGTGCGTCCAGCATCTGGACAATCGGACCGAATCCGAACTTACCGAGCAACACTACCAGAAGAAAGAACGCTATAGCCGTGTAGACTATCAGGGGTTGGTTTAATGCAATCATTTGCAACCACCCATTTCTTAGAACAAATGATCTAGTCCTTGTTTTTTTGTCTTTCTCCTACTTTGAGAACAGCAAGATGCTGATAACGAAGCTATAAAGTGCAATAGCTTCGGCGAACGCGATGCCGATAAACATCGTCGTTCTGAGAGTTCCTGTGGCCTCCGGCTGGCGTGCCATACCCTCAAGTGCCTTTCCGGCGAGGATACCTATACCGATTCCAGGGCCGATAGCACCGAGACCTATTGCAAGGCCTGAACCAAGATGTGCAAGAGAACCTTCCATTTAAAGATTACCTCCTCTCTCTAATTCCAAATGTATAATCCTGATTACTTATTTTAGTGATCGGGATGCATTGCTACGCCTATGTAGACCGCCGACAATATGGCAAAGATATACGCCTGGATAAAGGCGACGAATATTTCAAACGCATCCATTATGATGGCGAATAAAAACGGAAATGGCGCTACTGCCCAGCTACCAAAAAGAATTATAAGGCCCAACAGTGCGCCGACAACAATATGGCCTGCAAGCAAGTTGGCAAAAAGTCGGAGGGCCAGTGAGAGAGGTTTCGCTAGCTGGCTCACGATTTCGATTGGGTAAAGGATGAAATAGAGCCAAGTTGGCAGGCCGCTAGGCGCAAGATTCTTAACATACCCGAAAGGACCCTGTTTTATCATTCCCATCAACACAAATGTTGCGAACACTATAATCGCCATCGTCGCCGTAAAATTAATATTCGCCGTTGGGGAGTTGGAACCAGGGATCAAACCAAGAAGGTTGTTAAAGAGGACGAAGAAGAAAATAACGCCGATAAATGGAAGCCACTTCTTACCTTCATGCCCCATGTTGGGATCAACGATGTCCATCTTGATAAACTGAACGAGTGCTTCGATGGCATTCCTGAGACGACTGGTTGGAACCAATTCCTTTGCTCGAGCGGTATACAAAATAAGGCCGGCCACAATGATCGTAGCGAGCCATACCACAACTACCGCTTTGTTTATTGAGAAATCGATACCGAGGAGATGCATCCCCGGTCCATGGGGAAGTGGGATTCCAAAGAACTCGTAGGCGTGCTCGTTCGAGAGGCTAAATTCATTTAAAAGTTCAGTCAACACGTTGCCGCCAGCTGCTTCTGCCGCCAATTTAACTACTCCTTTCTTGGCTTATAAGCCAGGTAAACTAATCTCTTAACCAATTTTTAACGCTTATGGCTAATACGACTGTAAAGCCAACTGCGATTGTGACCAGCACAACCGGCAAGTTCAATTGCACAATACGCGACACGAGAAATGCCAGCAACCATAAGCCGATCAGTCGTATCCAGAAACCGGCTACAGCTATACCAACCACCGCACCAGCCGATTTCTTCAGATATCGATCCGATTTCTTAATGAAACCAGTGGAACTCAAAACATATATGCCGAGCAAGATAAGCCCGACGAAGGCGCTCTGTAAACCCAGCAACCCTTTGAAGTACCATCCCGCCACCAGCGCTCCCGCCCAAAATGGGAGCCCGTAGAGTGCGATCTCTTTTAAATTAAACGGGGGCTTATGACGCAGGCTTTTACTTCTTCTACTTTGAGGAGCCACGCTTGCGTTGCTCCTCTTTCTGCTCTTCTTCAGTGATAATGCGGTACATATTCAAAAACCCTGCTATCGAACCTATCACTATCCCTACGACCAGCGCCCACGGACCCTTATAGCCGGTAATCCGATTAAAAGCCCATCCTAGGAAAGTTCCGATAAGTACCGCCGCTACCAACTCAGTCCCAAGAGATACAAATCTCATCAGGTCATCAGAAGAAGAATCCGGGGTATTTTCCTGCTTCTTTTTGCCTATCGCTTTGTTTTTGTCAGCTACGTATTCTACGTGTTTCTCAGCTCTTTGTTCTGTTGCCGCATCGCCTTGTTCTTCGACGTCGTCGCCTTCAAATTCCTGGTCCCAGTACGGCCAACGGTCATCATCAGATTGTAACATTTGTAGCATATTACGCTCCAACCCTTAGAATTCTACAATAATTTTCACATAGTTTCAATAGCTTGGTTGCCTATTTTAACGAACATCGTTAAAAATGTAACGTTCAAAAGTGCTGCTAGGCCTAGAAAGAGAGCTTCTTAACCTTGATACCCGCTTCGCTAAGTAATTCCTCGGATAGGGAGTCCGGGTACCCTTCTTCGTAAAATATTTCCGTAATGCCCGCGTTTATTAACATTTTAGCACACAGGACACAGGGCTGGTGAGTGCTATAGATCGATGCTCCTTTGACAGCTACCCCATAGAGCGCAGCCTGGATGATGGCGTTTTGTTCGGCGTGAAGGCCGCGGCATAGCTCATGGCGTTCACCGGAAGCAATCCCCTTCTCTTCACGGAGACAGCCAACATCGTAACAATGCTTTATACCAGAGGGCGCACCGTTGTATCCGGTGGCAAGAATTCTTTTATCGCACACCAGAAGCGCACCGATTTTGCGCCGCAAGCAGGTGGAGCGCTGTGAGACTTGCTTCGTGATATTCATAAAATACTCATCCCAGGAGGGACGGATATCGTTCATAGATTTCCCTTCTAAACCCCAACCGTGAGGCTTTTATAAATCGGGAACGCCCCGCACATGCTGATGATCTCGCCCTTGACGCGTTTAAGGACGGCCTCGTCGTTCATGGATTCGAGAGTGTCGGCGATCAGGCTCGAGAGGTGCCTGGTTTCGGCTTCTTTGAGGCCGCGCGTCGTAATCGCCGGCGTGCCGAGACGAATACCGCTGGCCACCGAGGCGCTTCTCGTTTCAAACGGGATTGTGTTCTTGTTGACGATAATGCCGACCGAAGCCAGCACGTTCTCGGCATCTGCGCCGGTAATCCCCTTATTCGTGAGGTCGACCAGCATCAGGTGCGTATCGGTGCCTCCCGAGCAAATTCTAAAGCCCCGCTCGGTCAAGGCCGCGGCCATCGCGCGCGCGTTTTCAACGATTTGCGCCGAGTACACTTTAAACTCATCGGTCATCGCTTCTTTGAGGCAAACAGCTTTAGCGGCCACCGTATGCATCAAAGGCCCGCCCTGAGTGCCCGGAAACACCGCTTTATCAAGGGCTTTTCCATACTCCGCGCGGGCCAAGATAAGACCGCCGCGCGGGCCGCGAAGCGTCTTATGTGTGGTTGAAGTAACGATATCGCTGTAAGGTACAGGGCTCGGATGGACGCCGGACGCGACAAGGCCTGCAATATGGGCGATATCCACCATAAGGTATGCGCCGACCTCATCGGCAATCGATTTGAACGCTTTAAAGTCGATGATTCTGGGATACGCACTCGCCCCGGTCACGATCATGCGGGGTTTGTGTTCGATAGCGAGCTTTCGTATCTCATCGTAATCGAGTTGTTCGGTCTCGTGGTTCACGCCGTATGCAACCACGTTATAGATTTGTCCCGAGATATTTGCGGGGCTGCCGTGCGTTAAGTGACCGCCGTGCGGCAACATTAATCCCATGATCGTATCCCCGGGCTTTAGAAGCGCCAGGTAGACGGCCGCATTCGCCTGAGAGCCGGAATGGGGTTGCACGTTGGCATACTCGGCCCCAAAGAGCTCTTTTGCCCGATCGCGGGCCAGGTTCTCGGCGATATCCACAAACTCGCAGCCGCCGTAGTAGCGATGCCCCGGATACCCTTCGGCGTATTTATTCGTCATGACCGATGCCTGTGCTTCAAGCACGGCATCGCTGGCGTAGTTTTCTGAAGCTATAAGATCCAGCGTGTTTTGCTGGCGGGTCAGTTCTCCCTGGATAGCCTGCCAGATTTGCGGATCACTTACTCGTAACGTCATTGCTCACTCCTGATTGTTCTCGATCTCACTTATCTTACTCACGCGCTCGGCGTGTCGTCCACCTTCAAATTCGGTCTTGAGCCAAACCTTTAATATCTCCCGGGCCATCGCCGGGCCGATAATACGCGACCCGACCGTAAGGACGTTTGCATCGTTGTGCTCGCGGCTAAACCTCGCGCTCACGGGTTCGCCGCAGTTGGCCGCCCGAACGCCTTTTACCTTATTCGCCGCGATGGCGACGCCGATTCCCGTGCCGCACACAAGCACACCGCGATCAAACTCGCCGCTTGCCACCTTCTCGCCCACCGCCTTGGCAAAAACCGGGTAATCCACGGATTCTTTGCCGTTCATCGTGCCGACATCAAGGAACTCGATTCCCTCCTGCCGGAGAACTTCCTTAAGTTCTTCTTTCATGCCGTACCCGGCATGGTCGGCGCCTATTACGATCCTCAAACTCCCTTACCGCCTTTCCTGAACCTACCGTTAACACAGTCTTTTAAAGGATACCCCGAGCTTACAGGCTTGTAAAGCCCCTAGCAGACAGTGGGGAGTAAGCAGTAAGCAGCATTAAAACTTACTAAACTTATCAAATCTTTATAACCGTTATAGCTAAAATTGTTCTGTATCACTGCCTGCTCTCTACTGCTTACTTAACCCCAATTTTGCACTCAGGTCCTTCCATGATAAAAACCCTTCGCGGATGAGTTTAGGCTCTGGCGATGAAACATCCACAACCGTAGATTCGATCCCGAGTTCGGTTGTGCCGCCGTCGACGATATATGATACGCGGCCCCAGAGGTTTTCTTTGGCCTCGTCCGCGGTCTTTGGGCTCGGGTTATCGGCTATGTTGGCGCTGGTTGTCGCGAGCACAACGCCGGCAAGCTCGATTATCATCCTTGAAATAAGGCTATCGGGACAGCGAATCCCCACTGTCTCGCTACCGGCCGTAACTTCATCGGGCACTATCGGTTTTTTCTTAAATATTAAGGTCAGCGGGCCGGGCCAGTACTCTTCGATCAGTTTTTTAGCGACCGGATTTACTACTCGAGCATACCGCTCGGCATCCGCAGGATTAGCGATCATCAGTATTAAAGGCTTATCGGCAGGGCGTTCTTTCGCTGCAAATATGGCCAGGTCCGCTTCGGGAATCATCGCGTTTGTGCCCATCCCGTAAACGGTATCGGTGGGAAAAACGATAAGTTTCCCCGCCCATGCCGCTTCTGCAACCGGCACCAGCTGCTCCGTCTTGGGATTATGCGGGTCGATGGCGACAAGTTTTGTCTCTCTTGGAACAAATCCTGCCATATTACGCCTTCCGTGCCGTAACGATGCGGTCGATGCCCCGGTAGTCTTTGCGGACTTCAATATCCTTGAAGCAGCCGACCTCTTTCAGTAATGCGACGATATGAGGAGCCTGGTTGATTCCGATTTCAAAGAGCAGCATGCCACAGGGCAATAAAAACTCCGGGGATTGGCGAACGATGTTCCGGTAAAAATCGAGCCCGTCCTCGCCGCCGTCAAGGGCCTCCGCCGGTTCAAATTGGACCTCCCGCTGCAGGGCGGCAAGCTCGGAGCGCGGGATGTACGGCGGGTTTGAGACCACCATATCGAGCCGCCCCCGCAAGTCGCCAAGGCCGCTCAAAACATCGGAGGCAATAGCGTGGACTCTGCTATCAACCCCATACGTGCGGGCGTTTTCTTCGGTAAGCGAAATCGCCTCCGCGGATATATCGGCTGCATAAACTTTTACCTGCTTATACTCGTACGCGATGCTTACGGCGATCGCACCGGTACCGCTTCCTATGTCGGCAACGGTTCTGGGACCGCCGAGATTGTTAAGTTCAGAGAGCGCCGCCTCGACCAGAAGCTCTGTCTCGGGCCTCGGGATAAGCACACCCTCACGACATGCCAGGTCGAGGTGCCCGAACTGCTGGTGCCCGAGGATATACTGAAGCGGCTTTCCCGTTAGCCTCTCCTTTATGACTTTATTTACAAATTCAAGCTCGGCTTGGGTAAGAGCATGCTTCCTGTTAAGGTAAAGCTCCGCTCTGGAACAACCTAACGCGTCTTCGAGAATTCTCTCCGCCTCGACCTGCGGGTGTAACACAGCGCCACCCTCCAGCCAAAGGGTGGCCCAGGTAAGAACATGATGTATTGTCTCTGATGTTACATCTAAAACTTTATCTATCACAATCACTGCACCTTACACCACCTGCTTGAGCTTCTCCGCCTTATCGGACGAGGCCAGCGCGTCGATTACATCGTCGATTTCTCCTTCGAGAATCGCCGGCAGGTTGTGAACCGTAAAGTTGATGCGGTGATCGGTGACCCTTCCCTGCGGGAAGTTGTAAGTCCTGATCCGCTCACTGCGGTCTCCGGTACCGATCTGGGAGCGCCGCTGTGCGGTAAGCTCGGCCTGCTGCTCCTCGAGCATCTTCTCATAGATGCGCGCGCGCAGGATTCTCATCGCCTGCTCGCGGTTTTGCAACTGGCTCTTCTCGTCCTGACATGAGACGACAAGGCCGGTCGGCAGGTGCGTTATTCGCACCGCGGAGTCGGTGGTGTTAACCGACTGACCGCCCGGTCCGCCCGATCTAAAAACATCCACTTTAATGTCGTTCGGGCCGATCTCGACCTCGACATCCTCGGCCTCGGGCAAAACGGCAACCGTAACCGTTGAGGTATGAATCCTCCCGCCGGATTCGGTAACCGGAATCCTTTGAACCCGGTGGACTCCTGACTCGTATTTCAGCCTGCTATAAACGCCATCGCCCTTGACCTCGAAGATAACCTCTTTAAAGCCGCCCGCATCGGATGGGCTCGAGCTTAAGACCTGTATCTTCCAGCGTTCGGACTCGGCGTAGCGGCTGTACATCCTGAAGAGGTCGCCCGCAAAAAGGCTTGCCTCATCGCCGCCGGCGCCCGCCCTGATCTCGACGATAATATCCTTCTCATCGTTCGGATCCTTTGCTACCAGCAGAAGCTTAATGTCTTCCTCAACTTTTTCCCTCTCCTCGCGCATGGACTGCAGTTCGGCGCGCAGGAATTCTTGCATCTCGTGGTCTTTCTCTTCTTTGACCATTTCCCGGGCGTCGGCTATCCCGCTTTCCAGCTCTTCCAGGCGCTTGACAAGGTTGACAAGGGGCGTCATCCCGGCGTGCGCTTTTGCGTAGTCGCGATACTTATTCTGATCGCCGATTACCGCCGGGTCGCTTAATTGCTCCGTTATTTCGTTATACTTATTTAAAACTTCTTGTAATCTTTCCAACATCGTAATCACCAATATTTCTAGCCGTTAGGTGTGCTCAAGCAACACAAAAGCTGCAGATACGCCCAACTCTTACCAACTTTTAATTATAGTAGAAACGGGATGAGATTAGAAGTAATGACCGCATCATTCGGCAATGCGAACCTAATGTGGAATTGACATGGCACACTAATAGTAGACATCTTCCTAAGGGATAACTTCTAACCGCATACGAGTTGCGAGTGGTTTTGTCGCGCTATGAAGACTCGAGCTCGATCAAAACCAGGCTGGTTTCGGTATCCGGTTGCTGACCGTTGCTTGGAGCGGTCTCTTTTGTTGCAAATCCCTCTACGCCCTCAGCCGCGAGGACACCCTTAAGCGCATAGATCGCGACTTCAAGCTGCGATTCATCGGGCTCTTTCGTGGTAAGTTTTTGAAGCGCCAGGCCCGGCCACGTGAGAATCTTCATCATCCGGTTGTTGCTGTATTTCGCGGCAAGCCTGGTTATCTCGTAAGAGATACCGGCAACCACAGGGATAAGGATTATCTTGCCGGCGATCCTGGTAAACACGTTTGTCGTTGGAAGAAACGAGAACGCGAGGATGGCGACCACCATAACGATGAGCATAAAGCTCGTGCCGCAGCGCACGTGAAGCGTTGTATGTTTGGCGGCGTTTGCGGGGGTCAACTCCTCACCCGCTTCGTAGGTGTGGATGGTTTTATGCTCCGCTCCGTGGTACTGAAAGACCCGCCGAATATCCTTGAGCTTCGATACCACGGCGATGTAGATAACAAAGATGCTGATCCTGAATGTCCCCTCGACGAGGGCGAACAGGACACGGTTGCCGATCAGTTGATGGGCGGATCTGGTCAGATAAAACGGGACGACCATGAACAAGCCGATGACCAAAACGAGTGCCAGGCCTAAGGTCGCCACCATCTCTTTAGGTGTGATCTCCTCTTCCGCCTCCCCGAGCGAGAGGTTTGCGGAAAGAGCTATGGTTTTTACCCCGAGAATCATGGTTTCGATTAAGACAACAATGCCCCTTAACAGGGGTTTTTTAAGAATAGGCCAGCGTTCACCGATTGATTTCGAGCGCTCGGTAATATCGGTAATTTCGCCTTCCGGCGTTCGTACGGCAAGGCTCCAATATTTGGGGCCTTTCATCATAACGCCCTCTATAACAGCCTGGCCGCCGTAGTAAGTTTTGGCCACGCTAGCCTATCCCCCTTATTCTGCAGCTTCTTTTTTAGCTGCTTTGGCTTCCGGTTCCTCTGCATTCGATCCGGTAACTGTTAGACCGTATTTCTTCTGGAAACGCTGCACCCTACCACCGCTGTCGACGAGCTTCTGCTTACCCGTGTAGAACGGATGGCACTTCGAGCATAGCTCTACTTTTAACTCTGATTTGGTCGAGCGGGTTGTAAATGTCTCGCCGCATGAGCACGAAACTTTTGCCTCGACATAATCAGGATGAATATCCTTCCTCAAGCCTTCCACCTCCAAAAAAATAGTCCACAGCATTTCAAACCTACCTGCCGTGAACTCTTGACCTCGGCTAAACTGCACTAATCGTAGCACAACGAGTTCGGAATGACAAATCGTTTTTAAGAAGCCGGGAGCCAGAATATCTTACTCCAGATTCTTCGGCTATCGCCTCAGAATGACACCTACCAAACCCTGGTTCGTAATCTGCCTATTGCCTACTAGAACCCACTCTCTCACACACCTTCTGGCTCCCTGGCTCCTGGCTCCTGGCTTCTAATCTCATTCTCGACCCTAATAATTACTGCTTTATCTCGATTTACCGATTTGCATCAAGAAATCGTGGTTGGATTTTGTCTCTCTCATCTTGTCGATGAGAAGCTCGATCGCCGCGCCCGAATCAAGCGCATGCAGAACTCGTCTAAGTTTCCAGATAAGTTGGGCCTCATCAGGCGGCAAGATAAGCTCTTCTTTCCTGGTACCGGACTTATCGATGTCGATGGCCGGGAATACCCTCTTGTCCGCCAGCCTACGATCGAGATGAAGCTCCATGTTGCCGGTACCTTTAAACTCCTCAAAGATAACCTCATCCATTCGGCTGCCGGTATCGACGAGCGCGGTTGCGAGGATCGTCAGGCTGCCGCCGAACTCGATGTTCCGCGCGGCCCCAAAGAACCTCTTCGGAGGAAACAGCGCCGTTGAATCGACACCACCGGAGAGAATCCTCCCGCTTGCCGGGGCTGTCAAGTTGTAAGCCCTGGCGAGCCTGGTGATACTATCCAGCATGATGACGACATCGCGCCCGTGCTCGACAAGCCGCTTCGCCCGCTCAAGGACAAGCTCGGCAACCGCGACATGGTTGTCGGCCGGCTGGTCGAAGGTCGAGCTTATTACCTCGCCCTTAATAGAGCGCTCCATGTCGGTGACCTCTTCAGGTCGTTCATCCACCAGTAAGGCCATCATGTGCACTTCCGGATTGTTGGTCGTCACCGCGTTGGCGATTTGCTTTAGAATGGTGGTCTTTCCGGCTCTCGGCGGGGATACGATCAACCCCCTCTGCCCTTTTCCAACCGGGGCGGTCAAATCGATAATCCTGGTCGTAACGTTCTGCGGTGTCGTCTCGAGCCTAAACCGCTCGTTGGGATAGATCGGGGTGAGCGTTTCAAACTGGGCCCGCTGGCGTGCCGATTCAGGGTCCGAGCCGTTAACGCTTTCGATCCTGAGAAGCGCGTTGTATTTCTCGGTATCCTTGGGCGGTCGTACCTGGCCCTCGACCTCATCACCGCGGCGTAAGTTAAAGCGCCTGATCTGCGAGAGCGAAACGTAGATATCTCCTTCGCTCGGCAAGTATCCCTGGGTTCGCAAGAACCCGTATCCTTCACCCAGGATATCCAAGATACCCTTTTTAACCAGGAGCTTCTCCTCGCGCTCGCGCACTTCAACCCGCTGTTCGTATCGTTCAGGGGCTCTCGGCGCCTCGACAACGGCTTCTCGTGTCGCTGTTGCGACCGGTGCGACCGGTCGCGGTGCCGTTCTAGTTGCGGCAGCGGAGTCGGAAGTTCCGCCGCGCTTGCCTCGTGCCTCTACAATTGCATCGATAAGTTCTTTCTTTCTTAAGGTGGAGACACCGCCAATGCCCAACTCCATTGCAATAGGCTTTAACTCTGCTAAAGTTTTTAGTTCAAGCTGTGCTTTATCCACTCTTTCACCTTCTTTCGTAACTCGATAATTTTTAACGCATTATTTGGGTACTGGGCGGTCTATTAGATTTATTAGGTCTATTAGGTCTATTAGGTCTATTAGGTCTATTAATTTATTGGTGAACATATCTCCTGAAGCTTTTTCCAATCCGCTAGAAATCGGTCGATTCCTGTATCCGTAAGCGGGTGCTTGACCATAGCTTTTAGTATGTTATATGGGACTGTCGCTATATCTGCGCCAACTTGCGCTGATTGGATCACATGAAGAGGATGCCTAATACTGGCTGATATGGTTTCTGTCTTACTATCATATTTATCGTAGATTGACACGATTTTGTCAAGCTCCTTGATGCCATCATGCCCGATGTCATCCAGGCGTCCGATGAACGGGCTGACGTACGCCGCGCCGACCTGCGCCGCCAGCATCGCCTGGTTCGCAGAGAAGATAAGGGTCATATTTACCTTGATCCCCTCGGAGCTGAGTTGCTTGGTTGCGGCAAGACCTTCTTCCATCATCGGAATTTTTACGACGACGTTCGGGGCTATCGCTGCAAGTTCGCGCGCTTCCTGAATAATGCCGTCCCTCGTCATACTGATTGCCTCCGCGCTTATCGGGCCATCGACGATTGCTGCGATTTCCGCTATCGACGTCTTGAAATCCTTACCCTCCTTGCTGCAGAGGCTCGGGTTTGTGGTAACACCGCAGATTATGCCCAGAGAATGCATCTCTTTAATGTGCTCGATGTTTGCGGTATCGATAAAAAGTTTCATCTATTCCTCCCGATTATTCAAAATCCTCCCGGTCGAGCACGCTCATCGCCGTTTTGTCCTCATTTTCCGGCGGTCCTAACACATGATTGAGGACCTGCTCGAGAGCGCCGGTTATCGTCGTATCCAGGCTATGGCTCGATATGACCGATATGTCATATTCTCTCGCCAGGTTGTTTATGTAATCGCCGATTCTTCGAATCGATTCGAAGTTTTCTTTATACCGCTCAAAGGGTCTCGCGCCTTCGGTCTGCAACTCCCTGATATAGAAATGGCTGCGGTGCAGGTCCTCATCATCGACGGTGATGATCATCGGGATAACAAATGCCTTCTCGTACATCGGGGTGTTGATAAACCCCGGTACGACGTGAACGCCCTCGATAACGACGTTTTGGCCTTCACGGATAGCCCTGTCGACAACCGCCCTGATACTTACCGAGACGATCTTAACCTGCTCGATAAAACCGTTGATAAGCGGGTCTTTCTCAAACGACTTGTTAACCGCCTTCCACGCCATGAACGATGATTCATGTAAAGACGGGATCAGGTCTTTTGATAAAACAGCGCGCATGACCTCGCGAAGCGAGTCCGTCGCAACGACATGCGTGATACCGAGACGATGCGCCACCGCGGTTGCAATCGTCGATTTACCTACTCCGGTGGTGCCGCCTACCAGCACTATGATGGGCCGGTCGACATTTAGAAGCGCCTGCCAGCGCCGGTATTTATTCGCGTAAAGCTTTCCCTGGTGTTTGAGAAGCACATGGTAAACAAGCTCTCGCAGTTCGTCTACCTTTATTGAAAAGCGCCCGTCATCCACGAGCTGGCGCTGTATCAGCCGGGCTATCTCGTAAGAGCGACTCGGAGGAAGACCCGTTGCCATAAGCGCAGATGCCATCAGTCCCTTTGAGTATGGCAAGCCGTGCTGATCATCGCTAATCACGATTTGTTGAGGGACATCCTTATCTTTATTCGTGTCTTTATCAATGTTAGTGTCCATCTTTTTTTCCGTCCCTTTGTCCAACTTCTTTCCGCCTTGCAAAATTAGTTTCAGCCTTATTGCCGATCCAATTGACCAGATCTTCAAGTTCGCCGTCGCCCCCGATTGTTACCGGGATGTTATCCATATAAACAACGTCGAGTCCTAAGTCCAGCCCCACACTGGTTACTATATCCACCGCCGCCGCTTTAAGCTCGGTGAGAAGCGCTGTAAACGTTCCCCTGGCGGCATCGATCTCTTCCCTGAGCGCCTTCCTGTTCGACAGGCTGCTGCTTGCTCCGACCACCTCAGCCCCATAGGTTTGCTCCAGGTGCCTGATGAGTTTACCCTTCATCGAAGCGGGGGCCGTAGTTGCAAGAAAAATTTTCTTGCCGTCGATCGGATGCAGTGGTTTGGGCCGAAATACGGTATGAACAATTCTAGCTTCCGGCTTAGTTTCACGAATAATTTTATCCAATTGCTCGATCTTATCCCTATCGGCCAACGGCGGCTCGCACATTGAGAGTATTATCAAATCTGAGAGTAATACTCTATATGTACCAAAATACCCGCCGATGTAGTCAATGGGCTGGCCGGCATCGATGATAAGAACGTAGGCGTCGGCCAATACCGGCGGAAGCGCCGAGCCGGATCCCTCCAATACCACAAAATCCACATCAAGCTCGTTGGCCAGTCTCGCCCCGGCTGCGACATTTGAGACAAACGGCTGCCCCGCCAGACCGCCCCCGCAGCGCCTACAGCCAATTGCGGTAATTCTACTGGTCAGGGCATCTTCCAGATAATCCGATGCCGCATGCTTACCCGAGCGCGCCAAATTCAGTAGAAACTGCGGGGTAAGCTCGATCTCGCGCCCCGCGATCATCTCGGGCGATTGCGGGCCACCGCGCCCCATAGCGATAACGCCGGGATTAAAACCCGTCTCGTCGAGACACCGGCAAATATACCCTGCGATTGCGGTTTTGCCAACCCTCTTTCCCGTACCGATTACGCTTAAGGATGGCTTTTCCAGCACATCTTGAAACACGGGTGGATAAAACCAGAAATCCGCGCCGATATACGGGATACCCTTGGTAAGCACGTGGCTCGCATATAAGAACCGTTTTTTGTAATCGATAACCGGCTCGTCGCTTAGGTCGATAACCATTTCCGGTGTAAACCGCTCGATTGCGGTCATAATGCCCGTGAGCGGTTCCGTCTCTTTAACGACCGGGCAACCGAGGTCGTCGAAGTCGCCCTTTTCGGATATTTTTTCAACCCCGCCGACAAATACCGCCCCGGCCACCTCATAATCATACTGGTTCTTAAGGACATCAAGGGCTGATTTAATAACGGGTGGGTAGTGCTCGCCGTCGATTAAGGCAATAACACGGGCTATATCAAGCCACCTCCAGTTAACGCTCCGGCCTCGACTTTTTCCCACTTACAATACTTGCGCTCATCGCACGAAAACTCCGCGATGAGTTCCTGCGAACCATAGGGATATTTCCTAAATATCTTTACTTTATCATCGGGATCGATCTGGATAATGTTATAACAGGGTTTGGTCCTGCCTCTTAGTCGCAGCGTGCAGGCCGTTCCCGCGTTCACCACCACGAGATTCTCCAGGCGCCATACGTACGGGACGTGCTTGTGCCCGCACAAAACAAGGTCGACGCCGCTCTGGATGAGAACTTCGAGCAAGTCCCCGGCGTCGTGAACCATGCTTCGCTCCCTGCCCGTCCCCGGTACGGGAAGCAGATGATGATGAAGCGCAAATATTTTAAAGAACCCCTCGTCTTTGAACCCATCCCGGACCCAGCCATAGCGTTCCCGGCCGATCCTTCCGTTGTCTAAATCCGGCTCGCTTGAGTCGGCGCTGACCACCCGGATGCGGTCAAACGACAGCACGCTATCCCTTTGGCCAAAAAGCTCTTCAAAGTGCACATAGCCAACATTACGCGAGTCGTGGTTTCCCGGCAGGAACAACTGCGTTTCGCATTCGAGCGTGGAGAGGAACGTCTGCGCCGTCGCGTATTCCTGTCTGAAGCCCTCGTTTGTTAAGTCTCCGGTGCAAATTACGGCATTTGGCCTGAGTTCGTTTAGCTCCTCTATCGTTCGGCTCATCAAATTCGGGATAAAATATTGGGAGCCGACGTGCAAGTCTGAGATATGCGCAATAGTTATTACGCCGTCATCAGCCATAGAATTCACCCTTCTCACTTTCACTAAATGTCGTCCATTGGATTTGTAGGCGAAGATAACAAAAAATAGAGTCAAGAATTACCTTCTTGAGAAATATTATAGGTGTGCTTTATAAATCTGCCTTTATTTTACCTAATCTGGCCGGTTGGTCAACCATTATCGAACTTCGGTCGCAATCTTGACGTCGCCGCTTGTGAGAGTTCGCTACCGAAATATTGGCTGCTAATTTCTCGAGATAACGCGCGCGCCTTCCAAATCAAATTCGGCTTGCCTAATCGAATAATCCTGATCGCTTTCTATGTCGGCAAGCGCTTGATTAATTTCTTCAACGATATGCGCTTCTTCAGACCTGTCGATGATGCACACTAAGCTCGGCCCTGCGCCGCTTAGTGCCATTCCCGCGCCCGGTATGCGCCCTACCAGCCGGATGATCTCAAGCAAGCCCGGTATCAGAGGCGCCCGGTAAGGCTGGTGCAATTTATCCTGCATGGCTGTAGCAAGTAGACCGGCGTTTCCTTCTAGTAACGCCGCAACCAACAAGCTCGAGCGCGAAATATTAAAAACCGCATCGCCCATTGAGATATCTCGCGGCAGCACCCCGCGCGCCTTCTTCGTCTCAAGCATGGTGCCCGGGATAAGAAGCAGCGGTTTTAGTTTTTCCGAGGGCGCATAGGATGCGATCCGGTGGTTTGCATCAACCGGGTACGAGATGGTAAACCCGCCAAAGATCGCCGGCCCGACGTTATCGGGATGGCCCTCTATCTCGGCGGCGATCTCGAATAGATTCTCTTTGGGCACGTTCGCATGGGATAGCTCGTTTGCCGCCATCAGCCCACCCACGATCGCCGTCGAACTCGAACCGAGCCCGCGGCCCATAGGGACATCGTTTTTGATGGTTATCTTAAGCCCCTTGAAGCTGAAACCTACCTCTTCAAACAGGCGTTTTGCAGATATTAATACGAGATTGTTCTCGGTGGCGGACGGCCTGGGACCGCCGTCTTGAAGGATATCGATCTCAAGACCGCTTTCGATCTCTTCCACTTCAAAGCTGTTGTAAATGTTGAGCGCCAAGCCCAATACATCAAAGCCCGGCCCTAAATTCGCCGACGTTGCTGGGACTATTACTTCGACCAACTTGTATCCCTTACCTATCCGAAGATAACCTTTTCCACGGCCGGGAACGTCGCCTCTGTCTCGATGGGCGTTCCGCCCGATTTTATAGCGGTATCGGGGTCTTTCAGTCCGTGGCCGGTAAGCACGCAGACCACCTTTGCCCCTTTGGGGACGCGGCCGATGGAGATCATCTTACGTAAGCCCGCAACCGACGCGGCGGATGCCGGCTCGGCAAACGCGCCTTCGGTCGCGGCCAAAAGTTTATACGATTCAAGTATTTCTTCATCGGTTACCATATCGATAAAGCCGCCCGAGTCTTTTGCTGCGGCTTCGGCTTCCTGCCACCTCGCAGGATTACCTATCCTGATGGCGGTCGCTATGGTTTCGGGCTGTTCAACGGGGTGCCCGAGAACTATCGGGGCCGCACCCGCCGCCTGGAACCCTATCATCTTGGGCAGCGTATCGATCTTACCGGCTGCGGCATAATCCCTGAAACCCCGCCAGTAAGCGGTGATATTTCCGGCGTTGCCGACCGGGATAGAGAGGTAATCCGGTGCTTGCCCTAGAACATCGCAGACCTCGAACGCCGCGGTCTTCTGCCCCTCGATCCTGAATGGGTTAATCGAATTGACCAGAGTAATCGGGTACGCCTCGGAAAGCTCGCGCACCACTTTTAGGGCCGCATCAAAGTTACCCCTAACCGCCACGACAACCGCACCGTGCATAAGCGCCTGAGACAGCTTACCCAGGGCGATCTTGCCCTCCGGGATAAGCACGACACACCGAATCCCCGCACGCGCCGCATATGCCGCAGCAGAGGCGCTGGTGTTACCGGTCGATGCGCAGATTACGGCTTTTGAGCCATCCTCAAGTGCCTTACTTAAAGCAACCGTCATTCCCCTATCTTTAAAGGAACCGGTGGGGTTAAGCCCCTCGTATTTAAAATACAGCTCGACTCCAAGCTCTTTTCCTATGTTCACCGACGGGATAAGCGGCGTGTTGCCCTCAAGCAACGTACACACCGGCGTCTTATCCGTTACCGGAAGATAATCCCAATACTCTCTAATTAGTCCCTTCCACGCCATCTCTTAGCCTTCCACTCGTAGAATATTGCCGACTTCTGCCACAACATCCAGTTGTTCTATTTTTTTAAGCGCCCTGCGCATGCTCTTTTCTTTCACCAGATACGTGCCGAATACCAGCTCAGCGTGACCGTCGCGTGTATTCTTCTGTATGGCGGTCTCGATGCTTACGTTGTTGTCGCCAAGCACCTTTGCGATTTTTGCAAGCACTCCAGGCTTGTCAAGCGCATCGAGCCGCATATAGTAACGCGATTCGATATCATCAACCGCTTTTACCTTCTTGTGCTCGAAGCAGCCGCAGGTCATGCTGCCCACTTTATTGAGGCTGATATTCAACGCGACCTCAAAGACATCACCCACGATTGCGCTCGCCGCGGGGAGACTGCCGGCGCCCGGCCCGTAAAACATAACCTCGCCCACCGCATCCCCTTCAACGAAGATCGCATTCATAACGCCCGCTACCGAAGCCAAGGGGTGCTTGGCCGGAATCATGGTCGGGTGCACGCGCACCTCCATGCCCTCATCGTCTTCCTTGGCCACCGCGAGTAGCTTAATGATATAGCCCATCTCTTTGGCGTAAGCGATATCTTCGGGAGTAATACCCATGATACCCTCGGTGTAAACTTTATCGGCGGTCACCCGGCTGTTGAACGCGATGGAAGCCAGGATGGCTATTTTAGCGGCAGCATCGTGGCCCTCGACATCTGCGCTCGGATCGGCCTCCGCAAAGCCTAGGGCTTGAGCTTCTTTAAGCGCCTCGTCAAGAGAAGAGCCCTCCTCGGCCATTTTCGTAAGAATATAGTTGGTGGTTCCGTTGACGATACCCATAACGCGATGGATGGCGTTTCCGGCCAAGCTGTGCTTCAGCGGCCGGATAATCGGGATGCCGCCGCCGACGCTCGCCTCAAAGTAGAGGTCGACGCCCTGCTCCTGTGCCAGCTCAAGCAACGCCCCGCCACGACTTGCCATAAGCGCCTTATTCGCGGTCACAACGTGCTTTTTATTCTGCAGCGCCTGCTTAATAAACGTATATGCGGGCTCGATGCCGCCGATCACTTCAACGACCACATCGATATCGGGATGGTTAATTACCTCATAGGCGTCGGCCGTTGAAATCTGCTCGGGGACCTTGCCTTTCATCCTGTCCCGGTCCCTCTCGGCCACCAGGACGACATCGATATCGGCCCCCGAAAGGGTGGAGAGCTTACGGGATTTCGTAGTCAGTATATGGTATACGCCGGAACCGACCGTCCCATATCCGATAATTCCAACACCAATCTTTTTCTTCACGTTCAAACCATCCCCACAGTAATTGTAAAGTTTTTATTCTATGCTTGCATCCAACCTGACCAAATCTTCAAACGTTTCGCGCCTGATGATTGCTCGGGCCTCCCCGTTATTTACCAACAGAACTGCCGGACGTGGCTGGCGGTTGTAGTTATTTGCCATAACATAGCCATAGGCCCCGGTTGCCGGCGTGCACAAGATGTCGCCCGCTTCCGGGTGCGGAAGCTCGATGTCGCGCACCAGAATATCGCCCGATTCGCAATGCTTACCCGCCACCGTCACCATGGTCGTCGCTTTCTCCTGTGCCCGGTTGGCTAGAAGCGCCTCGTAAACCGCCCCATAAAGCATCGGGCGTAAGTTATCGGACATGCCCCCGTCAACCGAGACATACGTGCGAATATTCGCAATTTCCTTGATCGTGCCGACGGTATATAAAGTAACACCCGCGTTTGCCACGATCGAGCGACCCGGCTCTACCATAATCTTGGGAACAGGCAAACCGAGGTGCTGCGCCTCCCGTACCACGCCGTCTACGACTACACTTGCAAACTCCTCGATGGTCGACGGTTCGTCGACCGCTTTATATTGTATACCAAGCCCGCCGCCGGCATTGAACTCGCGGGCGACAAACCCGGTCTCATCCTTAATCTGCTTTACGAATTCCATAATGATCTCAATCGCTTTTGCAAAAGAACCAAGCTCAAATATCTGCGATCCGATATGCGCATGCAGGCCTTTAAGCTCAACATTTTTAAGCTCAAGCGATTTTTTTACAGCACTCATGGCAAGGCCGTCCTGCAATCCAAACCCAAATTTACTATCGATCTGACCGGTTTGGATATAGCTATGCGTCTGCGGCTTTATCCCGGGGGTTATCCTTAAAAGAATGGGCTGAACCTTACCCTTTTCCCCGGCGATCTTATCCAAAAGCTCCAATTCATGAAAGCCGTCCACCACCACGCGCCCGATGTTGTTATCAAGCGCAAGAGCAAGTTCTTCCGGGGTTTTATTGTTGCCGTGCATAAGCACCTTATCCATCGGAAAACCCGCTTTGATCGCGGTATAAAGCTCACCGCCCGACATAACATCAAGCCCCAGGCCCTCCTGCTTCGCGATCTGGCACATGGCGGTACAACTAAACGCTTTGCTGGCATAGACGACGTCAAACTCGATACCCTTAGCGCCAAACGCCTGCATAAAGGTGCGGCACTGGCCCCTGAGTGTTGCCTCGTCCATGATAAACAGCGGCGTTCCGTACTGCCGTGCAAGCTCAACGGTATCGCATCCGCCGATTTCCAGGTGGCCTAATGAATTGATGTTGGCCGTAATTGGTAAAACCAAAGAAACAAACCTCCTGAGGATTCGGATAATTGCGCAGAACAGCCTGCAATAAAGGGCTACCAACCCCATAAGTTTAACATAGCTAACTTTACGAAGTCAAAGCTCATGGGCAGTGCTAAACATCCCGGCCTTCCGGTGGTGCCCTTGTCGTAGCCGAAATTGAGCGACGTGGGCCGGAGCTTATCGCTTATGTGGTGGTTGAAAAATCCGTGGCCCTTTAGGGCCGGATAGGATTTTACCCCACATAAGCGATAAGCGCAGGCAGGTCGCGAACTTTGAGGCGAGACAAGGACACCCACCTGCATGGCCGGGCTGCTGAACACAACCCCTAACCACCTAGTACCGCCCCAAGACCATGTTCCCCAGCACTCACCACATCCAAAAATCCAAGCATAAACTCACTCCTTCCCCAGATGCTTAACTCCCCACCACCTGGGGAATAATACAAACAAATCACTAAAGCAACCCTGTTCAAATATAATCCTGCTTGCATTGGTTAAAAATAACAGCTAAATTTTATGTAAACTTGAGAAAGGAATGGTTCTAATGGAGCAAGCGTACTGCGAAGCATTACAGATCGCATTTGAATTTGAGAAAAACGGTGAAACATTTTACCGTCAGCTCATCGATAAAGTAACCGACCCCTTCGCAAAAAAAGTCCTGGAGTTTCTGGCCGATGAAGAAATCGAGCACGTTCGAAAAATCGAAGAATTCAACGACTCTCTCCTTGGCAAAGGCGGGTTCGATTTTGATGCCGAATGCGGCCTCGAACTTACGGATAGAATCCGCGTAATGACCCAGGCACGGATGAAAGAAGCCGAGAAAAACGTCAATCTCAACAGCAACGACCTGGATATCTACGATGTGGCGATGCTGCTTGAAACAAAAAGCTACGAACTCTACGAACGTGCCCTGGCTGTGCCACAAGACGAAAAGGTGGAAACGTTCTTCAGGTTCATGCTTTATGAAGAGAAAGAGCATTACGATCTTCTCGCCTACTCGAAGCGGTACCTTGAAGACCCCGCTTACTACTTTGAAGAATACGGCGGCTGGATTTTTGGCTAAGGTCGAGCAATTTTGCACTGCCCATACGGGATGTCCCGGGAGGAGATTTTGAAAATATCGAATAGCTAATCGGGCCAAAAAGCCCCGCTATCCGGCGGGGCTTTTTCTTATGGCTCTATACTGCATAAACCCTACGAACTCGTAGTTACTTAGCACCTCCGGTATCGGTGGTACTGCTGTTTGCACCTGCGGCTGCACCAGTTTCCTCGACAATGCTTCCGCCAACATATATGGGAGGCTTCTTTTCGACTATCTTTTCCGCTGTGACCTGACCCGGGTGCTGGCCCTTAATCAAGGCATCGATGATCTTGGCGTTGGTCACCTTGGACGGATCGTACTGCACCTCCAAAAGCCTGTTAGAATAATCCGCCTTAAGACTCCCAATGCCTCCCAGCTTAACAAGCTCGGTCATAATCGTTTGCACGCAATCGGTGCCCGCAAGCTCATCCATTTTAAAAGTGGTCAGTTTTGCTTTAGATGCATCGACCTGCCCAGCCGAAAAATCCTCCACCCCACTCATCGGCGGCGCAACCGATGTCTGCGCATTTTGGCTTACCTGGCCACTATTTGGGCTCAATGCCGAAGAACTCGAAAGAGCTACGTAAATAACCAAAGCCAGGACAGCTGCTCCCGCGATCAACCATGGCATCATTTTATTTGTCGATTGCTGCTGTACTGCCCGTGGGCTTGCTTTGCTCTGGTGAACTTTTCCGATTGATTTGCCTTTTTCTTTGCGTTTAGCCATCGTACCATCTCCTCAATACCAAACAACCACTACATTGATTTTCTCAGGAATACCTTATAATTACAAGATTATGTGGCGAACCTTACATAATTGTACCGGCAGGTAAGTCAAACCAGAAACCATAAGCACCAGCGCCCTTATTTGCACTATAACGCCAGTTAAGATACATTAAGACCATGAGGGGTGAACATGAGCAACTCTGAAGAGCAATTCCAATTAAGAATAAGTATCAGGAGCACTGATGGTATCCCACATATTGTGCTTGCCGGCGAATGTGATGCGTTTACCGCATCATTCGCTCATGCCGCTATCAGCTCCCTGATCTCTGAGGGATACAGGGGAATAATCGTTGATATAAGTAGATTAAACTTCATGGACGTCGCGGGGTTCCACGCCCTCGACGATTGCTGCAGGCAGATAACCGAGTCGGGCGGTAAACTGCTGCTCGTCAATCCCGGCGAATACGTCGAGGCTATCTACGACATCTTGCGCGAAAAGGAAAGCTGCGTCATCGTAAAAAGCGTCGATGAGGCGATGGCTCTCCTAGCCCCACCTACCGGCGCTTAAACACCCCTTTACATGGGGCTTGATTACAGTTATGGTTAAAAAAATCTGCAAATCGGTATAAAGAATTTTTGATATGCGGGGTTCGGATTGAACCCCATTCTTTATAGCCACCGGTTTAAAAGGAGAGGTAAGATATGCCAATTAAAAGTGGTTCAACCGTTACGTTGGATTACAAAGTGTACGTCGACGGCCAACTCGTAGATGAGACAAATCCAGACCAGCCACTCGTCTATGTCCAGGGCGAGGGACAGATAATCCCCGGGCTTGAAAAAAACCTTGAGGGGCTTAACGCCGGCGACACGAAAGAGGTCGTTGTAGAGCCCGAGGAGGCATACGGGGAGTACTCCGAAGAGCGGTTTATGCACGTCCCGCGAGAAGACCTACCCACAGACGTCGAACCCGAGGCCGGCATGCAGCTTCAGGCCATGAGCGATAACGGCAGCATGTTTGTAGGCGTCATAACCGATATTAAACCCGATCACGTCGATGTTGATTTTAACCACCCTCTCGCCGGTAAAACACTCCGCTTCGAAATACAAGTCAAGACGTCGAGGGCTAGAAATAACAAGAACTGGCAAGGAAAAATAAAGACCGGTGTCGGCTACACATTATGTGTTCTCCGGCACCGGTTTCCCGGCTGTTTTAGAATTTACTATTTTATGCCTGATTAATATCTGATTAATATCTGGTTAACTAATTAAATGAACCAGTTGATTTGCGAATCAAGAGCCGACGCTATGGCCATTGACGCACCCGCGGCCGGTTCCATACCGTCAATCAAGTCTTCCTGCTTTAATCCAAAAGCATCCATGGTCATCTGGCACGGTATGAACTTTATGCCCGACATCATGGCCATCTCGATCAAAGTCTCGAGGCTCGCGACCTTTTCGTGCTTAAATATCTGCCTCATCATCCAGGTGCCCATGCCACCCATATTCATCTGGGATATTTTAAGTCTGCTGGTATGACCTTTCTTCATGAATCCCATCATCTTGGTCATCCAGTCCTTGCCTGTGATTCCAACGTTCTTTTTCTTGAACGCTAACAGGCCCCAGAAGGTAACGAACACGGTAACTTCAACGTCATAGGCGGCTGCAGTAGTCGCCAGTATAAGTTGCGGGTAAACCTTGTCCAGATCATCGCTCCAAGCAACTATCGTTGCTTTTTTAGGCTTTTCAGCTTCGCTCACGCCCAGTAACCTCCTTTAATTCTTATAATCCAATCAACACATATAGCTAGAATCTTCGAATTATATGTCTGAGCTGGTAGTTAGCATCTCTAGCTTCTTAATCGGCATGGTTGCGGTAAACATTAGCACATTAGCATGCGCTTACTACAACCCGCCAAACCGCCGACCTTAACCACCTCCGTACTCAACAAGACAAGTCACGGTAGATACTCCAGCATATTCACAATATACTATACGGGGTATTATACACTAAGCACGAAAAAAATGGAAGTAAACTGTTGATAAGGTTACTGTCAACGTTTAGTAGGCGCATCTCGTTGCTTCTTTATGCGAGCGCTCCTAGTCCAGCAATATCACGCAAAACTCCTACCCATGGACGACTAGA
>Ga0210030_1000348_pt1 | contig 35065 bp, 24 predicted proteins | sample CryGeymeta201523_FD_183986 | JGI IMG/M metagenome (GOLD analysis project Ga0210030, IMG submission 183986) | Groundwater microbial communities from Crystal Geyser aquifers in Utah, USA - Crystal Geyser metaG 2015-23 (SPAdes) (version 2) | ecosystem: Environmental > Aquatic > Deep subsurface >...
CGAGCAAAGAATTCAGAATGACCTTGCCAACCGGCAACGCCGTTGCGTTGATCCGTAAGCCGGCAAACAATCCGTCTCGTGAACGGCGCTTGACTGCTGAGGAATTTGACAAGCTCGTAGCAGCCTGTGATCGGTCATCAAATCGCTGGCTCAAGCCAGCTTTGTTGTTAAGTGTTGAAACAGCAATGCGTCAGGGCGAGCTCCTCGCCCTGAATTGGGACAATGTGAACTTGGAAAAGCGCGTTGCCTTCTTAAAAGTCACCAAAAACGGTGACGCGCGAGCGGTGCCGCTGTCGGGGCGCGCGATTGAAGTGCTTCAATCAGTTCCTCGCGCCTCCGGTAACCGAGTCCTCTTGGTTGAAAAACAGGGCCTGCATTCGGTTTTCAAAACGGCTTGTAAACGGGCAAAGATTGAAGACTTCACGTGGCACGACTTGAGGCACGAATCAATTTCAAGATATGCAGAACGTGGCGACTTTTCGATTCTTGAGCTCGCCTCCATTTCCGGCCACAAAACGCTGCAAATGCTGAAAAAATACACCCATCTGCAGGCCGAAAAATTGGCTGCAAAGATGGGATAGCGATCAGACGGGATGGGCCTTCTGAACGTAATTCCAGCATGGTGCTATTAGAAACGATGTATGCAAGCAATTGATCCAGCAAAAAGGTGTACATAAGTGCCATGGTGTTGTTCCTCTTGGGTCACTCGGCCATGGCCTTCAACAGCGCATCTCGGGCGTCGGAGTAGAACTGGATGTCGATCTTGGTCGCCATGTCGTCGGACAAGTCGACCAACTGGCGCCGACAGGCTACCGGCATCAACAGCGACGTCGCACCTTTCTCAACGGCGATCTCGGCAATCGTGACAGCGTTGTGGACGGGCTCGATCGAGCCCCCGAGGTTGATCTCGCCGACGATGATCAAGCCACCACGCACGCTTCGCTTCAACAGCGATGTGCACAGGGCCACCAAAGAGGCCGCACCAAGCTTGGCACCAGACTTCGCCGCGTCAAACGCTCGGAGCTGCACCGTGAACTCATGCTGCCGAGGGTCTTTGTCGCCAACCAACTGCAATGACCTGGCGTACAAGTTCTGCTCGGCGAAGCCGATGCTCTCGCGGAATGCGGGAGGAATGGGCTTGTTGAGCACCTTCAAACCCGATCCGGGACCTTCATTGACCTCGATGCGGTAGAGACCCGAGTTTTCTTCGCCGCCACCGGGGCTGATGGTCCACACCTGACCAGGCTCCAGCGGGTCGCCGCCAATGCTGTTGTCGCTTTGCAGCTCAGGCGTCGAGACAAACTTCTCCACTCCGTCGGCACCCATGATGTAGCTGAAGTGAGTGTTCCGAAACTCTGCGGCCCCGACTCGCTTCTGTTGCTCTTTGACTCGACGCCGAACCTCCATGGCGATGCGAACGGCCCATTCCAGGTCTTCGTCCGGAACCTGGGCATCCGAGCTCGGGTACAGCAGCTTGAGCAAGCCACTGACTGTCTTGTTGACCGCGTTTGTGTCTCGGCCAGACAGTGCGCCGCCAAAGAAGACTCGGTTCTGCAGTTCGCTCACCCGGCTCTGGTTCCGAAGCTGGCTCCAGCACTCGGACAGGAAGTCGCTGACCAGGCCGAAGTGGTTGGTGACCAAGTCCTTGTTGATCTTGGGCACGTCCCAACCCGGCAGGAACGCGTGGATGCGGTCCATGAAAGCGGTGTCGTCGCGCATCTCTGGTGGCATGGGGCCAAACAAGTGCCCCACGCGCTGCTGGTGTTCCACATCGACGTCGAAGTTGCCGACCAAGACTATGCTGCCGTCCGCACGGATGCTCTCCTTGCCACGGCTGAACTCGCCGGACTCCATGTAGCCCTTCATGATGTTCACGCCGTCCTTCTGGTCGAAGGAGATGCCTGACACCTCATCGAAGCAGACCACGTCGTACTGGCACACCAAGCCTCGACGGCCCTTGGGAGTGTTCTCCACGAACATCTTGGCCACAGTCGCCTTGCCGCCGGAAATGAGGTGGGCGTAGGGCGAAACCTGCTGAAACAGATGGCTCTTGCCGGTGCCGCGCGGCCCAAGCTCCACCAGGTTGTAGTTGCGCTCCACAAACGGCACCATTCGCAGCAGAAGGGCGTTCCGCTGGCGATCGCTCAGCGCGCCGGACTCAATGCCGATGGAGCGCAGTAGAAAGCACTTCCATTCTTCGGTGGTAAACGCCTCGCGCGCCTTGGTCAGGGTGTCCAACACGTCGCGCTTGGAGAGTTGAATTTCCCGCAGCGACGTGATTCCAAACGGTCGCCCTTTGGCCTCCTGGGCAATGGCCACATCGAACGTCACGCCCAGCTCGGCATAGAAGCCACCGGTCAACATGCGTTCGTGCTGGTTGACCAGCTCGCTGCTGATCCGCACATCCGTCAGCCGAAGGCTTGGCAGGCTGGCGACGTACTCGCCCTTGTTGTCCACGCGTGCCGTCACGAGGTCGATGATCTTCACCTCGCCGGTTTCAAGCGCCTTGGCCTTGAACAGCTCTTCCTCGCCGGCGCGCACCGTGCGGGACTTGAGTTGGCGTTGAACAATTTCCAGCCCTTCGTCAATCTCCTCCTGATCGGTGCTGGCGCAATAGCGCCCGAGCATGAACTCGACCACATAGGTAGGTACCGGAAACTGGCGACTGAAGGTGCGGACCAAATCCTTCCGGACCAGATACCCTTCCAGCACCGAGGCGGCTTTTTTGTCTATCTCATCCAATTCAATCATTCATCATCCTCCGCCGATCACGGTGTTTGCCTCGGCGACCAGCTCGCCTGATGCGCTGAGCAGGACCAGAAACGCCGCGCGGCCTTGCAGTTCTTCGTTCTCAACAACTACCGATGCGGTGCCGTTGTCCTTGAGTGGCTTCACGCTCACGACGACGCTGGATGCCGGGTCGCCCGCCTGGGTGCGAATGTCCAGGGACAGATTCGCGTACTGGCCGTCCACGCCCACTGTGCAGCGGAGTCCCTTCCAGGCGATGTCGGTGACCTCGGCCACCTGCTTGCCTGACGCACTTCCGCTCCGCGTCACCACCAGATCCAAAGTGAGGCACTCTTGCAGGCTCAACCCGCCATGGTTGTAGTCCACCGATTTGCCGTAGCAGCTCACACCGTCGGCCAGGGCGAACTGTTGGTACGGGTTCCAGAACCAGGGGTACAAACGCTCACCGGTGGAAGCGCCTGGCTTGATCGAGGCGCAGCGCCCCCATTTGTTGTCGGTGAGGTCCTTGGACATCTGAATCGTGGGTAACTTGCCCGGCATGAGCAGCCAGCCGTGGTCGGTCACCACCCTAACGCTGTTCCAACCCGCAGCCAACAAAGCGGCGATGCGTTCCGCAATTTCTGCGAGAAGCGGGTCGATGTGCTTGGCCAGCTTCCAACCACGCGCATGTCCCTCGCTGTCGATATCGCCAAATTCGCACCACGCGTTGCCTTGGCCGTCGCCGTTCTCGGTTCGGTCCAGTACCTTCCAGTGGTTGTCGTTCAGCAGCTTCTTCAGGTGGTAGCCGCCCTTGAGCGACTGGCCGGTGGCAGCAACGCAAGGTTCGAAGTCATCGCAGTCGTCGGTGCCGCTGATCTTGGTCCGCACTGGCGAAGCGGCCGCCTTGCCTGTCGCGGTGACGCTGGGCAATGCCGTCCAGCTCATGGCTTCTGCCACCTGGCAGCCGCGCGCCTCCAGGGTCGATGAGAGTCGGCGAGCTGCATCAAAGCGCAGGCCATCTACAAACAGCACGCACTCGCCCTTGGACCCGGCGAAGGCCTTGGCGCTGGCGATCGTTCCACCGGGGTAGCTCGATCCATCGACCAGCTTTTGTAGGTAGCGCGCAGACTCCTCCAGCCAGGGCAGATAGATCGCCCGAACGGCGGCCGTCACCGCATCAACGTCGGCCGCCTTGTCAACGCACGCCAGCGCTGACAGCACCGCATCGTCGGCGCGCCAGCCCTGCGTGGCGTACCCGGCCTGCAAGTCCGCGACCGAGCCGGCCGCCAACGCCGTCTTGCTCACTTCCGCAACCACTGCCAGGTGCTTGGCAGCCAAGGCCAGCGGCGATTCGCCCAACTCTGCCCACACCAATTCACGGCGCAGCGCGTGCAACTTCTCAAGCTCCAGCACACGCTTCCTGGCTTCATGCGCAGGCAGATGGTTCAAGGCCAGCAAATCATGCTGGAGCGACTTCTCTTGCTCTTCGTTCCATTGCGGCCAGCCGCTGAGCTTCTCTGCTGGCGTGTCAAAGATGCCCAGGTCGGGCGGCTTGCACTGGCGGATTCGGTTGGGAATGTTGGGATAGCGCTTCGGTGCTTCGCTGTACCGCTCCCACACCGAATGCCAGGGCCCCTCGCGCGTCGCCAACTTGCTGGCACCCGCCAGAACGCCATCGGCCTGGGGGTTGAACGCCAGCTGTGACTTGCAAACCTCCACAAAGGCCTTCCACTCGTTGGCGCCGCGAGTGGTCTGGAAAGCGTCGCCCAGATCCAGCCATTGCAGCAGGTCGCGCACCGGGTCGCCGCCGGTCAGCAGGGTGTTGAAGTAGTCCTTGTCCAGCCGCTTGCCCTTCAGCAGTTCAAGCTCTTCATCCAGCAGCCGGTACAGCGCCAGTTGCATGGCGTTCTTGGCGTCGTTGTCCTGGGCCACATCCAGACCCATGCCGCCTTGGTCGGACTTCAGGAAGGCCATGATGGTCCAGTCCTTGGCGTTCGCCTGTGACCAGATCACGCCCCGGTACTGCAGTTCAGCCAATGGCTTCAAGAGGTCCGGGCAGTCTTCGATCGCCCTCAGGTCCTGGCGGCTTACGCCAGGAAGGTAGAACACCGGCACGCGGTCGGCCGGCAAAGTGACATCAGGTGCCTTGCCCGCAATCACGCAGCGCAGCCAGATGGCCGGCCCCGTGCGGTTCTCTGGCGTGTAGTCGCCCAGCACCAGCAGTTCCGCCAGCTCGCTCTGCAGGCGCGGGATGACAGCCTCCCACTGGCGGTCCTTGTCGGGCCACAAGATGCACGAGGGCGCGACTTGAACCTCGGGGTTGAAGATCGCCGAGTCGCGCAGGGTCTTGACCAGATGTTCGATCACTCGCATGGCTGGCCCCCTGTCATGGCGAAGAGGCTCACCACCTGGTCCACCAGCCTGGTGGTTCGTGCATCGATCTGCTTCACGCTCCATGCCTCGGCCGTTGCCAATTCGGCGTTGAGCTTGAGCCCGTTCTTGTAGCCCACCTCACGGCCCTTGCTGTCGGTGCGGTCGCGTTTGTCTTTGAAGCTCTTGTTGCCCAGCGCGCTGTTGAAGCCGGAGATCGTCAAGTTGCCGAGCTTGTGGACATGCGTTTCCTGAATGGCCTTGGCCTTCTTCTCGTCGCCGCCTGCAATCATGGTCACCCACGACGCGGGGATGTTGTCGCCTTGCGGGAAGATGTGCTCGATGGTCCACACGAAGAGCTTGCCTTCGTACTTCCACAGATCGACCCAGGTCTCCTTGGTCATGCTCTGCTCGGCCAAGGCGCACAGCACAAACCGGGTGACCCCGGCGTTCTCTTCGTAGATGGCACCTTCCAGCTTGCTGCGGAAAGTCTCGTCGCTGACTGACACCGCCAGCAGCTCGTCGCGAATCGTCGTCACCACGGCGGCACCCGACAGCTCTGCCACCTTGTCGATGGAGGCCATGAACAAGCGCGTCAGGTCACGGGTGGGTGGCGTGTCGGTGAGGTTGCGTCGAACGAAGAAGCAGACCAGCAGCCGCGCGATGTCTTCCAGCTGCGGCACGTCGATGCCTAGCGCTTCGCGCCGCACCAGCAGGTACAGCATCAACAGGTAAGACGGGGCGCCCTGAATGCGGTCCAGGTCCTTCAGCGGCTTATCTAGCGGAGCCCAGGCCTCGTCGGTGTTCCGAGCCAGCATCAGTGCATACAGCTGGCCGGCGGAACGAATGGCCTGCAGATGGTGCTTGGCGTCCTGGTTGATCAGCTTCTCGTAGATCTGGATCAGGTTGGACCTTGTGGCCACCGGGCCCAGGGGGTCCTTCTTCTTGTCCTCGTCCTTGCGGAACGGTACGTTCAGCGGGTCTTTGAACGCGTTGTAGTAGTGCCGGAAGAAGCGCTCCTGGACGCTGTAGTCGTCGCCCAGATAGCCCAGCAGCTTGTTCCACACGTCGAAGTAGTGGTCCACCTTGCCGGGCTCGGTGGTTTCCAGCCGGGCCAGCAGCTTGTTCTTGATCAGGTCGATGGCCGTGAGCGGCATGCCCCGGTTGTTGAGCGACTCGAAGAGCGTGTAGGCATCGGCGTGGCTGGCCACCTCGATCTTCACCAGGCAGGCCTGGCTCACCTTGTCGAGGAAGGCCATGATCGACGCCAGGCGATCGTTCTCGCCCTGCACCATCTCTTCGATGCGACCCTGGAAGTACCGGAAGGCGCGGAAGATCTTGCGGTTGCCCGCGTAGGCCGGCGTATCGAACGGGCTGATCACGCCCACGTCGGACAAGACGGCGCGGTAGTCGTTCTGGTTGTTGTTCTGAATCTGCGGGATGACGCGCAACTGGTCCTCTCCCTTCTTCAGCACCAGCTTGCGCTTGAGGTTGATCAGCTCCACGCGCTGATCGTCGTCCAGGTCCTTCTCGTGCCGCTTCAGCGACTGGTACAGCGCCGCGAACAGCAGCGACAGCGTCGTCAGCCGCTGCTGGCCGTCCACTACCTCCAGCCGCTGCACCGCCAGGGTGTCGGTGGTCTGGTTGATGCAGATGATCGATCCCAGGAAGTACCCGGGGTCGTTCTCCTCGATGTCATCGAAGAGCGACTCCCACTGATCCATCTTCCAGGTGTATTCGCGCTGGTAGCGCGGGATCGCATAGACGACACCGGCTTCGATGTCGAAGAGCTGCGAGACCGGGTAGTTGTTGACCGACTTGATCACTTGGCCTTCTCCCGCGCCTTGCGCTTGTCGGCCAGGCTCAAGTGATGATCATTGATGCGGTCGCCGAGCTTTCCGCTGTACTTCAGGCCAAGCTCGTACCATGGGGCCGAGGGCATATCACTCCCGCGATCCTTCTCCCACTTGATATTTGGTTTGTCGCGCAACACGCCTGCGCCACGCTTGCCCACATCGGGCACCGAGAGGAAGGGACGAATATTCATGCGCACGCCGTCATTCAGATCGGGGTTCCAGCCGATGGGCTGCTCTTCGATCGGCTTCCAGCGGACGAAGATGTCGTAGGGCGCCTCGCCCGCCAAGATCAGCTCCAGGCGCTTCTTCAGCGCCTCGGCGGCAGCCAGTTTTTCCTGGGCGCCGTCCACGCCGCTATCCGCGTCTCGCTTCTGGCGGCCGATCCAGTCACCCAGGTAGGTGTAGATCAACGCCTCCAGTGTCTTGGAGTCCAGCTTGTGATAGTTCACCAAGGCGGCGAAGCCATCGCGCAGGCCGTCCCACACGTGCCAAATAAAGGGGCGATTGCCAAATAGCGCGCAGTGCTGGGTAAAGAACTTGTCGCGCAGCCAGCCTTCGAGTGACTTTCCGGCGTGATCGGCTGCGGTCAGCAGCTGAGCCAGGATGTCATTGCTCCAGTCCTCGCCATATGCAGCAGCAAGCAGATTCAGTAGCCGATCGCTGGCTGATGTTTCCCGGCCCACAGGTGGAATACATACGATTCCGTCCTTATCTACGTGACCTATCAGAGCCTTGCATTCGAAAACTAATCTTCGAGATTCCTCAGACAATGCGATTGTCTCATTAGCCTCAGCTGGCCAAGAAAATCCCAGCAATCGTGCTACTGCAACTTGCAGAACGCTTGCGTCAGTGCGGCGCGGTCCGCTTGTAATTCGCTTAACCACCTCATCCCAAATTACAGAGCCACAAGGGTGACCATGGAAAATCCATTGAGTCGCGTCATCTGAGTAAGGTTTTGGAAGACCGTTTGGATACTTCTCGAGGGCAACACCATTCCAATGCTGCACGTCAAACGGAACTTTAGCCAACGTTGCGTTTGTGACGCCGAGCTTTTCATCAAGCTTTCGAACATCCGAATAGTAAGAATCCGATGAGCAGTAGCACCACAATGCAGGCAAATCGAGTGGATCGTTGCAAGCGAGAATTGCGACGTTGTTGTCGAAAAACCCGCCAAGATAGAGCGTTGCTGGTAGCTTGCGTGTTTGAGTGATAACTACGCCACTCTTTCCGTGAGCTCCCTCGCCCCGAATCGCTGCCTTGGTATTTCTTGACAATCGGCCAGATCCCTTTTCCCAAAGCAGGATATTGTTCAATCCCTGATAGTGACCACTTTCTTGATAAGTGACTTGCTGCAATTCCCAATCCGCACCTAGTGGATGGACTTCCCAAAAGTATCGTCCGTACAAAGAATAATCAGCAGTTGATGGGCCTTGATACGACCACGCGTAACTCTCAAGCAATTTCGATTCGCTTGCCACCCCGAAGGCGAATTTCGCATCTGGATTGGCCGACAAAGATGCTGAAGTTGTTACCGATAAGGTGCTTGACCTGAGCTCTTCGGCGCGCTCCTGTTCCGAAGAGGTGTTGGCTTCCAAGCCCGTCACGACATTTTCTTTTGGAGTTGCTCCCTTAGAAACGATTGCAATCGCCCGCAGTACATCCCAGCTAGCCTTTGCGGTTGCGCCGGACCCGACTTTTGTAAGATTCAGGACCGAGGAGTTTTCTAGTAAGTCAAGTCGCAAAGTTGAGTAAGACTTAAGGTAATACCAGTTGAGCGGAGTGACCGAGCAGTGAACTCCATTTGGCACAAGAAAATCGTCAAAGCGCTTAAGAAAGACGGTGGCCATGTCCGCATCGCCGGCCTTGTAATAGGAAGTCAGAAAACCTTGTAGGCGCTCCGATTGCTTCCCCTTGACCAGATATGGTGGGTTGGTAAAAATTAGCCAATAGTTTTCAGAGAGCATCTTGGCTGCTTTGCTTATGCCGCTGGCAACAACCGCCATCTCCGATTTTTCTTCATTCTTTTCACCCTCTAGCGCCTTGCTCAGTAAGGGGTTCACTACATCCCACTTCAATTCAAAAAGCGTACCCTTTCCAAGATGCTTTTCCGGGTTAATCAGGCTCCCCAATAACGGTGCATCTCGGAATTGCTTGTAAATTTCTTCAAGTCCAGTGCGTAGACCCCTGTCATCGCCTGCTAATGCCAGCCACTCTTCCTTCGATGCGCTGATGGAAAGCCCCACACAGGCGACGTTTAAATCGGGTAATGCACGATATCCGCCGGCTCCTGGATATCTCCATGCATTAAGTGCCAATGCAAAGGCGGCCAGTTCCACGCATCTTTGATCTAGCTCTAATCCATTAATGTTTTCTCGTAGAACGGCGTCCACGGCATCGCGAGCGGATAAGTTCTCTCTGGCCATTCTCATTGGCACGAGCATTAGAAAAGCCGCCACCAAGAAGTGGCCTGAGCCACAACAGGGGTCGAGGGTCTTTAACTCAGCTAGACTTTTTGGCCACTTCTCCAAGAAGCCCGTTGATGGCATCCATCTGCCATCCTTTTGTTTAGCGAAGCGCAAATACTCCAGAGGTAACCCAGGCAGCGAAATCCTATTTCGCAAGTCATCTTCAGATGCGTCAGAGGACAGGTCTGCATCTGATAAGTGTTGCGCTGCCCACCAAGCTCCTAACGAGTTGTCGAGGACATACGCCACCATGTACGGCTCGGTGAAGAGCTGGGTGACGGCGGGCAACTCGTCAGCGCCGATCTTCACTTCCGACTTGTTGATGCGCTCCTTGTTGTCGGCCTGCCAGAACTGGTACACCCAGCCCAGGCTGTCGCTGGCCTTGAACACGGCGTCGGGCAGGGCTTTGAGCAAACGTTCAAGCTCGCTCTGGTGCTCGGGCGCAAAGGTCAGTTCGAACACCGGCGAACCGGGCTTGAACACCTGCGGCAGCATGCGGGCGGCCAACTTGCCGGCCAGCTCCCAGCCGCTCTTGACGCCGTCGTCGGGGGCCAGCTCATCGCACTCTTCGATGTTGACGGCTACGCCGTCGTACATCAGCAGGTTGTTGTCGGCCAGGAAGCGGGCGAACAGCATGCGGTGCCAGTGCTGGTAGGCCACCTCTTGCACCAGGTGCAGAACCTCTTGCTTGCCGTAGGTCGGGTTGGTGCTCTTCGAGTCGCGAGCGTCACCGAGCTGCTTGCCGTGGGTGCGCAGGCGGTTGCGCAGCGCCTTCTCGGCATCGCTCAAAAACGCTTCGGGCTTGTCGTGGCCGACGCCAAGTTGATCCACGGCCGCGTACGCAGCAGTCTCGGCCACCGTGCGGGCCGCCTTGACGGTCTTCTCCAGCGCGCTGCGCAGGTCTTTGTCGAGTGCTTGCATCATGGGGAATCAGGCTTCAGTGAAGGATGACCGGGCCTTTTTTCAGGGCCTGTTCAATGGTCTGTTTGGCATCCAACAGCCAGGCTTCGATGTCTTCATCGGTTTTGATGGTTCGATGGGGCAGCTTGACGAACTGCGCCTTGGGCTCCATCAGCTCGGCGGCGGCCACCAGCACGGCGTCAAAGCGCGAGTCGATGGCGGCCACACGATCAGCGAACGACGACAGCGACAAACGATCGACCGTGGCCAGCACCTCGTCGGTGTTGGCCACTTGCACCTTGGGTGCGTCGGTGAGGGTCAGTTTCTGGGCGGCGAGCAGGCTGTTGCGCTGCTCGGGTTCAAGCTGCTTCCAGTTGGTGTCGGTATCTAGGCGGGCCATGCCGTTCTTGTGGCGGGTCTGGTAGTCGGCGTGCAGGCGGTTCAGTTCGTCGCGCAGCAACTGCGTCAGGCTGGCAACCAAGGGGGTGACAGCGTCAGGCTCCTCCAGCAGTTGGCGTTGCTGCTCAAGGTGCGTGACTTGCGCCACCAAGACCTCGGCGCCCGACAGCCCATTGGCCTGGGCCAACAGGCGCTTGAGGGTGTTCCAAGCGGGCAGGCGCTTGTCGATGCGCTCGGCCAGATCCGTCCAGGTGTCGATGGCGGCACTGAGTTCATCGCGCTGGTTGTACAGGGCCAGTAGCTGCTCGTTGCCTGCGGTCAGGCGGATTTCTTCCAGTCTGGTGGTCGCGGGGCGTGCCGGTCGTGGGGCCTCGCCCCCGGCGCGGTTGGCCAGTTCTTGCGCGCTGACCAGGAACTGCGGCACGTGGGCCAGCTCTTCACCCTGTTTGGCGGTGAGGCCGACCTTTTGCAGCACCTTGCGGATCTGGATGCGCTGCGCCGCTGACACCGTGGCCGACTCGACCTTGAACATGGTCTTGCCGATGACCTTGCGCTCCAAATCCTTCGGGTCGATGGTCTGGCCCTTGTCGTCCTGGGCGCGGATCAGCCCGGCCACCAGCAGCACCTGCAAGCCACCGTCCACCGCGTCGCCCGGCCAGCCGTAGGTGGCGCCTTCAAAGTTCTTGCGGATGTCGATGCCCTTCTTGCCGCCGGCAATGAAGGCCAGGATGGCTTTGCACACCGGGTTCTTGGCGGGCTCACCGTCGTCACCCACGCTCTTGAGCGCATCTGGCGCCCCCTTCTGCGCCTTCTCGTAGACCTTGGGCCAACCGGCGTGGTCGGCGATGTGGAACTGCGGGTAGAGCCGTTGCAGCGCGTTCGTGGCGGCTTCCAGCGTCATGTCCTGCAGGTCGGTGCCCAGGATCTCGTTGCCGCCGCCCTGGAAGACGCGGGCGCCCGAGAAGGCCTCATGCAGCAGTTCGCGGATCTTGCCCTCGGCGGTTTGCTTGGTGGTCTCCATGGCCGAGCGGGCCTCGGTGCCCTCGGCGGTGTTGGGCACGCCGCGCTTGTCCAACGTGGCGCTGGCGGCCTTGAAGTCGATCAGGTAGTGCCGCAGGTCATCGGCCGAGCGCTTGGGGATGAACACGAACACGGTAGGCGACTGGTTGCCCGCCTGGCGTGCATCGGCACGCACAGAGTTCTCATCGATGCTCCAGCCATCGCGCACCCAGACGCAGACTTTCTCGCTGGCGTCGCCCGGCAATTGGGCATCGAACACCGGGAAGATGTCGCGCGTAACCTTGGAAGTGCCTTGGGTGAGCGACAGCTTGCGCACCATTTCGCCGAAGCGGCGGCGGATGCGGTCGTCGCGCTCTGCGTCCACGCGATGGGCTTCGTTGGCCAGGCTGTTGCGTTGGCTGAGGAACTCGTCGTTCCAGGCGGCGCTTTCTTCGGTCTGGATGCGGTACTCGTCGCCGACCTTCATCAGCAGTTCGCACTTGTCCAGGATGCCGGGCAACTTGCTGCGTAGGGCACTGGATCCCTGCGTCAGGTCTTCCACCAAGAGGTCGGCCAGCGTATCGAGCGTGGCGTGGATGCCGATCTCGTTGTTGCTGCTGGCGAGCTTGTTGACCAAGAACACCAGGCCGCAGGCCCGCGCCATGAGGCGTTGGTCCTCGGTCCCCTTGATCCAGACCATGGTCCGCTCGTGAACCTTGCGCGGCAGGATGCGCGACTGCAGCAGTTTGTCGGCAGCATCGAAGTAGAGGTAGTCCGCCGGTACGACACTGCCGACCGGGGCGTCCACATTGGTCTGTATGACCTTGTGGATCATCGAGAGCTGGTTGCGCAACTGGCTGTCGGTACCCGTCTGGTCGAGCACTCGCAGGGTGTTTTCCCAAAAGCGACGGCGTACCGGAAGGATCGGGTAGTCCTGCGGGAAAAACTGGATGTCGTCGGCGCGGTGACCTATGGCGGTGCCAGCCAGGTGGCGCGAGATCTCGCCCAGATTGGTTTGCATCACCTTTTCGACCGGTGCTTTAGCTTCTGGCTTCTTGGCCAGGATCACCTGACGGATCACCGCATCCACATCCGCATCGGACAACTCCACGCGGACCGTAAATCGGCCTTCCAGTTTCTTGAGGTTCGAGGTGCCGTTGACGGCAGTCTGACCCGTGCCGATGAACAGCATCTTGGCACCGATGTTCTTGGAGCACGCCTCGACGGTTTCTTGCACATCGATGGAGCGCTGGCTGTCCTCGCCGATGTACTGCTGGACCTCATCAATGACGACCAAAGTAAGCGGGAATTTGCCGTCCCGAGTCAGTGCCTGTTTGATGGCCTTGATCATGTCGACGCTCGACACGTCTTGCACATAGGGGTAAAGGTTGTTCAGCGTGTCAACGCACGAGGATGTCGATGTGAAGAGATTGGGCTTGGCCTTGACCAGCGCCGCGTGCAGGCCTTCTGCGACGTAGAAGTTGTCCAGCTCTTCGTTCCAATCGTGCCCACCTTGCTCGACAAAGCCACGCACGGTGTCATAGATGTTTTCGTGCTTGAGCCACATCACAAAGCGCGCCACCGGATACTGCTCGGGCAAGCCGACCGAATTGAAAATAATGCCGAGCAATGCCATGCGGGCCGATTTGTCGCGCGACTTCGATCCCAAGGTGCCTGATGCGGCATGCACACCACCGTGTCGCTTGCCCTGGTTCGTCAATTCCTTGAGCTGATCGGTCACGCTTTGCGGCAGTGAAGCGATGCCGCGCGCGGTAGCCCCGTCCTCGAATTTGGTGTCCACCCAGAGGGCGCGCAGCATCTTGACCATGTGCGACTTGCCGGAGCCGTAGAAGCCACTGACCCACACCGCAGGCTGCTGCGCCTGTTCGATGTTCTTCAGGTAGGTTTCCAGAATGTGGACCAGGCCCTTTTCGTATTGCCCATCGCAGACAAAGGTGTCCAGCTCGTACCGGAGGACCGACAGCGCCTGGTTGGTCGTCTCGTCATTGACGCTGGCCACGCCTTCGTTGACCAGCTTGCGAGTCGACGGGTCCTTTTGGTAAATGTCGCGATTGAGCATGTTTTCCCCTTAATCAGAATTCTTTGTCTGCGGTGATCGGCACGGCCAGGTAGTTCCAGCCGTCGTACCCGTCCAGCAAGCGGTAGTTGTTGTCTTCGTAGCTGCCGGGAAAGAACACCAGCAGACGTCCCTTCACCTTGGGTGCGAGCTTGTCCACGACTTCCTTGACCTTCAGGAAGCCGAACAGAGAGCCGACGCCCTGGAGCGCCACGACAAACTCGGTGCTGACGTTCTTGTCCTGCAGGAAGGTCTCGAACTCGGCTTCGATGTGGCTGAGGTACTTGGGCAGCAACGTCGACAGCAGGTTGGGCTTTTGGAAGTAGCTCTTGGCGTAGCGCTGGGACGCCAGCCAGTTCGGGAACGAGTCCGTCAGATCGAACAAGGCCCAGTCGTGGCCCGCCGCACGGGTGGCGATCTCAAACTCGTCGACTTTGGCCCGCAGCCGCAGTTCTTCCGTCTCGTGGTAAACGCAGAAGATGACACGCTGAGCGGCTGCGGCGTCATCGCGCCACGGCACAGCCACGTACTTGCTGTAGGAGTGGGTCAATCGCTTAATTCTGCTCACGGAGCCACTCCATTTCCTGCGCAGTGATCAGGTTCGGGAAAAGCACCTCGACTACCTGGCCGACGCGCTTGAGCGAGATCCAGCCCCGGCGCGAGGCGTCCTCGGCCAACTCGATCGTCTTTTCGAATGAACAGTCGAGCATCCGGGTGAAGTCGCTCTTGAACAGCGACTCGCCCCGCAGACCGCTGACGTAGCCCAGAAGCAGTGCCAACGAGACCGTGCCTGGCGTCGCCACCGCACGGGCCCGCACCTTGCGAACGCGGCCAACCATGTGACCCGATTGGGTCCAGGACGAGTTGATGTTCTGCGCGGTGGACTTGAGCGTGGCCGCGCTGAAGCGCCCCGGCTCTTGTGCATCGATGAACTCTTCCATCCCCTCACGGGTGACGGTGGCGCCTTCCTGGAAATCCAGGACAAAGGGGGCTGTGGCCCGAAGCATGGGGTCACGCGAGAACGCACACAGCGCAGCCAATAACGGCTGTCCCTCCACATCGCGCTGCCAGAAGAAACGCAGGGCACGGAACACCAACAAGCTGGGATCCAGCGCGTAGAGGTCGGCCAGATGTCGGAACGTCAACGTCCGCGTCTTGCCCGAGCGCTTGCCCAGGCAATTGGCGGTCTGGATGGCTTCCAGGTAGTCGGCCCTGGCCGCGTTGGTGGCGTCCACAAAGGACAGCAGGGCTCGCAGCTCGGCGAGCATCATCGTCCGAGCGGTATGGACCCCGCCGCGCTCATAACTGAACCCGAGGCGCTCCAGTTTGTTGTTGTGTTTGTTCTCTACGGTCACGTTGGGGTCAGTCCTGATATTCATTTTGGCAGCGTCATCGATCACTCGAAGAGGCTGGACTGCTTGACGATGTATCCGGCAGGCTTCTTTTGCTTCTCTATGACACCTTCGTCAAGGAGACGCAGCAACCAAGCCTTGGCTTGCGCATTGGAGATGTCCAGCGCAGTGGCCACCTCGGCATCTTTCATTGGGACCTTGAGTAGCAGCAGCAGCACATCGCGGACCGCAGCAAACAGCGTATCTGCAGGTGTTGATGTTGTCGTGGCTAACGGTGTGGCCTCTTTGGGCTTTGCCTCGGGGGTCGCGGTAACCGTGGGCACTGTCTCAGGTACGCGCTCAATCAGCTCGTCTTCAGTTGTGGAAACCGTTGACTGGGTTGGCTCGTTTGCCACTTCAATTGCTGGTGGCACCTCGGCAATTTCGGGTGGCGCTTTCTCGGCGTCCGTTGGAGCCTCACCAGAAAATAGCGATGGCTCCGGTTTCGGAGCTTGCGCAGGAGCAGGTGTTGCCGTATCGAACACGCCTTTAAAGGCGTCCGCGTCTTGAGGGTTCGGCCATGGCATTGCGCCCTTGCCGCGCAGAGCGTCCAGTCCCACAGATGACTCTCCGGTCGATCGGACGTAAACGGGAACGAATTTAAGCTTATCGAGTTGCTCGACCGCGCCAGTCCAAGTGCCACCTTTGTTGAGATCTGAACTGACAACTAGAGATGCATCTGCAAGCGCATAGATAAGCTTGTTCCGCTGCATGGCATTGCCAACGTTGAAGCCCGCACCAGGGTCATAAGGCGAAATCAATACCAGCTGCCCCTCAAGCAGGAGGTTGCGGTTCTCGCGATTCATGGTTGTCTTTTCCAAGCTATCCGCGAGCACGCCACTGACCTTGCCGCCTGCCTCCAGTGCACCGCGCATTGCTGCTTGGTCGATACCTTTGGCACCACCAGAGACGAGGGTACGGTGGGCTCGCGCGGCAAGTTTGCCCACGGCCATGGTGTAGTCAATCAGTGATTCGTCCACATGACGCGACCCAACAACGGCGATGCCCCCGGAGTCAAGTAAACCAATGTCACCACAGCCGTAGAGCACTGCCGGGGTGTCTTCCCGAAGGCGTGCTTTTAAACGACGTGGATATTCAGCATCTGCACGGCTGATCACCCAGATTGCGCGCGCTTGCCACCGCTCGATGACTTGGCTCAAAAGGAAGCCCCGACCCAGTAAGCGTTGCAACCTGGCTTCTTCAATGACTGGCTGGCAGGCTCGTAAGAGTTCGGACGCATCCGGTGAAACGAGATCTGCTGGCTGGCGCTGAATCTCACGCAAATGGCGAGCAAGTCGCTTGTATTCGCCTGGAGTCAACAGTTCCGAGGACGAACTGCCACGTCCAGCAATCAATGGTGCCGTTAAAAGCAGGATCGCTTGGGTGTTCTGCGACAAGGAAGGCATCATTCGTCGTGCCCTGTTTGGGACAGGGCCATCGGCCAGACTTCGCCGCTACCGCTTTTTCGCAAGAGCCAAGCGGCCACGGTAAGTGTCCAACGTGAGTCCACCATATCGTCGACCAAGATCACCGGACCATGCGGTACCGGATGACCGTTAAGGGCAAGCGAACCGTCGATGTTGCGCGCCTGCTGTGTACTGTTCGCCATTGTTTTCTGTTCGGGTCGATCGTCTGTTTTTTCAATTACCAAGTGAAACGGCAGACCCAAAGCGGCCGCTAAACGTTTCGAGAAATTCGGCACGAGATCGGGATGCCTTAGGGATGGTACGCATGTCACCCAGGTCGGCTTTGGCAGAGGGCCCCATTCGCGAATCATCTTTACGCCTGCCCCGACCAGGTCCTCCGCAAACTTGCCGTCGTGATACTTACCTTGCCTGACCAAACCGCCCCAACCAGCGTCGCCCCAAACGCACAGGGCTTTGCCTGGCTGGGATTGGTGGCCTGCGGCAATGAACCCCTTGACGCCGTACTGGGGCATGCCACCGTCGGGCCATTTTTTGCGGGGCTCAATGGGAAGACTGGTACGCCGCAAGAACTCAATGGCATCCAGAACCAATGCTTCGTTCACGGCGCTCGACAGCGGTGGAAGTACTGGCGGCGTAACAACAGATGGATCACCATCTAGCGCGCCGATTAGGAATCCCATGTGATTGCCAAATGTCAGTTTGACGTAATCCTGCATCTGCTGATGCTCATCACGCCGCAAAGCAGTAAGTCGTTCCGCTCGAGCCCAGAATCCTTCACTCAGCGTGGCTGCTGTAAGCTGCCACTTAGTTCCCTGTTTTGCAATCGGCGCAGGTGCTTCAAGGGAAAGAAGAGCAATGGTCTTGTCCACTCGTCCTTTGCTTAAATTAACGCGACTGAGAAGTTCAGGGACCGACAGGCCGTTTTCCTCTTCTTCAAGAGCGCCTAGAACCTCGGCAACCTCCTTGTGGGTTGGGAAAGCACTGCGGATAAACCAATCAGTAATGTCTTCTTCTTCCTGGCCGCTGAGCAGCACGCCGTAGGCGGAGTCCAGCGCGCGCCCGGCACGGCCCACTTGCTGGTAATAGGCGACGACCGAGCCCGGCATCTGGTAGTGGATGACGAAGGCCAGGTCGGGCTTGTCGTAGCCCATGCCCAGCGCCGTCGTCGCGACCAGCGCCTTTACCTTGTTGTTGAGCAGCGCCTGTTCCAGCGCTTCCCGACGGTCGCCCGTTTCGCCCGTATAGGCCTCGACGTTGAAGCCCCGGGTCTTGAGCCAGTCGGCGACTTGATTGGCGTCACGCACCGTCAGCGTGTAGATGATGCCGTGGCCCTGCAGCGTAGCCAGTTGCTCTGCCAGCCAGGCAAGGCGCTCGGCCTGGCTGGGCAAGCGGATCGTTTGCAGGGAAAGCGAGGTCCGATTCAGGTCGCCGCGCGAGACGTCCAGCTTCGGACCGAGCACGGCAGCAAGGTCCTCCATCACGCGGTTGTTCGCTGTTGCCGTGGTGGCCAGCAGCCGCAGGTTCGGCGGCAGCGTCTTGACGATCCGCTCCAGCAGGCGGTAGTGAGGGCGGAAGTCGTGGCCCCAGTCGGAAATGCAATGCGCCTCGTCGATGACCAGCATCGAAATCTGTGCGGCGATGCCAGCCAAAACCTGCGTGCGGAAGCGCTCGTTCGCCAGGCGCTCGGGCGAGATCAAGAGAATGTCGATTTCCCCACGAGCCAGCTTGCCCTCGACTTGGGTCCAGTCATCGACGTTGTCGGAGTTGATCGTGGCCGCGCGAACGCCCATTCGTTCTGCTGCGGCGATCTGATTGCGCATCAGCGCCAGCAGCGGAGAGATCAATAGCGCCGGACCGTTGCCGCCGTCGCGCAGGAGCTTCGTCGCGATGAAGTAGACGAAGCTCTTTCCCCATCCGGTCTTCTGGACGACCAGCAAGCGGCCTCGTCCTTCAACGATGTGGCGAATCGCGTCTTCTTGACCTTCACGGAAGGTGGCGTCGGCGCGTCCGGAGCCGATCCAGAGCAACTCCAGCGCACGTTTTGGGTTGTACGTCATGTCATGCCTCTCCCTTGTTTTTGTCGGGAGAGCGGTAGCCCGGAGCCAACAAGGCGTTCTTGACGCCGTAGAGCGCCAGCGGGTCCTTCAGCCACAGCCTGAACTCATGGCCGCGCAGGCTATGGTCAGGCGAGCAGTCCACGCTCCATTTGCGCAGGATGTAGCCCGCTGTCGCCGCGCGTAGCTTCATGCGCAGCGACCCGTCCTGCATCCCATAGTCCATCACCGTGATTTCTGGGCGAGGCTGGTCTGGGTGAGGGACAAGCTCAAGCTCCACGATGCGCGTCCATTGGATGTCCTGATCTGGGCGTTCATTTGCGCCAACTGGGGCGTCTTTCAAAACGACGGGGTTCTGAATCCGGGTCAAAACAAAGTCCCGGAACTCGCCCGTTTTGCGGTCGAAGGCGCGGGTGTGCCAGCGCAGGCCGGTGTCCAGTATGGCGAAAGGTACGATTTCACGCTCGCTTTTGCCATTTTCGACAGATTGGTACTTGATACGCACCGGGCACTTATGACTGATGGCCCGTGTGATACTGGCCAGAATACTGAGGTCAGGTTGCCCAAGTTTGTTGGGAATATCGCAAGTGATGCCAGTGCGGGATCGGACAGGTTCTCCGTCACCAAAGCCTTCGGCCAACCAGGTCAGGACCCGCTCAGCCGGAAAGTCAAACATTGGCTTGAAGGCTCGCCCAATGATGTATGTCTTGGAGCTGCCGTCGTATTCGATATTTTCTGGGGCCACCTCTTTATATAGCCCCAGGTCACGAGTGGCAGCAGCAGTCTGAATTCCGAAGCGGGATGCCAGGTCTTGACGACGGATTTCACCCACAAACCATAACCGCAGCTCGACGTACGCCATCCGATCACGCTGGGCGTGCCCAAGGTCTTGCAGGCGATTAGTGCTCATCTTGAGTAACTTATTTTTCAATGGACGAAAGTAGATCGCTGTGAGTATAAGGTGACGATTGTTGTGTGCAATTATGATCACATGATTAAATTATCAGAATCAAATTGATTCTGATTGAAGTATGACTGTGACGACAAGGGGATAACATTTGTGGCTATTCACCCAATCGGGGTCCGCAGCATCGTTCGACTTCTGGCAACAAGCAAACCGGCACGCTGAACGGAAGCTCGACCGACAGAGGTCAAGCGAAGCGCGACGTGTTTGTGTGACTGGGGTCTCGGGGCAACGCCCTGAGCAGGGGCCGCTGCCAAGTTTTTTGCGCAGCAGAAAACGTGGGCACAAGGCCCTTACCCTGCACAGTGAGTCTTTCCCTCCTCCCACGCTGCTGGTGAATTGATTCGCCTATCAGCGCGGGTGTCGTTGAATTTTGGGTTGGCTGTGGGGTTGCGTGTCGCAACCTACGTGGCCGCATTTGATTCGCCAGTCAATATTCGTGTCGTTGCTTTTATATGTCACTGTCCTGCGCTACGTGACGGACACGTTTGCTGGTTCCCCAGCAACTGAATCAGTTGCGTGAACGGCTGATGGCTCTCGGGAGTCATTGGCAATGACTGTTCCTGGCCGCCCGGACACTCAGCGCAGTGCGCATACTGGCACCGCCGACTCATTGCTGTCGTAACGGCCCTCTAAATCAGCACCCGTTAGCCGACACCCGCTGGTTCCCGCGATCTCGTCGTCGATTACCGCTTGCGGGGTATCCCAATCTCATAGAGGTCGTCGTCTCACGACCAGTTGCGGGTATTCGCGAGTGACAGCTTTGGGGTAACGAAGAACTCCCTTCTTAGGACTGCGCCTGCAATAATAGACATTTTGACAAACTCTTTTTTATCCCCCGAAGTCGCCGAGGATCTGCCGCGAACTCCGCGTTGATAGGTGCAGTCCTAAGTTCTCGGGGGCGGTAGTGTCAACCAGCGATCAGGAGCTGTGATGGTTAGGCTCCTCGTTGCTCGCGATATCGCTACATAAAAGAGCTTTGCCTGTGCGTTTCGTTGCGTGGCGAAATGCGATGCGTCAGGTATCACCACATGGTCGAACTCCAACCCCTTCAACAGCAATGGCGTTGACACGGTCCGCTTGGGTAACTTCCGACCCGATACGCTTACTCTTTGGCGCACATTTGTGGTCGCTTTGTCCATAGACTCTGCGCGCCCAGCTGCGACCTCAGTCGCGGCTCGTTCTGCATCGCGCCAAAGTTCACTGCGGAATAGTTTCCAACGCGAATGCTTCCGCGTGAGTGCCATGATTTGCGCTGCAGCCTCTGCGCCATTGCCGACATCGAGGGCCGGTTCAATGTCCCGCAATGCGGCTTCGAGGGCGGCATCCGCTGGATCGACATCAACGCCATCCGCAAGAGCCTTGATCGAGAAGCTATCGCCTAGCAGGCTTGTGATGGCCCGGAGCCGTCCTGAGCCATCCGCAGCCCTATCCCAAAGGGTTGCGAACTCACGAAGTCGGCCAGCGGCGATTTCTTCAATCGCTTGGTATCCGCCACCGGCGGCCTTGGCCAATCGATAACAAATCGTCTTGTTGCAATGAATGGCTGCGAAGCTGCCCTCTTTGCCGTCGATGCCCTCGAACAGTGCGCCCAGATCGAATGCGTCATCGGACTGCCTGAACGTGATTCGAGGATCAGCTAGGTCGATGGGTTCACCCCTGAGGAGCTTCTCGCGGGTTTCCGCGATCCACTGCCCTAGCTCGGGATTCTTTCCAGCCCAACGGTGGGGCGTTTCAAGGGTTCCCGCGAATGGGAACAGCGGATGGATTTCAGCATCCCAACTCAGAGTCGCTCCGGCGAATTCGAAGATGCCTTGCATAGGGTCGCCGAAAATCAGCGTTGGGACAATGCGCGCGAGTTCGGTCGCCAATTCGTGCTGCAGGCTGCCGCAATCCTGGTATTCGTCGATCAGGATTCGGTCATAGGATGCCGCGACCACGGCGCGGACGGCAGCGACGTTCAAGGCCAAGCGAGCGCCGCGGTAGAGCTGATCCCATTCGGCGCCTTGTGGCATGCCTGCGGGAGGTTTTGCAATTCCGGGGAACGCATGGGCATATCGCATGGACCACGCGGCGATGGTGTCAACGGCGACTCGGGCTCGAGGTATTCCAAGTCGTTTAAGGCGTGAGCGAATCGCATGGACCCCAGCGTGGGTGTGAGTCAAGATCAAGGCACGTTGGCCCAAGGCGGCGACGTTTGCGATGATCTCGGTTTTTCCATGCCCCGCAGGCGCGACGACGGCCGCATTTCCCAAATTGAACAGGTCTGAGGCATCAGGCATACAACCACGCCTCTGCTTGATGAAGGGCCATAGCCAGCGAGGAGCCAGGGTTGGCCTCTGCGATGCGCCAAACCATCGGAGCAAGGCCGCGTCCAATTCGTTGATCCTTAAACCACTTTCTTCGAACCGCCACGTCAGCGATGGCCTCCCGAAGTTGAAAGCCGTCGAGTTCCGAAAACAATTCCCATGAGCTGAACGTCTCGCGTATGACAGCAAGCGTCAGGTCGGGAATCTTGGTGTCGATGTTGTTGTCGATGGCGTCATTTCCCCGCTCCTCGCGGGCGAAGTTCAAGAGTTCCTGCACAAGTTCGTCGGAGGCTGCACTGAAGATCGATTGTTCAGTATTGAGCTCGCCCCCGTATTCAAAGACTTGGATGCCCGCAGCGGCTAATGACGCTTGCTCAGCAGGGGAAAGCGATGTGTCGGAGTCACGAAAGATTGCCGTTTGGTAGCCCAATTCATGTAGGGACAATGCCATGGCTGGCGCTTGCGCGCCATTGCCGTCGGCAATCGCGACGCCCAATTGCTCGATGGGCTTTCCAGCGTGCCTAGAGGGCCAGTGCTCCCGAATGCCAAGCAGCAGTCCAATCTCGGTGTTTCCTTCGGTCACAAGAATCCGGCGAGCGAACAATGCCCTCGGAGTGAATCGCATCAATGCGCGGATGGAATCGGGCGCAGTCGGCGCTAGGACAGCCGCTTGCCGCCCTGGCCGGGTCATTTGCACGACTCTCAGGCGTTCTGGGCCGGTTTCTCCGATGGCGACATCCGAATGGGTCGTCATGAGCACTTGGCCGACAGGTCGCCCAGCCGCAACCGAGGCTTCCTGATCAGCCTTGAGCTGGGCAATGGCGCCAATGATCCGATGGGGCTCCAGGCCGTGCTCGATTTCATCGACAAGCACGATGGCCCCTTCGCTGATGGCTGACTTCTGAATGGCCAAGGTCGCCAGCCGCCGAGTGCCAAGCCCCGCCAACCTCAGCGGGACACCGTCATCATGCAGAGCAATGGAGCCGGAGGACAGTCCTGAGCGCCCAAGTTCGAGTCCGGGCTCATACGAGCCTTCCACGTAAGCGCCCAATCCCTTGGCAAATCCTTCGGCCTTCTCCGCCGCATTGGCCAGCGATTCGATCTCGTCGAGCTTTGCGTTCTCTCTGGCGGCCTTGTAGGCCTGAGCCAAGCGGGCGGATGCTTCGTGCGTGTCGCCGGTCAAGCGGGATAGGACCGATCCTTGTCCCCATGCGAGGTGTCTGGCGTCCTCTCCGGCAAGCCTGACCAGTCCGAACAGTGCTCGATCCCTGTTTGATAGGGTGCGCGGGTCATCAACACGGTCGCAGATCAGCTCCCAAACCGGCTCCATCGAGGCGTCCACAGTCAAGCGCACAGTCAGGACGGGCTCGTCATCATCCTCCGGCTCGTCGCGCAGCTCTCCTGCCGATGTCCATCCGCGAACGTAGAGCCCAAGGCGTTCGTCCGACTTCAGTGCTTTGGATAGCCCCCCGACCGTAGCCTCGATGACGATAGGGCGGGTGGTGTCGCACGCGAGGAAGTCAGGCTCGGTGAAGGCAAACCAGCGAGAGGAGAGCGCGGCTTCGACCGCGTCCAGGACGGTGGACTTCCCCGAGTCGCCTGGCCCGATCAGGCAGCAGAAGGACGAGCCCGGCTTCCAGTCGAGGGACTCGATGCCGCGAAAGTGCGCGACCTTGATTTGGCGTATCTGCATGAACTCCCCTTAAATGTGTGCCAGCCTATTGACTTGTTGTTGCTGTTTACGTGATCGTAGCTGACTTGCACTCGTTGAAATTGGGGCACGCTTGGTGCTTCCTTTGAAATCAAGCAGCAGTGGATGCTGTTGTGACGCAAACGCGCTGTCATAGGCTGCATTTACGCACTGGCCGTTGGATGTCGGCTTTCAGGCGCTGAGATTGATTGACGCTACGACCGCATTGGGCACTTATGCAGAGATGTGCATAAAGACACCTGCACAGTTCCCAGTTATTGACAGTTTGACGGCAACAATTGCCGTTTGCGCCTGGGGAGTTGAGTTAGACCGTCGCCAGAACTTTACATAATTTCAGTCATGGCGCGTGGGTGGAACTTTGACACATGCCTAGGCATCGCGGCCTCGTTCATCTGCCGAAATACCATGAATATGGCTCTCGCGATGGCGATATGACCGGCAAGTTCGATGTATCAGTTCAAAGGCGTTGGTCTGATTTGAAGGTCAAGAGAATTCTTTATTTATGTACAGGATTTCAACGATGAATATGCCGCCGTACAGAGGAGGAATCCAAGTTTGGAAGCAACAACTGTTCATAACTGGGAACTGTGCACAAGGGCACTTTGAAGTCCGCCACCAGCAGCCGCTAACTGGCGCTCCAAAATGACGCCGTGAACCACTTTGTTGCTTGATCCTAAAGCCATCTTCATAAATTGTCATGGCAGCTGAGCCGGTTACGCCCCCGCCATGGAGAAACTCTCGATCCCGGTCTGATCATGCCCTGCCCTATGCACCTCAAGCCTGCCAGACCCCAAACCCACCCTCACGCAGGTCAATGCCCAATTCCACTTCCAAACTCCTGGCCTCGTCATAGGTCAGCGGGTTGTACAACTCATAAAGTTGCGGCAACAGGCGCTGCCCAAACTTCTGCACATACCGGTTGGCCTGAATGCCCGCCTTGTGCTTGTCAAAGCGTACGTCCGGATCCAGTCCGGTCATGCCCACGTAAACGCAAGGTTTTCCCGACTGGTAATCGGGATTTGAACGCATGAACCGGGGATGGAGCAGCACGTCATTGGACAGCTCAACGACATAGACGTGGTAATGCTTGCGCCGCGCCATGGTTGATTTGCCCCGAGTTCAGGCAAGCAGCGAGCGCTGAGCCGGTGACTCTGCTTGCGCCAACAGCCGCTCTGTTGGGTATTGCCGCATGAATTCCATGCTTTGCAGCGCTGTGGCTTGCAGCCAATGGTCATAACTGTCGGGCGGCAAGATCACCACCATGCGTTTTTTGTCCACGGGTTTGTGGAACTGGCACATCAGGTCATGGCCATCCGCGTTGATGGTCAGCATGGTGAAACTGTGAAGCACGCCTTTGGGTGACTTCCACGACGACCACAGCCCGGCAAGGCCCATGGGTTCGCCGTCGGCACTGGAAATCCGGGTCGAGATGGCTTTGCCACTGCGCCAGTCTGGCTCAAAGAAAACATCCACCGGGATGATGCAATGCTGGGCGTTTTTCCAGGCATCCCTAAAACTTGGCTTGGCGGCAACCGTCTCAGTTCGCGCGTTGTAGGTTTGTCGGCCGATGTTGGCGTCAGTGGCCCAATGTGGGATCAGGCCAAACAGTCCTGACAAGGATTCCCGCTCAGGCACTGCCTCGTCACCAACATCAGCTTGCCTGGGTCTGCGAATGAAACTGGCCGGGTAACACGGCCAGACATCGTACTTCCCCACCTCCGCCGGTGGTTCGACACCGAAGTGTTTGGCGTAGCGTTCGCGCTCCTTGATGGCCTGGTAGTGGCTGCACATTGGAGCATGTTAGCGAGTTCGGCCGCAGCGGGTCAGTACCGCTGCCAAAGGTCATCAACTCAGTGAGTCACGGGAATGCGCCGACGCTTGATGACAACGACCACAGGAGGGGCGGCACGCGCTGGCCATGGCTGAACCGCAAGCGCCGGCTCCACCGTCCTGGCATGCTTTGTGGCCGCAGCCAGTTGCTTGTTGTCCGCATGGCTCAGGGGTGTCACATGGTCACCCACCACCAGGACAAATTCAGCACCGCGTTTGGCCAGGGCGCCGCTTTGCATGCCACGGCGGGCACTGCCCAGCAACTCAAGAGCATCCTCTGCCGGGCGCTGATACGTGTATTTGGCCCATTCCTGCGCTCCCAGGCGCACAGACCAATGCAATTTAGGTTTCAATTCAACATCCAACAACGAATTTCTGCACCATTGTCGCTGTCCATGCGGACGGCTGCCAAAACGACGCACCCAGCATCTTCGGCTGTTAATCCCCAAAAAACGGGGTCAAGGCTGTGGACAAGCTCCCGAACAACGCCTCGAAACCCACACCCACCTTGGTTCCTCAAGGGGTGCTTGAATGACAGGCAGTTGTCTTTCGCGCGCCGTGCAGCGAGAGTGGCATACTCTATACTGGATAAAAACCCAGCATTCATGAACCACGAACTTCTCTCATTCGATCAGCCGATACCCTTGAGCCAGGTATCCACCCTGGTCAGTGTCTTGCCGTGCCGGGTGGCTGCTGGCTTTCCGTCGCCTGCTGACGACCATGCCGTGCAGCGTGTGGACTTGATGGCGCAGTTGATCAAACACCCGCAGGCCACCTTCTTGCTGCGTGTACGCGGTGAATCCATGAAGGACGCTGGCATTTTTGACAATGATGTGGTGCTGGTGGACCGGGCTATTACCGCGCGTTCTGGCCACATCGTCATTGCCATGGTGGACGGCGAGTTTGTCTGCAAAACCCTGTGGCAGCGCTGCGGCCGCATGAAACTCAAAGCAGCCAACGTGACATTCCCGGACATCAATCCGGCCGATGGCCAAACCGTTGAGATTTGGGGTGTGGTGGTGGCTTCCATCAAGCAGTTCAAAGCCTGAATGCAAAGAGAAAGACCATGTACGCCCTGGTGGATGGCAACAATTTTTACGTCAGTTGCGAGCGGGTGTTTCGACCCAGTTTGAATGGCAGACCGGTGGTGGTGCTGTCCAACAACGATGGTTGCGCGATTGCCAGGTCCAATGAAGCCAAAGCGCTGGGCATCAAGATGGGGGCGCCGTGGTTTCAAATTCGCCATTTCGAGGAATCCGCCGGGCTGGTGGCACTGTCGGCCAATTTTGCGCTGTATGGCGACATGAGCGACCGCATGATGAGTCTGGCCGCAGGGCTGGGACACCACCAGGAGGTGTATTCGATTGACGAATCGTTTATTGACCTGACCGACATCAAGGGCGACATCACAGAGCGCAGCCGAAGGATTCGACACCGCATCCTCAAATGGATTGGCATCGCCTGCGGCATTGGGATTGGTCCCACCAAGACCCTGGCCAAGCTGGCCAACCACATTGCCAAGACCGCAGAACGCAAGCCAGGCAGCTACCCCGATCACCACGCCCAGGTGTGCAATCTCGGTAATTTGGCACCCATGGAACTTGATGCATTGATGCTGGCCACGCAGGTGGGTGAAGTCTGGGGTGTCGGCAGACGCATTGGCGCGCAACTCAAGGAGGCTGGCATCCACACGGTGCTTGACCTGGCACGACTTGATCCGGTCATGGTCAAACGCCGCTGGTCGGTGGTGCTGGAGCGCACAGTGCGTGAACTGCAAGGCACGGACTGCATGGTTCTGGAGCACGAGCCACCGGCGAAACAGGAGATTGCCTGCACGCGCAGCTTTGGCCATGCCGTGCTGGAGTTGTCGGCATTACAGGAAGCGGTGACGGAGTTTGCCAGCCGGGCTGCGCAGAAATTGCGCCTGCAAAACGGCCATGCCGGACAAGTGCTGACGTTCATCCGCACCAGCCCGTTTCGAGCGCAAGACCTGCAGTATTCGCGCTCAACGGTGGTGCCACTCAGACGACCCACCCATGACAGCCGGGACATCAGCCAAGCGGCGCTCCTGGGCTTGCAGGCGATTTTTCGACCTGGCTACCGCTATGCCAAGGCTGGCGTGATGCTGCTTGATCTACGGCCCGCAGACCTGATACAGCAGGAATTGGCATTGGAAGACGATGTGGCTGACCCTGGCGCAAGTCGACTGATGCAGGCATTGGATGCGGTGAATCAGCGGTTTGGCCGCAACACGGTCACTCTGGCCAGCGCAGGACTGGCGGGTGAGCAGCGGCAGTGGTGCATGAAACAGGAGCGGCGCACGCCCGGCTACACCACGGAATGGGATGGGCTGGCGTTGGTGAGGGCCTGAGCCAAAAATCGATGCATTAACGTCAGGGGAAGTCAGTCATCGACTTGTATGTCTATTGGCGACCAGGATCAGTCACTCACAACCGAGCGCCAACCCGTCCCGTAAGGAGCCTGGCACCTGTGCGCATCGCACCATTCCATCTGTGGACATGCTGTTGGTCTTGTCGTTTAGCACTGACGGTTTCCAAAGTGCTATCCACAAGAGCGCGAATGGTTACTGCTTGAGCTCTCCCAGGTTTTCCGAGGGATACACTACCGGTAGTGGCTTGTAATCACTCAAGACCCCATATATAGTGTGCTCGTGAATTTCTCTTTCACAAGAAAAGGGCCACTGAGAGGTACGAACTCTCAGCAGCCTTGGCAGACAACCGAAACCCGGCGAGGTCTGTCCCCAACTCACGTTAAGGAACGTCGAGCGTAACCGAATCAGCAACGGTTTGGCAACAGGGATTTCAAGCACCGGGGGTCAGTGCTGTTTTTAAGGAGTTCCTATGACAGCAGGTAAAAAGCCCGGTACTAATACCGGAACCTCAGGCGGCATCTTCCAAGAAGTCGGACCTAAAGGGGGCCTTCGTCCAAACTATACGACGGTGCCAGACCATAAACCTCTTCCTCCGACGACTTCCCCTGGAAGCACGTGGAGACCCGTAAAGACCACGCCAAACAGCAAGCGATAGCGCAGGCTGAGAAGGGGCGGCCAAAAGTCGTTCCCTTTTTCTTGTGGATTCAAAAGTTGCACTAACAAGGGAGTTTTCATGCCAGTCAAATCAGCGATACAAAATAAGAGCCTGCTGGGATTTACTTACGACGGATTTGCAAGGGTCGTCGAACCTCACACCTATGGGGTTGACAGCAAAGGCCATGGTGCGATGCGGGCCTATCAAGTTCGGGGTGGAAGTGAGTCCGGCGAGTACGTTGGTTGGAAGATGTTTCACACCAGCGAAATGAGGCAAGCTGCCGTACTGCCGGAACACTTCCTTGGCCCACGTCCAAAATACAGACGCGGTGATAGCGCATTTTCCACCATTCATGCCCAGTTGTAGGTGCGCCTAACCATGGGCGAGACATCTAAGGACGTTCTGACACTGTTGACTCAGCTCATGCCAGGGTTCTTGACCGCATGGGTGGTGTATGGCCTCACCACGTACACAAAGCCGCCACAGTTTGAGCGGGTCATTCAAGCGGTCATCTACAGCTTCCTCGTCAACGCCGTAGTGGCTATCCTAAAGTGGACGCTTCTCTTTGCTGGAAAGACCGTCAGATTCGGCCTCTGGGACAAGTCCTCCGAATTGGTCGCATCTACGGCCAATCAAACTTCCCGGTCGACAAACTCGACAATGGCTGTGATTCGCGCAAGTCGAGTCGCTGTACGATAAAAAAATGAACAGGGAGTTAGGTTATGTGGCATGACAACGAAACCACCGTCGATTACATCAATTTCAACTTGGTTGCGCAGGCCTGCGCCAATTTGATTCGCGATGCTGATGGCGCTCCAATTTCCATTGGAATCTCCGGCGGCTGGGGCGCAGGTAAGTCGTCATTGGTGCGAATGGTTGAGATGCAACTGTGCGCACCCCTCGAAGCAACGAAAAGCAAATATGCCGTAGTCACTTTCAATCCATGGCTGTACCAAGGGTTTGAGGATGCCCGCACCGCTTTACTCCAAATTGTGGGAGACGCTATCCTAGCCAAAGCCGCTTCCGACCAGACCTTGGCCACAAAGGCGCACAGCCTAATCAAGCGCATAAATTTCATGCGCTTGATACAGCTCGGCGGCGAAGTTGCCGCCACGCTCATCACGGGAGTCCCTGTTGGACTTCTGACCAAAGCTGTGGAAGCGGGGGCGATGGCCTTTCAAGATGGCTCTGCTTCAGATGGGATTGAAGCCGCAAAGAGCCTTCCAGGGGCCGCAAAAGGCTTGTTGAACGAGGCGAAGCCAATCTCTCTGCCCCAAGAAATTCAGGCGTTCCGCGATTCTTTGGAAGAGCTACTGCAAGAACTCGACATTACTTTAGTCATATTCGTCGATGACCTTGACCGTTGCCTGCCGAAGACGGCAATTGCAACTCTTGAAGCCATTCGGCTCTTGCTGTTTCTAAAACGCAGTGCCTTCGTTATTGCTGCGGACAATGACTTCATTCGAGGCGCTGTCAAAGTTCATTTCGCCGGAACTGGCATCAATGATGATATTTCCACCAATTACCTCGACAAACTCATTCAAGTCCCACTGCGGGTTCCGCGATTGGGGGCAAATGAGACGAAGGCTTTCATTGCATTGCTGCTTCTGGAATACTCTCTCAAGAAGGGGAAGCTCGAATCGGCGCGATTTGAAACAGCGATAAAAATGGTCATTGAGAGGCTTCGAGAAAGTTGGAATGGTAAGAGCGTTGACCTAAATTTTCTGGAAAGCCTTGTTCCGCAAGGCAATACCGAACTCCTTGGCCTCATGGGATTAGCAGAACGGCTAGCGCCCCTCTTGCTTGAAGCCAGCTCGGTTCAAGCAAACCCACGCCTTGTTAAGCGATTTCTAAATACAGTTTTCATGCGGCAGTCCCTCGCTGAACCGCAAGGTATCACCGTCGATGTCCACGCACTTGCCAAGTGGCACTTGCTCGAGCGATGCGATGAGCCTCTGGCCAATGCGATTGCCGACAAAGTCTCGGCGGATAGTGAAGGTCGTGTGCAGATGTTGCGGGATGCAGAAGCTGCAATGAATGAACCAGGTAGCAAATTGTCAGAGCCTTTTGCGGACCAACCATTCGTTCGAGAATGGCTTCAGCTGCTTCCAAAGCTCGGCGACTATGATTTGCGCCCCGTCCTGCACCTTAGCCGCGACAGTACCATCAAGGATTTCGGTTCTGACGAGCTAAACCAGCAAGGTAAAGAACTCAGGGAAACATTGGCTACAGCCCGCACCCTCACGGAGACCCTGAAAGACCAGATTCTTGCGGCAGGCGAAATGCAAGCAATTATTGCCATGACCCGTGCTTGGGACTCTCGTTCATCCACCCGAACTTGGCAAAAGGCTGAAGACGTTGTAATGCTTCAAGCTGTCTGTAATCAGTATCCAGCCGCGGGAAGTCGCGCGGCAACCCTGCTTGCTACCGCCCCAAGGGCAAAGCTAGCTCCAGCGCTTATCCCAACGCTACTTGCATGTGAATGGGCTAAGGACGTCATTGCCGCCTGGAAGGTGGATGCCAATACACCAGAGCTCGTAAAACGGGCAATTGCACAAGGAGCGAAGTAATGGGTACCTCAACGTCAAGTGCGGGAGCGGGTTCGGGTACTGCTTTTGACCCTCCTTGGCTCTCAGACGATGGGGCCGTTGGCGATGGCTCCCTTGGTGATACGCCGATTGGACCACCGACATCCCCAGACGACGCATCAGACATAGATGCCACTGATTCCGAAGAAGGTGGCAACGCTGACGGTGCTGAGGGGGGCACCGATACAAATACACCATATGCTGGTGCAACTGCCCCACCGAGGCGGTATGCGGAGGCCAGACGCCGACTAACCCGTTTTATTGAATCAGGGGACCAGTCACAATTAAAACGGGGACTTTCGAGCTTTGTCAAAAAGGGCCTGGGTGGGTCTGCAAGGGCCGCAGGCCGCATGCGCACGACTGCGGGAGCAGCATCGGCATTGGGCGGGTTCTTATCAGCAGTACGGGACGGCACAAACCCAAGCATCACAGCATGGGTTACTTCTGCAAAAGCTCGAGGACTTTCCGCAAATGATGCAGCCCTGGAAGTGGTCAACCAGCTCGTGCCTGCAGGTGGGAGCATTGATGAGGAGTCAGCCAAACACGCGATGACCCAGGCAATTGCGCACCTCTACGAAGTTGAGCCGTTGACGGACATCTTTAACCTGTCTGATGACCAGATTGCCAACTTGATGTCGTACACCATCGCGTTTGACGTCTTCAACCGTCTCCAGCTGGAGCTTGGCCGCGTATTTGAGAAGTTGAAGTACAGCGCCGCGCTCATCCACGAGCGGCTAAATCAGGCGCTTGACTATGTGCTCGCGGTCGTGTCCGGAGCCATGGCAAAGGTTCGTGGTGCCGGTGGAACTTCCATGCGAGAGGTCGCAAACAAAGCTCTTAATAATGCACTTGAAGTGTTTGGAACACCATGAAAGTACTTTGCTCAAGCTTGGCGGCATTTCCCACAATGCCAGATGCGAACACTAAGTCATTCGTGTTCTTCGATACACCGAATAACGCCAACGTTGGGCGCATCGCCCACGGCTGGCCCTCAGAACTGCGCAAAGTAGGTTATGCGCCCTCTACTGAAATCTGGGATTTCGTATTGTTCAGCTTCGCAGTTTGCGCTGCTGACTATAGCTGCCACCGGGATCGTAGCTCTGATGGCTGGACCCGGGAAATCGAATTGTCGGTCACGATGGTTGCCCCTGAACGTTGGAACGCTCAGGCTGACCCCATCCAAAAGATGCTTCGCATATTGACCGGGGACTACTGGAAGGTTATCTTTCTGCCTGGCGGGCCGCCCCCTTCAAATGGAGAACGCCAAATCTGTGACCGAGACTGCGTTGCTCTTCTATCCGGCGGCTTGGACAGTCTTATTGGTGGCATTGACTTGCGGTCTCAAGGCAGGCATCCAATTTTTGTATCCCAGCTCGCGCATGAGGACTCTGCACGTCAGCGGAAGTATGCTGCCACGCTTGATGGTGCCCAGTGGCACCAACAGTGGAGCCACAAGGTTGTTTTCGACGGGCCCCAGGAACCATCTACACGTGCCCGCTCAATGGCTTTTTATGGCCTTGCCGTTTTGGCATCGTCATTACTGGACGACCAAAGCCCAGAAATATTTGTGCCGGAAAACGGGTTCATAAGCTTGAACCCGCCCCTGCTCCCCGGTCGCATGGCAAGTCTCAGCACCCGAACTACTCATCCCCTCTTTATGGCAATGCTGCAGAGCCTATTGGCTTCAGTGGGCGTTGGTGCACGATTGACCATGCCTTACAAGTTCAAGACCAAAGGCGAAATGATGTCGGAGTGCCTGGACCCTAACCTACTCGCCCAATACGCAGCGGATACGACGAGTTGTGGCAGATTCCGAACTTACAACCGTATGCACTGCGGTCGCTGTGTCCCATGCATGGTTAGAAAAGCTGCATTTTTGAGTGGTAGAACTGTCGCAGATACGACCCACTACAAATTCCCCTCGTTATCCAACGCGGCGAAAGGTGCCGCCGATGACCCGATGGCAGCTGCCTGCGCCGTTTTGACGGCAAACGACAAGGGGATAGACGCGTTCCTGGGTGCCACACTTTCTTTTGCGGACCCGCACGACAAGGCCGCCTATCGAGGGGTGGCGGAACGGGGACTGTCGGAAATTGCGGACCTTTTGGCGCGGGATGGAATGTTGTAGTGGACTTCCATTGCCATCTGGACCTCTACCCCAATGCTAAGACTGTCTACGCCGACACCTTGGTAAGGAATGAATTCACCTGGTTGGTCACCACGAGCCCGCGGGCTTTTGCTGCGACTTCAAAAGTTCTACTATCGACCGAGCGGTTGCTCATCTCGCCAGGCCTGCACCCAGAAGTAGCCGACCGCAAGGCTGGAGAGCTGGACCTTCTCATGGCGCAGCTGGAATCCGTAAAGGCTGTTGGTGAAGTAGGGCTGGACGGCTCAGCGCGATACAAACATACCTTAAGTACCCAACAGAAGATTTTCTCTGCAGTAGTGGCGCGCAGCGAATCACTTGGCGGTCGCATCCTCAGCGTTCACTCCCGAACCGCCGCAACAAAGGTTTTGAGTACTCTTGAAAGCCACCCGTCGTTCGGAATAGCCGTTCTGCATTGGTTTACTGACTCCCCTTCGGCTCTACGCCGAGCCACGGCCCTAGGGTGCTGGTTTAGTGTTGGCCCGGCCATGCTCTCTTCTGCAAATGGCCGCAATCTAGCGTCATTGATGCCTCGCGAGAGAGTTATTCCTGAGAGTGATGGGCCATTTGGCAAAGTAGGTGGCCGCACCTTAATGCCTTGGGAGGCAATCACAATTAATGAGAGTCTTTCCAAGCTCTGGAATCTACCGAAAGATGAGGTTTCAACGCTACTTCGGTCAAACGGTCAGCGACTTAGGAGCCTGATGACTCAGGATTGAAGTCGGCACTTATCCTATGGCTTTTCCATCTGACCGACCGCTTTTTATAGTTACGAACGACGGCTTCGGGCACTTAGCGTGCGCCTATCGCAGTCGGGTATCCGGCATATCGTTGTGTTGAATTTGGCGTGCTCCAAACCTGCCGTTCGAGACCGACGGCCGGAGATGGCCAGTCAACTCATTCGGCCAACGTACCAGATATCCCCCACCCCGCACACTTCAGTCTCTGCTACTTCCACGCTGCTGGTGAATTGATTCGCCTGTCAGCGTACCTGTCAAGCAGGTTGTGCCACCTGTCGTGCCGCCTGTCACGCCACAACTTGCGCCCTGTCGGTATGGGGATCATGCACAGCATCAAATCGGAAATAGATTCAATTCTTCGTGAAGAAATTGTACTTGCCCAAAAGGATGACCCCGCTCTGATCGTGCGGTCGGCCTTCGAGGTCATTGAAGAATTTTTGGGTCAGGGCATGTCGCTGGAGAGAATCGCATCTGCGCTTCAAAAACATGACATAAAGATCACCAAGGGGCACCTTGTTCGCCACCTTGGCATAGTTCGGGAAGAGCGCGGGCTGAAGCCATTAAAAAGAGGCAAAAAACCCAGGTCCCCCGGTGCAGCGTAAGCGAGTGGCAAAGTCATCTTGCGGGTAGTCAGGTTTCTAAAGAAGATCGTGTTCATCTCAACAACGCAGGTGAACCGATGAACTCAAATCCGACCCCAGAGCGCGACCAGTCAATCTCACCCGATGCACAGACACCAACGCTGCGAGTGCGGCGCCAATACAGCGAGACCTTCAAAGCAGAGCTGCTACAGGCATGCGACCAACCCGGTGCTACCGTCAGCGCGGTGGCGCGCAAGCACGCCCTGCGACCCAACCAGTTGCGTCGCTGGCGACAAAAGGCCAAAGGCAACCCACCCACCAAGAAAGTTGCCCCGCCACATGCGCCGGTGCAGACCGGCTTCGTGGCCCTGGCAGTCGGTGGCCAGAGCATGTCCGCGCCCGACATCCGCATGAACCTGCAAAGCGGTGCCACCCGCATTCAAATTGAATGGCCCGTCAGCGCATCGAGCCAATGCGCCCAGTG
>Ga0210030_1000387_pt1 | contig 33108 bp, 24 predicted proteins | sample CryGeymeta201523_FD_183986 | JGI IMG/M metagenome (GOLD analysis project Ga0210030, IMG submission 183986) | Groundwater microbial communities from Crystal Geyser aquifers in Utah, USA - Crystal Geyser metaG 2015-23 (SPAdes) (version 2) | ecosystem: Environmental > Aquatic > Deep subsurface >...
CCGGCAGCGAGCGCGGAAACGGCAGATCGCCACGCTCAAGCACGTCAATAACCATGGCCGTCCCAAGATAACGCAGATGCTCAACATACTACCGGTAGTTGGTTTGGGTGACAACCGGATAAGCACGGTTTGATGAAGCGCGCGAAGGCAAGCTGCGCCGCATTTGTCTTGCCCTCACCCGCCAGCGCGACGGCGGCGCCGAATGCCGCCAGTTCGGCCTCGTCGATGATTACCGGCTTGGCCTCGCCTTTCCAATAGACGTCATCTGCATCCGCCAGCGAACCGCGCACCCCGCCGGCCGCCGTGGTGGTGGTCAATTTTTTCTTCGGCGTCAGCAGCTCGATCTTCTTGCGCAGACGTTCCCACAGCGAAAGCTCCTCGTCCGACGCCTGCACCGGGGCGGCCAGCGCAAGCGTGATCCCCAGCGAAACCAACAACGCGATTACTCTTTTCATCATCTTCTCCTTGTTAAATCCGGGACGTCCGGCTCACAGCGTGTTCAAGAGTTCCTGCGCCAGTGTGCGATATTGCTTTTGCACGGCGGGATCGAGTTTTTTTGCTTTCAAAAAAGCTGACTTTGCGCTCTTGTTATGCCCCAGCCGCTTGTACGCGCGCGCCAGATTGATCTGAATCAGCGAGTCCTGCGGGCTGGCTTGGGCGGCGGCACGGTAGGCATTCACCGCTTCCTGGTATTTGCTCTCGATCATCAGCAAATTGCCGCGATTATTCAGGGCTGCCGCATTTTTCGCGTCGAGCCCAAGCACCTTGTCGAAGTATTTCATCGCCTCGTTGCGGTCGCCGATTCTGGCCAGAATGATTCCGGTCTGCAGATTGGCGTCGATGTTGCCCGGCTTTTCCTTGAGGATATCCAGATAGCGGCGTGTCTGGATCTGCGAACTGATCTTCAGCACGGAAACACTGTCACCCGGGTATTTCTTCTCAATCACGGCACGGGTCAGGCCGCTCACTTTCCAGTCGGAAGACGGCAGGCTGGCAGGTTTGAAATTTTCCCACGCGCTATGGATATCCAGCACGCTCAAACCGTTATCCTTGTACTTGTAATAGGTTTCGCTGCCTTTTTCCCACGCTTTGATGAATGAATTGCCCACCAGCGTGGTTTCCACCGGAATCCACAGCATTCCCTCGTGAATCACGTACAGATTATTCATGGTGTAGCCGTCGCCGTCGGCCGGAATGCCGGTGGCGAACATCATCAGCATATGCCCCGGCACTTCCAGTACGCGGGTGGCGATGCCCATGCTCTCCAGGCCCGACGAATACACCGCCACCAGGTCGTCGCAATCGCCGGATTTGCGTTCCAGCGTCTCGCGTGGAAATTGCAGATAATCGACGGTATGCGCCTGGCCCGAGGTGATCTGGTAGGGATTGCTCGGATCCTGAATGTAGGTCAGACCGAACACACCCAGCCCGTTAAACAGGGCTGCCGCCAGCTGCGCCTCGTCCTTGGTTTCCCTGTATTCGCTAACGATCGCGCGCGCCAGATTGAGCACCGGCTCGTCCTTGGGGGTGACGAAAACCGAGAACCGCTCGCGCTCGTCCCAAGTCAGACGGTGCTTGTCATACACGTTGACCGTGGCATTGCGGCTGTAAGTTTCGCGTTTGCCATTATCGAAATAGCTGGCCTCGATCAGTGCCTGCACCGCGCTGTCTTCGGTCATGGTCAGGATGCTGTTGTTGAACACCGCCTTCAGCGGCAGCTCCTCGCTTTCCCCGGGCAACAGGCGGGACACCTTGCCCTCGGTGGCAAAATCCATGAAATTCTTCAGCACGAAGCTGACCCGGATCTTGTCCATTTTTTTGTCGGTGTTGTTGGTCAGGCGGATCAGCCCGACGCCATCACGCTCGTATTGCTTGTAAGAGTTGGAGAACACATCTTTCAAGCTCACCACCTCGATCTCCAGCGGCGGCCGGTTGAACACCTCGGTCTGTGTCTCGACCGCGATTTTTTCCGATTCGGTGTCATCCCGGCTCAGCACGGCGACATAGAAGGTGTAAGCGGTTTCAGGGGTCAGCCCGTCGCGGGTGAAGGCGGGTTCGCTCACCTCGCCGACCTTGATCAGGTTTTCGCCTTCTTTTTGATAAATGCGATACGCGGCAAAGTATTTCGGGGCGGCCGCCTCCCAGCTCAAACGGGCTTGCCACGGGTTGGTTTCGACTTGCACCGCCGCCAGCGCGGGCGGCACATATTTGTCCGGCACTGCGCTCACGGCATCACTGCTGGCGCCTTCAAACCCGCCATCGGACAGCGCCGCCACGCGGTAAAAATAGAGGCTGCCGGGGGTTAAATCGGTATCGCTGTAGGTATTGCTTGCGCTGGTGGCAATCCGCACGTAGCCACCGTCCTCGCGGGCGGAACGATAAATACGGTACGACTCGACGTAGGCGGCAGGCGCTGGCGCCCATTGCAAGTCGATCGCGTGAACGCTTTTTTGCGCCGCAAATTTTTTCGGCGCCTGCGGCTTGTACAGCACCGATATTGTCTCCACCCGCCTGTCTGCATGCTCGGCCACAAACAGAGTGCTCCCGCCGCCGCTAGCCAGCGCGACCGGATCGCCAAGACTGGCGACGCCGGTCGTCTTGGCACCGAACACGCGCAGCAGCTTGCCCGCGTGATCGAACGCCATCACCCGGTTGCCGTCCAACACCAGCACCTCATCCGCAGTCACCGCCATATCCAGCGGCTTGCCAAACTCACCGCCTTCTTTCAACTTGCCGAACTGGTGCATCAGCTTGCCGTCGGCCGAGAACACACTGATGCTGCCGCGCCCCGCATCCAGCACGAATAGCTTGTCCCCGGGGTCCAGCCCCATCGCCACCGGATTCTCGAACCGGGTCGCCGACCCGCCCAATTTATTCAGAAACACGCCGTCTTCGCGAAACACCTGCACCGAACGATTGCCACGATCCGCCACGAAAATCAGCCCGCTACGCGCCACCGCGACAGCGCTCGGATTGCCGAACTGGCCCGCACCGGTGCCGGCGCTGCCGACACCGAGCAATTCATTGCCCGCGGCATCGAGTTTGAGCACCCGCTTTTTATTCTTGTCCGCGACCCAGATAGCGCCCTCCCCATCCAGCGCCAGGGCGACCGGTTGCACCTCTTTCAGCTTGAATTCGCCGACCACCTTGTTGTTCTGCAACTTCAGCAGGTGGCCGCCATCCTGGTTGTCGCTGCCAATGGCATACAGCGCCCCCTTGCCGTCGCCGGCAAGGCGCAGCGCATCCAGCTCGATGCCGCCCAGCCACTTCACCGATGCCCGGCCGGCGCCGCGCGGCAGAGGTTCGATGCGTTCCCCGGCGACGGTCTGAAAGACATTGATCAGTGCCTTGCCCGCATCGCCGACGAACACCTGCTGACCGGCGGCACTGGCCAGACCGGCGATCTTTTTGGTCTGCGACCTCCCTTCGCCACGGGAACCAAACTGGTAAACCAGCTGGCCGGCAAAATCGAATTTGAGTATGGACTGGCTGCGCTCGTCCGCGACGTACACCCCGTCCTCGGCCAGCGCCAGGGCGTCCGGCCGATCGATCCCGGTGAGCGCGTGCAAATAGCGGCCGTTCGCGTCATACACTTTGACCAGATTGTCGCCGTCATCCAGCACATACAGGCGCCCCGCCGCATCCAGCGCAATATCGGCCGCCTTTCCCAGTTGGTGGGACGATGTCTTTTTGCCTTGCGCCGGCGCCTCGGCGCTTAATTCGAGGGTATGCAAAAACACGCCGTTGACCCCGAACAGCTGAATCCGCCGATTGCCTGTATCGGCGACATAAACCACCCCTTCGTGCACCGCGATGCCGCGCGGCGATTGCAGCTCCTGCCCGTCTCCCCCGCCAAAAAAGCCGCTCACGCCGGCGCCGAAGCGCCCCAGAAACTTGCCGTCCTTCAATCCATACAACAGCACCTGTTCGGTTCCGCTGTCCACCACATACAGCATGTCGTCCGCGCTCGCCGCCGCCACCGGATGTTTCAACAATTGCGTTTTGCCTTCTTTGGCGGCCAGGGTATAGGCCACTTTGCCGTCCGGCTGCAGCGCTTCCACCGTGCCGCCGTCGCGGGCGACAAACAGATAGCCTCCGCCCGAACCCAGCAACCGGTCGAGTTTGGCCACCCCGATTTCATGTTTGAAATCCGCCTTGATGAAACCGTTGCTTTTGCCGCCCGGCAGCTCCGCCGCAAACGCGGCCGAGCAGATCAGACCCATCGAAAAAATCGCCAGTACCTTACGCATCACTCTCCGTCCATCCCTGTTGGTTAAACCGTGCGGTATTGCCGCTTCTTCCCCTTATTTTTCCGTGCGGTTGAATACCCCATCCCAATCCGCCGCCGGCGGGCTGGCGGCAAAATAAGTGCAGCGCTCGATATACAGGCGGCACGGCATGTCGTGCGGCAACTCTGCCGCCAGACCGGCAAAGTCACTTTGCGCGCCAAGCCAGTCGCGTTGCCGGTATTTTTCCAAAGCCGCATGAAATGCGTCCACCTGTGCCACGCTCAAGGCTGCCGGCCCTACTTGGGGTTCGTGGATTGTAACGGGTAACTGCTTGCCGATGACCCGGATTTTGTCCAGCTCGCGGTAGCGGCAGGCTTGCGCGGCCAGATTCACGGTGCTCTCACCCACCAACCAGGTGATGCCATAGTATTTGGCCGTGGATTCCAGACGCGAGGCCAGATTTACCGTGTCGCCGATGACCGTATATTCCATCTTTTTGCCGGCAAAACCGATATTGCCCGCCACCACCTCGCCCGAATTCAGACCGCCGCGAATGGCAAACCCTTCCAGCCCGCGATCCACCCATTCTGCCTGCAACACCGCCAACCGGTCGGCCATCACCGCTACACAGCGCAGCGCCCGCTCGGCGTGGTCGGGCTGGCTGAGCGGCGCGCCCCAGTAAGCCATAATCGCGTCGCCGATGAATTTGTCGATGGTGCCATCGTGCTGTTCGATCACCTGCACCATGGCGCCCAGATATTCGTTCAAACGCGACACCACCACGTGCGGGGAATGCGACTCGCTGAAGGTGGTGAATCCTTTGATGTCGGTGAACAGCACCGTCACCTCCTTGTTGTCGCCACCGATTTTGGCGGCATCCGGATCTTTTTCCAGCCGCGCCACCAGTTTCGGCGACAGGTAGCTGGAGAACATCGAGCGCATTTCGCGCGCACTGCGCTCCAGCACAAGATAACGGAAACTGCCGCCCACCAGCAAGGCCAACACCGCCGCCAGGGTTGGATAGATGATGTTGAGCCAGTACCCGCTTTCAAACATGGCGTAAGCGAACCAGATGTAACCCGCCAACAGTAACGCGGCGGCCGGGATCGCACCGTATAAATTCAGGCGCGTGGTCAGAAAATAGGCCAGCGCACCGAGCAGCATGATGGAAAAGATGTCGAGCAGTGCCTCCGGTCCGCCCTGGCGGATGAAACGGTCGCTGATGATGTTGTCGGCGACCGTGGCGTGAATCTCCACCCCCGGCGTATTGCCGTGGAACGGCGTGACGCGTATGTCGTACACGCCCAGCGCGGTCGCCCCCACGAATAATAGCTTGCCCTTCAATTGCTCCGCCGCCACCCGCCCGTGCACCACATCGGTGAAGGAATAGCGCGGATAGCCGCCGGGCGGTCCGGTGTAGTTGATCCACATCGCATACTGCTCGTCCACCGGGATGTGGCGCGCGCCCACGCTCACCTCAAACGCGCTGGCGGTAAATTCTTTCTCGCCCAACGCCAGCATCGCCGCCATCATGCCGAGCGAGGGTGTCAGCTTGCCCTCGGCTTCGACCAGCACCGGCACCCGCCGGTTGACACCATCCTCGTCCGGAAACAGATTGATCTGTCCAGTGCCGACGGCGGCACGCTGCAACTCGGGCAGGGAGCGCGTCACCCCGCTGATTTGCCCGTCTTTCCCATACTCGAACAGCTCGGCCAGCACCGCGTTACCGGATTTCTTCATCGCGGCAGCGAAGGCCTGATCATTGACCAGGTCTTCGCGCTCGGGGAAAAAAGCATCGAACAGCACGGCCTTGGCCTGGGCGGCTTTCAGTTTTTCCAGCAATAGCGCGTATTGATTGCGCGGCCAGGGATAACGCCCGATTTCGGCAATGCTCTTGTCGTCGATGGCGATGATGGCGATGTTGGGTTGCAGCGGGATCGCACCGCGCATGTCGCGGAAACGCAGGTCGTAGGTGCGCGCTTCAAATGCTTCGAGAAAGGCGTTCTGCGTGTAGTACAGCGACAACACCGTCAGCACGGAGAATGCGGACAGCAGCACGGAAAAACCTTTGCTGTTGACCCGTTTGGTCAGGCGTTGCCAGAAAGAAGTGAAAGCCATGCTCGACGGTGCTCCGCTGCAGGATGGGTGGTGCGGGCCATTGTAACCGCACGGGTTGTTCCGGTTACAAAAAACCCGCTCACTTTGCCGTGCGGATCGCGGTCAGAATACCCTGCAGGATGGCGGTCGGCGTGGGCGGGCAACCCGGCACGGCCACATCGACCGGGATGACGTTGGCGACTTTGCCGCAACTGGCGTAATTCTCGCCCGCGTCCGCCGCACAGAAGATGCCGCCGTCACAGGCACACTCGCCGATCGCCACCACCAGTTTGGGTTCGGGCACCGCGTCGTAGGTGCGCTTGAGCGCGACTTCCATGTGGCGCGACACCGGGCCGGTAACGAGCAGCAGGTCGGCATGGCGGGGACTGGCGACGAATTTGATGCCCAGGCCTTCGAGGTTGTAATAGGCGTTGTTGACGGCGTGGATCTCCAGTTCGCAACCGTTGCACGACCCCGCATCCACCATGCGGATCGCCAGTGCGCCGCCGAACACGTCCAGAATGTCCTGCTGCAAACGCTGTTCGAGCACACGCAACGACTCGTCGCCCTGTGGCGGTGTTTCGCTCTTGATCCCGGTCTTTAAAATCTGCTTGAGAATTTGGTACATCTGCGCCCCTACAAGTCCTGCCCCGAATAGCTCAGGTTGAACGATTTGTTGATGAGCGGGAAATCCGGCACGATGTTGTCGATGACGGCGTGCTCCAGCACCGGCCAGTTCTGCCACGAAGGGTCGTGCGGATGGACGCGCGCCAGATTGCCCTGTGCATCAGTGTGGATCGCCACCATCACTTCGCCGCGCCAGCCTTCCACCAGGCCGATGCCGAAACCGTTCGGCGGCAGTTTTTCCAGCGCGGGCGTTGCTTCTTCTTCATGGACGAGATTGACCAGAATCTGGCGGACCAGGCGCAACGACTCGAACAGCTCGTCAAAACGCACGATGACCCGCGCCGCGACATCGCCGTTGCGATAGGTTGCCATGCGCACATCCAGTTTGTCGTACGGTGCACAGGCAAACTGTACGCGCGCATCCCAAGCCTGCGCGCTGGCGCGTCCGGCCATGCCGCACAGGCCGAGTTGCGCCGCCAACTTCGGCTCGATGCGTCCGGCACCGATGTAGCGATCCTGCACGCCGGCATGCTCCTCGTAAATCCCGCGCAGGGTCGCCGCTTCGCGTTCCAGCAGCTCGCATTCCTCGGCGATTACACGCTTGGCTTCGGCAGTCACATCCACTGCGACCCCGCCCGGCATGATGCTATCCATTAAATAGCGATGGCCAAATAGCGCCGCGTTGGTGCGCAGCATTTGTTCCTTCAATATCCAGAATTGGGCGAAGCCGAATGCCAGCGCGACATCGCTGCCGAGGTAACCCAAGTCACCCAGATGATTGGCGACACGCTCGCGTTCCAGCAACAGGGCGCGCAACCACAAAGCGCGATCCGGCGGGGTGACCCCGGCGATGCTTTCCGCCGCCATCGCGTAGGCCCAGGCGTAGGCCACGGTGCTGTCGCCGCTGACCCTCCCGACCAATTTTGCCCCCTGCTGCAAGCTCAAACTCTCGAAGCGCTTCTCGATGCCTTTGTGGGTATAGCCGAACCGTTCTTCGAGGCGCAAGACGCGCTCGCCGATGACGGAGAAGCGAAAATGCCCGGGCTCAATGATGCCGGCATGCACCGGCCCGACCGCGATCTCGTGCACGCCCTGCCCTTCCACCTGCACGAAGGGGTAGTCTTCCGCTTCGTCGGTGCGGCTGGCTGCCGCATCGAAATCCTTGCGCAAGGGGAAACTGCCGCTGTGCCAGGCACCATGCCGCAACCACTTGCGATGGTCGGCGGCTTCCTCCGCATGCATCCCGAGCAGATCATAGGTTGCGCGCTGCATACGCGCGGCGGCGGGGAAGATGCAGGCGAGGTCGGGATAATGCGGATGCGCCTCGGGCAGTGGCACATGGAGGCAGACCAGCCCGGTCTCGTTAATTAGCGTGACATGCAGCATGAAGCCGCCGCGCAGTTCGCGCGCATCGCTGCCCCACAGCGCCACCAATCGGCCACCGCCGTCGCGCACCTGGCGACAGATCTCCAGCAGATTCTCCACTGCGATCTCGCACGCCCAGGTGGGCACGGCATCGGTCAGGCGGGTCAGTTTCAAATTGGGATGTTTGATCGGCATTTTCGTCTATCCCATCAAGGCCGCCGCCTGGCGGTACCAGTCGGCCAGATAGGGCGGCATGTACAGGCCCAGCATCAGCACCAGCAACAGGTGGAGGAACACCGGGATCAGCGCGGGCGGATGGGGCAAGGTTTTGGCGGTGGTTTCACCGAACACGATCGGCTGGATTTTGCCGAAGATCGCGGCGAATGCGATGCCGAGCGAAATCAGCAGGATCGGCGTGGCCCACGGGTATTCGTGCATGGCGGTGGTGATGATGAGGAACTCGCTGGCGAACACGCCGAACGGCGGCATGCCGAGGATGGCGAAGGTGCCCAGCGCCAGTCCCCAGCCCACGGTTGGGCTGACTTGCAGCAAACCGCGGATGTGTTCCATCTGCTGCGTGCCGACCTTCTGCACCGCGTGGCCGACGGCAAAGAAGATCGCCGATTTGGTCAGCGAATGCACCGTCATATGCAGCATGCCGGCAAAGGTCGCCACCGGACCGCCCATGCCAAAGGCAAAGGTAATGAGCCCCATATGCTCGATGGAAGAATAGGCGAACATGCGCTTGATGTCTTTTTGCCGGTACAGCGAGAGCGCCGCCACCAACAGGGAGAGCAGGCCGAAGCCCATCATCAGATCGCCCGCAAAGTGCGTGCCGAGCGAACCGTCCACCAGCACCTTGCTGCGCATCACCGCGTTCAGCGCCACATTCAGCAACAAACCGGATAGCACCGCGGAAACCGGGGTCGGGCCTTCTGCATGCGCATCCGGCAACCAGCTGTGCAGCGGCACCAGACCGATCTTGGTGCCATAGCCGACCAGCAGGAAGATGAAGGCCAGCTTGAGCACGGTCGGTTCAAGCTCGCCCTTGACCGCGTTGAGGTGCGTCCACAGCAGCGCCGTGCCGCCTTCGCCCAGCACGCGCTCGGCGGCAAAATACATGAGGATGGTGCCGAACAGCGCCAGCGCGATCCCCACGCCACAGAGGATGAAATATTTCCACGCCGCTTCCAGACTGGCCGGGGTGCGGTACAACGACACCAGCAATACCGTGGTGAGTGTCGCCGCTTCCATTGCCACCCAGATGATGCCCAGATTGTTGCTGGTCAATCCCAGCAACATGGTGAAAGTGAACAGTTGATACATGCTGTAGTACAGGTGCAGCATGCCGGTCGAAAGTTTGCCGTGATGCTGCTCGATGCGCATATAGGGGCGCGAAAACAGCGAAGTGGTAAACGCCACGAAGGCGGTCAGCGCGACCAGAAACACGTTGAACTGATCGATGAAAAACTGCTCGCCGAATACCACCTGCGGGCCGCTGGCAACCACTTGCAGGGTCAGCATGACCGAGGCTGCAAAAGTGCAGAAGCTCATGACCGAGTTCAATTCCGCCGCCCACGGGCGCGAACCGAACACGGCCAGCATGCCGCCGCCAAACAGCGGGATGAGCAGCAGGGCAAGCAGATACAGGTCAATCATCTTTCAGTCTCTCCATGTTCGAAATATCCAGACTGTCGAAGGTCTCGCGGATCTGGAAGAAGAAGATACCGAAGATAAAGCTGGCCACCAGCACGTCCAGCGCGATACCGAATTCGACCACCAGCGGCATGCCATGGGTGGCGCTGGTGGCGGCAAAGAACAAGCTGTTTTCCAGGGCAAGGAAGGCCACCACCTGGGTCACCGCCTTGCGCCGCGTCAGCATCATCAGCAACGACAGCAGCACGCCGGCCAGCGCAATGCCGATCAATCCGCGCGTGATGCCTTCGGTCAGTTGCGAGATCGGCGCGGCCAGATTGAAGGCGAAGATCACCAGCGCGATGCCGACCAGCATAGTGGTCGGAATGTTGATCAGGGTCTCCACATCCCAGCGCACATTCAGTTTGCGCATCAGGCGATGCAGCAACCATGGCAACAGCAGCACCTTCAGCACCAGCGTCAATCCGGCGGAGTAGTAGAGGTGATGCTGGTTGGTGGAATACGCCACGATGGCAGTGCTCAAGGTCAGCAAAAAACCCTGCCAGGCGAACAGATTAATCATGGACAGGATGCGCCGCTGCGTCAGCATGGCGAAAACGACCAGCAACAGCAGGGCGGCCAGCAGGTTGACGAACTGGAGGGTGTAAGGTATCTGCATCACGCCCCCAGCAGGAAGTGAATTAGCAGGCCGAGCACGGCAAGCAGGAAGGCGGTGCCAAGGAATTCCGGCGCTCGGAAGATGCGCATCTTGGCACTGACGGTTTCCAGCAGGGCCAGCCCTGCACCCGCCAATATCAATTTCCCAACCAACGTCAGCAACGCCAGCGGCAGTCCCGCCCAATTGCCCACCTCGGCGATGCCGTGCGGCACGAACAGGGCAATGCCAAGCGAGATATAGGCAAATAACTTCAGACTGCTGGCCCACTCGATCAGCGCCAGATGGCGCGCCGAATATTCGAGGATCATCGCCTCGTGGATCATGGTCAGTTCGAGGTGGGTATTCGGGTTGTCCACCGGAATGCGCGCGTTCTCCGCCAGCAACACGATCACAAAGGCCAGCGCGGCGAAGGCCAGGCTGGGATAGATCACGAACTGGTGATGCGCCAGCGTATCGACAATGTTGGGCAGCTGGGTGGAATGACTGATCATGGAGGCGGTGAACAGCACCATCAGCAGCGCCGGTTCGGCCAGGAAGGACACCAGCATCTCGCGCCGCGCGCCGAGTGTGCCGAAAGCGGTGCCGATATCCATCGCCGCCAGCGCGATGAAAACCCGCGCCACGGCGAACACGCCGACCAGCGCGATCACGTCCGCGGCGCGCGAAAAGGGCAGATCGACCGCCAGGATGGGGATGATCGCCGCCGCCAGCCACATGCAGCCGAACACGATGTAGGGCGTGGCGCGGAACAGTGGCGAGGCGTTGTACGCGATCACCGCATCCTTGTTGAACAGCTTGTGCAGCACGCGATACGGCTGCAGCACACCCGCGCCGGAACGGTTCTGCAGCCAGGCCTGGCACTGGTTGACCCAGCCCGTGAGCAGCGGCGCGGCCAGCACCACCAGCAGCAACTGGGTGAACTGGAACAGGATGGCAAAAATGAGTTCGCTGTTTTCCATCATACGAACAGGAGCAACACGACCAGCGTGGCGAAGGTGTAAGTCAGATAAAGATGGATGCGCCCGTGCTGCAACAGCCCGGCCATGGCTGCCAGTTTCTCGGTAAGATGCTGGATCGGCTGATACAGAATGACCCACAGCCGGTCCTCGCTTTTGCCGTGATAGCGCGGATGCGTGTCGAACGGCGTAGGCACCTCGCGTTCGATGCTGAAGAAGGGCTGGAAGATACGCCGGATCGGCTGGCCAAAACCTTCCGCCGTATCCTGCATGCGCGCATTCTGTGCCGGAAAACCGCAATCCCACGGCGCGCTGCGGCGGACACGGCCGTGATACAGGCGGCGCACCAGCAGACTGGTGAGCAACATCACGCCGAGCACCGCCAGCAGGAAATACAGCGGGCTGTAACTGGCGCGCTCGATGTCCATCGGGGTCAGGAACACCCAATTGTTCGCGGCATTGCCCAACTGTGTGCCGAGCAACATCTGCGCCACTTGGTCCAGTTGATGCACCACAAACACGGGTGCCAGACCCAATCCCACACAGGCCAGCGCCAGCCAGCCCATGCCGATGCGCTCCCATGTTCCCGCATCATGCGCATGTTCCAAAGACGCCTCGCGCGGCTGGCCGAGGAAAATCACGCCGTAGAATTTCACCATCACGTAAGCCGCCAGCGCCGCCGCCAGCGCGACCACTGCCGCCGCCACCGGCACCAGCATATTGATGTAATCGTTGGGCAGTCCTGGCGACAACAGAAAGGCCTGCAACAGCAACCATTCCGAGACGAAACCGTTGAGCGGCGGCAAACCGGCAATCGCCAGCACACCGACTAGCATCAGCCAGGCTGCCCACGGCATCTTGCGGATCAGGCCGCCCATCCGTCCCATGTTGCGTTCGCCGGTGGCATGCAGAATGGAACCGGTGCCGACGAACAACAGGCTCTTGAACATGGCGTGGTTGAGGCTGTGGTACAGCGTCGCAATCAATGCCAGCGCCGCCAGCGTGTCCTTGCCATAGACGTGAAAGATGAGCGTGAGGCCAATGCCCGCGAGCAACAGGCCGATATTCTCGATCGAGGAATACGCCAGCAGGCGTTTCATGTCGGCCTGCACTGCCGCGAACATCACACCAAAGATGGCGGTCGCCAATCCCAGCCCCAGCGCCAGCACACCCCACCACCACAACTGCGTGCCGAGCAGGTCGAAGGTGACGCGCAAAATGCCGTAGATCGCCGTCTTCAGCATCACCCCGCTCATCAGCGCCGACACCGGCGAGGGTGCGGCGGGGTGTGCCTCCGGCAACCACACATGCATCGGCAACACACCCGCCTTGGCACCGAAGCCGAACAGGGCGAGCAGGAACGCAGCCGAGGCCCAAAAAGAAGTCAGGGTTGCATTGCGCATCGCATCAAAAGTGTAAGCGCCGATACCGTGCCCGCCCTGCATCACGCCGAAGCTCAACAGGATGGCGATGGCGCCGACGTGCGCGATCAACAGATAAAGGAAACCCGCTTTGCGGATATCGGGAATGGCATGATCGGTGGTGACCAGGAAGTACGAGGACAAGGCCATGACTTCCCACGCCACCATGAACAGATAGGCATCGTCCGCCAGCATCACCAGCGCCATGCCGGCCAGAAACAGGTGATATTCGAGGCACAGCAAACGCAGCGTCTTGACGTCCAGATGGCGGAAATAGCCACTGCCGAACAGGGATACGCCAGCCGAAGCCGCACCCAGCAGGATCAGGAAAAAGGCGGAAAGCGCATCGAGGCGGAGATGGAACGGCAGGTCGGGCAACCCCAGGGGCAGCACCAGCGTTTGCGGGGTGGCGGACAGCGCAACCAGCCCGGCAGCGGCCAAAAACAGGGAAGCGAGAGCGCCCAGCGGGAAAATCCAGCGCGTCGCATCCTTCACCCACAAGCCAGCCACAGCCAGCACGACCCACAACAGGATCACGCTATTTGCCACGTCAAGCGATGAGATACTTGCTGCCGCCACCGGTGTTGCTTGTACACCCCGCAAAATCTGGTTGAATTCAGGAAGGGCGCGATTCTACTCCCCCCGCCGCGCCCTATTCAATGTTCATCCCTGTTTTTAAGGTTCATCGTCATACTCACTGTGATTTTTTATCAACCCAAGCTCATATCCAACTTGCCACAATGAAACAGAATTCCTGCCCGATAGTTGGCGAAGTTGCGAAATCCTCTGGCGTTAGCTTTGATGATTTGAATCGCGCTATTAAACCCTTCGGCTCAAGCATTGTTGATTCCCTGTTGACTGTCTACTGACGGCGAGGCGAGAATCGTGGACAAGTTCAGCAAGAATGGGGCAGGGCCAGGCAGCTGCGTGGAGGACGGACTGACTAGCTTAAACTAGACGCATTTCTGTCTGGACGACGGGGTACACCGTAATAAATATTCATCTAATCAAGTACCTGATTGAGATAATATTCCGAGTAATGTTCAAGTGACTCCATCTTCGTTTGAATTTCACCACCTAGCGGCAGTTCATCAACCCGCTGCTCACGATCAATAGAAACCATTCGGTTGGCTTTTAAAAAAAACTCCTGCCTGTATTCAACAAATTCATCTTGAGTCGAATTCTTATAATCGTTGAAAGCTTTTTTTTCCCGATTTAGCGACTTAATACCTTCTTCTCTAAATGCTTTAAATTCATTTAGTTCGATAGTCCGATGTATTTCGAACTTTTTCATTTCGCTTAGTACTTTAACAGTCCCCTTTCTCATCCCAATACCAATTTTTTCATTCATATCAAAAACCAGAAAGCGCGTGCCTCGAATACCAAGCGATGCTGATTTGGTTCTGACCTCAACTAAGCGACTTTGATTTTTTATGGTATTAATCGCATAATAAATAACCCCGGTCAAATGGCGAAAAAAACTGGCATGATTTTGTGAATTTCCAATTTCAACACTGCTATTTTTTTCCAGCACAATATAGCCGACGTTAGCTATACGAACGACAGCCCGGCCATTCCCGCTGGCAACCAAGATATTTTTGCCGGACAAAATTCCTGAAGATGGCGTACTCGGCCCATTGCCACTTCTTTCCGCACGGATTGACAATTGACCTTCGTTTTTAACTACCTCGACTGCGGCCGCAGCTAAAGCGTTGCTTGCCAAAAACAAGCAACACAAAAATATCAAGGGGGTAGGATTAAATTTACGCACAGCTACCTTTCCATTTCTTTTGAAAGGTCTACTTGTGCTTTTTCAGATCGATCCTGTTGTGACGTTGCCGAGTTTGTCGGTTGAGCATCTAAGTGAGTAGCACACCCACCAAGCATCATTACCAAAGCAAGAATTAATTGCCTCATATTTATCTCCAAAACATAGAAAACCGGCAATGACCAGATAGATTAGTCGTAAATAAAAAACCTATGCCCTTTAATAAAGACATAGGTTTTGTAGCTTGATCATGGCAGTTTATGCTAATTTAAGGCGTCAATCTTTTGCTTGGCAATTTCAGCAGCCAACTCATCCTGCGCCTTGCTTGCCTGAAATTTTTGCCATAAGGCCCGGTCATTATTCATACTGGTTTTAACGGCGACTTCTGTAATTTTTTCGACCCCAGCAGCATCAACACCAACCAGAACATAAACAGCACCATCTGGGCCCTGAGCACTTCTGAGTAGCTTGCTACCAACCAAAGTTTCATTACTGACTTGCTTGGTAACGGAGGTGTAAACCTGATCCACTGATTCTGACTTTCCTGCGCCAGTAGCTTCTGCATACTGCTTGATCATGTTTTTCACCTGCACTTTCATTTGCTGTGCAAGCTTGACTCGTGCCGATGTAGTGGCTTGAGTTTTCATAAAATCAATTCCAGCCGCAGATTGCGGATAGCTACCTACTGCGCCGACTACCATTTTTTCAACCGGTACATCGCACACCCACAAAGGTGCCGCTTTTTCAGAGTTTGGAAAAACACATTCTGCCACCTGCGCTGGCTGCTCTTTGGTCGGGGCAGAACCGCATGCCGCAAGACCCAATGAAACAGCCAGAACCAATGCCATTCTAGACACTTTTGACATACACATCTCCAAAATTAATTTAAAATAACAGAGGCCACGCGGACAAAAAGGGGCCCATCTCATTAGTGGGCAATTTTATTTATCATGTCACTAAATGATTCTTCGTACTCAACCATTACCACGTCTCCGAGCTTGATTCTTTCAGCAAAGGTGGGATCCTCCACAAACACAAAGGAATATTTATCGCCGATTTGATCGGTAAATAATCCCTCTGCAACCTTAACACGCTCAATCTGCTTCTTTCCGGTCAGTGGGTTAATTTCATTTGTTACGCGCATCACCCTCACTTTAGTATCCTTCTCCGCACCCGAAAATTTCCCAATGGTCACCTTAAAAATATTTTTATCTTCGAAAGAAAGTCGCTCAAGCACATACCCCACTGAAGCGAATTGATTTTTTAGGTCTTGTTTTAATTTCCTCACCGCCAACTCGGCAGCTGCCGCAATAATGCCGCGTGCCTCTGCATTACTGACGTCACGACAACCTCTCCAATACTCAGAATCTGCCGTGGAACTAACAACGGCTTCGCTTTCGAATGTATTTATGACATTCATAGACGGCAATTCAGAAACCTTTATTGAGAAGGCAATCTTTCCATTCGTCGTGCAGTGCGCCGCGACTGAATGCCACCTTCCTTTTTTATCTTGCCAGCTTGATGCTTCCGTAAAAGATTTGCCCGCTCCTGCTGAGGTGATCTTTCCTGTAATCGCAAAATCTGCGATTCTTTGCCCTTTATACCCAGTCCGCCCTTTTGCTTGAGCCAGCTCAATCTCCTTTCCCAGTCTGCCTGCCAATTCTCTATCCACAACCTCAACGTTCTTTGTTGAGTTAAGCTCATTGGAAATGGCGTCCGCAACCAGCTCACCAGCAGCGCTCCCTTTATTGTCTATTAACTCCAACACCACAACTTTTGCTTTCTCTCCTGCTAAAGCATCTTTTGACGGCAATATTTCAGCAGCGTGGAGTGGCACTTTTTGATAAGTGTTCATATCTTTAATCGTTGTTGATGCACATCCTCCAAGAACCAGCGCCAACAACATCGAGCCAATTATGACAAAGCTTTGCTTCATTTTTTTCCCCTTTAAAAAAACACCAGAATTATGCAACACGTTTTATTAATTTACACTTCGCATTCCCACCACAGACAGAACACCCTCATCCTCCCACCTTTGGCGCAAGAGCTGTAATGCATCCCTTAAAGAATTTTCGTAGCCATTTAACGAGCTCCCTGCCACCACATACTCTTGCGTTTTAATCTTACGTCCCAATTTGTCGTCAACCTGAATAGTTACGCGCAACTGAGTCATGTAATCGCCAAAGATTCTCTTGTTATCCGCAGACCCATTGATTCTAATGGTTGCATCGGCCTGATCGGCCTGCTTTAAAAGTAAAAGTCCATGTTCGCCCAACATACTAACAAGCAAATCCGAAATCAATTTCATTTCCGCCGTTGCATTCACTCTAAAACCCAGTCGGTACGGCATTTCTTCAGCGCGTGACTGGTATTCCCTGTACTTTATCAAGTAGCTGTTGCTATCAAATGAAGGGGATGCGGCCTGTAATAAATAAACCAGTGATGTTGCCTCGGAAACATCGGGCCGCGTACTAATCAGCGCGAAATATAGCTGCAGTTTTGAATCTCTGCTTGCGAGCTTAATTTTGCTGGCTATTTTTTCATCGATAGATGCCAATCTTTCTAACGTGTCTTTTACGAATAAGGTTCTGGACATCCGAACCTTAACGTAAAAAACTTTGCCTTGCTGATCCGACCTCTCTGTTTCAAAGCCCGACAATTTAGTGTCAAATGTTTTAGTTATAATTTCTTCGCTAAATGTACTGCTCACAGCGCCCTGATGAACTGAAGTGTTTGCGAATACACTACTACTTACTACAGTTGCCAATTTCCCACTAATGTTTTTTAGCGCTGCCTGTTCGGCCTTGGCCAGAGAAATTCCGCTGCCAATTCCATAAATAAACTTCGCATCATCCTTGGTTGGATTGGCAACCCATTCAGGCACCTCAGTCTTGGCCGTCCAGCCAAATCCAAAATCGAACCCGCGCGCCGTATAAGGGGCAAGCCCTAGGATTATTAATAAGCCTAATTTGAACAAAATTTACGCCTAATATATTTTTCTAAATATGCCAGAATCAACGGCTAACAAACGATACTTATTTGTTTTTTGCTGCGTGCCATCCAATCAATTTTGAAAAACCAAAAGTTACTTCTTGCTTGGCATCTTCTTTGCACAAGGGGCACAAATACGGATTTTAGGCCTTGAGCAGAATACTTTATTTTTATCCTCAAATCAAAATTTAAAAATCGAATTTGCAATATTCTACAGTGCGTTACTTTGGCTTTTTTACTTTTAAACAAATGGCGGTGCAGGACGGGCGCAAATTGCCCGTGTCTATAACCAATATATCACCCGCACGTTGCGCGCGTCGCACAGCGCGCGCAGCCCGTCGAGCAATTCATCGGGCAGGGTAACTTTCCATTCTTCGCCCAGGCGCAATGGCGCAGCGCCCACCAGATTGCGGTAGTTGATCTGCACCGGACATTCGCCGCCGCGATAGGGTTTGAGCAATTCGGCCAACTGCGCCACGCGCACCTTGTGATCGAGGCCGCAGTCGATGTCGAGGCGCCGGGCGAAAACGGCGCGTGCCGAGGCGAAATCGAACAGCGCCTCGGCGGTGACGCGCATGCCGCCGGAATAGTCGTCAAGACTGGCGCGGCCGCGCGCCACCACCAGCTGATCATCGCGCAGCCAGGCGCGGTTCGGCTCGTACAGGTCGTTGAACACGGTCATCTCGATCTGCGCGCTGCCGTCGTCCAGGGTCACCACCGCCATCTTGCCGCGCCGGGTTTGCAAAATGCGCACGCTGTTAACGATGCCCGCCAGCACCAGCTCTTTCTCCTGCCGCCGCGATTTGCCATTGGCGGGGGGCAGCATCTCGGGCGTCACGTCGGACAGGCGCAGGCTGACGAAACGCGACAGCTCTGCCGCGAATTCCTGGTACGGATGGCCGGACAGGTAAAAGCCCAGCGCGGTTTTTTCCTGCTGCAACTGTTCGCGCATTTTCCAGCGCGGCACATCGGCCATCAGCACCGGCATTGCCTCATCGTCCCCGAATAGGCTGACCTGGTTGGCGGCGCGCGCCTGCTGCTCCGCGCTACCCAGTGCCGCATCGATCGAGGCCAGCAACTGGTAACGGTGGTCGTTGATGCGATCGAATGCGCCGGCCCGGATCAGCGCTTCCACCGCGCGCCGGTTGACGATGCGGTTATCCACCCGGTGGCAGAAATCGAACAGATCCTTGAACGGGCCGCTCTGCCGCGCCGCCACAATATTTTCCACCGCCGCCTCGCCGGTGCCTTTCACCGCACCCAGCCCGTAGGCGATGGTCTTTTCGTCCACCGGCGTGAAGCGATAGAACGAGCGGTTGATGTCGGGCGGCAGGATGGTTATCCCCTGCTGCAAAGTGTCCTGATAGAAGAAGCTGACCTTGTCGGTGTTGACCATTTCCGAGGTCAGGGTGGAGGCCATGAAGGCGGCGGGATAGTGGCACTTGAGATACGCGGTCTGGTAGGCCACCAGCGAATAGGCGGCAGCGTGCGACTTGTTGAAGCCATAGCCGGCGAACTTCTCCATGGTGTCGAAGATTTCGTTCGCCTTTTTCTCGTCGATATTGTTTTGCGCCGCGCCCGCCACAAAGATGCTGCGCTGCTGCGCCATCTCCTCGGCCTTCTTCTTGCCCATTGCGCGACGCAGCATGTCCGCGCCGCCCAGCGTATAGCCCGCCACCACCTGCGCCGCCTGCATCACCTGTTCCTGATAGACCATGATGCCGTAGGTCGAACCCACCACCTTTTCCAGACAGGGATGGGGAATGATGACTTGTTCCTTGCCGTGCTTGCGGTTGATGTAGTCGGGGATGAAATCCATCGGCCCCGGACGGTACAGCGCGTTCAACGCGATCAGGTCTTCCAGGCAATCCGGCTTCGCCTTCACCAGCGTGTCCTTCATCCCGCGCGATTCAAACTGGAACACTGCGGTGGTGTTGGCGATTTTGAAGATGCGGTCGTAGGTTTTCTTGTCGTCGAGCGGGATCGTGTCAATATTGAAAGCATCCCCGAGTGCCAGCGAGGGACTATCGCCCCCTTTCCCACCGGGGGAGGGTTGGGGAGAGGAAACACTCGTTGAGTCCGGCTTCGCGTCTTTCAGCGCATTGATATACCGCACCGCCCAGTCAATGATCGTCAGCGTGCGCAGCCCCAGAAAGTCGAACTTCACCAGGCCGACCGCCTCCACGTCGTCCTTGTCGTACTGGCTCACCGTGCTCTCGCTGCCTTCGGCGCAATACAGCGGGCAAAAATCCGTCAGTTTGCCCGGCGCGATGACCACGCCGCCGGCGTGCATCCCGACGTTGCGGGTCAAGTCTTCCAGTCGTTCGCCCAGCTCCAGCAGCTCTTCCACGCCTTCTTCGCTGGCGATAATGGCGTTAAATTCCGGCTCCATCTCGCGCGCCTTGCGCAGCGACACCGGCTTCACCCCTTCCAGCGGCACCAGCTTGGACAGGCGGTCGCACAACATATAGGGGAAATCCAGCACCCGCCCGACATCGCGAATCACCGCCTTGGAGGCCATGGTGCCAAACGTGGCGATCTGCGACACGCAGTGCGCGCCGTAGCGGTGGCGCACATATTCGATCACCCGCTCGCGCCCGTCCTGGCAGAAGTCCACGTCGAAGTCGGGCATCGAGACGCGCTCGGGATTGAGGAAACGTTCGAACAGCAAGTCGTAGCGCAAGGGATCAAGGTCGGTGATGCCAAGCGAATACGCCACCAGGGAACCGGCGCCCGAGCCGCGCCCCGGCCCGACCGGCACGCCGTTGGGAAATTTTTCGTCGCGGAAAGATTTGGCCCAGCGGATGAAATCCGCCACGATGAGAAAGTAACCGGGGAAGCCCATCTGGATGATGGTGTCGATCTCGAAATCCAGCCGCGCCTGATATTCCGGCATCTTGCCGGCGCGCAACGCTTCGTCCGGATACAACTGCTGCATGCGCTTTTGCAAACCGGCTTGCGCTTCGCTGCGCAGGAAGTCATCCAGCGATGCCCCCTTCGGTGTGGGGAAATCCGGCAGTTGCGGCCGCCCCAGTTTGAGTGTGACGTTGCAGCGCTTGGCGATCTCCACCGAATTTTGCAGCGCCTGCGGCAAATCGGCGAACAGTTCCGCCATCTCCGCCTGGGTGGTGAAATACTGTTGCGCGGTGAAGGCGCGCTGGCGGCGCTTGTCGTTCAGCACATAACCTTCGGCGATGCACACGCGCGCCTCGTGCGCCTTGAAATCGTCCAGCCGCATGAACTGCACCGGATGGGTGGCCACCACCGGCAAATCCAGCCGGTTTGCCAGCTGCACCGTGTCGCGCAAAAGCGCATCCTCATGCGGCGCACCGCAGCGCTGCACCTCAAGATAGAACCGGCCGGCAAACAGCCCCGCATAGTCCTGTGCGATGACTTGTGCGGCCTGCGCATTGCCGTTGCGCAAGCTCACCCCGATCTCGCCCAGTTGCGCGCCGGAAAGGGCAATCAACCCGTCCGTTCCCTCATGCAACCATTGTTTGCGGATCTCCGGGCGGCCGCGATACTGGTTCTCCAGATAAGCGCGGGTAAGCAATTCGCACAAGCGCAGATAACCCGCGTTGGTTTGGCACAGCAGCAGCAGGCGGAACGGCTGGTCGCGTGCGGCATCGTTGCTGACAAACACATCGCAGCCGAGCACCGGCTTGATCCCCGCCCCGCGCGCCTTCTTGTAAAACTTGACCAGGCCAAAGATATTCGACAGATCGGTCAGCGCCAGCGCCGGCATGGCGTCCGCCCCGGCGGCGGTGACCGCCTCGTCCGGACGCACGATGCCATCGGCGATGGAATACTCGCTGTGCAAACGAAGATGAACGAAAGAGGGGTGGAGCATGGTCGGCGGCAGTCAATTCAGGCTCGGATTTTAACACTGCGCCAACCTACTTCCCGGAAGAAATCAGCACCGCCCGGAACCGCGCGGCTATTGGCCTGCTGATTAGCCGCGTTCGCAGAACACCCGAGTCACCGCAACCACCAGGATGGGGATGTCATGCCGATAAAGATAGGGAAAGGCGTTGTGCAACGCCACATGCAACATCGAGCTGGAGTGTATGCCGCCCATCACGTCCGGCGCTTCCGGTAACGGGAAAGCCGCGTGGCAAGCGGGGTCGAACAGATCGCGCAGATGCAGATGTTTGCGGCGCTCATCCGCAACCCCGCGAGTCGCGGATTCCGTGTCGCCCAATTTTTCCCCTGGTTTCCATTTTCCGGCTACCTGCGCTCGGGCAACCGTCGTTTGCGGTCCCGATTGGTCGAAGTTGAATGCTACGACTTGCGTGCCTTATCTCGAGTCGTCGAACAGCATCTCCAGCCTCATGCTGAGCGCAAAATTATTCTGGTATTGCCGGTCTCTGGGGAAATGCAGCTGCGGAATGATCTCGAAGTACAGCCATTTCTGGTGCATGCGGTAGCGGTAATCCACCAGCAGGGCGTAGTCCGTCACCAGGTACTGCGGCTTGCTGACCCCGAAGGCGCTTGCCTGATACAACAGGACGCTGCGGTCGTTCAGCGTATGGAAGAGCGACATATCCTGACGCAGATCGAAGGTGTGCTTGTCCTTGAGCCAGGTGACCACCGTGGAAGCACGGAACAGCGCGTCCTCACTCCAGATGCGTTCCAGATCGAGCGCGCTGGTCTCGCCCACCCCCAGCGTGTTGAACCAGTACACCGACTGCGCGGCCGTCAGCCGCCAGTCTGCCAGCGGCACCGAATAACTGCCCGAGCTGCGCACAAAAGGCTTCGGCGGCAAGGGGAACTTGATGCCCAGGTCGGTGCGGAAGCGCCAGGCACTTTCTTCCACGATGGCGATACGCGCGGCCAGCGCGAGACTCTTGGGGGTCGTGACCGTCTTGCGCAACACCACCGGGGCGTTCTTTTGCGCCTTGACAACGTTTTGCTCTGGATCCGTCTCGATCAGCAGGCGCAAGCGCCCTTCGGTCACCGGCAATCGCAGATTCGCCCGCGCCGCCAGCTCCAGCTTGCGGTCGCCGCCGTAGCCCGTCGTCCTGGTCAGATTCATCTGAATCACGCTGGGATTGCTCTCCTGGAAATGCCGGTCGCCGCCAAAGAAGCGGTCGATATCGCTGGCAAAACCGGTGATCTTTCCGGACAGGTAGTCGCGCGCATGCTCCATTGTGCCCGAAGGCCTGGCTGCCTGTAGCGGGCCCGGGGCGAGCGTGTCGGCGTGCTCGGCCCCCTGCTCTTGCGCTACGGCAGGCGCAGACGCCGGTTCGGTTTGTTCCTCACCCTGCAGTGGCAGGGGAAGCATCGCGAGCATGAGCAGGGACTCATGCAGCCATGCGCCCGGCTTGATTGACGAGGATTGAAACCCGGCGCACGTCACGGCAACTGCCTGACCACGCGAAACCCGAAGAAACTGAATCGGCGGTCTGCCTCGTAACTGTTTCTGCCCGCCGAACGCACGTTTCTGGGTGCGTTGTTCCACGACCCGCCGCGCAACACAAAATCACGACCTTCTCCCAGCCAGACACGTCCGTCGGCCGGCGCGCCCTGATAGCTGTCGTGATAACCGTCCGCCGTCCACTCCCACGCATTGCCCAGCATGTCGTGCAGACCGAAGGCATTCGCCTTGAAACTGCCCACCGGAGCGGTGTAGGCGAAACCGTCCTCACAATCGTGTATCGACCAGGAAGTAGCGCCCTCTATCCGCGCCTGTGCCGTGCGGTCCGCCGCATTGGCGAACGCGCAGGCCTGGTCCGGATCGTCCCCCCAATATCGCGCGCTGCGGGTTCGGGCTCGGGCCGCGTATTCCCATTCAGCCTCTGTCGGCAGGCGGTAGCGCTTGCCTGAGCGGCGCGACAACCATTGCGTATAAGCCAGTGCATCGATGCGGTTGATACAACCGATGGGGTAGTCGTCTTCCTGCAGATAATGGAACGTACTCCAGTCGCCTTCGCGTTCCTCGACCTGACCCTCCTCCAGCGTCCAGCACTTCTCGCCGGATTTGTATCGGGTACTTTTTGCGAACAGCGCGAACTGCCGCCGGGTGATCTCGGTCTTGCCCATGGCGAAGCCGGCCATCTTGACACGGCGCACAGGCCCTTCATCGTCCGCCCGCCCGTCCTCGCCAGCGGGCGAACCCATCTCAAAAGTCCCGGACGGGATCATCACCATCGCCGGACAGCCAACGCAGTCCCGAAACGTTGGGATTTTCTTGATGACAGGCGGAGCGCCCGTGGGCTTTGCTGCAAAGGACGGCCCGGATAGCAGGCTCAGGCCGGCAATGATCAAGCCCGTCAGCCAAACGGGGGCGGTCGCATGCCCCCCTCTGTGGGTCGGCGATTCAGTAAGTGAATTTCTTCCAGGCATGATGTCATCCGCTATCAGCCAAAGAGTGGCAGCGTGGAGGAATGCTATGGAATAGCCTGAAAAACCACTGTTCGCTAGCGCACACCACCGCAAATAAAAACCGCCCACGAGGGGCGGTTTGTGATTTGGCGGAGAGGGAGGGATTCGAACCCTCGGTACGGGGTTACCGTACGCCTGATTTCGAGTCAGGTACATTCGACCACTCTGCCACCTCTCCGTGACGCTTTCCGAATGCGGGTTTAACGCGCTTCCGCTGTTCGAAGGGCGCGCATTTTACCAGCTACATTCTTTTTCGGGCAGAATGTTCGCATGCGCAGCCTGTACCCCTTGCGAGTCATCGTATTAATCGGCCTGTTCGCCTGGCTGGCGATCAAAACCATGAGCTCGCCGCCGTTGCCGGACTGGCGCGCGGGCGAACTGGTGGTGGCGGTGCCGGATGCCAGCAGAGTCACGGATTCGGCCTTTGAGTCCAACCTGCAGTCGCTGTTCGGCAAACACCTTAACGTGCGCGTCAAGCTGCTTAAACTGACTCCGTCTGAAGCCGTCGATGCCCTGCTCGCCGGGCGGGTGCATCTGGCTGCCGGGTTTCGTTCGCATTCAAATCCGGCGCTGCGTTACAGCACGTCCTATCAGCATCTGGACGAGCGCGCCGTGTGCGGCGAGCACACTCCCCGGCGCATCGACGGTCTGTATGCGCGGCAACTGGTGGTGGCGCGCGAATCGGCGCAGGAGTGGGCGCTGCGCAAGGTGCGCGAGGAATACGACGAGTTGTCGTGGGAATCGCGCAAGGGAACCACAGCGGCTTTGCTGTTGCAGGCGCTGGCCGAAGGGGAAATCGATTGCACCGTGGCCAACGACGAGCAACTGGCGACACTGCGCAATTTCTTTCCCGATCTGGGCAACGGCCTGAGCCTGAACAGCGATACCGAGCTAAGCTGGGCGATCAGCGCGGACGGTGACGAGACGCTGCTCGATACCGCCAATCTGTTCTTGGCCGAGATTCGCGCCAACCGTACTTTACAGCACGCGATTGACCGCTACTACGGCCACAACGACCGCCTTAACGCCATCGATATCGGCGCGTTCATCAACGATGTGCGCAAACAATTGCCGGTTTACCGGGCATGGTTCCAGGAAGCCGGCGATCTGACCGGCATCGACTGGCGCATGATTGCGGCACTGGCTTATCGCGAGTCACGCTGGGATCCCTTTGCCACCTCTTACACCGGTGTGCGCGGCATGATGATGCTGACCGAGGCGACCGCCGACCGCATGGGTGTGCAGAACCGGCTGGATGCGCATGAAAGCATCATGGCCGGCGCGCGTTATCTGCAACTATTGAAGGAACAGTTGCCGCTGCGGATCACCGAGCAGAACCGTTTGTGGATGGCAATCGCCGCCTACAACCAGGGCATGGGCCATCTGGAAGATGCACGCATCATGACCAGGCAGCGCGGGATGGATGCGGATGTGTGGGCGGATGTGAAACGGGTGATGCCCCTGCTCTCGCAGCGCGAACATTACGCGAATACACGACACGGTCAGGCGCGCGGCGGCGAGGCGGTGGTTCACGTGGAAACCGTGCGCCTGTATCACGACATCCTGAAACGGCTGGATGCGGAAGGGAAGCTGCCGGACGCACCCTACTTCACTTTTCTTTCAGACAACTGATTTTACCGCTTACGCTCCGCATCGAGCAGTTGCTCGATGCGCGCCAGACGCGCCGATATTTCAGCCAGCTGGCGGTCTGATTCCTTTTCATCTTCCTCGATTTTCTCCACGTCGCTGCCGATGAAGAAGGCGGCCAGGTTGGCGGTTAGCAAGGAAATCAATACCACCCCGAACAGCACCACCAGCGAAGCGAACAGTCGGCCCGCACCGGTGTGCGGCACCACATCGCCATAGCCGACGGTGGCCATGGTGACCCACGCCCACCACATGCCGTCCCACACGTCGCCCACCGAGGGATCGATGCGGGACATGATGATGCCGGACAACAGCATGGTGAAGAACGCGACGATCAGCGTGGTGCCGAGCTTGTGTTGCGACAACAGCTTGCGCGCCGACTTCGACATGCGCAGCACCAGTGCCAGCACCAGCACCAGCCGCACACTGCGCAGCATGCCGATGAGCGGTGCGTATTGCCAAAAATACGGGAAGCCGGCGGTGATGATGAGCAGGTTGAGCCAGTTGCCGAACAGATAGCTGCGTTTGTTTTTGACCTGAGCCGTGAGGATGGCAGTCTCGAGCAAAAAGGCCAGCCACACCAGCCAGTCGGCGATGCGCGCCGTGGCATGCGGCAACGTGCCGGTCTCTTCCAGATACCACTGCAGCACGATCCACAGCGCCACGCCGACCATCGGCCATTCGAGGCGGCGCGCCCAGTGGCGTGCGCCCGCGCGTTCATGCTCGGCGACACCCGCGATACCGAGCAGATGGATGACGCTCACTTGGAGAGCTTTTCCAGTCCGCCCATGTAGGCGCGCAGCACGTCGGGGATGGTCACGCTGCCATCCGCGTTCTGATAATTTTCCAAAACAGCGACCAGCGTGCGTCCCACCGCCAGGCCGGAACCGTTCAGTGTGTGCAGCAATTCCGGCTTGCCCGCCGCGTTGCGGAAACGCGCCTGCATGCGCCGCGCCTGGAAGGCCTCGAAGTTGGAGCAGGATGAAATTTCGCGGTAGGTGTTCTGCGCCGGCAACCACACTTCGATGTCGTAAGTGGTGGCGGCAGAGAAGCCCATGTCACCGGAACACAGCTTGACCACGCGATACGGCAGACCAAGTTTCTGCAGAATGGTTTCGGCATGGCCCAGCAATTCTTCCAGCGCTTCATAAGATTTTTCGGGATGCACCATCTGCACCAGTTCCACCTTGTCGAACTGGTGCTGACGGATCATGCCGCGCGTGTCGCGACCATAGGACCCCGCCTCGGAACGGAAGCACGGCGTGTGCGCCACGAATTTCATCGGCAGTTTTTCCAGCGGCACGATCTCATCGCGCACCATGTTTGTGACGGGCACTTCGGCGGTGGGGATCAGGTAGAAATTCTTTTCAACCCCGTCATCGCCCACCACGCGCGGTACACGGAACAAGTCTTCCTCGAACTTCGGCAACTGTCCGGTGCCGCGCATCGATTCCGCATTCACCAAATACGGCACATAGGTCTCGGTATAGCCGTGCTTGTCGGTATGCGTATCCAGCATGAACTGGGCGAGCGCGCGGTGCATGCGCGCCAGCGACCCTGTCAACAGGGAAAAACGCGCACCGGCGATCTTGGTGGCGGTCTCGAAATCGAGCCCGCCCAAGCCTTCGCCGATGCTGACATGGTCCTGCACTTCGAAATCGAATTTCTTCGGCTCGCCGACCTTGCACACCTCGACGTTATCCGCTTCCGACTTGCCCACCGGGACGCTGGCGTGCGGCACGTTGGGGATGACGGCGAGGAAGGCATCCATGTCCGCCAACACCTGCGGCAGTTTGGCTTCCAGCTGTTTCAACTCATCACCCAGCGCGCCCACTTCGGCCATGATGGCGGTCGTGTCTTCGCCCTTGGCCTTGGCCTGGCCGATCAGCTTGGACGAGGCGTTGCGCTTGGCCTGCAGTTCCTGCGTGCGCGTCTGGATGCTCTTGCGCTCGGCTTCCAGCTGCTCGAATTTCGCGGTATCGAGTTCAAAACCGCGCGTCTTCAAGCGCGCCGCCACACCGGCCAGGTCGTTACGTAATGTTTGTATGTCTAACATCTGCACTCCAATGTGGATCGGGTTTTAACCCGACAACGCACTAAAATTTGAACCCTGTCGGGTTAAAACCCGACCTACAATTATTTCTTCGCTTTTGCATCCAGCTCGCGCAGGTGCGCCAGCTTCTCCGCGATCTTCGCTTCCAATCCCCGATCGACCGGTTCGTAGAAACTCACTCGCGGCATGCCGTCCGGAAAATAATTCTCGCCCGCCGCATAGCCGCCTTCTTCGCTATGCGCGTAACGGTAGTCCTTGCCGTAATCCAGTTGCTTCATCAGCTTGGTCGGGGCGTTGCGCAGGTGTAGCGGCACTTCGCGCGAGCTGTCCTGTTTGACGAAAGCGCGGGCGGCATTATACGCGACGTATCCGGCGTTCGATTTGGCCGCCACAGCCAGATACAGCACGGCCTGCGCCAGCGCCAGCTCACCTTCCGGCGAACCGAGGCGCTCGTAGGTCGATGCGGCATCGTTGCACAACTGGATGGCGCGCGGATCGGCCAGGCCGATGTCCTCCCACGCCATGCGCACGATGCGCCGCGCCAGATAACGCGGGTCGGCGCCGCCGTCCAGCATGCGCACCAGCCAGTACAGCGCGGCATCTGGATTGGAGCCGCGCACCGATTTGTGCAGCGCGGAGATCTGGTCATAAAAAGCTTCGCCGCCCTTGTCGAAACGGCGCATCTTCTGCGCCAGCGTGGCGTCGAGGAACTTGGCGTCGACCATGGTCAACTTCGCGGCGCTGGCGGCAGTCTGCAACTGTTCCAGCACGTTGAGCAGACGGCGCGCATCGCCGTCGGCGTAGCCGATCACGCGCTCCCTTGCCTCATCGGTGAACGCCAATACATCCGCCTGTGGGTCGGGTTTCAACCCGACAGATTTTCCATCCATTCCGGTCGCTGTCGGGTTGAAACCCGACCCACAGAAAACCAGCGCGCGCTCGAACAATTGCCCCATCTCGGCTTCGGACAAAGATTGCAGCACATACACCTGCGCCCGCGACAGCAAGGCGTTGTTCAATTCAAACGAAGGGTTTTCCGTCGTCGCGCCGATGAAGGTAACCAGGCCCTGTTCGACATAGGGCAGGAAGGCATCCTGCTGCGACTTGTTGAAACGGTGCACTTCATCCACAAACAGAATGGTGTGGCGACCATTTTGTTGCAGCGTTTGCTCGGCTTGCGCGATGGCGTCGCGGATATCTTTCACGCCGGACAGCACCGCCGACAGCGGCACGAACTCGGCATCGAAGGCCGAGGCCATCAAGCGCGCCAGCGTGGTCTTGCCCACGCCCGGCGGCCCCCACAGGATCATCGAATGTAATTTGCCGGACTGAAAGGCGAGACGCAACGGCTTGCCTTCACCCAGCAGATGCGATTGACCGATGACTTCGGCTATGTGTTTGGGACGCAAGCGCTCGGCGAGCGGTGCGGCAGGCTGGTTGGGGGTGAACAGGTCAGACAAAACAAAATCCATGAAAGGTTTTTTGCATCATTCCCCCAGCACGTCAGCGCCCCTGGGCGGCACGAATCTGAACAGCGACGGCGCCAACTGCGGATTGCGCTGCAAATGCGCGAAACGCAGGATGGTGGTGTTGCCGAAGGCGTCGTTCAGTTCCATCGCGACCAGTTCGGACTTGCTGTTGAAGCCCATGCGGATGGCAGAGAAGTTGGTCTCGCTGTTTTTCGGCTTTGCATTCAGCCATTGCAGTCCGTCTTTTGCGCCGGCTTCTTCCAGCGTGAAATCGCGCTCGATCTCGTTGTTGCCGGACAGTAATGCAGCCGGACTGCTACCGAGGGCGGCATCCAGCTTGCGCACCGTGACCTGCTCCAGATCGGCGTCGTACAGCCAGAACTTCTCGCCGTCGCCGACGATGAGCTGCTCGTAGGGTTTTCGATATTCCCAGCGGAATTTTCCGGGACGCACGAACTGCATGGTGCCGGATGCGGTTTGCATCTTGCGGCCTTTGCTGTCGAGCACGGTCTGGGTGAACTCCGCCTGCGCGGAGCGGGTGGCAGCAATAAAGGATTTGAGCTTGTCGGTGGCGGCGGCATGAGCTGTCGGCACACAACAAAGCAACAGCAATGATAGATAGAACCTCAACATCAAGAACCTTTCACCACAGAGGCACAGGGACACAGAGAAAACCAAAACGAAAAATAGTTTGCTTCGTTCGGATGGTTTCTCCTGTTTTTCCTCTGTGCCTCCGTGTCTCTGTGGTGGATTACGTTTATTCGCTTCTGGCAGGTGCCAGCACTTCGCGGTTGCCATTGCCCTGCATCGGCGACACCAGCCCGGCTTTTTCCATCCCCTCGATCAGGCGCGCGGCACGGTTGTAGCCGATGCGCAAATGGCGCTGCACCAGCGAGATGGAGGGGCGGCGCGTTTTCAGCACGATCTCGACCGCCTGGTCGTAGAGCGGATCGGCTTCGGCATTTGCACCGCCATCCAGTTCGCCGGCTTCGGCTTCGCTCTCGTCCAGCGAGGTGAGCACACCCTCGATATAGTTCGGTTCGCCCTGCGCCTTGAGGTATTCGGTGACGCGATGCACTTCCTGGTCGGAGACAAAGGCGCCGTGCACCCGTTGCGGATAGCCGCTGCCGGGCGGCAGGTAGAGCATGTCGCCCTGCCCCAGCAGGGTCTCCGCGCCCATCTGATCCAGTATCGTGCGCGAGTCGATCTTGCTCGACACCTGGAACGCGACGCGCGTCGGCACATTGGCCTTGATCAGTCCGGTGATGACATCCACCGACGGGCGCTGCGTCGCCAGCACCAGGTGGATGCCGGAGGCGCGCGCCTTCTGCGCCAGGCGCGCGATCAGCTCTTCCACCTTCTTGCCGACCACCATCATCAGATCGGCGAGCTCGTCGATGAACACCACGATGAACGGCAACTCTTCCAGCGCCTCCGGGTTCTCCGGCGTGAGGGTGAACGGGTTGGTCAGCGGCTTGCCGTCCTTGATTGCGTCGTGAAATTTCTGGTTGTAACCTGCGATGTTGCGCACGCCGAAGTGGGACATCAGTTTGTAGCGCTTGTCCATCTCCTGCACGCACCAATTGAGCGCGGAAGCAGCCTGGCGCATGTCGGTCACCACCGGCGCCAACAGATGCGGGATGCCTTCGTACACCGACAGTTCCAGCATCTTGGGATCGACCAGCAGCAGGCGCACCTGTTGCGGCGTGGATTTGTACAGCAGCGACAGGATCATGGCGTTGATCGCCACCGACTTGCCGGAACCGGTGGTGCCCGCCACCAGCACGTGCGGCATCTTGCCGAGGTCGGCCACCACCGGGTGGCCTGCGATGTCCTTGCCCATCGCCATAGTCAGCGGCGAATGCATGTCGGCATACACCTGCGAGCCGAGGATCTCGGACAGATGCACCATCTGCCGTTTCGGGTTGGGCAGCTCCAGCGCCATGTAACTCTTGCCGGGAATGGTTTCCACCACGCGGATGCTGACCACCGACAGCGCGCGCGCCAGATCGCGCACCAGATTGGTGATCTGGCTGCCCTTCACGCCCACATCCGGCTCGATCTCGTAGCGGGTGATGACCGGACCGGGATAGGCGCCGACGACTTTGACGGTGACGTCGAAATCGTTCAGTTTGCGCTCGATCAGGCGCGAGGTGAATTCCAGCGTGTCGGCCGACACCACTTCGGCCTGACGGGTTGCCGGGTCGAGAATATGCAGCGGCGGCAGCGGCGAATCGGGCAGCTCCGCAAACAGCGACACCTGTTTCTCTTTTTCCACCCGGGTGGACTTGGCCACTTCGGTCACCGGCATCCCGATGTGGATCGGCTGATGGTCTTCGACCCGCTTCTTTTCCTCTTCCACGATCACGTCGCGTTGCTGCATCGCTTGCGCGCCGATGCGTTTGTCCTGCCAGGTCTGCCACGTGCCGCGCCCCCACAACCAGCCATCTTCCAGCCACCCGCCCAGGCGATCGGTGAAACGCAGCCAGGATAATCCGCTGTAAAGGCTGAAACTCGCCGCCATCAGCACCAGCAGAAACAGTGTGGCGCCGACATAGCCCAGCGCCTGCGCCAGCACATCGCCCAGCATCCGGCCCAGCATGCCGCCGGGCTGCAACGGTAATTCGACTTGCCAGGTGTAAAGACGCAGATGCTCCAGCGCGCTGCTGCTCAACAGCAAAATGAAGAATCCGGACAGGGAAACCCACAATCCGCGCACGTCGAACAGGCTATCCGCGCGCAAGCGGCGGTAACCCTGCCACACCCTCTGCAGCAACAGGGTGACCCACCACCAGGCGGAGAAACCGAACACGTAAAACAGCACGTCCGCCAGCCATGCGCCAACCGTCCCGCCCGGGTTGTTCACCACAGCCGCCGTTGCATCATGCGACCAGGCCGGATCGGCGCGATCGAAACCGAACAGGATCATGGCGAGATACACGGCCAGCGCCACCAGCAATAGCCAGCGCGATTCGCGCAGCAGATGGAGCAGGCGCTCGGGCAACGGCGAGGGGGTGTTTTGCGCCAACGCCATCAGATATCCCCGTCCGTCGCAACCGCGTTGCCATCGGCGATAAACCCGAAGCGGCGCGCGGTTTCCACCGCCTCTACGCGCGAGTTGACGTGTAAGGTCTGGTAAATGGCGGCCACGTGGATCTTGACCGTGCCTTCCGCCAGATTGAGCTCGCGCGCGATGTCTTTGTTGCTCTTGCCGGCGCCGATCAGTTGCAGCACCTGCAACTGGCGCGGGGTGAGCCCGTATTTGCTGGCGCGCTGGCTGCGCTTGTCGTTCAGGGCCAGGCCGGGTTCCAGTTTTGCCACCGCCTGTTGCAACAACTGCGGCGGCACGTATACGCCGCCGTCCAGCACCATGCGCAGGGCGGACAACATGGTCTTGGAGGGCGACATCTTGGAAATGAATCCCATCGCCCCCAGGTTCATCACGTTTTCGATGTCGTCGCGCTGATCCGAGCCGGACACCACCACCAGCGGAATATCCGGAAAACGCTGATGAAAGAGTTGCAGCGACGAAACCCCGTTGCTGTCCGGCATGTTCAGATCGAGCAAGGCCAAGTCGATATCCGGATTCGCCATCACCATTTTCAAACCTTCGGTGAAGCTGCCGGTATCGAGGATTTCCACCTCGTCGGCCAGTTGCTGCAGCACATAGCGCATGCCATCGCGAAACAAGGCGTGGTCATCCACCAGCAGAATTTTAATCTTCATTCAGGCTTCTCCAATCAAGGTCAAAATCGCGCCGCGATTCGCTTGCTTTTCCTCCCTCGCA
>Ga0210030_1000393_pt1 | contig 32861 bp, 45 predicted proteins | sample CryGeymeta201523_FD_183986 | JGI IMG/M metagenome (GOLD analysis project Ga0210030, IMG submission 183986) | Groundwater microbial communities from Crystal Geyser aquifers in Utah, USA - Crystal Geyser metaG 2015-23 (SPAdes) (version 2) | ecosystem: Environmental > Aquatic > Deep subsurface >...
TGGAGCAGAGTCAGGGGCAGTAAGTGCCTCTGCTACAACTGGGGATGGGGGCGTTACCGACGACGGTAATGGCACCGTTGAGCAACCCGCCAACATCGCAAACAGCATTGCCAGTGGTGTTATCTTGCTCACATTGTTCATACTACACCTCCAGGTTGGTTCTCCAATGTCAACTGCTCATCCTCAAGACTTTTTTCGTAGTTGCTCAAGGTGTCAAGATATCCTGAGTTTCGCACCACCTTGAAGGCCAAGTTTTCTACTGAAAATTCACCTACTGAGTCAAGCCCTGCTTTGCGCATGCGTTTCATCTGGTCCCAGATGCGATTTAAATCGTCTATGTTCTGTGTGCCCGAATCAATCAACTCGTCAATCCTGCTCATGACATCAAACGCTTTCGCTTTCACTGCCTCATCGTTGTATTCAACTTTTTGCTGGGTAGGCTTCTTGAGCCAGCGATCCTGCAGCAGCGAGTAGACACCAGTTGCGACCAGTTTGCTATTCTTGTCGTCGTTCACATCTTCAGCATATAACTCTGTAGTGTAGCCCTTGACAGTTATGTCGTGCCCTGAGTTCCACAATGATTTTTTCGCTATTAGGAAAGGCGCGGTCAGTGGGTTTTCGCCAAGCCGTGTCGCATCCACTAGCACATGAATGTCAATGTCAGATTGCTCAGTATAGTTAAATGCGCAGTTGCTTCCTGTAATCACATAGTCAACTATTTGTATTTGCTTGACATCAATGAACTCTGAAAACTTATTTGCTATTTTACCTAACGCTTCTTTAACGTCAGGCAGAAGTTCCATACCATCCCACAGTGCTGGATTTAACTCGTCGTGGTAGGCCAGCGTGATCTTAACATCATCTGGTGAGCTCACTGCCTCAGGCAACCCGTAGTTTACAGATTCTTTAAGGGTGAAGTTAGATTTGAACCACAGGTAGATGTCAGTATTTGATGAGTGACGATCCATTTCTCGTCGTAGAATCAATATGATTCTATTCTTATCAGCCCACGACAAATCTTTCCAAATACCCACATCTCTACGCAATATCCTAAACGCTCCATTGCTGTATAGATGTAAATACTCTTCTAATCGCCAGAAAAAACTAGCATCATCGTTGTGACTTGTTTTACTCTGACTTTTTACCGCATTTAAATATCGCTGAACTTGAAAAATAGGCAAACTAATACTACCATTTATTTTTATAGTTCCACTAAATGTGTCTTGATGAATCAAGATAGCCAGTAGATTAGCCAAATCAGTCCCAGCATAGTGAATATTTTCGTAGGGATTATAGTTAGTTGTTTGCGATGCGTAGTTAGCGACCCACGATGGGTTAGTGTGCCGCAAAATCTCAATCATCATAATCATCAAATACACAATGCTGGCTATTTCATCAGCAGATTTCCCCTTGATGTCTTTCGTGTCACGAAACATCCTTGCTTCTGTCAAATGTTCAATAAACTCTAACTTCATTTAATGATTACCGAAATTCGCTGACGAAAAATGTTCCCTGCTAACTAATTTAATATGCCCGTCAGGGCTCGCTGCGACATACCCTTCCCCGCCCTTGACACCGCCAATGTGGGCGTAGATTGTCGTGCTCGCGTTGTCAAGTTGATTGATAATGTCTAGCTTGATTTTAGTCACAGTGTCAAACACATTGAAGATAGTTTGGAGAGCATTGCCACTCTCATTCACATACGCAATGACATTTTGTGCCATTTGTTTAGACAACTTAGGGTTGGCTTGAACCCAAGGTAGAAACTTTGCTGCTAACTGATCAAGATCACGAATCCGTGTCTGCTGGTTGACAAAAGTGTAAAGCATGTTAGGCAGGCTAGTAAGTTTACGGGCCTTCAAGTTGTTGGCATCTAAGAACGAGTCAATAACTTTTGCGTTTTGCTTGATATACTGTGTTGCTTCTTTAATGAGCGACTTACTCAAATCTATATTACCCTCAACCTTTACTTCAGGGCCTAGGATACATAGTGCTCCATTGGGATTTAGCCCTGCTGTATTTTTTAGCGGGGCTGGCTCTGCTGCGGTTCTTTCTTCAGGTGACCCAGCCACCTCTGCTGGGTAAAACCCATGAACTGCTAGCCCCGCTTTTCCTTGACCTACACGGCGGCCTAACTCTGATGTTTTGTCAATCTCATAAGTGGTAGTGCCCTCACCAAATATCCATCGCTTAACTGTGCTCTTGAGACCACCTGGCCACCACATCATGTCACCCTTGATAAACCCGCGGAAAGAAGGTGGAAAGGCTGACTCAACTATAGGCCACAGTTGGGTTATTTTTGCTAAGAATTCTGGGTTGCCGCCTTTTGCTGATTTTTGCGCCACGAACTCCTTGGCAGATTTATACATGCCGTCGTATCCTTTTGCTCCCCAACCAGCCATGTCAGTCATGATGAACTGCCCGTCATTGGTGCGCCCAGCATACAATCCAATCTGCCCATCCCATTTGATAGTCAGCACCTGATCTTTTTCCTTAGGTAAAGATTTAAAACTATTGATCACACGCAATGCGCCAGCACTACCCTCAAAGAAGATAATGTCCTCAGCATGGTTCATTCCCACTTCGTTTAACTTGAAGGTAGGCTTTCTTGACTCTGTTATTATTTCACTTATTTTCATAGCATGTAATTATGTTTGTTATTATCACCAGGTTTACACCATAGACCAGTATATGGACTCAAAATAGAGTTTTCACGCAAAATATTTTGTTCTGGGTAATGGTCGTATTTTTCTAATATCCAGCAATACCGTTGAACCTCTGAATCATCATCTCCAGGGTAGACATTGATATTAGAAGTTTTTGGATCTATAATATGTTCTGTCTTAGTGTCAAAAATCATTGGGTGTAATCCTAGTGCTGGCAATGTCGTTGTCCACAGTTTTTTACCAGCATAAGTTTGATAAATGTCACTCTGTATAGATTTCTTCAATGTTTCTTTAATGTATTTATAGAGTTGCCCCATCAGGTTTTTGCCTTCATGCGGCGGAAAAACTTGGGCATGCCTAGCCATCCAAACTTTACCATTTAACCGTGAGTGAAATCCAGCATAAGCGGCTACTTGTTTTTTATCATCAACAAACATTGCTACCCTGGCATCATCAAACTCAGCGTAATATACAGTAAACTCACCAGCAACCCCCAACGGGCTTGCCATAGACAGGTAATGCTCAGCTGTGGATAGCGAAAAAGTTTGATCTCCTATCAGCTCAATCTCATTTATTTTCATAGTAGATTTTGTAAGTTCCTGAACCATTGTGCTGACCCAGGTTGAACTGATTCAGGCAAGTTGATAAGCCCCTTAGTAGCGTCAGCTCTAGCTTGAGCTAGCTTTTCTTCCTTGCGGGGGTCGTTGGCAAGAGCTCGCATAATAGATTTTACAGATGCCATGTCAGCACCTGTGGCTGCTGGATTTAACAGAATCTTGGCGGCGGCAGCTTTGTTATCTGCGACTACTTTATTGGTGGCACGATCTACCAGTTTACCTTCAAACGGAGAAAACTTTAGCCCAAGTGCCTTGGCTAGGCTAGAATACATGATGAACAGATGCCCACCCTTAAAATCTGGATCTTCATACTGCCCGGATGGTCCGTGCTGATGGAAAGGGGCCACTCGCTCTGCGTCTGGGATCACCATGACGTCAACCTGAACGAAGGTTCCGTCAGGCACTGGCATTCTCACGTGAACGTTTCTGCCAGTTAGTGCTGCTTGAAATCCCTTATCGTTTACATACTGTTTAAACCTGACTTTGGCAATCTTGTCGTCAGGTGCTTTGAAAAAGTTAGCTATTTTTCCTGCGTCAACGAATACATCCATGTCACCAGATTGAATCTTAAAGCCAGCACTGCCAATATGAGGGACAATGTTTATGCCAGGTGGCATCAAGGACTGGATATTTTTAATCAGTCCCGGAACAAACTCTTTCTTGATTGGGGATACATCGTCAAACACATTCCCGCCTTCAGTAATCATCGATTCTAATAGTTTGTTTGCCCGCAAACGAATAGACTCGCTTTGTGTTCCTTGGGCTTTTTGCTGTCTTGCTGCAGCAATAAGTTTTAACGTTGCTTGATCTCCACGTTTAACCGCTTGTTCATACGCTGGGGTAAACTCATCTTTCATCGATGCTGGATCGACTACAGGTTGCGGTGCGGCAGGTTTTTGCCCAGGTGTTTTTACTTCAATGTCTTCAGCATCGGCATTAGTTGCAGCGTATTTGCTTGCAGGTGTTGCTGCTGGCGCAGTCAATCTAGGTTGCGACGGTAGCTGCGGTTGCGGTGGCCGTTGAGGTTGCTGTGTAGCAGGTAAGTTTGATTGCGGTGTCGGTGCTGTTGGTTGCTCTTGAGTTGGTTGCTCTTGACCTGGTTGCTCTTGTTTTGGTTGAACTACATCTCCATTATTGCGAGCATAAGTTGCTTGTTTAATATATTCTCGCACAGCTTTTGAATCTGTTGTTTGTAACTCCAAGTCACTTGAGTAATCTTCACGGTAATACTGATTCAAAAATCTGTCAAGATATTTTTTGTATGCTGCAGGATCTGCTTTAACTGCATCTGACAGAGTTGGCAACTTATTGACTTCCCACCGTTTAATGGTTGAAGCTGTTACATTATTGACTATTTTATTCCCCATATTCGCATGAGTAGTAGGAGATGACCCATACGATGCTGCACCTTTTGCTGATTTTACTGCATTTGCTGTAGCAGATACTGCGGATGATGCCTTATCTTTAAGAGCAGTTGCTCCTGCTTTAATTGAGTCCCAAAACCCTTCGTCAACTATTATATCATTTACTTTCATTTTTAATCCTTCTTAGTCCGCGAGTAAACTTAGAAGCGTCTTGACCCCTAATGCTGTTCAACAATCGTCGCTCTAGATCAGCAGCTACTTCAGCATTATAGTTTTCACGCAGGGTCTGAATCAGGTTGATGGCGCCTTGGATGATGTGCGTTGCCCTGCTTTCCAGCAGGTTTTCTCTATCACGGTGAACCAGCAGGTTATCCAGCTCGTCTAGCAAAGATCGTGTCTTTTTCTGCAAGAAAATACTCCAGTTTAGTTGTAGTATTTATGCCATTCTAGATCAAAACTATTTTAACTGTGACTTGAGGCTTGACAGCATGTTAGAAAGTTTCTTAGACTGGATATCCGCCACTGGCGGCTTCTTAGCTGTGATTTCACCAGTGTCACCATCGAGTGACTCCCCTTCCTTCACTATCTTAGACCTAGTCTTCAAGCTACTAAGCACTGCGGCGGGCAGTTTGCTCATTGGGGAATCACTTTCTTGTTCTCCAGCGTCTACAATGCGCAGACTTTCTACGTCGTAGACTAGGTCAACCTTCGTCCCAACGCCTGAGCTACTACGAGTCTTCAACAGTTGAAGCTGATATTTGCCACTTTCACGCATTGCCCGTGAAGTAAAGATACCAAACACATTGTCAGCAGTGTTGATCTTTGAAATACCACCCGAGATGTGGCTGTGATCAAACTCTACCTCGTCAACTGCATTTCTGTTCAACTGTGAAGCGGTTATGAATAATACATTCAGCTCTTTAGCTAAGTTCCGTAGCTCTTCTGACACATATTTGTCTTTAACAAACAAGTTTTCTGGAGATACTTTTACCCCAACTGGCATAAGCAAATCCAAATAGTCAACCATCAAAAAGTCAACCTTAGAGTTAGTCTGTATCTCAAACTCTTTAATATACGCCCTAATGTCGTTTACTGTGCTCTGGGCTGGCATATATTTTATCTGGAACTTTCCAGCTTTTTTACCAGCCATTCTAATCTTGAGCTCTACGTCATCAAGATTCTTGAAAATGCTCTTCGTGCTGCAGTTTGCCACCATTGCGTCAATACGCATTGCAGACAGCCCCTCGCTCAACTCTAGTGTCAGGTATAGCCCATTCAACCCTGCTGAAAACCAATTCACGCTAATGTTTTGCATGAAAAGTGACTTGCCCGTATTGTGACTGCAAATATCATTCGTGTAATATCTATGATTTTTATGGTTAACTGCTAAATCATATACCTTGGTCGATTTCTTAATCTGATCGATAACCACGATCGTGTCATACCCCTCTTTCGATAATAATATGTCGTTTACTGTTAAATCTTTTGCATAGTGCCACGTTAAATCAGGCTTCTGAAACAAATGATCAAAACTAGCTTTAACTTGTCGCCCAGAAGCGAAGGTAAAGTTGTACATAATATCTTTGATTTTTTCAACGCAATCAGTAACAGGAACCCACCCGTCTGGACTTGCCACTAATAGTTTCTGATCATTTACCTTACCACTAAGTGATCCGATCGGAACTTTTTTTGGTTGAGTAAGTTGATACAACTCATCAACGGCAGAAGTATTACTGTTAAGTAATGACAACTCAGCAGCTGAATAAAATTGACTAAGCCAAGTAATTTTTTCTTGTAATTTCATATTTAAAATTTCCAGTATTCCAAAAACGATTATATCCATTATCTACCATATTTTGCCATTCCGTTAGATTGGCATCGTAAACATCAAGTTGGGTGCTAAGTTTATGTTTTTGAAATTGTAATCTATTATACACTATTCTATTCTTAAAATACAAGTAAGACGGTGGTGTTTCTCCCATCAATGTGAATCCAAGGGAATCGTAAACATTCCCTGCGCTAATATCTCGATCTGCGTATGTGATTACACGGTCAACTGTATTAGAGCGTATGAAATGAGTCAGCAGTTTGCTTGCGCCACCAACAATTAAATGATGTTTGATTGACGCAAACCGCAATAACTCGTATTCTGTGTTCAAATACCTGGATTTCCCGAAACCCATAGCAGAAACTAATATTCCATCGCTAAACAATCCATATCGAATGCTAGCATTAACTTTGCCTTGAATATGGTTTTCTCCCATGAACTCAGAAAATTGAGCAGAAGATATACTTTTAACTTGAGTATTCCTTGCACTTATTTTAGATGTTATTATTCCCAGTCTGGCAGATAGCATGCTAGTTAGCAAATCTAAATTGTCATCAAATTGGTAGTCCCACAAATGAAGTAACCTGATTCCTTTAGAATCACATATTTTTGTTTTTCCTAAATGGTAGTCCTTTCCTTTGCCCATTAACTCACTATGCCAAAAAATGCCGTTGCATTCAATTGCCATTTCTTTCTCCGGCAGGTAGAAATCCAATTCTTTCCCCGCCAAAATTGATCTATTATTTTGTTCAAACTTAATATTATTCTTTTTAAGAAATTGGGCAATTATATCTTCATATTGATTATGCCGTTTTTCGTAATCAATTAAATTCATTGCGTATGCTCTGTTTCGAACAGTAGTTGCCGCAAGATTATATTTTTCGGCTACTGCGTTAATAGTATTGCCATGCAACACATCAGCAAATGAATCTGGGTGCTCCATGAAAAACTTCACTTCATCTGACCAATGACTTTGCGATGGGTGACAACCAAATTTTTCAATCATTGTTTGTGACGCTTTGCCGCGATTATTGAAATTTTCATCGCCATATTTTTCAAATTTAGTAAGTTTGCTTTTTTTCTTAACTTCCTCAATCTGAAACGGATTCATGCCGTCATACAACTCGTTCATTTTAGTTTTAAACTCAGCAGTGCAAAAGTAAGAAGGCACCCCATAATGTTCGATCATTGCGGATCGCACCTTGCCCTTAACTTCATCCAATGAGCTCGTATGCTCAACGCCGTAGTTCTTCAAATTAGAAATTTTCGTTTTCTCAAGTCTAAGTTGGGTGTTTTGTTTGCTTTTTATTCCAATTTTTTTCTTAGTAGAGTCTAATTTAGAGATATTGTCAACCCCATATTTCGTAATAATCGATTGAGAAATGATGTCAGTTCTTTGAAAAATATTCTGAACTCCATACTTCTGTATGGTCGTAGTTATACGTTTTTGCTGAGTTACATTACTTTTTTTGCTGCAAGATGCAGAGCAAAACTTTGAAGTTTTCGCAAATGATTTGTGAGATCGGATTGTGGTTCCACATTCAATGCATGTTCGCTGCGTTATTTCACCCGCTAGCAAGTAAGATACTCTCGTTAACAACGGTGCTGGGTAATCTAAAAATTTTGTATGTTCAAATATTGAGCAAGCAATTTCCTCTGACATGCGTTTTTTTGAATTGAACCCGTTGTTTTTAGTTACGAACTCGTGCAGCAGCAAATCTCTTAATGTTTGGTAAGATAACAACTTCAACCTCCGTGTCAGCAGTTACACATCCTGAACCTCCAGCAAATATATTTAGTTCACCACGGTTCATTCCCCCAAACAGTGCTCGATCTAAGCTAGCCCAACCAGTGCTGATTTGACCATTGCTTGATTTAATCTCCATCAACCTTTTTCTAGGGTCAGCAAAATAATCAGTGCCCATGTCTTTAACTAACCCAATCTGAACTGCATCTTTGATCAGTTTTTCCACTGGGTCGTATTCGCCCTTTTCAAGCAAGTCAGCAGCCTTCAAGATTGCTCGCTCAAGTTCCATTCGTTTACTAAATCCCTCAAACTCTTGCAAGAACCAATCATAGTGACTGTCATTTAACTCACCTGGTGGCGCCAACTTAGTTCCGCATACAGCATTTATCTGTTCAAAGGTGGGCATAGTTTTATGCTCATCCGTATGCTCTTGAATAAACTTAGCTGGTGCTTGCATAGCCCGTGAAAAGTTTAATGGGTTGAAAATATTTTGCACCCTAACATAACTCGTCGGCGATTGCAGAGCCATCTCCAAAAATAACTTCTGCACATCTTCCGTATAGTTTTTAATAGCCATATTTCTTTCTCAATAGTTTTATTTTAAGCGGATTATGCTCAACCGCATCAACGATTGCTTTCAAGGCAAACAGTTTTCCGTATTTTACAACTGCATCGTTAATGTCGGTGCAGGTCTCTGCCCACACTGGAAAGCTCACTCCCCACCCGTTATTAAGTGCCACATCTATTAAGTTCTGCCCGCTATGGTTCCAATCTGGCACTACAATGATTTCCTTGTTGAGACTTTCTATGATGTTTACTTGTGTTGCGGTCACGCTTGAATGCATTACTGCGACTCCGTCAATGCTCATTGCGTCAAACAATCCTTCACACACAATCACAAACTGCCAGTTTTGCTGCTGTTTGTCTATGTTAAACACGAACCCATTGTCAACTCTTGTAACATACTTTGCTGATGCATCATCACTCATCGCCCTTGCCGAGTATCCAATAAGCTGACCTTTCCAGTAGAACGGAACAATAACACGAGTATTTAGCTGCTGCTCCTTGGCGTTGGTAAGATAGAACTCATATTTTTGCAGGTTGATTTTTCTCGCGTAAACATATTCCACTGCTGCGGACAGTTGATGACAGTTAGCCCAATCTCCTTTTAACTCATTCCACTCTGCTATTTGCATAAAGCTCATTGAATCTTCAGGGAGAGGCTCTGGGGTAAAGTTAATATTTACGATATCTGCTTGGATCGACGGAGCAATAAGCCCCAGCATTTCCATCTGCTCTTTTTCTCTGATGGATTCAATGACCAGCCGTTGTATTTCTAAATCATCAACATTTAGCCATTTGAGCAGTTTCCTGAACTTATGCCCCATTGGCTGCCCAGGTGTATATCGTGTGCTAAAGTTGCAGTTGAAACAAGAGTAAGAGATTGAGTTGTCAGTATTTACGATAACTCCACCACGCTTACGTGTGTCTACTGTCTCGCCGTTATGAATACAGCAGACAGCATTATTTACAATCCAGCCTTTGACATTACGTTTTCCGTGCCAGTATTGGAGGACAGTATCTTGTATTATATTAGAAAGCATAGTGCATATTATGCACTATGCTTTAGGGAAAGTAAAGCAGTTTGACTAAAGATCAAGCCCAGCAAAATCAGTTGTTGCCCAAAAATCGATTTTTGGCACCTGGGTTATCAAACTCATTGAATCGTTGCGTGTCCTCAGCCTCCAATGGCATAGACTCGGTTTCTACCGAAACATCAAAATACTCCTCAAGTATCATCTCAGCGTCAGTCCCAGACACAATATTGACATCGATCCCGCCGGACAAAATTTCATCACCCACGATATACCACCCTTTCTACTGTTCCAGTCACTGGAGTAATCACAAAACGGATACCAGAGCTGATTCCTTCCCAGTTATGGTAATCAGTCGTTGTTTGATTAGCATACGCAACGGAATCAATGTTAGCCCAGCTTACCGAAACATTCGCGCTCGTTGTTCCGTTTGGTTGTAGCTCGTCCAGTGTCGATTCGATGTCAATGCTGCCCGTAAAGTTGTTAAAATAAAACTGGGCAGTATGCGACAACCGCTGATCATGTGAATTGCTGCCAGTCAATACAGCACTGGTGATGATGGGTGATACAGCGTTGGTTGGAATGCTAACCTCAATGCTATCACGCACTGTGGGATAATGCCCTGCCTTTACAATCAACTCGCCACGAACGTCATAGTTGTCGTCAGCGTAAACTACTTGCTGCTGGCCAGTGGTCGGATCAGTGACTGACAAGCTATAGTTGTAATATTCTTTGCCCATATCCATCAAATCTTGCTCTTTCAATGTCACAACTACCACCCCGTCCACCGAACTACCCACAACAGTTGCTTGAGTAGTGAATAGAACTTCTCCAAGCTCTTCATCAAGAACATTCATCGCTATGTCCCAACCATCAACATTCACTGGTTTTTGTTCAGAGTTCTTAAATCTAAATCTAATAATGTTGTCCACGCCCTTGTAAACTTTCACTGATCGTTGATACATAACTCTATTCCTTAGTGTGAGCGTTGGGTCCGTATTCAGTTGAACATCAACCGAGTTCGGGTAATAATAACACGTTATTGTTTGCATAGTCAAGTATTTAGCCGATTTTTTCAGCCATTTTGAAATGGCATAAATAACTTTAATGGAAGACAACTACAAGAATTTACTGCTAACTAAGTACCCTATGCTCACATATTTAACTTATGGCAAGAGCGATTACGTGGGTATTATTCAAAATGTTGATGACGCGATCACTACTATTTACGACTTGGGATCAGTAAAGACTGACGCTGATAAGATTGAGTTCTTGCAGTTAGCTGAAATATGGTGGGATGAATCTAATAGACAAGTGCCAATCAACGTATTTTTACGACTTGAGTGGTACGGATTTAGATCTACTCTCAAAACACTAAACTCGAAAGATGTTGACATCAAAGTTGGGCCTTACCTTAGCCTCAAAGAAATGGCACTCAAACGAAGTAAGCGCCGTAGTATCACCCTGATACGTAAAATTGGCTGATTGAGCTTGGTGGCAGATACTTTAACAGCATTAGTGTAACTGTTGGTATTAGCTGATTGAAACTCAACTTTCATTGTTGATAAGATAAACGCATTGCCAATGGATCTCATCCGTCCCAAATGATCTGGACTTGTCCACACTGTGGAATTTCTGGAAAAGGAAATTATAATCGTTGCCACGGTGAAAAATGTAAATTAAAATCCCCGCTCAACTAATAAATTTGCTTGAACGACAATCAAATGTGAATATGCGCAGGCGTGAGACTTTTTAAAGCTATATCCATCGTCTGTGCTATCCCAAATCGTTTTTGCGATTTCTTTCCAAGTTTTTCCAACCAAGTGTTTCTTACCTGGGCGGATCAACGAGATAAACATCATCAGTCGCGGGATGCTGTTGATAGGTTCTTTTAAGTTTCGGATCATCCAATGATAGTTTCCAATGTGCGCCAGTTGTTCGCAGAAGGATTTTTCAAGCAGTCTATTCCAAGGTGGTTCCTTAGTCATCAGCTCATTCAGATGTTCCTCTGACCTAACTTTTTCATAGACTGACATGTTCAAAAAGTCAATCTTGTAATACCCACGCTCTTCCGCTTCCTTGTAATCAATGGTAGACCAGTTGTTTACATCGTGCGGGATTGGGGTAAAGTATACGCCCGAGGCATGCTTGCTGAACGTAGCATTGCCTTTTCCTACGCTTGCCGAAACGTATTTCAAATGTGATAATGCTGCTATTCTGTCAGCAAAATCAATATCTATATCGCCACGTTTAAACATCAGATGTTAGCTCCATTTAAGCAAAAAAATCGGAATATCATTTGAATCTGTAAACCCCCACCAATCAGCAGTATCACTTGATGAGTAGCATCGTACTGTGCCAGACAACGTGCTGTTACACCAATCCCAAAAAACAGTGTGATTAGTGTAAGCACGCCGCGCAACGCAGGTGAAATATTGTGGGACAACGGTCAAATCGTGCTCTGGAAACCAAAGTGGACTATCTTTGCTGCCCGTGTTAAACCGTGGCTCTAACTTGTTGAAATATTCACCGAACTGAGTTCGCGTCATTATTTCCATTTCAGCGCCGCCATTGTCGCAAACTGTGCTTTACCACGTCTAATCTTTAACAATACTTGACTACCATCTGTGTTATCGTAATGTTCTTTCCAATCCCAATCCCATTTCTGCTTTCCAACATTTTCTTCAAGCCATGGTCTGTAATGATCGTTTGGGTCAGCTGATCTAAAAGAATCCCATAATCCCGATCCTTCTTGTCGAAATCTTACCTCACCTACTGGCCATGGCAGTGTTACTTCTACTCCTGGTATGAACTTCCACCATAGCTGCACTATAATCCGTGACGATTTTTCGCGCATATTAAATATTGTCAATATTCTGCTGTAATCAGCACTGCTCACTGGTCGCATTTTCCATGCCCCATTAAAACTCATTTCTCTTCTTTCTGAGCCAGTAACAACAGAAACTGGTAATGTTCATACGCTGTTTTTACGCTGGCAACGTTGTCACGAACTATCGCCTCAACGCGTTCTTTAGCAGCAATGTCTGCTAAGCTGCAAAACTCAGTTACCGGCATTTCGATTTTGGCAGTGTATCTGGTAGGTTTACTCGCATAACGCGAATGTGTGTAAGTGGAATATCCACCTATTGACTCTACGTCAAAGTCTTCAGACTCAATTTTCACATCAGCAGCAAACCGAATGCAAAAGTTAGTCACTATTTTTTCATAATCAGACAAGGTCATTACATCCCCGCTTCTTTAAGGATAGATTTAGTCAGCTCTGTATCAGCCATAAAGTCTTTAAACTTTTGCTGCCAATACTCTGGGTCAATCCATTTAAAAATCATCGTTATCTGCTCTTCATTCAACGAAGCCAGCAAATCTACTCCACTCGTGCAGTTGTAAATAATCCAAGGTGATATGCGGCCATTTACAATCATCAAGCATACTTTATTTTTCACATTCGCAGTAAATATTTCAGTAAACTGTTTGCCCGTTTCATCAGCCCATCGTTGTAGCTCTGTGAAAGTTCGTTCTAACGCATCATTTGGGTGTTCTCTACGCAAATACTCATATAGATATTGATCATAATACTGGTCTTTTGTCCAATGGTCAACCTTTTTGACGTTCTTGAGCGTCCACTCTATATATGCGTGTGGGTTTACTGCGCGAAGTTTTACAATGTGCTGCCCAAACTTGACAAATGCCGAATAGTAGGGTGATTCAGCAAAGTCAGCGTAAGTTTTCGTTTTCGCGCTGCCTTGGGACATTTCAAAGAATCGTAGATAAGTTCGTAGTCCAAACTGAACGCCAACCTCTTTCTCCTGCTCCCACCGCCGCTTGGGTTCACACTGATGAACCGACAATGTCGACAGTTTTCTGAAAGATTTACCGCAGTATTTGCAGCTTAGTTTTTCAACTACTAGTTGGTTCATTGTAACCATTCATTTCACAACTCTTTTTTAATCTGCTCGGGTGTCATGCCGAGATCTTTGGCCATTTCCTTCCAAGTTTTGTCGTCGTTCATTTTAATCATAAGATCAATATCTGACTGCTTCATAGCGGGATATAGATTACGAACAAACTTAGATACCTTAGCAGTAGATCCTTCTTTTTTCTTCAACCCAATCCATTGATGCCGTTGAACCCCTTTTCCTGGACTGATTGCAGTAGCAGCCAGCCAGTTCAACTTGTCATGCTGTTTGGGAATGTTGAAAAAGTTCTTGTTCAGCATATCATTTGTTGCCAGCAAGTAGTAGCCCTGCATGGCAGATGACCCTCCCACACTACTGCCCCACCTGATCATGAGAAAAGTGCTAAACTTTTTCTTTTCATCCGGTGTAAGGTTGTCAAGAAATTCGCGATCTTTCTTGTCCAACGCCGCCATTTCTTCAGCTATTCCTAGTGCCATGTTATTTCCCCTTTCGCAGATAATAATATGTTTTAACTTGAGAAATCAACTCTTTCATACCTTCATCTGTTTCTGCCATTTTGCGTATTTCAGTCCACAATACTGACTCCATCACCCTATCACGCATTGACATGACCTGAGTCAAAGTTGGTGTTGGTGTTGGTGGTGATTTTAAATCATCAGTGTTCACAGTTTTCACCAAGCAAGTTGATAGTTTACAACTTCGCTAGCACGGCTGATCTCTTTAACAAAAAACGCGCATAGTGGTTTTTCTGTTTTATCTTTAAGTGGCACGGCTAACATCTGCCCTGGCTTTAGCTTAGGAAAATACCATTTAACATCCTGATAAATGTCTACAACTTCAATCGGCTTAAATGCTGGTTTAAATCCTGCTATCGGGTTAAAGCAAAAAGCACTAAACCCACGGTCATTTATGCTAGTGAGAGGCACAACTTCAAGGTCGCCCAAATCTGGCTCACCAATCAAAATCTGCCAATCAACGGGCATACGAATAATATCTTCACCAATCCGCAATACTAATGCTGGGCTGTTGAAGCTTTCTAAAAATATAAGTGGAATGAAAAAATAGTCTGGATCTTTAGGGTTGCTGTTGTCAAAGACGCAGAATCGTAGATCTTCTACTTCATCTGGAATCTCGCCCATCGGATACGCAATATTGTCTAATGTTAGAATCTGCACTTGATATTCCTTTTTTTGTTATTATACTACTGCCAGCTTACTTTTGCGATTGAATACGGGTAGTTTGATTCAGTGTAAAACTGTTTTCTTTTGGTAAGATGACGCTTTGAAAACTTACAGGTAGATGTCACATCATAAATGTTGACAAAGTCCTTATCCTCTGCTTTTCTTAGTCCGCGGCCAATGCTTTGAATGACACGGATGAAGCTCTTGCCAGGTTCAATCAGCACCAAGTTAAACACCCTGGGTATATCTATGCCAACGGCGGCGATTCCGTAAGTACACACTGTTACTTTATTGTCCGATGTCGCGATGGAATCGTACTGCTCTTTTCTACTTGCTGATTTAGATGCTCCGCTAAGGAACACTGCTTCTGGAATAAGTGACGCAATAGTTTTTCCTGCTTCAACCCGATCAACCAGCACCAAAGTATTTCCGTCTGCGCTAACACGCGCTATCATATCTGCCATGTACTGCAGCCTACCCTCTGTTTCTAATAGGTATCGCAGCTCATCCTGATACATCTTAAACTCAGGGTGGTCAATCATCTGAATCACATTGACATGACAGTTAGACAGCACACCACGATTTTGTAAATCACTGGCCTTGATTGTCCCTACTATTTCACCAATGGCAACTTGGAGAGATCGTTTTTCAAAATCTTCTTTAGGAATAGTGCCTGTCACCCCCCACCGTATTGGAATCCTTGACATTACACCTGTCAGCATATCCAGTAATACTGAGGCCTTCGCAGCATGACACTCATCTACTATTACACATATTACATCTTGAATAAAGTCCTCAAACGGAATCTGTGCCTCGCCATTCTTTGTATTTTTAAAGAGCGAGTTTAATGATTGCCAGGTACATATAGTATGAGTTTTGGTGTACTCCTTACGCGATCCAAAAAATACTCCAACATCAAGCCCCATGTTGATATAATCAGCCTCGGTTTGTAACACTAAGTCCTTGCTTGGAACAATTACTACGGACCTGCCGTATGGTTCAATCTTGTGGCTCAACACCGCAGTAATTAGCGTTTTTCCAGCCCCAGTACTGATGCAGGCCACGCTTTGAATATTAGACAGAAAGTTGTTTATTGAACTAACCTGATAATCTCGCAGCACAATGGGTTGTCCAGCCCGCACATGCCCCTCTGGCCACACTTTGCCAGCATAACTGGTTTCAGTCACCTCAGTAAACTCAAACTGATTGGAATAGTCACGGCGATCGTCCAGCTCAATCTCATACCCTTCAGCAATAAGAATGGGCAAGATTTCTGGCAGGAGATTTATATAAGTTGACCCGCCCAGATGTGCGAAGTTTTTCTTACCATCCCATCTTCCAAGTTTAACCGCAGGGGTAAACCTAGCACCAGGGATTTCGTAGCTAAACTTGTTTACCAGTTTTTTCCTAGTGCTCAACTCTAGGTTTTCTATTTTACAGATACACTCATCATTTATGATTATTTTAGCAGTTGTCATTTAATAGTTAGCGCGGGGTTAGTTTTTCGCAAAAGTAGCACACTTTAGCTGCCTTTGACAAAAACTCTTTCTTGCTTGCACCGTGCATTAGGTTTGCGTAGGTAATGAGAAGAGGAATTTTTCCAGGCCAGTCCTGTAGTGTCTTAGTAGTGTACACATATTTAGCAGTGGGGTCAAGCTGTTTGGCTGAACTGGTTGAGGCGATGGTTTGAGTCTCCTGCGGCGCAAAGTAGGTCGCAAACAACTCTTTGTCATGCTTGGTAAGGTTTGGATTGTAGACTACAATGGGTAGGCGATTGGTCGCAATCGCCCACTTGATCACTGGCTCTAAACTGTTGCCCACTGACGCTTGGTCAATGCTGTGCTGCGAGCAAAACGACACGAAAGGCTCGCCGTATTCCTCAACCAGGGCTGATCGTAGGTCTGGATTAATCGTATACGCTAACTCGCCTGACAAGTCAAGAAGTTTGAGCAGGTTACCTGCCGCCCCCTGAGCAGCAACATAGTCCAGCATTGACTCAGGCGCGTTGGTGATGGTTGGGGTTCCTGCCTCGTCCACGTCAAGCTCAATCGCGTAAGGGTGGCTCTCAACTTCCACGATCTCGTCAAACAGGTTCTTGACAAGTGGGGCGATTGAGGTTGTTGAATCGCTGTTAGCCATCGTGTACACCCAGCTCAAGTTGAACTCAGTCAGCGCAAACTTCCATACTCTTACGTCGTGATCCCACCACACTTTCCCCTCAGCAGTTTTAGCAAACTCACGGATAGTAGTAATCCTTGCTGCGTCAAAGGGGAAGCGATATACCAAGCTGTCATCAACAATGTTGAGCTCAGACGAACGATTGATCTCACGAATACCGTGTTTGTAGTTTTTGTGGTCAGGTTGATCAACACGGTGTTTGTGTAGCTGCCGCTCGTATTTCTGGATCAAGTGCTCAAGTAACTTGGCTTGCTTGTCAGTTAGTGCTCGTGATGTGCCAAAGCCAAACAGTGGAGTCAACTGTTCAGCCGTACTCTCAACAAACTTGACATCGTAAGTTGCAAGCTGAACTGGGAATGGTAAAGTTTGCCATGTGTTTTTCGGTGGGTTGCCGTGGTTGTCAATACGACCACTGAAAAAAAGTAAATAGTCTTCAATATACGGGAAAATAGTCATGTCATTCCTTCACGCCCACTTCAGGGTAAACAATAGTAAATCACGACCATTTTTAAACATGAAGCGATGGTCTAAAAACTCCCACTCACCTGGACCAAATGTGCGGTTGCACCACGTTGAGTAAGCATACCAGCTGCCATGCGTGACAGTGTTAAACCCGTAAAAGTTTTCCCGTAATACGGGTTCTGACGAGTGAGTAAACTTTTTCCAATACTCAGTATTCGGGATTGAAGTTGTCAATTATGCCCACCTCAGTGTAAACAATATCGCGTCACTTTCCAGTTCAAATTCACCCACCAGTATTTTGTGGTTATGCCCAACAATGGAAAAGTTACCTTGACAGTTTTCTTCACACCATTTTGACCATTTGTTATCACCCCATACGAATCCGTCGGTATAGCGGACTTCAACTCTAAAGCCAAACATACCACACCTTTAACGCATCACCGTAACCTTAGCCATTGCTTGCCAACGGGTAGGAAAGCTCTTAACCAAGTCACCAATCTTCAATGCGGTGCGCAACGAAATTTCACGCATCTTAGCATGGTTAGCAAACAAGTAGTCAATGATTTCAGCTTCCTGCTCTTTACTGAACTCGTAGCTGTTGAACAGTTCACCAGTCGCTGCGATCTGCTTGATGCGCAACAGCTTGTCACGCACAGTGTCCAGGGTCAAATCCAGGTAGTGGCAACGTGATTCCAACGCATTCAAGTGATCAGCCAACTTCTTGCTCTTGATGTTGTCAAACTTCAAGTTGGTAATGAAAATAATGGAACCTTTGTAATCAAACGAGTCCGGGATGCCTTCGCGGCGCAGAGCATGCGATTCACCACCCCAGCAAATACGACGGCGCTTGCTCGTGTCCAACGCTGACTTCAGCAAGTTCAAGGAAATGTCGTCGTAAAACATGTTGTCGCAGTCGTCAAACACCAAGACACAGTCTTTATCGCTGAACTCATACAGCTTTTGATACAAGCCAATGGCAGTCATAGAGCCTTTGATCACATCTGAACGAGCACGCTTATTTTGGATTTTGTCAAAAAGTGACGCACGTTCAATTTCAGTTTCAACACCAAAGCTCTTACCTACGCCAGGAGGGCCAGTAACAATCATGGCGCGAACGTTGCCTTCAATACAAGCAACGGACATTTCACGCAAGATTTCAAAACGCTCAGCAATACGAGCCATCACTACATCGTCAGATTCTTTGTGCTTTTCACCAGTAACGGATTCTGCTACTGGCAGCAAATCCTTGCTCTGAGCAAAATAGTCGTCCTCAGTAACAAACTCATACGCTGAAGGGCTAGCAACAGCAATACGGATATTACGGTCTTTTTTGTAGTATGCGCCATTTACCGTAACAAAACCACCCTTGGTACCCATCTTGAAGTGTTCAACAAGCGGCAAAACTACATTTTGAACATTTTGACCAGCGTAAGTGCCTTTGGAGATTTTAACGTATGCTTGAGCCATTTAATAACATCCTATTATTTGCTGCGATACGAGTATTATACAGCCGAATCACCGTTTAGTCAACACTTATTTGCCAAAGATTTGGGCTAAAGTACAGTTTCTTTTGAGGATAGAATCTCCCAAGGTGTTGCTTTTAAGTGACACTTTTCCAGTGTAACGTCACGCTGCTCTTGAGTTAACCTCGTCCAATATTGGACCGCATAGTAACTACCCTTACACTCAGCCGGGCACACATACTGAATCCACTTACACAGATTTGAAATAGCTTCCCAGGTATTGTTTGGGTGTGAGGAGTTCACTACTTTAAACAAATCACCACAGTACAATGCTTCAAAAAACGAGCCTGGATATAACCCACGTACTACATACTGATAGGTGACTTCCTGCCAATCATCAGGGACATCAAACCCGTCAAACGATCTAAAAAACTTATGTAACGGGTCAGGGCAATGTGCTGGTAAACTCATTGAGTATAAGATGCATTAGGTTAGGTTTTGCTCACGCAGTTTTTTCAGTAACACCAGCAAATCGCGTGTTGCCGTTCCAGTAAGCTCTTCAACTGTTGCGACATTTATAAACGCATTGACAAACCCACTGGCACGATTAGCATAATCTTGAAACTTGTCAAGGTTGAGCAAGCGTGGTACTGATTGTCTAGCAACACAAAGGCCAGTTTCCTTGTTAAAGTTATCATTTGCTGCGCAAATAGCGAACCTCACATTTACCAACCGTAGAGTGTAATCAACAGTAAACAAGAATGTGACGCCACCCAGGTTTGAGTCGTTTCCGTTGTTGTCAGTAGGCCGCAAATAGCGCGCAAATTCTACTACTGTGTTGTTGGGGTTCATACTATTTCCTTTTCATGAGTTAAAAAACTTGGTGCGCCCGGTGGGAGTTGAACCCACTTTCAACGGCTTATGAGGCCGCTGCTTGACCGTTAAGCTTCAGGCGCATCCTTTTGTCTAGTATAACATCTTACCCGTTAAATGTCAACTGTTTTTTGCTCACGGACTACCGAAATATTACTGATTTTTTCAATGCCTTTGACCTCGCTGTTATACAATCTACCGGTCTGATTTGGCACATCAGGAACAATAATGCGAAACGTAACATTATCCACCTGCGGATTCAGCTGAATAGCCATCTTAAAGATGTCAATGAAATCATAGTCCATTGACACTACTGTGATTTCTTTGTAGCCATCAGTTATCGCCTTTTGGATATAAGCACCAATGAACTTGTCTGTGGTTTCTTTACCTGTCGTTAGCCCGCGAAGATAGATTTTGTTGATTTTTTCTGACGATTTAGAAAGAATCTTTGGCGGGTTTTCTTCACCACGAAGGGTACGAACAAGATGAGTTTCAATCCCTCGCAAATGTTTCGCATAGGCATCAAGAATGCACGGCAGCGGGTTATCTCCGTCAAGGAACGCAATCTTCGTTGGCTTGACATGAAAAAGTTTAACCATCAGGTTTAAAAGCATGCTACTGTACCTGTTTGTTCCTATGCTGGTATTATAGCGTGAAATCACCCAAATGTCAACAAAAATCACACGATTTCTTCAATAATCCCCAAGATTTCAGCTAAAATCAGCAGCACACCAGCCGTGTAAATGTGACTAGTAGTTAGGGCAAGTCCAGCAGCGATTCTTAACCCGCTTTTCACGAAACTAATGTTACGGTGCAACGTTGGGTCAGGTGGAGCTAACTCTTTTTTGTTATGCTCACAGCGACCTTGATTCCAGTCGCATGCTGATGACGGTTCTTTACCGCACGTTCTACACTTTTCTACCATATTATCTCCTCATGTTAGCTAAATCTACAGCGTCAGCTTGTTTAAAAATTGGAATCGCATTGCTCTTGTGTAGCTGCCCAATTCCGAGCATTTCAGAACCTGAATACACTTTTTGTGGTGCTAGGGTAGCGTTGCCAAACCCAGTGCCGCGACTTGGAATATGGGCGGTTGATCTTTGTGCCGGTGCTGCTAAGTGGTAACGCAATGGTTCAGCTTTCATAGCTCGTGCCCGTTTACGTTCTTCCTCTACTACACCATGCTGCTTCTTCAGCATTGCCCATTCTTGTTCAAGTCTCATGTGCTGTTGCTTTGCTGCGGCGGAGGCGAACTTTTGCTTACCTTTTTTCTTGCCAGTGGTGCTAAAACTGGGCGGCATTAGATGCATTGTCATGTCAAAACTCCTCTAACACTAGTTCTTTAGGGGAGGCAGTGATCTTGCCGTAGTAGTCAAGTTGATTGCGTTCGTGAACCGTTAGCGTGGTGTCGCTGTAGACGCAGTGCGAGATCACTTTTTCAGGAATCTGCTTGGCTGCTGTAGCTGCGATCTCTTCAACTTTTTCCAAGTCTAAGTAGTTAGGCAGCTTGACCAGATACTCTGGGCCAGCTTTGCGTTTAATGCGAGTGGTGAAAACTAGCTTCATGCTTTACTCCTGTGCAGTGAGGGTTACTGAGAGAACGCTGTCAATGCGAAACGACCGCCACTCTTGCTTGTCCGTGCAAAATACCCGCAGAGTCTGCTCATTTTCCTTGCGTTCTACTTTGCCTTCTGCTAAGGGTTTGGCGGGTGGTAGCAGCTCTGCCTGCAAGGTGCAGGGCATCACTCGCCGCTCGCCGTTCACTTTCGTAAACTCAACGGTTGCGACCCCAGAACGTAAGATTTCAGTAAGCTCTTGCCGTTTTTCAGCGAGCCCGGCTGACAATGTGACGGATTTTTGTTTCATATCATCTTTCTATAGTTTATAACACGATACTGAAGTATAGCATAACAGCAATGGAAAGTCAAGTATTATTTTGCCACGGAAACTTGCCGTCTGGAAAACGAGCTAACGCATACTTATTTCCATTGATGAAATGTAATGCGTTAACTGACAATGGATTTCCACCCAATCTGTAGTTCAGTGTATATTTTCCAGTACACCTGTATACCCCTGCACCATACTTTTCATGTACTGTTTTAAAGAATTTTCTGTCAGCTGCACGATCATTAAACCATAAATGACCGTTTTCTTTAAAAAACTGGTTAGTGAAACAATACGTGTTGCATTCTACCATTCCACTGTAATAAGGATCAGATTTTGATTCACCAATGGATTCGTGGTTATCTTCACAAATATATGTGCCATCTTTTTCAATAATCTGTCTCAAACTATGTGCCCATGACAGCTTTTCAGTCTCACATTTGGTTATCAATGATTCAACATGGGTTGGATCGTACCAGTTATCCTGATCCAAAAATAAGATGTAATCGTGATTTACTAACTGTCTGAATCCAGCGTAGATTCTGTGTCCGTAATATATTATTCTGCCAGGTGGATTACCAGTATTAAAAGGTAGCACTACCTTAGATACCTTTGACCTATTGCTTGCAGCAAGGGCAGAGGTAGTAAGTTCATCAAACTGCATTCCATCTACTACAACTAAATGATCAGTTGGATATGTTTGAGCTGCAACAGAGTTCACTGCTGCAGTCAACTCGCTAGCTCCTACTGTTGGGGTTATTACTAATGCGGTTTTCATTTAACTCGGTGAAAGCGTGGTTACGATAGTGAATACACAGTGCTTATTTTTCAAACCTTGGTATACTGTCTTGCATCAATGTAATACCGATTATACGGGTCATTTTCAGAAATGTGCTCATATCCTGCTGCCAGCAATGCTGGTTCCCAGGAAGCATAAACTCCGATTGTTGATAATGGTTTTACTGCTTCAATGCATAAAATTTTTGGTCTATATTTGTCCCAATCCATTCCAGCAATAACATTCCCTTCAAATCCCTCGACATCAATCTTGAGAAAATCCACTGGGTGGTGCTTTATATAGATATCAAATAAAATACTCAATGGAACTGCCATGATTGACAATGTCGGCCACGAGTTGTCTGCATATTCTGGCACTGCGGTGGTAAGTCCGTCTTTCCCCACTCCAACATATAGTGTTATCTCGCTTCGGGTATTACTACATGCGATATTTAAGTTAACATCTCTTGTACGTGAAGTCATTAGTTCAGAGAATCGCTGTGGCTGCGGTTCAATGTTCAACCCGCACCAACCTTTATCATAAAAATATTTAGTAACACTACCTTGGTCGGTTGGCGAATGAGCCCCTACATCAACGTAAATCCCAGCGTCCTTGAAGCCAGTTAGCCTGTCAAGTATTTTATCTTCGCCGCCAGTGCAATTATAATTATTCATGATGTTGTTTAACTAAAAATTTAAGAATTGGGTCATCATTTGGGATGCATAGCATGTTTAGCCCAGCATCGTGCAAAGAGTAATCAAACGACTTTACTAACTCTACTAGTGTTGTTTGGTTGCCTTTTAGTCGCTCCACTTGCAAAATTGGTTTACATCGTAGTATAGTATCTTTGGCACCAAGAATAACTTGTGCCTCCATACCCTCAACATCTAACTTTAAGAAATCAAGACGTGGTAAATTCAATGAGTCGACAGATATAGCCTGCACTGATTGACATTTAGTCATGTCGATACGTTGCCCAATGTCTTCACTCTTGTCTGTATATTGCATCTCAAGGCTACCAAAGCTAGATGGGCGTAAATAGTCAGGTACTGGAATATCGATATTCGTTGGTTCTTGCGCCAATGCATTCCAGCGTACAGTAACATTAAACAAGTTATTCATCGCCACATTGCCAGCTAATGCGTAGAATACACGCTCTTGTGCTTCAAAAGAAAGAACGGACCCCCATCCTTGCATTAGCCTTCCAGCAGTCAATGAATGCACCCCAATGTTTGCCCCACCATCAATCATTATTACACCGTCACCACGAAGTTGTTTCAGTAATACTAAAACTTGCATAATCAAATTCAACTCAGGCGGGTCAAATGACGAGGTTTCTAACAATACATGCCCAACACCGTACACATATCCACTTGGCTCTGTGTTGAAATCAAATCTGTTTACAAGCATAGAACCGTGATCGGTTGCGAGCATCACAAACGCATTTTTCTTTCCTAACCTACCATGTGGCCAATTAATCATTAAATATTCCTGTAAGAAAATGTAGCACCAACGTCTCGATCAAACTTGTTAAAATGAGTATTAGCTGGATCAAGCCAGCTAAACATCATATTGCGGATATCTCCTGGCTGATATTGAATTAGCGTAGATTGCGGGTATTCCATCAATACGATGCGTTTTTCCACTCTTGGATAGCAGTTTGCAATGTGCATTGGTCCACTGTTAACACCAATAAACTTAGCAGATGTTGCTATCTCTTTTGCTGTTTGCCAGTAGTCGTATTGCCCACGACGATCAATGCTATGCCCGCCAAGCGGAATATCGTCCTTACCACCAACTTGAATAATCTGATAATCACTATAGTTTTTCAATATAGTTGCCATTACTTCAGCACTCATAATACGTTCGGCATCTTCACCTAATGAAGTACGTATTGCTGGTTCGCCGTCGCGTGTGCGATCACTGCCAGAAGTATGAACTACTATTTTGTTTGGCTGGATTTTTTCATCTTCATAAATGTACAGCCTTGGATGACGTAACGTAACATTAGTTAAGTTAAAACTACGGCACATGAATTCAGTTTGACTATGCATTGTTGTAGTATGCATTGTTTTATAATACAGCTCAACATGCTGCTGAATTCGAGCGTCAGGAACTATATCGATAGTGGTAATATCTTTTGCTTCCTCTTCTGTCATAAATGTGACATAGGGATTGTGTTTAAACGCCCATATCTTAGAGTCCGCGATGACGACCCGCTCGCCAGTAAACTTGAAAATATTTTCAGGTAGTGCAGTAGTACAAACCTGATCTCCAATATGATAAAAGTTAAAATGTAACTTATGCATTCGTATGTTAAACTACTTTAACTTCAATATAGTCTTTGGTCAACTGCTACACGACTAAAGATCGTGTAGCTTGCCCACTCCCATGACCAACTGGCAAGATTATGCCAGATCTCTCGATTTTACTAGTCATTTTCTGTAGGGCCAATGGAGTTTTCCAAATCGCCTGTTGCTTGCGACTTCATTGCTTCCCCGTAGCAGTCAAGTTGACCGACACGGAGGATATTCTTAGCAGCATTTATATCACGATCATGATGGGTTCCACAATTTGGACAAGTCCATTCTCTGGTTCCAAGATCCAGCTTTTCAAGTTTGTGATCGCAGGAACTACAGGTTTTACTCAGAAGGACTTGTTGGTCTTCCGTTGGGTAAATCCGGTATTTGTATGCGAGTAGTTGTTTCATGCTATTATTTATCTGATCTGTTTCTTTGTCATAAATATTTTTATACAAAATTAAGAAAGACCATCAAATGGGAGAAACATATATTTTGGTCATCTGGTTACTTTGTTTGTTCTACAGGAGATGCATCAACTGAAACAATAGCCAAATACATAGCTGAACAAGGATGATTTGTTCGCTTACATCCACTTGTCTGAAGATCCAGTGGTTTTACGCTCGGGGATAAATTTCAAGTCTTGAAATTTATCATTGATAAATTTCAAGGCCTTACGACTCGAATCGAACACATATTCCTCGTTGCCGTCCTCAGTGTTGAGAGTAAGCAAGAAGCCATTTTTCACCTTACGAATTTCAATTGACTCAAACATTATATGTCCTTTAGTTTAGATACTCTATAATAGCAGAATGGCTGCTAAAAAGCAACCATTTTGGCTAAATCTGTGTAATAAGATCAGTCTGCCGCTACTGACGCCTCACCAGCTCGCAGTGTTCTGGTCCCGGGTGGAGGTGCATCTTTTGGTTGCCCACCTGTGAAGCCCCCGCCACCGCTTGGTCGTTTCATCGATTTTGCCTGTACATCAGATTCATGCTGTGTCTTGGCCAGCAATTTCATATACTGTTTGCGATCTGCGTGACATGCAAATCCAAGTAATGCCCCGATGGTTTTGGTGCGTTTAGCCATGTTCGTGCCCTTTGGACACTTCAGCCTAGTCTCCAAGTTTACACCAGGTACTTTAGTGTTGCTATTTCCAGTTGTCATGTTTTTCCTTTAAAGTTTAGATGAAATTTTGGTGCCCAATGTCTGATTCGAACAGACGGCCTACCGCTTACCTTTTGGAGTTTAACTCTCCTGTGCTGGAGACTATATTAAATAGTCTCCAGAGGAGGAAGGTCATTATCCTTCCTGGAAAGGCGGTTGCTCTACCCCTGAGCTAATCGGGCTGATTATTAGTATGGACTTCGGTGTGAGAAAATATTTGAGTAAATGTAAATCGCAGCAGCTAACGCTACTAGCAAAATTCCATCTAAAAATAATACTAAACTCATAATGTTTTCCTATGTTTGGAGCGGAATGGACCAGCATTTCTCGGTCATTTATCGCTGGATGGCGATGGTTCTATACTTAAACTACACCCGCATATTGTCTACACTTCTATTTAGCGTGGGCGGATCAGCTCGCGAATTTTTTCTACCACCAGGTCCCATTGTGAAGTGAAAATGTGGCCACCAGTTTCTGTCACCGTGCAGCTCGCAACAGAGGGGAGCCCAGCCAGTGTCTGCTCGTAGGGCAGGACATTGTCATCCTTTGCCAAGAATAGATGGAGTAGGTTGCTGTTCGTGTTGCCACGCAGGAACGCTTCGCGTTTTTCAAATTTCGCCGCGTATTTTTTCAGCACCGGCATCAGCACCCCAGTCTTGTAGTTTGGGACAAACTGCCCTGCCTTCTCCCACATTGTCTTGCTCGGTGTTAAGCTCGGGTTCACCATCACGCAGGGTGCGTTCCATTGTTGAGCAAAATAATTCGCCCAAAATCCACCCAGTGATGTGCCAGCAAAGAGCAAGGGTGGCGGAGTTTCAAGCATCGTCTGTGTCACCAAGCCGTCAACCAGTTTTTCAACTGCATCTGGGTCAAGCGGAAGATCTGGTGTGAGGACGTTGTCTGTGCCAAACGCTAACTTCAACGCATCGCTCTTGGGGCCAACCCCAGTACTCGCAAACCCGTGTAGGTAGATTATTTTCATTTCTTTCTACTAGCCCGCCAGTTGCTAACCACTGTAGGATCTATCGTAGTGAATCCTGTTTTAAGCAAGTAGAACAGTTTGTCATCGTCAGTGTTCAGTGTTATTTTGTAGCAATCACCAGTAGAAATTCCACCATATGAGTTACATACAAATCTAGCTTTTTCACAGCCAGTCATTTTTTCTAAAATATCATCAACATGATTTGAAATGTGACAATCGTATTTAAAATTCTGTAACACGTCAACGTAGAATTCCTTCATGACATGATCAGTTTTTAGTTTTGTGGGCGTAGTTCATTTTAACTTTACCAGCAGCGATCTCTAGTAGAGCAGTTACCCCTGACTTACTTTTAGTGGGGATCAACGGAATAGCACCACGATTCAAGTCGCGTGTCCTCGCAGCGGCGACAATGATCATCTGAAAACGATTGCCGTCAAACGCTTTCAGCGATTCCTCAACGTTCTCTACAATAAAGGAATCTGCCTTTGCTTTATAAGGCTTGATAGCATCGGCTTGATACTTGAGTGGGGCTGGTTTCTTGAAGAGTGAGTTGAATTCTTTTGATTTCATTAGTATTCCTTTGTTAGAGGTAGTATAGCAGGGAAAGTGATGGAAGTCAAGAGAAATGGTGGTGGAAGAGTAGGATCTCATCTCTACTCCTACCGACACCCACCAATGCCGAGCAACAGCGGTAACGGTGTATGCTAAAGCCGACCAGCATTATTATCGAAGGCTGACCCTCCGCTCGTGGATTATACAGTTCGAGAAAACTGTGAGAGAATCATAATTATGCGTTACCCGCCTTGCCCGCGTTGGCGAGTTTCAGGTTCAGCACAAAGTTTTCCACTGTGAGCTTAACTACAGTTGCCAGCATTACCATATCACGATCATCGGGGTCGGTGGCCAAGTAGTTGTCAAGGACGCCAGTTGCCATCAGTGTGTACGCATCGTGCTCGTCAATCTCAAGCATGCCCCAATCTATTGGATCGGCAGTCTCAATCTCTTCAGCAATCAGTACCAGTTGCTCTACTAGGTTCACACTATTCCCTCTGTTTGAAGTATTTAGCTACAGTTTCATCGTCAAGCAAATTTTCTTCGTATCGCCGTTCCTGCTCTTGAAACAGTTTCCAATCCTCTTCGTCATCTAATAGACCAAGCTCATAGAGCACTTTTTTATGCTCGCTATCGTCGTCTATTATGTGATGTGCGCGTGTCATATCGGGCGAACTTCAATAGATTTTGCTTTGAGGTAATCTAGTAGCAACTTGACGTCGGATAGCGACCAGTCTTCATCAGCAGTTGGCTCATCTTTGAAGGAGTGAAAGTTGATGACAATCCACTCGTTGTTTGCAACTGCAGCATCTACCCAGGCCTTAACTTGATCAACTGTAGTCCATCTGTCAACAGAGTGACGGTTAATGTTTGATGTTGGGACTGCTGAACCATTGTTCATACCGCTAATGTTGAACCATTGGGTAAAGAAAGTCAAGTTTTCTGAGGGGATAGTCTCGCCGTTTGGATAAGCGAAAGGTAAGGCTGTAGTTGGCGACGGGTAGAATTTTTCTAGGTACTCCCATGAGAATCTTAGGTTCTGCTCTAGTTCAGCACCATGCAACTGGCTCATTCTACCTATTCTGTGCCCACCCAGCCCCCAGCCCAAATCACGCAAGTGTACCAGATCAGCACGAGTCATATAGCCCGGTGTATCTATGGTTAGCGGGTCGACAAACGCGGTTGCGGTGTAACCATATTTTCGTAGCAGTGTCGCAAGAGGGAGGGCATCAACGAATCCGTCATCTATAGTTAAGCTCACTACCGCATGTGGCATTGTATTTTTAACTACGGTGATACCTGTCACGGTGGCAGACACTTGCTTAGTGCTGCCAGGTTTAGATGCTACCATCAACAGTACCGAGTCAATCTTAGAAAAATCTACAGTTTTTCCCTCTTCAGGAATCCAAGCAGAGAAGGGCACACTAACTACTACCTCGACGTCATCTATCTTTGACCGTACCTTCCAGTCTAAGTCAATCGTGGCTGACACTTCCATGTTTAGTCCATTGCCAACTAAAAGGGACAATATCTTAACATCCTTCCAGTGTGAAACCTTCAAGGTAAAGTTTACAGTCGAGTCTTTTAAGTCCCAAGTAAGCCACCCTGTTTTCAGGTAAGCACCAGCTTTTTCACCAGATTTTTGTGTTGTGACCATAACTCCACTGTCAACTCGTTTGCTTGCACCTTCATCGTAGTAGTCAAGCCAGCGGCCGTTGATAGTGGTGTCTGCAAAAGATAGCCCACAGCAGGCTAGTAGCAGGGTGGCAACTAGTTTATGCATGTTAAAACGGGACCTTTAACCAGGCGTAAACACCTTTCCAAGAGTAAGAGTCTTTATTCACTCCTACCAGATTAACCCCGTAAGTAGTACCAGTTTTACGTCCTGGGCTAGTTTGTACCCCAAGGTTCCATTCATATACGGCCCCACTTGCAGTGTAGTCATACAAGAAATGTTCAGTTACATTACCAGCACCCAAGGTAGCAGAGTAAGTTAGCCCGTCATATGTTTTCCGCCATTGCGCACCGACCATCGTACTAGTTGCATTTTCTGGTGATGTATAGTATGGGCTGCCTGGATTAGTGTTAGTGTGGTAATCAATCTTACCGAAAAGTGAAACCCCAGCGTCAGGCAATATGGTCCAACTGACTCGGTTTTTCAAGAATGTGCGGACGTTTGAATCGCTATAATAAGTGTTTCCCAATGATGCTGACCAGTCTACAGTTTCAGTCAACACCAAGTCACTACTGATTGCCAATGTTGTAGATGTCACATTTGATTGCATTCCAGCTGCCGAGTCTACAATGTCTTTCGCAGCATACGCCCCAAGAGTAAGACGATCTGTCATAACTAAAGTTGCTTCTACTGAGCCAACGATAACTTGATCGCTCCCATCAGCGGTGCCACCTTGATCAGATAGTTTTTGCAGCGCCGTAGTATCAAGAGTAGCAGGGTTAGTGCTGTGAGAAATATTACGTACTCCGATCGCCGCCGTTAAGTTTAAGTTATCATTGACAATCGAATAGGTGCCAAACAATGCTGAGCTATTCCCCGACACAGTTGGAGATGAGTAGCTTTGGTATTCAACTTTGGCTCCGAATCCAGAACCTAGGATAAATCCAGCTGATCCACCAATGGTATCAAACTTGTCTGAGTCAGTTGTATAACTGGCTGTAAAATCTAATACCGGCGGTAAAGTGCCAATATATTGCGCTTGCGCAGTAGTGTGAAGGGCCGTGAGTGCGGTCAGCGTGATTAAAGTGTGTTTAAGTTTCATTTAGTTCCCCAGTTTTTAATTTTACCAAAAATTGCCTCTTTTACATATCCATATACACAGAATGGCTGCATAATGAATGTGTAAAGTATTGCAAACGCGAAAAAGCCAAATATGTTCCTTCTTACATTTAGCCCTTGACTCGTAAACATTCGAGATTGTATTACGAACATAATGTAGTTTAACAGAAGTGAGAGTGGAATTACAAACAAAGTGAGTGGACCGGCTAGCCAATATATTCCGAAAAATGCAATCAGGATGCCCGGAATTAAGAAAAACGTGAATGCCGTGTCGATCCACGGAAACAGCAAATTCCACCATACAAACATAGTAGAAAGTCTTTTCTTAAACAATAAATGCCAGTGTTGTTTGAATGCTTCAATCATCCCGCGTGACCACCTAATACGCTGTTTAAACAGTTGGTTAAAGGTCGTAGGCACATTAGTAAACAAGCATGCATTTTCAGCATATCCAACTCTGTGCCCTTGTTTAAGCATTGCCCAAGTTAGCACGATGTCTTCACCAACGCATTTTGGCCAACCACCAGCCTCAATGATTGCACTGGTTTTGTATATAGAAAAAGCGCCCTGTGCCACAAGAGTGCCATGGTATAACGACTGCAGACGCTTGACCGCTGCAATGCCATGAAAGTAATCCCATTCTTGCATTTGACATATAAACTTCTCGCGTGAATTACGCACTAATACTGCGCCAGCAACTGCAACAGTATTTGGAGGGTCACTCAAGATTCGTATTACTATGTTCTTTAAGGCGTCTTTATACAGGTAGCTATCGCCGTCAATTGTAACAGTCAAATCAGTTTCAATATGAGTTACTGCTTTGTTTAACGCATCTGCTTTTCCACCATTTTTCTTCAAGTCAACCAGAGTTAACCAGCGATATTTCTTTTTTGCTGCGCGAACTACTGCTGCTGTTTTGTCAGTGGATCCGTCATTTATAACGATTGCTTTAATTTTTCCGGGGTAGTTTTGCTTACTGATAGATTCGAGGGTTGACATTATGTTGTTTTCCTCGTTGTAAGCTGCAATGAGTATAGTTAAAGGGGGGTATTTCCCCTCTAACGACATCACTTTGGGACGGCGATCAATGATTAATGATACCAATAGAAATGCATTCATAAAACCCGGCAGGATAGCAACCCCATATAGAATAAAGTTTGCTAAGAATGCACCGAATAGTTCAGATAACTCTGACAACCAGGCTTGGGCATACCAAATAGAAAAGGCAGCCCAGCATGATGCTACTATGAATGCAAAAATGAATTTGACGGTGACAGGAATGTAAATATTATTCATTGTAATTATGCCGTTTTATAAAAATCTATAAAACTGACTAGACGTTTCAACGAATCTACCTTTGGTATTTCTACTTTAGGATTTAATGACTCTCTACGTCTGTAATCGGATAATTCTTCCGATGTAAGTGAGTAAAGATCATCTAGACCTTTACTCAAAATGTTTACTGCTGCATTTAAGTCTCTGTCGTGCGTAGTTCCACAACTTGGGCATTCCCATTCTCTGACAGATAAATCTAAGGATTCTAGTTTATGACCGCAACAGGAGCAAGTTTTAGAGGAAGGGTAAAAAGTGTCTATCTGGTGAAATGTTTTGCCATACCATTTAGATTTGTATTCTATCATTCCAATTAAAATAGACCACGAAGCATCTTGAATAGATTTAGCTAGTTTTCTATTTTTGATCATGTTCTTTACTTTTAGACTTTCCATAACTATAGTATCGTGGTTATTTACTAGCCAACTGGATAAGTTATGATAGATGAACTTTCTTTGGTTAGTTACTTGTTGATAAAGTTTAGCTACTTTAAATTTCATCTTTTTGTATCTAGAAGAATCTTTAACTTTCTTACTAAATGCTCTTTGAGTTATTTTTAGTTTCGCTTGTGTTTTACGAAACCATCTGGGATTGCTGATTTTCATGCCATTACTCATGATAGCTAAATCTTTTATCCCCAAGTCAATACCGATACTCCTACCGGTATTTTGTTTCAATTCTAGTGGTTCTTCAACTAAAATTGAAACAAAATATTGGTTGGTTTTGTTTTTAGAAACAGTTACTGATTTCAATAACCCCGAAAATGGTCTATCAATTACCAGTTTAATGGGTGACATTTTAGGTAATTTAATTCTTGAAGTCTCGAAATTGACACATTCATTAAATTTTAAACACTGACCAGGAATTCTAAATGAATCATTAGAAACTCCTCTTTTCTTGAATTTGGGTCTACCCAGTTTAACTGCTCTCTTTTTAGAAAAGAATTGTTTCTTGAATTCAACCCAGTCCATTCTTTTTTGTTGAAGCCCATAACTAATTACTTCTGAAAGAAATTCTTTACCTGGAAGATCTTTAATGAACTTTTCTTCTTGTGGCATACAAGGGCCAACAAAATCATGGTTAAAAGAAGCAACAAATTGATTCCAGATGAATCTAACTGCACCAAAATTACGGTCTAGAAAACTAGACTGTTCTTTGGTGGG